>JADMIO010789706.1_pt1 | contig 65660 bp, 70 predicted proteins | sample 8958161 | NCBI WGS metagenome assembly JADMIO01 (sample SAMN16585339, study PRJNA669376) | soil metagenome | isolation source: Crop rotation soil | place: USA: Cullars Rotation, Alabama | collected 2011
GCCGCGACTTCAAGTCACGTGAATTCCAAGCTTCGGATCCCACTGTGCTGGAAAGATATTCGGCCGCAGCAGCGCCGGTTTCGTCACGCAGGAAATCGCGGAAGAACTTGATCATAACCTTTACCCCTATTCGCATCGCGGCGGTGATGGTTAATCCGCCATGCGTTACCCAGATTGACAGGGCTCCGGCTTCTATTTCCGGTTGGCCCGTCTTCGCAGAGGTTATTTGAACCGGCAGACCCTTGTTATCGAACAATACTGATATCTTCGGCTCAGAGGCCCAAAAAGACCTTGCGATGACCCCTAAAGCTTCCCTCTCGGTTAACCTCCCGTCAACAAATTTCTATGACATAAAGAATATATAGAAAAATCAAAGGATTGTCAGGGAAAACCCTTAAAAATAAGAGTTAATTTGTCTGATTATGCAACACTTTACCTCGTTGATGCCTCGGTCGAACGATTCGAAGGCTAGCCGTGGTTAGTGGTACCCTGAGAAAAGTCAGCTGTTTTTGCGGATTTGTTATACGGCGCTTAAGGGCGTGCCGTGGCCCTTGTGCTGCAGGCGAGTTTTTGCGATGATAAGTGTCCGATTTCGGGACGGGCAAAAATCACCGTATTGCGGCGAATGGCGCCAGTATAGGGTAAATTAACTTGCAGTTTTCCCGCTCTTTTGATTTCATTGGGGCAGTTGGCGGCCTCCGCCGCGCGGGCGGCCGCCTCATGCAGGCGTTGCAATTGAGGGGCGCGAAAAGTTAATAGACGTTTCTTGCCGTGGGCAAACGGCGCGGCTGGCGGGGCAAAGCACCAGGCCGCGCTGACCGAGGGGACTGGCAATGCGTTTCGAGCGCGCAAGTATGACACCGGTTTTCGCCGCCGCCGCGGCGACGCCGGCTGCGCTTCGGCGAGCTGCAGGGGCCTTCGCGGCTTGCACCCGCGCCGCGATCAGTCCGTTGACGGCGCTGATGCTCATCCCGATCTGCGGCGCGATCGCCTATTCGGTCGAGCTGGGCAGCTGGCAGTACATGCAGCGCTCGACGCAGAACGCGGCTGACAGCGCCGCGCTGGCCGCTGCGACGAACGACAACACCAGCCTGGTGGGCAGCGAGCCTTACTATCGCCAAGAAGCGCGAGCCGTCGCCAAGCGGTTCGGCTTCACCAACGGCGTGGGCGGGACGACGGTGACGGCCGCGCCTGCGACCTGCCCCGCCGGGACTGATTCGGGGGCCACCTGCTATTCGGCGACGATCACCTCCAAGTTCCCGGTGCTGTTTTCCGGGGTGATCGGCTTCAAAGGCGATACGACCTACGGATCGGGACGCGGCCAGACGATCACAGCCTATGCCATCGCCACGACGAAGGGTGGCGGCGGTACGGCCCCGGCCCAGTATTGCATCCGGACACTCCAGGACGGCGCCACCGTGGACTTAAACGTCAACGGCGGCCCCAAAGTTGATCTCGGGGGATGCAGCATCGTGTCGGACGCCGGCATGAACTGCAATGGTCAGCCGCTCGATAATGCTGGCTATGCAATCATGGGCAGCGGTCTCTGGAGTGCGCAGCATTATTGCTCGAGCCCGGCCGCGCAAAATCTCGATTACACATCGCCGAATTTCAAGGGCATCCCGGATGATCCGTACAACAGTAGTTCCTACCTTAGTAATATCCCGCAAAACACGTGCCCAAATTACAAAGACAACCTGCTGTCAGGTAATCAAACCGGAACGATAGTAGTGTGCGGAAATTTGGTTGTAGGAACGAAAGTGAATAATGGCAATAACAATAATTGCAGCGATATTAATGGAAATAAATGCGAAAAACTCACTCTGACGGGAAATGATACTAAGGTAATTGTCTATAATGGAACGCTGAAGCTTAATGGGAATGCCTTGCTGACTGCGAGCGGCGCCACGGCAACGATAATATTAGCCGGAACGTCTACTCTAGACGCGTCCAATGGAACGCTTGATATCAAAGCGCCGGGATCGTCGTCCACGTCTCCATGGAAGGGTATCGCGGTCTACCAGACCCCACCGTCCCCTGCACCGGTTGCCGCGACGATAGCCGGCTCAAATTCGACCATTAACGTCAGAGGAATCTTCTATTTGCCGAGGACCAATTTGACGGTCAGCGGCGCTGTCAACAAGGACGTTGTTGGCACAACCTGCTTCCTGCTGGTAACCAATACTCTGAACATCAATGGTGGCGGCCGGATTATCGACAGGTCCGGCTGCGCGGACGCCGGGGTGGACATGCCGACGGTTACGGTTGGCGGAGGGGCGACGCCCCGCGAGAGGTTGGTGCAGTGACGCGGCTTCTTGCCCTCGCGACAGGTATGTGTCGGGTCGCAGCCGCGTTACGGCGCGATTGCCGCGCCACCGCCGCGGTGGAACTGGCGCTCGTGCTGCCGGGTATTGCCTTCATTGCGCTCAACGTCACCGACCTCAGCGTCTACATCTATTCGAAGATGCAGGTCGATCTGGCCGCGCAGGAAGCGGCAGGTGCGGCACGTGTACTCTGTGATACATCTGCGGAGCTACCCGCGACTACCAATTGCGGGACCACGCTGAGCTCCACGATGCTCTCTGCGGCGCAGTCAACATCACTTGGCACTAACATCACTCTGAGCGGAACCGACGAAAAATATTATTGCGCGGACGCCGCCGGCACCCTCAAGCCCGACAATGGGTATGCGCTTGGCTCTGCACCCGCAGATTGCTCGGGCATCATAACCGGCAGCACAGTCAAGCCAGGTGACTACATCAAGGTCACCGCGTCATACCCGTTCGCGCCGGTTTTCCCCGGCGCTTCGGTCGCCGCGTTGCTGCCAGCGTCAATCACCAGTACAGCTTGGATACGGCTACAATGATACGTCGCCTGTCGTCAGTTTCGTTGGAGTTCGTCAAGCTCCTCCGTGATACCTCCGCCACCACGGCAGCAGAATTCGCTCTCGTTGTTCCGGTGTTCATCCTGCTGACTTTCGGCACTATCAGCATTGGGATCGCGTTCTCTGCGATCACCCAGATGCATTTCGCGGCCGAGAAGGCAGCCCGCTGCCTGGCAGTGGACGTCGGGGGTAATTGCCCGGACGTTAATGCCTATGCCAAGAGCTACTATTCAGGACCTGGCATGACTAGCCTGACATTCGCTTCTCAGACGGGCACCTGCGGTCCGGCGGATAAGCCCGGCAAGAAGGTGGTCGGCAGTGGGACCTACCAGTTTATCACGGGTTTCAGGAGCACTGCGCTCAACCTTTCGGCATCGGCTTGCTATCCGGTGATTTGACAGGTGGCAGAATGAAAGCTTTGCGGCGCTGGCAACGGAGCGATTACGCCGCCGGAGATCTCTGGTTGGTTGCTGGGCTTGCTGTCGCCTATTTAGCCTGCCTGGCCGCGCTCCGCGAAGTTGGGGTGAACGGCATCCCCCTGCAGTCTTACATCGGAAATTCGGCAGCCCATCTGAGCGCGTTCGTCGTGCTTCTCGCGATAGACGTGCTGTTGACGCTCGCGATCGTGCGGCCCGACAAGCCCGTCGCCTATCTCCGCAGATATCTGGCACTCAGCCACTACCCCAGCCGTATATCGAAATCGCTCCCGATCCTGCTGGCGCTATTCTTGTTCCTGCCGGCCTTCTCGACGATGAAGAGCAGCATCGCGCTGTTCAACGCCTATAGCTGGGATCCCGCCTTCATCAGGATCGATCGCGCAATTCACGGCGCCGATCCCTGGCGCCTGCTGCAGCCGATCCTCGGATATCCCATCGTTACCTCGGCGATATCGATGGCCTATCACGTCTGGATCCTGCTGCTCTATGTCGGCGGCATCTATTTCGCGATCTATGAGCGCGATGCGCTGCTGCGGCGCCGCTATTTCATCGCCTTCTTCGGCATCTGGATCATCTGCGGCATTCTGCTCGCGACCCTGTTTGCCTCGGTCGGCCCTTGTTTCGTCGGCCCGCTGTTCGGGATCAATGAATTCGATCAGCAGATGGCCTATTTGCACGAAGCGAACCGCCATTTCCCGGTCATGGTCCTCGATGTTCAGCAGGACTTGCTCGACTGGTATCGGCATGCCGACAAGGGCCTCGGCCGCGGCCTCACTGCCATGCCCTCGCTGCATGTCGCGCAGGCGTTTCTCTTCTTCCTGGCGATGCGCCACAAGAGCCGTCGGTTGGGAGTAGCATTCGGTATTTTTGCGCTGGTGATCCTGCTCGGATCGGTACACCTCGGGTACCATTACGCAGTCGATGGCTACGTCTCGATCGCCGCAACCGCCGCGATCTGGTGGCTGGCTGGGAAGCTTGCAACTATGCGTGGTCTCAGAGCCGGATTCGGAAGTTTCTCAAGCATAGCAATATTTTGCGGTTCTACGGGTGAGCATACAGATGGATGCGATACGCGCCCAAGCGGTTGAGGAAGCGATGGAAGTTTCCCAATCCTTGGCGAGGCGGCGGCATCGTCCGAGCCAGGCGAAGGTTCGCTCGACAACCCATCGGCGGGGCAGCACCTCGAAGCCTTTGGCGGTGTCGGCACGCTTGATGATCTCGACGGTCCACTGGCCCATGCTGCCCAGGACGGTCCGCAGTTTATCTCGGGCATAGCCGCCATCGGCGAAGATGTGGCGCAACCACGGGAAGCGATGCCGTATCGCCGCCAGGACATCGACGGCGCCGTCGCGGTCCTGGATGTCGGCGGCATGGACGAGAATGAAGATCAAAAACCCGCACGTGTCCGTGACGATATGGCGCTTCCTGCCCTTTATGCGGATTCCGACGATCGCGCGCAGGCATTCCAATCTGATGCCGCGCAGCATTCCGATTTAATCGCGCGCATGTGAAGCGGTTGATCGTTGGTCGTGGATGTCCTCTATGTTGGTGGTTTGGTCAAGCAGCGGTTGGCGCTGCTGGCCGGCGCATGGATTCACCTTCTAGCTCGACGCGGTGAGCGTTGTGAACGAGGCGGTCCAGGATTGCGTCGGCGTAGGTCGGATCGTTTATCGTGTGATGCCAGCGGGCCACTGGAAGTTGGCTGGTGACCAGCGTGGAGCGCTGGCCGTAGCGGTCTTCCAGGATTTCGAGGAGATGGTGCCGGGCATTTCCATCGAGCGGCTGAAGGCCCCAATCGTCAAGGATGAGCAACTCGACCCTGGCGAGGCTCTTCATACGGGCAGCAATGCGGCCATCGCCTTTGGCCAGCGTCAGTTCGTCGATCAGCCTGGGCAGCCGGGTGTAGAGGACCGAGCGGTTGTCGCGGCATGCCTTGTGGCCGATCGCGCAGGCCAACCAGCTTTTGCCGATGCCGGTCGGGCCGATAATGGCCAGATTCTCGTGCCTGGTGATCCACTCACCGGTGAGCAGTGTGTCGAAGAGCCGGCGGTCGAGGCTGCGGGGCGTTCGGTAGTCAACGTCCTCGGGCACTGCACGGTGCCGCAGTTTGGCGTGACGCAGGCGCAGGGCCAGACGCCGGTCGTTCCGGTAGGTGGCCTCGTGATCGAGCAGCAGCGCCAGCCATTCGGCATGGCTGAGGCTGGCCGCGTCGTCGTTGGTCGCCATCTCGGTGAAGGCCTGGGCCATGCCGGCCAGGCCGAGCTGGCCCAGCAGGTCCAATGTGGGGTGCTTCAGCATTTGTGCTCCTTCAGTTGTAGTAGCTCGAGCCGCGGATGTTGGAGTGGATGATTGGCTCGTGCTCGGGGGATTGGGGGACGGGCACCTGGTCGAGGCCCTTCTCGAGGATCGATTTCACCGAGGGGTAATTGCGCGCCTGGATCTCCAGGGCGCGCAGCGCAGCCGCCTCGAGGCGCTGCGCACCGAAGCGCTTCTCGAGCCCGATGATGCCCAGGCATGAACGGTAGCCCTGCTCGGGATGCGGCTTTGCCTCGATGACCTTCTCGACCAGCAGCGACAGCATCGGCCCGATCCGCCTCGCCTCTTCGCGGATCTTTGCCGGAGTCCACTCGCCGTAGCGACGATGGCTGGACGGCATGTGCTCGGGGATGGTGGTGTGCCGGCCATTGCCGCTGCCGCGCATGTGCACGGCAATACGCTCGCCTCCCAGGAAGATTTCCACCGTGCGGGCGGTGAACCGGGCTTCGACCTCGCGGCGCGCGAAGCGATGCGGCACCGAGTAGTGGTGCCGCTCGATCGCGATATGGTAATCAAGCCCGACGCGGCAGCGGCGCCATTCCGCGTGAACCCATGGCTCTGCGGGCAACGGCTTGAGGTTCGGAACGTCGATCTCGTCGAACAGCTGGCGGCGTGTCTTGCCGAACTGGCGCAGCACCCGCAGGTCATTGAGATCGGCGATGCACTCGGCGATCGCCGCGTTGACCGCGGCGAGGCTGTAGAAGATCCGGTTGCGCATCCTGCCCAGCAGCCAGCGCTCGACGATGCCGACGCAGGCCTCGACCTTGGCCTTGTCCCGCGGCTTTCTTGGCCGCGCCGGTAGCACCGCAGTGCCATAGTGACGCGCCATATCAGTGTAGCTGCGGTTTACCTGGGGATCGAAGTGGCAGGCCTTGATCACCGCCACCTTGGCGTTGTCGGGGACGAGCAGCTGCGGCACGCCGCCGAAGAACGCGAGAGCGGCATTGTGCCCTTCGATCCAGTCAGGGAACTGCTCGGTCCAGGTCGCCAGCGCAAACGACAGACTTGATCCGCCCATCACCGCCACGAAGATGTGGGCACCGCGAACTTCCCCGGTCCGGCGGTTCACCACGACGGGCACCGTGTCCCCTGCATAGTCGATGAACAGCTTCTCGCCGCCGGCATGGCTCTGGCGCATCACCAGCGGCAAGCGACCTTCCCAGCGGCGGAACAGATCGCAAAACCGGCTATAGCGATAGCCGTCCGGATGCGCGGCGTTGTACTCCTCCCAGAGCACCTGGAGCGTCACGTGTTTGCGCTTCAACTCCCGCGCCACCACCGACCAGTCCGGCTCCGGCAGCTTGCGCCGACCCGGCTTCACCCCGGGGACGCCATACAGGCGCTCCTCCAGATCCGCGTCGCTGATCTCCGCCGGTATCGGCCAGGAAAGCCCCGAACGCTCAAACCGCTTTAGCATGTCCCGCACCGTCGTCGGGCCTGCGCGGACATGCTTGGCAATGGACCGCGTCGAGAGCCTGGCATCCAGGCTCAACCTCAAAATCTCGCGCACCTGGCGCATCACAACCCTCCTCGTCGGCATCCAATCCTCCTGGCTGCTCAGCCAGGGAACTGGTCCCAACGATCAGGCTTCACGTCACCCGAAACTGCGCGCGATCACCTCGGAATGCTGCGCGGATAATTCTCGGAACGCTGCGCGCGATCACCTCGGAATGCTGGGCGAGATCAAATCGGAATGGTGCGCGCGATGACCCCGGAATCAGCACCCTTTACCTTCTTGCCCGCGTCATAGCCCGAAATCCCGCCACTTTCCGTGGTTTTGACTGACTGGCTGTCGATCACGCCGGCCGATGGCGAGGCTTCGCGTCCCTCAATCTCACGCAGGTTCATGACCAGCAGCAAGTTGATCGCATCGAACAGTCCGGCATTGCGCTATGCGTAGAAATAGCGCCGCACTGTTGAGACCGGCGGGAAGCATTTGGGCAGCAACCGCCACGCGCATCCGGCGGAGGCAAGATAAAGCAGCGCGTTCAGGCTTTCGCGCATATCCGTCGTCCGACGACGTCCGCCTGTCTTGGCGATGAACGGTGCCGTCAACGCCCATTCCCGCTCCGTCATATCGCTTGGATAACGCAAACCCTCCCGGCTATGCTCGCGCCGGGCGATACCAGTCCATGTCATGATCCATCCCATCTCTTTGCGCAGACGGTTGAATCACAACATACTGGTATCGCTCAACAACTTTCGGATCGGGCTCTCAGACTGCCATCTCCCATGGGCGAAGCAGCGAGCGCGGCCTAGGCGATCCTCATTGTCCGCTCCGGGGAGCTGCAACCAAAGCCAAGCATAGCACGAAGGTGGCGACCGACTGGACGTGGAATAGCGCGCCGTCGATAAACGAGAAGGCTGCGATGTTCAGTATCGCGAGGACCAGCGGTAGCGACTCTTCGCTTGTCCTTCCCACGATGCCCCGCGTGAGCCACAGTGCCAGCACGGAGACAAGAAAAAGACCGACCGCTCCCCACGCGAACAGGATTTGCAGCACGACGTTGTGCGGCTGAGCGACGATCTCAAGCCCTGGTGTGAACCGAAATTGTCCCTCGCCCCAACCAAGGAGAGGCCGATCGGCGATATAACCCAGCGTGCGCTGCCATAGCTCGACGCGCCCGGAGCTGCTCACGTCCGACATGCGAAGGGCGCCGTCTCCGATCGGAGCGGCAAGGGTCAGAACGGCCGCCAAGGAAATGCCGCAGGCGACGGCACCAAGAAAAAGACGCCAGCCCCTCCGCATTGCCGGAAACATTGCGAACGCAACGATGTAGCCAGCCACCACGGCATATAGGGTACCTCTCGACCCGGACCAAAGCGCCAGACCCAAGGCCAAGACTGCAATCGCCCAATAGCCTCTGCGGGCCCGAACGAAACCCAAAGCGCAGAGTCCGATGACAGCCGCCGCATAGTACCCAAACCAGCGGATGTTGCCGTAGGCCGGCATCCCGGTGACCCAGTCGTAACCGGGCCGGTAGGCCGAAGCAACAAAGGCGCAGAACAGCAGGCCGAATAGGACAAAGCCAGTGGAAATGGCGGCGGGGAAGTCGGCAGGCTCTATGGATTTGGCGGCAACGAGGTTGGCTATTGCCAATCCGAACAGCAGGTGGATAGTCCACAATATGGTCCGGAGGATGCTGGCCGAGGCGACCTCAGCAGTGACGGCAGTTCCCCATGCAAGCGCGATCCATGCCAGCAGGGCCGCTAATACCCAGAGCGGCGGGCGCGGGAGTTTGAGCCCGTGCAGGGCCGTTATGATGATTGTTGCCAACTCGACCGCTACCATGGGCAGTGCGAGCACCTGAAATGGTTTTTGAAGCGGGGTCAGGTGTGTCCCCCATGTGGCCAGTAGAAGGACGACCGGCGCAAGCCCGAAGGCCCACGCCACTAGCTTGCTTATCGAGCGTTCCCCCATCGGGCCAACATTACGCAATTTTCCGAAAGGGCAAGCCCGTCCACACGGCGTTTCACCTTAAAATCGATCGAGGCGTGCCATTTTTGCTCTTTGAAATCCGCCCTAGAGTTAAAATAGCGCGCCAGTGGTGCCTACTGCCGCAGCTTCGGTCGCCGTTAATAGGTAGGCTGAATGCGGTTCCGTCGTCAGTCCCGCCGCGCACATGCGCACATTCGATGGGATGCAGCTCGCAATCCGGGACCGAGCAATGGTGCCGGCGAACCCAAACGCGATACGCGGGGCACGGGCTCCCCTCCTTTTCCCGGCGCGGCTTGCTGATCCGTTGCTGCAACCGGCGAGACGTGGGCCGGGTCCCCTCGCGAGCGATATCATTGCCTTGAGGGCGATGGCGAGCGTGCTGGGCGTCGACGAATGCGTGGACATGGGTACCAGACGTGCCAGCGTCTTCCGGCGTTCGCGCACCGCATCGCCACCTTCGGCGACGCCGAGCACATCGTTGGGGTCTTTTTCCGGCTTCGATGTCGATAGCAAGGCCGTGTTCGAGGCTAATGTCGAAGGTGCAGGCGGCGTCCCCGGCCAGGCACCGCATCAGCGGGTGTCTGGCCCACTCACATTGCGGTACGGTCTTGGCCCTCCGGCCACATATGCGGAGATCGTCGGGCGAATTCCATGGCAACCGCTAGGAAATCGATCGCGTATTTCTTCTCGAATGCACTCTCACCGATCTGGTGCTGCTCGGCGTGATGGAAGCGGCAGAGGCTGATCGCCCAGCGATCAGAAGGCTTAAGCGCGGTGCCCCCGTCGGTCCGGCCGCGCACGTGCGCGCATTCTATAGGAAGCAGCTCGCAGCCCGGAACCGAGCAATGGTGCCGGCGAACCCAGGCCCGGTGCGCGGGGCAGCAGCGCCCCTCTTTCTCGCGGCGCGGCTTGCTGATCCTCTGTGGCAATAGGCTAGGCATGGGCCGCCGCCTCCTCGATTGCGCTGCCGTTCGCTCGGCGGTGATTGTCAGAGGACTGGGTCTCGATAGGACTGGCGACCGGGGGCACCCGAGGTCCCAGTTCCTGCCGGCGTTCCTTTACCGCGTTGCCAATTGCCGCAAAGAGGTCGGGGCGCCGCTTCGACGCGGCTCTCAGCAGGGCCCGGTAGGTGCTCTGAACCCGGTCCAGCGCCTCATCGCTCTCGCAGATCCGTACCATGTCCTGGATGTCGAGAGACCATTGCTCCCAGCCCTGGACCGGGTCGGCATATTCCTCGCCGCCCTTTAGCCGGTGCGTGCTCGCATCGGCATCTTCCATGCCCTTCACCGGAATGCAGAAGGCCTGAAGTATGGCGTATTTGAAAGCCGCACTCATCGCCTTGCTCGTCGCTTTGTCGCCGCCGTCGAGGGCTTCACCATACGCTTCGATGGTGTGCGAGGATCCGTCGCGCGAGCTGACGATATCAAATGCAACCCGGAGCGTGACGCTCATGAGCACTGCATCGTTCGCGCCTCGCCGCTCCGAACCCGTCCGTTCGAGAACGCGTGGAAGAATGCAGAGCCTGTGCTGCGCAAGCACCGGAGCGAGACGGTTGTAAATATCATCGATGCCGCGGAAGAACAGGTGGGCGGCGTTCGGCTCGAACGGGAGATAGCCCAGTTCATCGACGATGAGCAGCTTGGGCTTCGCGAGAAAAGCAAGGCGCTCCTCTAGTCGCCCTTCGCCATGCGCCTTATCCAACAGCACCTCCGCAGGCACTCCACCGAAGTGACGGAAGGCAGCTTCCATCCCGTCGAACCAAGCCGACTGGCGCTCGTGCCGGAACGCGGTCGTGAACGGCCGGCGTGAATAGCCCAGCGTCGCAACGAACACATATACGCGTATTATCTCGTCCCCGACGCGAACCCGCTTCTCGCCGAAATCGATCTGAAGCTGGTGGCCCGGCGGCGTCTCGAACCGCATCGTTGCGCGGGCCTCCGCCGCCAGCTGCTGCCGATAGCCAGATACCGCGCGTTCGACCGTTCGCAGGCTCACTGTGATGCCCAGCTCGCGCGCCAGATCCTGGCGGACCACATCCGCGTTGCCGCGATGGCGGAAAAACCGCTCACGAAGCCAGGCTTCATGACCCACCAGCTTCCCCTCCGTCCGCCGCCGCCGATAGGGCTGCCAACAGCCGGTGGCCAGATACCGCTTCACCGTCGTGCGCGAGCAGCCAAATTCTCGCGCTAAACGCTTGCTGCCCCAGCCCAGCTTCCTCAGCCTCAGCATTGCCGTCACCTCGTCCGGCTCGAGCATCGCCTCTCTCCGCAATCCACCTGCGGAGAACGTCGCATCATACTTTCTCATCTGTCCCATCCTCCTCTCGGAGGGGGCCAGTTTTTAATGTCGCCAGGGGGTCAGTTTTACATGTCGCCCGACAACCGTGAGGCGTTCATTCATCTCACAAAAAGCCAATTATTAGTTCGACGCGTCAGCCGCTAGCTCCTGAGCTTCCGGGCTTAATCGCCCGGCTCAGGATAAAGTAGACCCCAAAACTTCCGGCCCTCGCCTCGGCGAGGGTTTTCTTTGGGTTAGCCCCTAGTACTTGTTCTGACGCTCGTAGAGATCGCGATAGTGTTGGGTCCGGGTTACCCGCAGCCCCGGCATGCCCGAGCGATCGACCGCGCGTTGCCACGAGGCAAATTCCTCAAGCGTCAGCGAATAGTGCTCGCAAACCTCATCGATCGTCAGCAAACCGCCATGAACGGCGGCGACAACCTCCGCCTTGCGCCGTGCAACCCACCGCGCCGTGTCGGGCGGCGGCAGCGCATCGAGCGTCAGGCGCTCGCCGAGCGGGCCGATCGCCGCAGCCGGGCGAATTTTCTGATTTTCAATCATATGCCCCCGCACTACCTAGCCCGTGTCGCCACCGCTCCCAGTGCGGGCCTTAACCTGCCAAAGTTAAGGTAAGGTAAGATAGCGTCGGTGTTGCGCCATGGGGCAGCTCCACCCAGCGAGCCGAGCGCGCGCCGGCATCGCCAACGAGGCATCCTGACAATTATGGTCGCAGGTTCGCAGCGGCGGAGCAATCCGGGGCGTCCGGGCATCGGACCTCCCCCGCCGCGCTTGACGAAATGAGCGAGCTCGCCCTGTCCAGCGCCAGGGAAAGTTGATGGCTGTACTCAAGCGCCGCGCAAAGGCAGCCCAAGCAGAACACGCCCAGCATCAGGGCATATTCGGCCGCTATAAGGCCGGAACAATCGGAAAAAAATCGCCTCAGCATTCGCATCGTTCTTATCATCGATTGCCCTCTGTGACGAGTCTGCCGCTCGCTAGGCGCAGCGCGAACGCAGACTGTCGCCCGTGAACTTCGACTTGTTCACGCAAAATCTCCAGCTCGTGTCAGCTTCGATCTTGCCAGAATCCCCACATTCAAACGGACACATTTTCCAGGACAGGGTCAGCGGGCCGCATCCTATAGCTCGTGCAGCGACTGGCACGGTCAAGCATGGGAATGCCGCGTACGCACGGAAGCGAGGCTTGTCACATCCTCAGGCAAAAGGGCTCTCGGACGACGACTTTGCGAATCTTGCCCGAAGGCCTGAGCGGGAAGCTATCGACGAAGCGCCAGCCGCGGCATCTTGAAGTGGGCGGCGCGCCCGCGGGCCTCCATACAGCTGTTTTGCTGCCCCCGCCGGTTTGCGCACAGCGCACTAAAATCTCGATCAACGCTAGCCATCGGAGCCGAGATCACTAAGGATTTTGGTCTTGGAAATCAGCCCGGACACGATGGCGATTGCGACCATGTGTGCCCGGTTACGTGCTCGCAAATTGCGCTGGATATCTGCGATATGACGTTCGACGGATTGCACAGAGATCCCCGAACGTTGCGCGACCTCAGGTTCCGAGAGGCCCAAAGCGACCGCTTCGAGAATTTCAATCTCGCGGGCGCTGAATTTCGGCACCGGTTGACCCATGCTACTATGCCCCCGTTGGGGTGCGCGCCTTCGCATCCTCGCGCCCATCCTACGGTCGGCACCAGCCTTCTGCATGTTGTGGTTCATCAATCTCCATGGAATTGCATCAATAAGCGCGGTTATCCCGGCCGTCCGGTCGTTGCCGCTCGCGCCCGTGAGCGGACATCCAACCCGTCACTCAGTGAACGCTTGGCCGAGCCCGTTGCAGTGCTCCGGCGCCTGTGGGACGCGACGGACGGTTAGCCCGAAGCGTGGTAAGCGGCGCCCGTTGGAGGTCGGCATTTAGGAAGGTACGCAAGCCGCACCATGACCGTAAGTGGGTAAGCGATGTTCTCAGCCCACGGCGGTCCAGGGCATGAGATCCCCGACGCCATTTGCTGGGTGACCGTTGGCGAGCTTGGTGAGCGCTTCGGACAGCCAGGCATGCGGGTTGATACCGCTGAGCTTGCAGTTCTCGATGAGCGTGGCGATCACCGCCCAGTTGTCGCCGCCTTCGTCGGAGCCTGCGAAGAGAGCATTTTTCCGGCCCAGCGCCAGCGGCCGGATCGATCGCTCAACGGTATTGTTGTCGAGATCGATACGGCCGTCGTCGAGGAAGCGCACGAGCCCCTCCCAGCGGGTGAGCGTGTAGCGGATCGCCTCGCCGAGCTTGCTCTTGGCGCTGACCTGGCGGTTCCGGGCTTCGAGATACTGGCGAAGGTCTTCGACGATGCTACGGCTGCGATCGTGACGAACGGCACGTCGCTCCTCTGCCGGTGATCCCCGTACCTCATCTTCGATGGCATAGAGCGCGGCGACGCGACGCAGGACCTCGGTGGCGACCGGGGAACTGTCGGCCAGTTCGTAGAACTTACGGCGAGCGTGCGCCCAGCAGAAGGCTAGGCTCACTTGGCCCCGACGCCGAGCGAGTGCGGCGTAGCCACCGTAGCCATCGACCTGCAGGATGCCGGCAAAATCGCCCAGATGGGCTTCGGGCCGCTCGGCCTTGCGATCCGCGGCATAGACATAGGCGACCATTGGCGGCGCCTCGCCGCCGCACGGTCGGTCGTCGCGGGCATAAGCCCATATCTGGCCGGTCTTGGTTCGCCCACGCCCCGGATCAAGCACCGGCGCCGTCGTCTCGTCGGCGAAAAGTCTTGCCGATCGTCGGAGCCGTTCGAGCACATGATCGCGCAAGGGGCGAAGGTACCAGGCCGCTCGCCCGACCCAGTCCGCCAGCGTCGATCGGTCGAGCTCAATGCCCTGCCGAGCGTAGATCTGGGCCTGCCGATATAAGGGCAGGTGATCGGCGTACTTGGATACCAGAACCTGGGCGACCAGCGCCTCGGTCGGAATGCCGCCTTCGACGATCCTGGCTGGTGCCGGAGCCTGCACGACCGCACTCTCGCACGAGCGGCAGCCGTAGCGCGGCCGGCGGGTGACAAGCACGCGGAATGTGGTCGGCACGACATCGAGCCGCTCGGATACGTCCTCACCGATCTGATGGAGCGCGCTGCCGCAGCAGGGACAAGCCTTGTCCTCGACATCGACGACCTGTTCGATCCGATCGAGGTGCGAGGGGAGCGACCCACGGTTGGTTTTGCGGGGACGTGCGCTGCGCTGACGCCCGGCGCTGGCATCGACGGCGGCTTCGGCGCAGCCCAACGCCGTCTCGACATCCTCGAGTGCGAGCTGGAGCTGATCGTCATCGAGCTGCTCGGAACTACGGCCGAACCGATGGCGCTGGAAAGCCTCGATGATCGCCCTCAGGCGATCGACTTCTGCGTCGGTCTTCTCGAGCTTGCGGGCCTGTTCGAGGACGAGCGCCCGCAGCGCATCGACATCGTCTGGGAGGTCCGCTTCCGTGAGCATGGAAGCAGTGAATCAGCAAGCGAACGCCCCGTCAACCGGCGATCTGCGGGGCCATCGGTCGGCGTCCACCATGGACGCGGCGCCAGTCGAGACCCTCGAGCAAAGCCCCGAGTTGCGCAGCTGTCAGGCGCATCACGCCGTCCTGGATGCCGGGCCACTTGAAGCCGCCCTGCTCGAGCTTCTTGGCCATCAAGCACAGGCCAGTCCCGTCCCACCAGATCAGCTTGATCCGGTCGCTGCGCTTTGCCCGGAAGACATAGATCACGCCCGAAAAGGGATCGCCGCCGTACTCCGCTCCGACCAGCGCCGCCAAGGCGTCTGGTCCTTTGCGAAAATCCACGGGCCGCGTCGCAACCATCACTCGCGCACCGGCGCCGGGTCCAATCATCGCGTTGCCTTGAGCGCTTCGATTACTGCCGCGATCAGCCCCTTATCCGCACCGCGCGCGATCCTCACCGCCACGCCGTCGATCTCTAGCTCTACCGCGCTCGGAGGCGCCCCCCGCCGCCGACGTCGCCGCTTCGCGACCGGTGTTACCTCGGGCGAAGGCAGGTGCTCGATCACTGCGGGAACGAAGAGGGGCGCCGGGGCGGACGAGACCGGAAGCGGCACTCCTCGCGCCTCCAGCTCCTTGCGCAACTCCCGGCGCCAGGTGAACAGCTGCGAGGGACAGATGCCATGCCGGCGAGCCACGGCGCTGATGGTCTCTTGCCCCGAGTAGCTCTCCGCTACGATTGAGACCTTTACCTCTGGCGGCCAATCACGGCGCTTGCCTGCGCCGGTGAAGACCTCGAACCGCTGGACCACGCTAGTGCCAGCATCATCACATGACATCGTCATAGCACCAGCGACCTCCGCCCGACCAAGGGCGAAAGACTCGGGGCTCCGGATCACGACCGCAAGGTGGGGCTCAAGCTCCGCTTACGTAAGTGGCGACAGCGTCTCCCTTGTAGCGTGTGCATCGCTCGAGCACGACCGGTATAGTACCTAGCCGGTTTTAGGGGTGTGTCGGAACCGCGAACCCGCTGGGTTCCCGTTTCGTTGGACGATCTTCTGACCTTGGGAAATCACAACGTTTTAGTGAGGCAGATTTGCAGGCACCGCCCCTGCTGTCGGTGCGGGGCGATCAGCGAAATTTGTCGTCGAGGCCAATTCGTCACATGGCGGGCTCGTCCCAGATCCCCGCATTACTCGCCGGTCAAGGCACGCGCGGCGCTGATCGTCCTTGCCTGACTTAAGTGCAGCGCCCCTCAGTCTCATAAATGCATAAAGCCCCCTCAAGATCGTCATCCCGGCCTGCAATAGACGCGTCATCCACCGTTTATCGAGGGGAGGGGTGGCTAAATGAAATTTAAAAACAACCCTATATACAGTAGGGCGATCCCTTGAAATGCGGGGGAGATAGGCCTCCACAACGGGAGCCATGGACCAGGACGCGGCTACCTCAGCGACCTGCCTGGTCAGTCGCTCTTCTCGGACGTCCGCATCCTCGATGGCCTGTATATATTCGGCGAGCACGATGTGATGGGCTGGATGGCTGAAGCTTTGCGCTGCCAGCCATCGGAAATGGGCCCGTGTCCAAGGCGTGCGCCCGGGATAAATTCGGCCATGTCGCAACAGGAATGAGCGGAGCTGCTGGCGCGCTTTCTGCGCCGTAGCATGGGCGCACTCACGAGCGCGGACAAGGTCGCGTACAGCCTCATGCGCTTCGTCCGGAACCCACACAGCGGTCAACTCGCCGGCGCGATGCAGCCGTGCCAGACTGACTGCATCGCGCCGATTGGTCTTCACCCGATCGCCTGGACGTTTGGGAATAAGAGAGGGTGCCACGACCTGGCACTCATGTCCCAGCTTGATGATCTGGCGATGAAGCTCGTATCCGGTCGGGCCCGCCTCATAGCAGAAGTGAAGCTTCGCCCCGCGCCTTGCCAACTTGGCCACCGTCGATGCGACTGACGCCGGTTCGGCGGAGATGTTGCCGAAAAAGCGGACTTCGCCGTTCCGCTCCTTTTCCGCGACCGCAACCGAGATCTTGGATTTCGATGTATCGAGTCCGATGAAAAGCTCGCTATACTCGTCCATGGTTCGCCCTCGCCTAAGCATGGGGATAGGGCAACAACCAATGCAACGTTTCGGCACGAAAAGGGCGCCTTGCGGCGCCCTTTGAGTACATGCCGTGAGTTAGTCAGGCGAAGTTGCACCGCACCGTCTGACGGCGCCGTCGGCGCATTGTGGCGCCGGCCAGTCCGAAGCCGACGAGCATCAGCGTCCAGGTGGAGGGTTCAGGCACTGCTGGCGGCGTCGGGCCTCCGCGCCCGCCGCCTGTGCTGAAGAGCACGGCGTTGGACAGTCCGTTATTGACGAAACCGAACGAGCCGAGAGGGGAGCTGCCCGCGTCCAACTTGAAGAACGACGTCATGTTGTCCGGGTCGCTGCCCTGATGAAGGCCGATAAAGGTAATCCCCGTCAGATCAGTTAGGAAATTGATCGTATGACTCGAATTGAGCTCTTCGAGCTTCGGCTCCAGAAACGAACCATTGCCTACGTAGCCGAGTGCTTTCAGCGCATCGAGCCCGGTGCCCGTCAGCGGATCACCCTTCAGGAGATTCTTATCATAACCGCCGGCGCAGGCCAGCACGGTGACACCGGTGAAGACCACGTTACCACAGGATTCTGCGGTGGGCGCCGGGACACCGGGAGGATTCACGTCAACCGTCGCGTGGGCCGCGCTGCTCATGCCCAGCGCCAGGGCGACTGCCCCTGCAAACATTCCCTTTTTCATAGTGTCCCCATTTCGATGTTCGCCGCCAATGCCGCCAATGCCGTAAAGTTAGCGAATCGTTAGCCCCCAAATTCAATAGTTAACGCTATATAACAATTTTGCGCATTTCCAAGTCGATCAAGGTCAACAAAGAAACCCTGTCTGATTTTGGCACAGTTTCGAATTTGACCCAGTCCGCCGGCGCGGTAGGCCGCAGCGGGATCTACTGAGGATACCCACGGGATCCCGGAAAGCCCCGAATCTTCGAAATTGCCCCCCGTGAGCTGGCGGAGGAACGGATGACGGCTTCTAGGCGGGTATCCCGATGCTTCGCTTGCTTGAACTGGGGATGTTTCGGAGAAACGCCGCCGCCGACACCGGTAGGCTAAGAGCGAGCGTCGGCGTTGGGTCAGACGGCTTTGGTATCCCGCTGGAAATGTTCGGACCAATGCGACTGATTGATGCCTTCGTCCTCGAACCCTCGGCGTAACCAAGAGGATGCCCGAAAGCGAGTAGCTTGCGAATTTGCTTGGCTCGCCTCCCCTCCGGTGAACTCGGTCTTCGATTTGCGTTGCCTGGGCATCGCCTCGACCATGTGAGGCTGCATAGCCTCAAAGAGGAAACGAAAGACCCGATAGCCGACAGTATCTTGTGTGAAGCCTGCGGGGCGTAGGCTTCTGTAGAGCCATCCCCCGTGGTCCGCTGGATCGCGGTGCAATAAATCGGCGACCAGCGCGCCGAATGCTTCACGTTGCTTGGTGCGGGGCTGTCGCCACTCCATTTCGAGTAGCAGCCTATCGAGCAAGGTTGTGAACAGGCTGATCGCTAGATCGGATGCCGGCTTGTCCAGAAGGGAGGCGTAAATGGCATGCGCAAGATCGTCGTTCAGCGGCGATGATTTAACGGCCAAACGGGCGTGTTGGGGGAGCGCCACGATCGGCTCCCGAGCGCTTAGGTGAGCTGCGCAGGTGTCAACACAACCTGTTCCATCCGCAGAATTTCCCTGTTCTCACACCGGCGGAATTCCCTCGAAACAGTCTATAAATCAAAAGGTTGATTGAAAGAACTACCTCGACGGATGGTTCGATTTGGCAAAAGATCCCTGATCAATCCCCTGTTAGCAGGGTTTTGCCTAGGATGCGTTGACAAATTGGCGGGCCCACAGGCGGATTGAGACGATGTGGATGAAGCCGAGGTAACTGTCGGCGGTTTTATCGTAGCGGGTTGCCAACCTCCGGGCATTCTTGAGCTTGTTGAAGCAGCGTTCGACCATGTTGCGCAGGGCATAGATTGCGGCATCGACGGGCAATTGGATCAGCCGGTTCCGCTTTGTCGGGATCATGGCGGTGCCGCCGCGCTTCTCCATATCTTCGCGGATGAAGCCAGCATCATAGCCCTTGTCGGCCAGCAGCACCTTGGGCGCCGGTCCATCGGCATCCATGACCGGCATATAGCCTTTGAAGTCGGAGGCTTCTCCCCCGGTCAGCGCCACCGCTATGGGCAGGCCCAGCGCATTGATGCGGAGATGGATCTTGGTCGTAAAGCCACCTTTTGAGCGGCCAAGACCCTGACGCGGAGTCCCCCTTTAGCGCCGGCTGAACAGTGGTGCGCCCGGATTATTGTGCTGTCGATCATCTGCAGGCTGGGGTTGCCGCCTCCGCTTTCGTTGAAGGCTTCGAGCAGCAACTCCCACAAGCCGGACAGCGTCCAGCGCCGGAACTGGCGGTAAACCGATGACCATTTGCCGAAATGCTCATGCAGGTCGCGCCAGGCTACGCCGGTTCGCGCAATCCAGAAAATCCCATCCAGAACAAGGCGGTGATCTCTCGGCCGCCGTCCGCAGCGCGCACCGCGCTCAATCACGAACGGCTCAAGACAGGCCCATTCCTCATCGCTCATTAAACCACGGATCACGGTAGCTTCCCCAAAAGCTACCTTGAATCAGAGCCTACGCGATTTGGGAATCCTCTTTGTCAACACGCCCTAGACGCTTAGGGATGCCAACCAGTTCAACGCCGCGTCGGACACAGATGGCAGCCTCTTGCTGTCTACGGCTTGGGATCGGCGATTCGGCCGTCTTGACCGGATGCCCGCGGGGGTGGCCTAAACCGAATTCAAGTCCCGCTGTTATACCGCCGCAGGTGAAATTCAGCTTTGCGCGACCACCTGCATCGCGGCTAGCCTCAATGCAGGTGGTCGTGTTGCTCCACGAAATTTCAGGGCATGATAAGCTTGGCGATAGTGCCTATCGCTTGGGCTTCGGTCGTCGCCAATAGCAATGCGGCGCCCGCGATCGCCCCTCCGATAATCGCAAGAATCAGCGCATATTCTGCGGCGGTTGTTCCGCAGCGATCATGAGTGAACCGGTAAAAGAATTCCATACCTAACCCCCTGACACTGCACATCGTCTATGCGGCGCGGTGTGGCCAGCGTTGGATGGGCGATGTGTCATTTGGAAACACCAATCATCAGGCCGTGAAGGTGCGTGTTGCTTGGCAACGGGCCGCGACGGCCGCGCAAGCGCAGCGCTAACGGTGCATTCCGGACAACAGCCTCGATGGTTTGCGGGGGCGACGCTACCGCCGAGGTCAGGCCCCGCCGGCAAGACGCCGCTGCGTGAGGTTCAGTCTCTTCGCCACAACCACCGGCACGACGATCGACAAGGCTATACCCGCGAGCGAGCAGAAGCCCAACCAGATGGCCATCAGCGTTCCGCCTGCCTGATACATCGCATAGAGCACCGGCCCGGCGAGCAGCAGCCCGCGCACCTCGTTGGTGACAAGCAGCACCAGGACCGACTTCAGGGCCAGGTTGAGAAGGGTGGACAGCGCGGTGTTCATGGCTCTCGTATCGCAAAGAAACGTAAGCAAACCGTTGCCGTTCCCTTGCGTGGGATCGGCGGACCCGCCGCCGCCCACTTTTCGTTGACCAGAATGCCGACCGTCGAGCCCGAAATAGGTTAGCGGCCGGCGCTTGCCGTCCGTGCCTGCTGAAGCTGCTTCAGCGCATTCCTGGCGGTTAAGGCCGGCCAAGCCGTTAACTTGTTCACTCATCCCTTGCGGGCCGAAGCTTGAGCCAGAGTATGGAGCTTTGGGACCAATGGGATTGCAGCTGCGCAAGGGGGCCTCGGACCAGCGCGGGCATTGCGTTTAACTAGGAGCTGTTTCCTGGCCGCACGCGGCTTAGTAGATACGGAGGTAAACCACCCCCTCTTCGTCGCAGACGAGCGCCGAGGTCGCGCCGCTACTGGATCTGTGGAACGGGAAGCGCTCTTTGGCGACTTGCTTGGCTTCTGGCAGGTCCGCGCAACGCTGCTCGGCGACGAGCTCGTCGTTCCTATACCAGCGCGCCGTGTACGACATAGCGCTAGACTAGCCGAGGTGCTCGCGCCTTTGCCACGCCGACTTCATTAAATTTTCCCAACGGTTGCTGTGCCTTGCGAGCACGGGAGGGCCCTCGCGATCTGCGGCCAAGGCCGTTTTTGATCCTCAGAGCGGGAGCCGGAATGGCTGAGATCGTGCGCGCCGGCGGTAAGTGGTGCCGCCGGCGCTGACCGGCGAATGGCGACAAAACGGCACATCGTGCTCTTGCCGTGAAAGGGGAGCAGGACAAGAACGTCCGGTCAGGGTGCTCCGCGCTGGAATGGGCGTTAATTTCTGTTAGTCAAAAGTTATCGATCGTCGTACCGGTGGTTAACCAGGTTGGATTCTTGGTGGGGCACGGCAAGGGGGCAATCTTGACGAAACTAGCAGTGGCGCTTGCTTCGGCGGGCGCAGCCTTGGCCAATCCAGCGCAGGCGGCGCAGGCCCTATTCACTTCCTCCGCTACGGAGGCCAATCTGGGTGCGGGGCCCTGTGGGACGGTCTCGGAGAGCGCTGGGGCGCTCGACTTCGTCTAACCGCGATGGTGGAACGGCATATAACCGAGCTGCGCAAAAAGCAGGATGCCCTCCTGAACAGCATTGCACGAATGCTGCGGAGGGCTCCTGCCAACCCGTTCCGCGAGCCATCAAAACAGCCCATCAAATCGCAGGATATCGCCCGCTAGCGTCACCGCTGCGGTGGAGCCGCATGGGCGCCAGAAGGTGAACCTCTCCACCGTCTTCGCCGGCCAAAAAGTCGGCATCAAGCAGATCGACGACCGCATCTGGCTCGTCACCTTCATGCACTACGATCTGGGGTTCTTCGATGACGAGACCTGCCGGCTCGAGCCGGCGCCTTCACCCTTCGGAGCCAAGGTGTTACCTATGTCTCCGGTATAATGTGTAACCCATGTGGTCGGTATGGACCTGAAAATATTGGCGCACCCGACAGGATTCGAACCTGTGGCCTCTGCCTTCGGAGGGCAGCGCTCTATCCAGCTGAGCTACGGGTGCGGGCCGCGTGCGACTAGCAGAGCGCGGGCGCGGTTGCCAAGCGCAATGTCGTGGGTTTCGCAGAAACCTGCGGGAACCGGACCCATCAGTCTGAAGGCCAGCTCCAAGGTCGTGTGAGGCTCAAAATCACACGAGAATCACATTGGAGCGAAAATGGCGACGATCACGAAGCGGAAATCCGGCTGGAACGTGCAGGTCCGGCGAAAGGGCTATGCCCCTCGTAGCAAGACCTTCGGCACCAAGCCTGAAGCCCGGGCATGGGCACGGCAGCAGGAAGTCTTGATGGACGCGAAGACCCTGCCGCGTACCGACGTTCTATTGAAGGCCACGACACTGGCGCAACTCATCGACCGCTATCGGCGGGAGGTTACACCCAAGAAGCGGGGCAGGGGTGCAGAGGACTGCCGTCTGCGTAGTCTCATGCGGGACCCTATCGCCGACCTTTCGCTTTCGTCCCTCAGTCCCCAGCACCTCGCAGACTTCAGGGACCGCAGATTGCAGAGCGTAAAGCCTGCGAGCATCCGCAAGGAACTCTACCTCATCGGCAGCGCCATCGACGTGGCGACGAAGGAATGGGACTTTCCGTTCCAGTCGAACCCCATGCGGAAGATCGCACTGCCCGTTGCCTATGATGCCCGTGACAGGCGGCTTCAGGACGGCGAGTTGGGCAAGCTGAGAAAGGCCATCGCTACCTGTCGGAACGGGTTCGTAGGCCCTATCGTAGAACTGGCAATCGAGACAGGGCTTCGGCGAGGCGAACTGCTGAACCTCACATGGGAAAACGTCGATCTCGAACGCAGGATCGCACTCATACCTGTGACGAAGACAGGGAAGCCGCGCACCATTCCTCTAACTGACGGCGCCTTGGTCATCATCAAGGGCGTTCCTCAGACGGGAGACCGGTTGTTCCCCGTCACCGCAACGGCGCTGAGGTTGGCGTGGACGAGGCTACGGGACCGGGCGGGCTTGAAGGACTTCCGCTTTCACGATCTTCGCCACGAAGCCCTATCGCGGTTCTGCGAGTTGGGATTGTCAGTTCCCGAACTGTCGGTAATCTCGGGACATAAGGACCCGCGAATGCTGTTCCGTTACGCCCATCTTCGGGCTGACGACTTGGCAAAGAAGCTGGCGGGCCTTCAGTGGGGGGTGCGTTGAGCTATGCCACACGTAAACTGGGCTTATGCCATTTTCGCTATTCTCATCCTGATCCTTTTCGAATTGCGAGGACAGCGTTCGGCTTCCAACGCCAGGGGAATAGTGCTCCACCTAGCAGGGACGGTGATCCCAATGTTGGAACAAAACGGTTACCGGATCGATAGGAAGCAGGTTTGCTTGGGCCGGTCCCCCTACGCGAAGTTCAACATGCCTTCCGACCACGGGCTGTGGATTGACATTATTGTTGATGATCAAAGGGGATACTTCACCATATCGAACATGCGGCGAGCAAACGGGGAGCCTCTGAACCTTACGCATTCGTTCGAGGTTTCTGGCCCGTGGGACGAACTGACGCCTTCACGCATCGCAAAGTTCGAGCAGGACTTCCATAAGTGGAAGGATCAAGGGTGTCGCTTCTGGTCGTGGCAAAGCGAGCCTGCCGATTTCATATGCTACTACCTGCCTCATGCCTGCCATTATGTACCACAGGGTGGCGGTACGGGGTCTCCAACTGATTTGGGGTACAAGGTCTGGCAGCGCTTAGACAAAGCTTCACCCCACGAGCGGTATCCACTAATTCCACTTCTGCCTCGCGCTTGAACCGGTGGATACTGGGGGAGGCCCTTCCTTTCTCCCCGGTTGCCTCGCTAACTACGCCAATCGGAACTGCGAAGTTGGAGGCGTGGGCATGGTCGGACGCAAAAGCAAACCCGTTACTGTCCATGACATCATCAGCCGGGGTCCTGTTCCCATTGCCTGTCCAAGCTGCGGCGCAGCGAACAGCTTCAAGGGCCAAAGCGAGACCCGCCCGTACATTGCCTGCGAATGCCGCGAGCTGATCATGCTTACAGATGGGGTGAAGGCGCGGGAGATAGGGGCGACCGTCGCGCGGCTAGGGTAGCTTGCTACGACCAGTGGACGCGGTTCCTGCGAGGCAGGGGTTTTTGGAGATGAGGACTCCGGTGTGCAGGCCGCGTAGGTCTGCATCACTTTTGCACACTTCGTGCCGCGTAGGGCCTGCACACGATACGGAACTTTGGTTACAAGTGGCTCGCTGGTGGGGAAACACCGGCCAACTCGAATAACTTGGACCCTTGGACTTCACCCCGCTTCGGCGGGTTTTTTTGTGTTGCTGTTCCTCGCTGCGAGGTGAGTTTCCGGGACACCTTCCCTCGTCTACGATCTTGAACAACAACGAACACCCGAGCCGTTAAGCGGTTTTTTCGAAGTCGCCTTTGATCCCGAAATGGGTCCAACCCCTGAAATCGCAGATGGGACCCAAAGGGACCCGCCCACTCCAATGGTTCCCATCCAGCCTGAGGAAGCGTAAGGCAGAGCGCTGCCGTCCCGCTGCCTATCACTGTGCTGCTGGGCGAACGTCATTCCGGGCGGCCCTAGGAATATTCCATCCATTTTGGACATTTCGGGGATGCCAGGACATTGGCCATGTCTCGGAAGTTGTAAGTTTCGAGTCATGGGCGCAGCGGCCTTGATATATGCCTCACAAGATATGTTGACACATTATGATCCATGCATCATTAGTCTGGCATATCTTATGAGACAGAGGGGTCGAAACCATGAGCCGGATTGCCTACTATCGCTGCTCCACCACTGATCAGAGCATCGAAGCTCAGCGACAGGCGCTAGGTGGATTGTTTGACCGTGAGTTCGCGGACGAAGGTGTAAGTGGGGCAACGCGGGCGCAGGATCGTCCCGGCTTCGCTTCGCTTCTTTCCTACATTCGCGAGGGCGATACCCTTTTCCTCTACGCGCTGGACCGCCTGGGCCGTGATGCCTTGGACGTGCAAGCCATGGTGCGGAAGCTCCTAGACATGGGCGTCATTCTCGACGTGAAGGGCCTCGGCCCTATCGGTCGTGGTGCGGGTGAGATCGTGGTTGCCGTGCTTGCCCAGATAGCGGACATGGAGCGCCAGCGGATCAAAGAGCGGTGTGACGCTGGACGTGATGCTGCTCGTGAGGCGCTGAAGGCGACCGGCAGGACGCACAAGGGCAAGGTGAGCCTTGGTAGGCCGAAGGCTGCTGACGCTGGCGAGGTGGTAGCGTGGCGCAAAGCCAATGGCGCGAGCATCAAGCAGACATGCGAGAAGTTCGGTTTGTCGAAGGCAACAATTACGCGTTACTGCGCCGCCACTTAGGGCTTGGCACACCTTAAAGCACGGCACGGGTACGGTTTGCGGTCGCCGTGTACAAAAATGGGACGCACCGGGCATTGCTAAGCTCGTTTACCATAATTTGCTGAACTGATAGCCTGCCTATGCTGCGTTGCGGCATGATTCGGCCAAGGTGGTGAGGTGCGTTCTCTTCGCTGGCGGGATCGGAGGGCGAACTATGAAAAAGGCTTCAGTGATTCTCGCTGTGGTTGCGTTCGCGGCAAGCGCCGTGCCAGTCAGCGCCGCTACAACTTTGCGTTATTTCGACTTTTCCATTTCAAGCTTTGGCGGCGTTCCAGGAGGAACAGTTACCGGCAGCTTCAGTGGGATTGATGCGGACGACAATGGTGGCTTAGAATATAATTTCAGTGCCGGAAGATTCGAACTTGCATCATTCGCCGCTTACTTTTCTGGTTTCGATGCCGCGCCCCCATTTATATTGAATTTGAGCGATTTTTCATCATCGGACCTGTTTTTTTATCGATTTGGTGACACGAGTTTTTCAACATCATCGCCAACAAGACTTTCGTTAGAAGGCGGTGGCAATGATATTCTCATGGGCGCTGGATTCATTTGTAACGGTACTTCATTTTGTGGTCGGGCAAACTATCAGAGCGTGGCCGCCTATAGTACGCGCGACGTGGGTTCGTTTGTGGAGACCAATGGCGCAGTTCCCGAACCCGCAACTTGGGCGATGATGCTCACGGGGTTCGGGCTCATCGGCGGCCTGATGCGCCGTAAGCAGCGCCAGACGGTTCGCGTAACCTACGCCTGATCAACGCCAGACTGAAGTTGCCCTGGGAGCGGCGAGGTTATCGAAAGGCAACCGTGACGCGGTACTGCGCTGCTGCACAGGGGTCAGAATACGAGGGGGTAGACTCCTGCAAGCCCCACAATGAACCCGACTGGTCCGGCCCACCACTGATTTTCATTCCAGAGCGTTCCCGCCCTTTGTCGCCAGTTCTGCGGCGGAGGTTGTGCGGAGGCGAGTGGTTGGGCTTCCGCCTGGGGGAGCGCAGACTTCAGCTCCTCCGCTTGCTTGGCAATGTCGGTGTCCGAAGTTCCCTCCCAAAATCCCGCGTCGTTTCCAGCAGGGAATTTGATGCCGTCGCCCCGCAGAATGCGGTCCTTTTCCACGGCTTCGCGACGGATAACACGGGCGAAGGCAACCAACTGCCCGGCGCATTCATCAATCGCTCTTAGCGCTGTCTCTCGGTTGTAGTTGCGCACTTCCTGATCAACCCAAGCGAACTGCTCAGTGATCTCTTTGCGGACGCCCCGGACTACCGCTTCCCAATATACGACGCGAGCGGTCCCGCTGAACTTGATACCGCCATAGTGGATTTCGCGACCATCGAAGCTGTCGATAGACACGTGCCCATCGCTTCCGATGTAGTGCCACTTGAAGAACCATTCGTTGCTGAACCACCTGCGGCGCTCATCGAGTTTTGCTTTCAGGCGTAAAGCGGTCGGCGTCATTCTGGATACAGCCTGCTAGGAACGGGAGCGCTTTCCTAACTGGATCATGTCGGACGTGTCGAACCGCTCCGAAGGCAGACCTGTGCAAATCGACAAGAAACTCCACAATCAGATTCAGTCCCCAAACGTGGACTAAATATTTGAAATAACGTGTGTTTTGTGGATTCACAGCGATTCCTGCATGTGCCAAGAACGCTTCGGGGGCGGGTGGCCCTCGCTGTCCAATAGGGGGTTCAATGCAGGGAGTTGAGTTTGCGGCAGAAGGCGATGAGCCGCTGTACGTTGTCGAAATGGATCGTGGCTATGGCGTGATTTCTCAGATCAATGAACGGGGAGAAGCCGAGAGCATTGCCACTAACAGCGCTCGGCTAAGGGCCGTCGCCGATTATCTAGACGGTGCGGCAGCGCTGGGGGCGAAAAACACTGATCCCGGCTCGGAACTTGCAGCCTAAATCTTCCGACTTCATATCAGCGTTTCAGCAAGGCGAAGCGGTCCCTGGGGGCAAGTACCCGGAGGCCCTTCGCCTTCAATTTTTCCCGATACGAAGTCAGGAAAATCAGGGCGGAAGGGGCAATCAATGAGCGTAGGCGACGAAGGGGGGGCTAGCGGGAGGCGATATGCGCCTCCACGCCTCAATCTAGGGAGGCGTGCGGTCTCCCCAGAGGCTAAGGCCCTGGTCGCGCATTGCCTAACTGAATTGGTCCTCCCCTCGCTTACGGAGCAGCAGAAGCGCCCAAGCAGCCTGCCGAAAATCGAAGCGGCAATGGAAGGGCTGCTAGGAGGGCTTCTTGCTCTCCGAGATGGTCGGTGGGCGCGTAGGCCTCTCTCGGACAGCAGCTTTCGCGATGAGCCAGGTATCAGCCGCGATCAGTTCCTGAAGGTCCTGAGAGCACTTGAGGCTGCGGGGCTGATTGAGCGAAGGGGTGGCGGCTATGACCGTACCCATCCGGCGGGTCCCGCCTTGTCGATAAGGTGAGCGAGCGGTCTTAAGTGTGCTCGTAAGAGTGCGCTTTGGAGCGGTCGATGGGGCAGATCACGGTGTTTTCCGGGCCAGAGCGGCGTCGACGCTGGAGCGACGAGGAGCGGCTGGAGATCTTGGCCGAGGCGTTTGCACCAGGCGCCTGTGTCGCGCGGGTGGCCCAGCGGTATGACGTCTCCACGTCATTGGTCTACACGTGGCGGCGCAAGCTCCGTGAGGTCAGCGTCGAGCCGGCCGCGACCGAGCTGTCAGCGCCAGAGTTTGCCGAGGCGATGATGGCCCAGGACGAAGGATTTGCGCGACCGGGTATTGGGCCTGCAATCGTCGTCGACCTGGCGCGCGGCAAGCGGATCAGCATCTTTACCTCGGCATCGCCGGCGCTGGTGGCTTCAGCATTGAAGGCTTTGCGATGATCCCTTCGGGCGCCCGCGTGTGGATCGCGATGGGGCACACAGATATGAGGAAGGGGATGCAAGGCTTGGCCCTGTTGGTGCAGCAGGGCTTGAAGCGCGATCCCCATGGCGGCGACCTGTTCGTGTTTCGTGGGCGCGCCGGATCGCTGGTGAAGCTGATCTGGCACGATGGGATCGGCATGTCGCTCTACGCCAAGCGGCTCGAGAAGGGGCGCTTCGTCTGGCCCTCGGCGAAGGACGGCATGGTGTCGCTGACAGCCTCGCAACTGGCCTGCCTGCTCGACGGGATCGACTGGCGTAACCCGCAATATTCCTGGCGTCCGCAGAGCGCCGGATAGGGCGTTCATTTTCTTCGCTACCCTCGCATTTTGCGCTTCATTTGGGCGCTTTTCTGTGATTCCATCGCGCTCGTGGAAGCCGCCGTTTCGCCCCTTCCTGACGATATCGAAGCGCTCAAGGCGCTGCTGGCGAGCGCGACCCAGCGGGCCGATGAGGCCGAGGCCAAGCTCGCCAATGCCCAGGCTCGTGAGAGCGCGACCGAGGCGGTGATTGCGCACCTCAAGCTGCAGATCGCCAAGCTGAAGCGCGAGCAGTACGGCGCCAGCGCCGAACGCACGCGCCGGCTGCTAGACCAGATGGAACTGCAGCTCGAAGAGCTTGAGACCGACGCCGCCGAGGACGATCTTGCAGCCGAGGTCGCGGCCGAGAAGACCGCGACCGTCACCGCCTTCGAACGCAAACGGCCGGCCAGGAAGCCGTTTCCCGAACACCTGCCGCGCGAGCGGGTCCTCGTGCCGGCCCCGTGCTCTTGCCCGGCCTGTGGCGGCAGCCGGCTGTCCAAGCTCGGCGAGGACGTCACCGAGACGCTCGAGGTGATCCCCCGCGCCTGGAAGGTCATCCAGACCGTGCGTGAGAAGTTCTCCTGCCGGGACTGCGAGGTGATCACGCAGCCGCCCGCGCCCTTCCACGTCGTGCCGCGTGGTTGGGCGGGTCCGAGCTTCCTCGCCATGCTGCTGTTCGAGAAGTACGGGCAGCACCAGCCCCTCAACCGCCAGGCCGAGCGCTTCGCGCGTGAAGGCGTGCCGCTCAGCACCTCGACGCTCGCCGACCAGGTCGGTGCCGCCGCCTTCGCACTGATGCCGCTGTATCGGCTCATCGAGACGCAGGTCCTCGCCGCCGAGCGATTGCATGGCGACGATACCACCGTGCCCGTCATGGCGAAGGTGAAGACCGATACGGCCCGATTGTGGGTGTATGTGCGCGATGATCGACCGTTCGCCGGCGCCGACCCGCCAGCGGCGCTGTTCCACTACTCGCGCGATCGGCGCGGCGAGCATCCAAGGGCGCATCTCGCGTCATGGTCAGGAATCCTGCAAGCCGACGCCTATGGCGGCTACGGCGAGCTCTATGCTTCCGGTCGCTTGCCGGCGCCCGTGCTCGAAGCCGGCTGCTTCGCCCACGCGAGGCGCAAGTTCTTCGAGCTGGCCGACGTCGCCAGCGCGGCCCGCAGGAAGAGCCGCGGCGAGCATGCAGGCATGATCTACCCTATCGCGCTCGAGGCTGTGCAGCGGATCGATGCCCTGTTCGATGTCGAGCGCGCCATTAACGGCAAGGATGCCAATGAGCGGCTCGCTGTGCGCCGTGAACTAAGCGCGCCGCTCGTGGTCGAACTGCACGCCTGGCTCATCGCCCAGCTCGCTAGGCTCTCGCACAACCACGACCTCGCTAAGGCCATCAACTACATGCTTCGGCGCTGGGATGCCTTCACCCGCTTCCTTGACGACGGCAGGGTCTGCCTGACGAACAACGCCGCTGAACGTGCTTTGCGCTGCGTGCCCCTGGGCCGGAAGGCCTGGCTGTTCTGCGGATCAGATCGCGGCGGCCAGCGCGCCGCCGTGCTCTACACGCTCATCCAGACGGCGCGGCTCAATGACGTCGACCCACAAGCTTGGCTCGCGGATGTGCTCGCCCGCATAGCCGGGCATCCCGCCCGGCAGCTCGACCAATTGCTGCCCTGGAACTGTAAGGCTGCAGCCGCTCAGGCCTGATTATCCCGTCTGGCAAAGAGGCGATAATACGCCTCTTCACAACGGCGCTGCCCCTCCTGCGTCAACACGACGGACTTCGCTTGACCAACCGGATCGAAAATCAGCTCCTTCGCGTGCAGGCGAGCCATCGCCTCCCAGTCGAATGACTTCCACGCACGCCAAAGCGGCTCTGAGGCCCGATCTTTGTGCAGTGTCAGAAACAGTAGCGCCAACACCGCCTCGTCAATCAGCTCAGTGTCAATCTCAGGCTCGGGCATCCGTCAGCTCCCTTCGCAGGAACTGATATAGCACTGCTCATCCTATCCTGCGGCCTTCGCCGGATGGCTACCTGACCGGAGCGGACCTGTGGCTCGCGGGACGGAAACGAGGTTGCGGCTGACGGAGGCGGGAATAGCGCTGGTGGCATCCTATGGCGTCGAAGCGGAGTGCTTTACGGCTTAGGCGGCGTGGACGAATTGGTTGACGCAGCCCGCGCGGGTTGATTCAAGGCTGCCTTTTGGAGGCAGGCTTGAGCCGGGGCGATCTGAGCGAAGCGGAATGGCGTGTTTTGAAGGGCTTGCTGCCGATTGATGCTGCGAACCGGGGGCGTGGCCGCCGTCCCGAGCAGAACCGTTCTATCATCAACGGCATACTTTGGCGGCTTCGCTGCGGGACGCCTTGGCGCGATGTTCCGCCCAAATACGGCAATTGGAACACGATCTACCGTCGGTTCCGACGCTGGAGCGAGGCCGGGGTCTGGGAGGCCGTTTCGGTCACGCTGGCTGAGATCATGGCGGACAGCGGCCATTACAGCATCGATAGCACCACGGTTCGCGCCCATGTTTCGGCAGCGGGCGGAAAAGGGGGACTCATCGACGAGCTCTTGGCCGCTCGCGGGGCGGGTTCACCAGTAAGCTTCACTGTCTGGCTGACGCCCGAGGACGACCACTCGCCTTCCACCTAACGGTTGGCGAAGCGGCGGATTGCAAGGCCTATGACACGTTAATCGCGTTGCCGGAGCAGGCGCCAACGGCGCTGCTGGCGGACAAGGGCTACGATGCGGACGCCATCCGCGCAGATCTTGCGAGCCGTAACATACAGGCCGTCATTCCAGGCCGATCAAACCGCCGGGTGAAGATCGAACATGACCGGGCGCTCTACAAGCAACGTAACCGCATCGAGCGCATGTTCGGCCGTTTGAAAATCAACCGCGCCATTGCCACGCGATATGATCAGCTCGCCGCCAGCTTCATGAGCATGGTCCATATCGCCACCGCCAGATACTGGCTTAAATTCGTCCACGCCGCCTAGGGGGCGCCGCCACGGGGCTTTCGGCTCTAGCTCAGGTGAGCAGGAGCGGACTTGTCTTGCACAAACTTAAGCGCTCCACGCGAACGCCTGTGTTCCATCAGCCATTGAAGCCCGATTGTGCGCCACGCATTTTCCATCTCCGGGTCGACATCAGGGTGAATGGAATAGCGAATACTGGTGGTCCTCTCCCGGCTACCGAGGTCGTCAAACACGGTCCTGTAATATGCAATTAGGTCAATCACGACCATGACTGCGCAGCGTTCCTTGGTGGCCATTTCAATTGCATGTTCAATCTGATCGTTTGATATCCGGAGGCCGAACCGCTGCTTCGTAATGCTGTTTGGCATGAGTGGCGACATGTCGTGGGGGAATTGGACAAGCTCAGGAGCGTGGCCGTTGTTCAACACCACACTGAGCCTTGGGTATGCTTTGTGGCTTACGGCAACTTCGAGTGCTGGGTCTTTCCTATGTTGGCTAGGGAAATCTCAATGGTGAAGTGCGCGTGGTCGGTGGTTCGCTTGTACTCCAAGAGTTGAGCTTCCACGGAGACCCACGCCCGCAGATCGGTTCGAGACGTGAACTTAGCTTGTTCAAGGGCATCCTCCGCAGCTTTTGCAGATCGCTCTGACTGAGCGGCGCCCGCTTCGGTGTGGATGGCGGCGAGTTTGGCCCAATGTGCAGCACGCCAAGCCGCGAACAGCGTTCCGCCTCCAATTCCCAGTCCTGCCAATCCAGCTATCCAAGTCCAGAAGGCCCACAATGCCGAAGTGTCGGCGGCATCAGCGGCCTTCCACTGAGCGCAAAGATCGGAAGATCGTTGGTCCACGCCCGGCTTGCATGGTCGGTTCACTTCTGCCCCTGCGTCGGCCGGGAGTTCCGCCGAACGGGACTGTTCCGCTGCAACGGCGGGTGTTGGCTGTCCCTTGTCAGTGGGTGGATGAGCGGCGATCAGGAATAGACCAAGCGCAAGGAAGGCGAGCTTGCAGGTCCTTTGCATTGAATCAAACTTCATCATCGGCCCCGGTACGGCTCGCAGCCAATCCCATCGCCGTCCCTGTCGAGATGAGGACCATAGCCAGGAGTGCCCCGGTAGACCGGCGCTGCGCCGGCTGCTCTGGCCTCCGTGCAGTTTCTGAAGACCCCTCCGCCTGAGTTGCCCTGAGACGAATAGAAGGACTGGCGCTCGCTAGGTGCGGGACGGCTGGACCCTCCGCCCCTGTGGCAGTGGTATCCTCCATTCTTGCGGTCATGGTGACAGCCTGAGGCGTCTAAGCCCCCGCCGTGGCCTAAGACTGGCGTAACGGAAACAGGCAGCGCAGCGAGCGCCAAGGCAATCAATGGTCTCACAATGCCACTCCCCCGAGCGTGTGCATTTGTGAGCATAATGGATGGTCATTGAGCGACCGTAAAGCGTGCTCGCAGGGGGCCGAGTGCCAGGGGGACTTTTGCTTCTAGTATAACGTATGGTGACACAGGGAACCGAGGGTGACGGTCGGCCTATCGTCTCATGCAGTTTACCTTAAGTCTGACTTAGAGATAATACATAGAGATATAACCTATAGGTAGACTTAAGGTAGACCTAGAGGGGCCTTTAGCCTCCCTTGGGGTTATAGACTGAAGGAGAAGGCCATTCCTCAGTCTCAGTCTTTGGTCTTCCCTTCAAGCCATCTCTCTAGGAATGAGAATTGGTCTTCTCTCTTGGTCCTGGCTATCGGTCTTCCCCCTAAGCTAGACTGCTCGATACCTTATGTGACCTATGCCGCAGTGCATCCTCCGAAGCTCAGTGGGATCGGTATCCCTAGCCACCAAACCATAACCTGCGGCCCCTGCACGAGTGCGGTCGGAGAGGTTCAGGAGGTAGCGAGAGGTGCGGTGGGACTAGGGAGGCCAGAAATGTACACTGCTATAGGGCATTTCGTCCCTTCGAGGTGGCCGCCGCACCCTTCGTACCCCCGAGCCTGGGGCTTCAAGATTTCCCTGATTCCAAGTGTACGTTTTCGAGCTTCCTGAGCGTCCTACGCGGCGATGGGTTCCTTCGCTTCACGTGCCGAAGCCAGACGGAGGCGAGCGGCCTCCTTTTGCTCATCGGTGAGAGACCTACGCGCAAGGGGATTGGTGCCCATGCGGAAGGGCCAAAGGGTGCATCCGGTAGCGACGCACTTACGGGCTTCGGACTTCTCGCCGCCGCAGCAATCGACGCACTTGGCCTTCACGGCTTCCAATACGGAGTTGGAAATGTGGCCGAGGGCGTGAAGCTCCGCATTGTCCATGCGGCGAGGATCACGGCCCACGATTTCTCCCGATACCGTTTCTAGGCCAGGAGGGTTGGTGAGGGTGTTTGAAAGCATTGGATTGTTCATTCTGATTGGGTTGGTGGTTGAAAGTGGCTGACCGGGTGGATGCCTAAGGAGTGTCGCTAGGTTCATCTGGCCGGGCCGCTGCTGTACTGTGCGGTTCTATTCGGCCCCCAGTGACGGAGCTTGCATGGCTGATCCGAGCCCCCCTCCCCGTCCCCGCTTTGCTGACGATGAAGACGCGGGCTTCCCGCCCCTTCGTGCCGCCGACGACGTTACGGACGACGAGGAACACGGCGCCGACGATAGAGACTACCGTGAGGAAGGAGGTGGTGACTGAGGTGAGGTCCCGTTTGGGCCATTTTCAGACTCACTGAGCGCTTCGAGGTGTCATCCGCTACCTGAGTGGCGGAAGGGCGCGTAAAGACGCTCAGCGAGTCCGAAATCAAATCCTAGGACGTGTTCGCTATGCGGCTAGGGCCTCATCTTCGGCCAACCACAGGCGTATCCATCGGGAGGCCGTTGTCTGCGGTATGCCAAGCAGTTTCCCGAGCAGTGTCCCGCCTGGACGCCCTTCCGTCTCCCAAATAGCCCAAGCCTCCTCAATGCGAGCGGCACTCCGGGCAGCATTGGTGATGCGCTTGTGGTCGGAACGCTCAATGAGGCGAAGATGGCTGCGGTTCACACAGGCCCGGTTTCCGCAGATGTGATCAACTTCCCAGCCAGGAGGTATCGGCCCATTCTTGGATATGAAGGCCAGGCGGTGAGCATTGATGTGACTTCGGCGTTTGCCGTCCCTTGGCCTGAGCTGGAGATATCCCTTCTTGGTTCGCGCATGACTAACGATCTCAATGCACGGCTGGTACATAAGGGGATTAGGGACGCGAGCGAACTTCAGAGCGCGAGGTTGAGCGCCTGACTTCCTGCGCCCAGTCACTGTGCCTTCCCCTTGGTAGGCTTCATCTTTGCCAGTTCGGCCCTGATGGCAGCGGCCCTTACAGCGTCAGCTTCGTTGAGCATCCCAACATCACTGTCGCGGAAGGCGGGACCATCGCCGCCTAGCTGGCCCCGGATGGGGTCCACTTCGTCCAACTGGCGCATGAGGTCCACTTCCCGAACGATGTTCTTCGCGGCCCCGGCTTGGTAGGCAGGAAGCGAGCGGATCGGCGCACCGCTGGCATCGACCATAGGCGCGGAAGGCTCAGGCGATGAGGGCGGCGTCCACTTGGGATCACGCTGCAACTTTCCTTCGTCAGCCATAGAGGCGAGACGATCAGACAGCGACAACCCGACCTTGCCCTGCATCAGCTTCTCAGGGTCATTCAGGAAGGCTTCGAAATGCTCCTGCGTGATCTTGCCGTCCTTGAGGGCAGCAAGTGCGCCAGCGTCCTGCTGTGCCGGGGTGAGGCCAGTTTGCTCATAGAGGTATCCGCGATAGCCACCCTTCGGAACGATATCGTCCTTTGCGTTCTGTACGGCGACCTTGCGACCTTCCGCTTCCAGCCGCGCCGCTTCTTGCTTGGCGAGGAAGGGAGCATCCATTGTCTCGGAGGCAAGCTGCGAGAGAGCTTCCGGTGCCGTGGGACCCTCCGGCTTGCCGAAGATTTCAGACGGCATGCGACCGAACTTCTTGGCATCGGCAGCAACGCTGAGCGCTGCGTCCGCTGAGGAGCCCACGCCGGAGCGGGTGAGCGCCCTACCAGCAGCCGTGCCCGCTGCCCCGCCCAAAGGACCGCCCAGCTTGTAGCCAGCAGCGCCGCCCAGAGCTTCGGCGAGGAAGCGTCCAGCGGGAGAGCCGGTCTTGCCTGCAACTTCAGGGACGAGAGCGCGGAGACGGCGAGCCTTGCGGATGCCATCAGCGACAGCATCACCAGCGACCGTGCCGTCTGCGATGGCGTCAATGTCAGCTTCCGAGAGAAGGTTCCTGTCGTTCATGGCCTTGCGAAGCTTGGCCTTTGCGGACGGGAGGAGCTTCAGGGCCTTGAGGTCCTCATATGGAAGGAAGCTATTTTCCAAGGCCGAGACACGATCAAGCAAGGTCGCCTGTTGGGGCTTGGTCAGCTTCGATTTCGCCGATGATGCTGCCGTGAGGTTGTTGACGAGCTTTTCCACGTCGCGGCTGATGGCACGGTCAAGGGATTGATAGCGGTTCATGGCCTGTTGAGCCTCGAAACGCTGTTGTGCGAGCCGGGGGACCAAGCGATCGGCAGCGCGGGTATCGAGCAGCCTTGGTGCCCGCTCAGCGGCCTTGGCGATGCCGAGTGCAGACGTTGCGCCTCCGAGGACACCAGCTGCGACCTGGACGGGGACAGGAAGACCAGCCTCCTGCGCCAAACCGGAGCTAAGAGCCGCACCCGCACCGCCCGCTGCATCGCGAACCGGAGTAGAGCCAAGCTCCTTGAGGCCATTGGCGACAACGCCGCTTCCGGCCTTGGCGAGAAGACGCGAGACACCGGAGACCCCAAGGCCCCCAGAGGCACCCTTGATGACATCGCCAGGGAGCGTCTTGTCTTCGGGGAGGCCAAGGCCCTCGCGGACTGTCTTTCCGAAGTCGCCTACATAACCGTCATAGCCCATAGCCCTGCCAATCAGGGTGTTGATGGGATCAAGGACGATGCCGGGGACATCAGCGATGCCCTCCACAACGTCTCCAGTGCCCACGGCTAGACCATGACCTACTTGCTCCCAAGACTTAGGGGCGTCGAAGAAGCCGGGACCATCATCCTGCTTCGGAGCCTTACGGCCAGCCACAAGGTCTCCGATGCCCATGCCGGACGACGGGGCCTGGGGGGTGTCCTGAGGATCACCGTTGGTCGGATGGTCGCCTTCATCGTCTCCGGGACGCTGCCCAAGGACCAGATGGTAATGGGGACCTGTCGCCCAAGCTGACGGGTTATCGACTTCGTTGCGAGCCTCAATGATGGGATAACCTGCATCCTTGATGGTCTGTAGGACCTGCTCATAGGTCATACCGGGGATGGGCTTGATGTCCACCGCGCCCCCTGAGCGGTTGTGCCAGCTAGACGGATTGGCACGACCTAGGGAGCTATGTGGGTCACGCTTCCATGACGTAATTTCCGCGTTGGGCAGGACCGATTGAATGATGGTGCGAGCATCGGGGCTGGGGGTGGCCTTCGGTTCCCCGTGGGACTGCGGAGCCTTGGAGGCAGCAGGGCGCCCGCCATCCACCTCCACAACGTCTTTGCCAAACTCCCGCTTAGCGCGATCTGCCACTTGGTCAGGCGTGATGCTGTCAGGGGTGTTTCGGTACGTGGTTGTGGACCCGTCCGCGAACGTCACGGTAACGTTGCGCGTGCGAGACGAGCGCCGGGGAGACCCATCGGCCTTGGTGGCTTGAAGCTGGGCGAGGGTGACACCCTCTTCTTCGATATAGGCGTCGATGTCGGCTTCAGGTGCGCCCATATCTAGCATCTTGCCGACATTGCGTTTGACGCGGGCGATGTCGGGTGGGGCTGAGTGCCCAATCTGAGCAGCGATTTCGTCAATGACTTGCTGCTGTTTACGGGGAGACATGGAGAGGAATCCCTTGTCGACTTCGACCTGGGTTCCGTCTTCGAGTTCTATGGTTGGTATTGGAATATTCCTAGTGAGTTAGGTGGCCTCCCGAGCCTGTGGCCACAGGGGTTTGCGGGAGGGGCGGTGGTTGGTGCCTCCCTCAGGCGAGGGAAGCGTGATCGGGCAGGTAGAAACGCAAGAGCTGCTTGGCCTTGCGGACCCGCCGTATGCGACTGCCTGGGGACCAAACGACTGTCAGGGCGTCTAGGGTGGCTTCGATGCCGTCAGTGTCGGAAGGATCAATGAGGCCATCGGCCTTCATCTTCTCGACTAACTGGCTGGCTTTGAGGTGTGCTGCTGAGCGAGCGACAGCTACGGCATCGTGGGTCCAGCCGTCCGGTGTTCCGTTGCGGCGGGTGGTGCGAGCCATGTTCTTCCCTTGGCGGAGGGAGGCGAGGTATTTCCCGTGAGCTGATCGTTCCTCAGGGGAGAGCTTGTCCCACACGCCCGCTCCTCGTCCCTGTGTGCGGGGCTTGCGAGGGGGAGGCGGGGGAGGGGTGAGCGGGTCTGCAATGGCGGCGTTGATGAAGTCTGGGAGGGTTTGAGTCTGAGGCTTCGGACGACAGCCGATAGGGCGTCCGGTCCTCTTCGCGTCTGTCGCGAAGGAGCGGGTGGTGGTCATGTGGTTCTTTCAGTGTGATGAAGTGGGGCGCAACAAGGCGTGGAGGATGACGCACTCCCCCTCAAGTCCGGGTTATATTCGGCCCGGTGCCGAGAAATGGCAGATTTCTGCGGGTTTCGGGGGTATTTGGGATCGCTCTGAGAAGGAGGCCGAAAACGTCGGTCGGGAGGTCCGTTGTTGCGTACTCCTCCTTAAGTGTGGGGTTTAACCCAAAATTTGACACAAACGGGCGAAATCAATCAGTTACGACCATCGTCAGGATGCGTCGGAAAATGCAGTTTACTAACCTAGGTTAGTATATGGTATTTCTGCGGGTTTCGCGAAGTCGAGAGACGGATTTCTGCGGGTTACGGCATCCCTGCTATTCCGAGGTCCCAACGGTCTCTTTTAAGAACAAACATCGACCTAGGCCGCGCATCCCTAGGACCGATTGGCTACGTAGTTTCGCCTCGCTGGATAGATGGTGAGGTGCTCTACAAAGTTCCCGGCTGCCGTCTCCGCGCCGCACCCTTCGCACCCTCGCACCGTGGCGTGAGGCGGCAGCTACATTGGGTACCAACGTCCCGACTCGTCGAATGTATCCGTCCGTAATTTTCCCGATTTGAACGCCACCACCATCGGTCAAGAATGACACTACCGAATCGAGACAACCTCCCGTCTTCGTTCGGTATGGCTGTCGCTTCGTGCCTCCCTGGGCTCGGGACCTTGCTCAAAGAGGGGAAGCGACAGCCAATTCATCCGAGCCAGCAACGGATAGCCCCCACGATCCCAGCGACAAAAGCCCCTGCGAGCGCAGCGGTAGCGATCCAATATTCGACAGCGTGGACGGGTTTGGGCTTAGTACCCATGCGCTCGGCCTATCCCATATGAGGGCTTGTAGGACAGAGCGAACTTGCTCATTTGTTCCTTTTATGTTCTCGTGTTCGAGCTATGAGAATCACCCCCGACAGCAGCCCTGAAGCCACCATCGCCGAAGCGTTACTCACTGCTCCTGGATGGGCGCGGATAGGGATTACTGCGCCAAGCGAATGGGTTCGGGAAGAGGCAGCGAGGGAGCTTGCAAGGGCGGTGCTTGAAGGAGGCGAAAGGCCCCCTGAGGCCTCCACCGAGGACCAGCTAGGCTTCCCCCTGTAAATTGAGAATGAGCAAGCGACATGACTACTGAGGCCATCACGAGCGAAGCCCTGGCAACGATCCGCGCTGCAAGAGGTAGCGATGATCGTTCGATTGCAAGCGCCTGTCGCCTTCTCAATGCCGTGAAGCTCACCGTTGATCAGTTTGACCGAGCGCTGAGCGCTTATGACGATGCCTACGTGGGCATGTTGGAAGCACGTGATCCTGACATTTGGAACAAGGCAGAGGTCGCATTGGAGGCGTTCTGCGAACGTGAAGGACTACGGCCTTCCGATGTAGCCGCCCAAGCCATCCTCATCCGTCGCCATCCCATTGACGAGGCGAAGCACGATGCTGGCTTCGATGTGAAGATGGAGGACCCCAAACTCTATGAGGACTGTGTGACGCGCACGATCCACCAAGGCTATTTCCGGTTCCTGACGCCTGACGAGATCGACGCTGACGGAGAGATCATCCCCTTGCCCTCCTGAGGAACGGCAGGGCGGTGAGGACGGGTTGTGGCATATCGCGATGGCGTTCCGGTCGCCGACTGCCTCATGGAAGCGGCTGCGTGGCGGAAGACCGTCAAGATGGCCTGCAAGTGCGGCCATGCAGCTTTCTTCCAGCCTCACGCGCTATGGTGGCTTTATGAGCGCCGTGGAGGAAACCCCTGCTTCCGCGAGATGCAGCGGCGCTACTTTTGTTCTCACTGCTATCAACGAACGCGGCGTAAGGTGCGTCCGGTCATCACGGCCTTAGGTAGCGAGGAGCCGACCGTAAGGCTGGACCTACCGCCCGAAGAGGAGTGGAAGCGAGCGATGCAGCGATTCAGGTGACAACACTGGATGCGACCTACGGCAGCGGCAATGCAGGCAGCAGCCAGTTGATCAGCGTCTGGGCATCACTTTCGCTATCAAGGGTGATTGTCGTCTCACCGCTCGGATGCGTGTTCACCTTTTCCAGCGGATGCTGCGCGAGTGCATTTTGCCTCAATGCCGCCTGTGCCCGAAGCGCAGGGTGCCGCACGTAGAACAGGAGATGGTGAGAGTTCTTGTGCCATGAGAAGAGGTGGCGGTTTTGTGGGTCGTGAACTGTTACTTCGTCCATACCCCCCTTTCTATGGCCCACGTGGCAACCTTTTAACCTGAATGCCGCCGACAAGCGTCCGTGGGCCAGCTTGATAGTCTCGTCCAATGCAACATTCCCCTTCGCCCATGCTCCTCAAGCCACCCCGCAGCGTCGGCGACAAAAAGAAACAATCAGGGCGACACATTAGCGGAATATCCGCTGGTAGTGGTGGGCAGGAAAATCCGGTGTTAAAAGTCTTGTGTGTGCAACCTATCCGCCACCCGAAAGAGTGCTGCTGAGGTAGCCTCCCTCTTCGATGTGGAGGCGCCTAACGTCGCTTCGTTCAATGTCGGCGAAGAGACGTACCCGGGCTATCCGGGGATGGTTGTGCGTGACGAAGGCGGGGCGAGGCACCTTCAGGCAATGACCTGGGGTTTCCCGCTGCGGCTTAAGACCATGAAGCCGACCTCCAAGCCCAAGGCCGTGAACAACGCGAGAGACGATAAGCTGATAACTCCCATGTGGCGGAACAGCTTCGAGAAACGCCGCTGCCTGATCCCGTTGACCGCGTGGGCCGAGGCCGAGGGGAAGCCGGGGAGCATGACGCGGACTTGGTATTCTCTGCACGGGGCGGACCTGTTCGCCGTGGCCGGTATCTGGCGAAACTCTGACGAATGGGGCGACGTCTATTCCATGGTCATGACCGAAGCCTGCGAGCAGATGTTTCAGGTGCATGACCGAATGCCGATAATCCTTCGCCCTGAATGTTACGGCCAATGGATGCAGGGCACGCCTCAGGAGGCGATGGAACTCGTGCGGACTTGTGACGCTACCTTGGTAGTGGATCGGACTACGGTGCCTTGGGTGAAGCCTAGGCTCTCTCCGCCACAGGGCGCGATGCTCTAAGCCCCGCCAGTCGGCGATCATTCGAGCAGGCGCACCTTGAGGCACCGCGAAATGGTGATTTATCCTGTTGCTGCGAGCATTGGCGTGGGGCAGCATTCAAGCAGTAAAGGGGAGGTGTTGATGCGTCGTATATTGGGCGGGTTGGCGATATTAGTCATTGGGCTGGCAAGCCCCGCACTAGCTGCCGCGGATGGGCCAACCGCAGGCACCTACATGCTTGAAGGTGGTAGCTATACCATCAGCTTGGAAATGGATGGCGGCAATCTTGTCGTCCATGAACCCAACAAGGATTCGTCCTATACACGCCAAGCTGACGGCAGCTTCCAAGTCTATAATCCGAACACCAACGCCACATACGGCATTCGCGTGATCGACGAGCGAACGATAGAGGCATTCAAGCCGAACGTACCTGAAAGCGCTCCTTCGCGCCTAGTGCTGATCAACCGCGCAGTTGCCGAAGGCGAAGCCGTGAGTAGCGATGAAAGCGAGAAATGGTCGGAGATCGCCAACAGCTACATGGAACGCTCGCAATCCGATCCGGCGAACGTCCAGAGCTGGACGGCATGCGGCGCCGTGGCGATGAAGAGAAGTGTCGCATCGAAAGCGGATGCGGACGCCTATGCTCAGCAGATGGCATCAATGCTTAGGCAGATGGACGCCGCAGTCTCTCCTTGCCCGGAGGTCTTCACCTTTTGAGGCAGCGCTGCAGCGTGCGGGAGCGGAGGACACCCTTCGGCCATGGGACGGCTGAATAATGCATAGCCCGTTGGTCGCAAGGGGGTGAGGCCGATACGTCTATTCGACGCGCTCATCAACAATGCCGGCGTGTTCCAGCCCATACCTCAGCGCGATTTTCCAATCACAATCCAGTCACACCGAACGCGGATTGCGCCGGAATCCACCGAGCGCTATAAGCCACCCCGAGCCGATCAAGGCTTTGGAATCACTGGTTTTCAAAACTGATGGTTTCGTTGGATTTGGTGCCTGCTCGCCTTCGGAGGGCAGCGCTCTATCCAGCTGAGCTACGGGTGCGGGCCGCGTGCGACTAGCAGAGCGCGGGCGCGGTTGCCAAGCGCAATGTCACCTCCTGCAAGATAAGCCCGCGGCTCAGGCTGCCGCCGGGTCCCGCAGCGGGGCCGGGCGGGGCGTTTCGTCGCTATCGAGTGCGGGATAGGGGCCGAGCAGGAGGAACAGCAGCGCGGTGCCGAGGCAGGCGGGGATCTGCACCCAGAGCACGATGTCGTAGCTTCGGGTCACGTCGTAGACATGGTTGGCCAGCACCGGGGCGATGCCGTTGCCGAACAGCATCAGCCCGTTCATCGTCCCGAACAGCGTGCCGAAGGCGCGCAGGCCGAAGTGGCGCGCGGCAAGATAGGCGCAGCAGTCGACCTCGGTGCCGACCGCGAGGCCCAGGATCAGGCAGGCCAGCGCCGCCACCATTGTGCTCGGGAAGGCGAGCAGCAGCAGGACCGTGATCACCGGCATCACCACGCTCACCGCCGCGACCTTGGCCGCGTCGAAGCGGTCGAGCAGCAGGCCGCCGACCAGCCGCCCCGTGATCGAGCCGAGGCCGAGCAGCCCGGCGATCCCCGCCGCGACGCCCGGCGTCATGTCGCGCGACATCAGCACGGGCACGAGATTGGTGGTCAGCGCGCAGATCGTCACCGAAAACAGCAGCGTGGCGCCCGCGAGCTTGAGGAAGCGCGGCTGGGTCAGCCCCTCGCGCGCGGAGACGCCCTGGACCTGCGGCGGCGGCGCGGGCCGATCTGCCGGCACGTCTCCGCCGCCGGTCGGCACTCGGAACAGCAGCCAGGCGGTGGGGAAGGTTAGCACCGCGCCGATCAGGCCGAGCCCGACATAGGCCTGCCGCCAACCGAATTGCTCGACCAGCAGATTGGTCAGCGCGGGGACGAAGGCCGCGGCGACGCCCGTACCGCAGAGCGCCAGCGCCAGCGCCATGCCGCGGTTGGCGTCGAAGTAGAAGTTGATCGCCTTGGTCCAGACCGTCGGCAGGATCAGCATGTTGCCCGCACCGAGCAGCACCCAGAGCAGCCACCACGAGGTCAGGCTGCTCGCGGCCGAGAGCATGGCCAGGGCGAGGCTGAACACCAGGATGCCGCTCAGCGCGATGCGGCGCGGTCCGAAGCGGTCGATCGCCACGCCGACCATCGGCGCGCCGAACAGCGCGATCATCGAGATGATCATCATGCCCATCGAGATCTGGGCCCGCGCCCAGCCGAACTCCTGCTCGAGCGCGGGGATCATCACGCCCAGCGAATAGCCGTGAGTCGAGCACAGCGTGATGCCGATCAGGCAGGGCGGCAGCACCCGCCAATGTTGGCGAAGTTCGCCAAACCCGGTTCCGCCAGGGCCTGTCTGCATTATTCTCTCCGTATTTTTCTGGCTTTGTTGATAGCGCTTTATCGCTGCCTGCAACCGGTTGGACCCGCATTTTAGCAATTTGGCAACGACGTTTCGCCTATTCGAATCGGTGTATGGACGCGACTCCGATCAACCTCGATTCCGCTATCCCGCTTGAAGCGGGACTGACTGCGGGCGCCGTCGGCTTCTCGGACGTGACCGGCCTCAAATGGACCGCGCTGCACGAGGCCGCCGCGGTCGTTGCCGCGCTCGCCGGAGTGCCGCAGCAGCCGCTGGCGCCCGAACTGCGTGGGTTTACCGGCGCCCTCGCCCGCGCCCCGCATTTCCGCCGCGAGTTGGCCGAGCAGGGCGTCGACGATCTCACTGCGATCATGCAGCCCGGCATTGCCGCCCTGATCGCGGTGCGCAGCCATGGCGGCGACGCGACCGCGCCGGCCACCGCGCTGTGGCACGAATTCACCTCCTCGCGCGACGCGCTGGTGGCGCTGGTGACGCCGCAGCCCTGACATTACGGGCCGTCAGCCGGACCTTGACAGGTTTTCTTTAACCACGACGCTTGCAAGTTCACTATATGTTCCCATAGAATGGGGCCATGGCCGAAACTGATTCCCCGCTCGTCGAGACGCTCGTTCCGCCTTCCGGCGAGGAGCGTCGCGCCCTTGCCGTGGCGCGCGGCATCTGCCGGCTCTTTGCGCGCAACGATACATGGTGCCTGGCCGAAATGCCGTTGCGCTGCGGCCGCCGGGCCGATCTCATGGGCATCGATGCCAAGGGGCGGATCACCATCGTCGAGATCAAGGTGAGTCGCGCCGACCTGCTGGGCGACGGCAAATGGCCCGACTATCTCGACTACTGCGACCGGTTCTTCTGGGGCTTGCCGCCCGAGCTCGACCGTGCCCCGCTCGAGACGCCGATGTTCCTGCCCGAGCGCTGCGGCGTGATCGTCGCCGACGGCTACGACGCCGAGATCCTGCGCCCCGCCGCGCTGGTCCCGCTCGCGGCCGCGCGCCGCAAGGTGGAGACCGAGCGGCTGGCACGTGCCTCGCTCCGCCGGCTGGTCACCGGCGCCGATCCGCATACGGTGCAGTGGGGGGTGGAGGGCTAGGGGCGTACTCAAGCTCCGTGAGGGTGCCCGCGCCACTCCCAGTAGTAACTGAAAGCCCGCAGGCCGCAGCGGCGGCAGTGCCAGTGATTCGGCCGGTCGAGCTCATCCCACGCGTGACCTCTGGCGAACCAACACTGGAGGCTTCGGAAATTCCTGATGCGGACCACGGTTAACGTCCTTCGCAGCGCCCCCTGTTTTCCGGGTAACGTCGCTGAGGGGCTGAGGGTTCACGCTGCATTGGCCGACCAGCCCTTTTTGAGCGGCAGAAGGCGAAAGCGATCCTCGGCTGCCGTGGCGGGGTACTGGCCGAATGATCGCTTTGGGGAACCAAAATACATCCAATCGCGTTTGCGGTACGCGACTTGTGCGCTTGTCGCACTCGACCGGGGTGAGATCCGATGCATCTGCGTGCAGCTGGCAATGATGATCCGGCACGTCGGGCAGGCATCCTGCTTGCTCCCGAGGTCCGCCCCGAAACCGGGGCGGCGCAGGTCTGGCGCGATATGGAAGGAATCTTTGGGAGGGCAGACCGTGTTCCTAGCGGTGAGATCCCGGCCGCCTCTCCCGTCGCAGAACGCATCGTGGCCCGCTCGGCCCCCCGGCGATCCGGCAGAGGGCGGGCGCTGGCGCTTGCGGGTGTCGTCATCGCGGGCGTGGTGGCGGTTTCGATCGTGCTCGCGCAGCGCGGCATGCCGGGCCGTTCCCCAGCCCAGGTCGCGAGGCCCCTGCCGGCGCTCGCGGTGCAGGTGGATCCGGTTCCCAGCGGCCCGGCCATCGTCCAGCCCCAGGCCGTTGCCGCGGCGCCGACGAGCAGCGCGCGCAAAGCTGCCCCCAAGCCCGCCGCCGCGGTGAAGCCGCACCCCAAACCGAGCGTGGCGGTCCATAGGCCCAAGCCCAGGCCCAAGCCGACTGAGCGTCTTGCCGCGGAACCCGTCTCCAGCGCGCCCAGCCCGCAAGCCACCCCGTCGTGCGAGCGGATGGGGGGCCTCGATCTCGCCCGGTGCATGCGGCCGCAAATCCTCGATGCGGACCAGCAGCTTCGCACGGCCTATCAGGACGCGGTCCGATCGGGCGTGGATAAGCGCGTGCTGTCTGGTTACCGCCGCCAATGGAAAAAGCTGCGCAGCCGCGCGAACTCGGACCCCCGCAGCGTCGAGTCCGGCTATCGTGCGATGGCCCGGCAACTCGATGCCGCGCGGACCGTCCGACGCGCGGACGACATCTGAGATGGCATCGGCGGCTTTTCTGGAGGCGGCGGAACCCGACTGGCCCCTGGGCAAGGCCGACGGCCAGCTGATCTATGCCATCGGCGACATCCACGGCTGCTACGACCAGCTCCGGCGACTGCTGGGTCAGATTGCCGGCGACGCTGAAGTCCATGCCCGGGGCAGGACGGCAACCCTGATCTTCTGCGGGGACTATGTCGATCGCGGGCCCGCCTCGCGCCAGGTGCTCGACGCGATGTGCTGGCTCAAGCGCCGGCGGCCGTTCCATGTGCAGTTCCTCAAGGGGAACCACGAGCAGGTGATGCTGGACTATATGGTGGCCCCGGTACGCGCGCGGGACTGGCTCCGCTTCGGCGGCGCCGAAACCCTTCAGTCCTACGGCGTCGTGCCACCAACAGACGACGACGATCCCGAAGCGCACCTCGTCGCTCGCGACGACCTGCTCGAACGCCTGCCCGTCGCCCACCTGCGCTTTCTCGAGGACCTGGAGCTCATGGTCGGCGTGGGGGACTATGCCTTCGTCCACGCCGGGGTCCGGCCCGGCGTCGCGCTGGCCAAACAGGTGGAGGAAGACCTGCTCTGGATCCGCGACGACTTTATCGAGAACGAGGCGCCGCACGATCGCATCATCGTCCATGGCCACACCTGGGAGAGCGACCAGCCGCAGGTCCGGCCGCACCGCATCGGCATCGACACCGGCGCCTACGAAACCGGGGTGCTCACGGCTCTGCGCATCGAGGATGACAGTGTAGCGGCGCTTGTCGCCCGCTGAGCCAACTCGTTTCATCCCGCGAACTGCGCTAGGGAGCGCGCGGGAGAACATCGATGCCTTCACGCCGCGACCTGATTAGCATGACGCCTGAGGAAGTGCGTGCCTACCTCACCGAGCAGCGGCGGATCATCCTCGTCACCAATGGGCCGGACGGCATGCCGCATCCCGTGCCGATGAACTATGGGCTCGACGACGAGGGGCGCGTGCTCATCACCAGCTTTCGTAAGGCGCAGAAGATACGGAACCTCGAACGCGATCCGCGCGCGACGCTGCTGGTCGAAAGCGGCGAGACCTATGCCGATCTGAAGTCCGTGATGCTCTACGCCGATGCCGAGATCATTGACGATCCCGAGGCGATCGCCGCTGGCATGGCGCGGATCAATGCCGATGCGCAGCTTGCCGGCAGCCTGAGCGCCGGGATGAGCGACCAGGTCCGCGCCTCGATCGCCAAGCGCGTGCTGCTGCGCTTCACCCCGTTCCGCACGGTAAGCTGGGACCACGGCAAGCTCGGCGCGTTCTACTGAGCCGGCTTGCGCTCCGCCAAGCGCAGTAGCAGCGCGTCCTTCTCGCGCACCGATAGCATCGGCCAGTCGGCAATCTCTCTCAGCGTGCGCCAGCAGCCCTGGCACCAGCCGGTTGCCGGTTCGATCCGGCAGACGCCGGTGCAGGGGGAGGGAGGCTGGCGCGGGTACATCGGGGGCTTCGTAGCATGCTCTATCGGCGCGCGGGTAAAACCGTGGAAAGCATTTTCCTACCGCGTGACTTCCGTGCAACGACGCTTTGTCCGCTCTTTGACATTGTCCTGCTTTGGTAACGCGCCGGCCAAGGGGTGACGTCTCGCGGCAAAAGTGTCACCCATGGGCATGACAAGAAAGCTAATATATATCAATAGATTGATCTGGGGCTGGCTGGGTGACAGGGTGACACATGTGTAACCCTACGCGTAATTTTCTTGCCATTTGCTGCAATGCATCCTAGATGGCCGCTCAGCAATCGGCGCGCGAGCCTTGTCTCGCCGCAGACCGGACAGCGTGAGGTCGGCGTTTCAGCGCAGGACCTGCCCGGACTTACGGTTGCCGACAAGCTGATGCTTCCTTCTTCACGCAGGGTCGCCTTTTGAACGAACCCTTGCTTCGCGCCGCGCCCAGACGCCCGGCGCGCATGCTCAATTTGAGAGATTTTCATGTCTTATTTTTCCGACCTTGGCCTGGCCGAGCCTATCCTTCGTGCGCTTGGCACCAAGGGCTATTCCGATCCGACGCCGATCCAGCAGCAGGCGATTCCCGCGCTTCTCGAAGGCCGTGACATCCTCGGCATCGCGCAGACCGGAACCGGCAAGACCGCTGCTTTCTCGCTGCCCTCGCTCCACCGCCTGGCCGCCAATCCCAAGGGCCGCCAGAACGCGGCCTGCCGCATGCTGGTGCTCTCGCCGACGCGTGAGCTCGCCGCCCAGATCGCCGAGAACATGCGCGGCTATGCCAAGTACCTGAACCTTTCGGTCCAGTGCGTGTTCGGCGGGGTACCGATCGGCAAGCAGTCGCGTGCGCTGGTTGGCGGTACCGACATCCTCGTCGCCACCCCCGGCCGCCTGCTCGACCTGATCGACCAGCGCGCGCTGACGCTGCGCCATGTCGAGATCTTCGTGCTCGACGAAGCCGACCAGATGATGGACCTCGGCTTCATCGTGCCGCTCAAGCGCGTCGCCAACATGTTGCCCAAGGAACGGCAGAGCCTGTTCTTCTCGGCGACGATGCCCAAGGCGATCGCCGATCTCGGCAAGCAGTTCATCAACAACCCGGTTCGTGTCGAAGTGGCGCCGCAGTCGACCACGGCCGAGCGCGTCGAGCAGTATGCCGTCCACATCAACCAGGCCGAGAAGCAGGCGCTGCTGACGATCTCGCTGCGCAAGGGCATCGCCTCGAACGAGATCGACCGCGCGCTGGTCTTCACCCGCACCAAGCACGGCGCCGACCGTGTCGTGCGGCACCTCCACGCTGCTGGCGTCACTGCCGCCGCGATCCATGGCAACAAGAGCCAGGCACAGCGCACGGCTGCTCTGAACGCCTTCCGCCAGGGTTCGTGCCCCGTGCTGGTCGCCACCGACATCGCCGCGCGCGGCATCGACGTCACGGGCGTCAGCCACGTGTTCAACTACGAGCTGCCCAACGTGCCCGAGCAGTACGTCCACCGTATCGGGCGCACGGCGCGCGCCGGCGCTGACGGCGTCTCGGTCAGCTTCGTCGCGCCCGACGAGAAGCCCTACCTGCGCGACATCGAGCGGCTGACCCGCGTCACGCTGGCGCCGCTGCCGCTGCCCGAGTCCTTCCTGGCCGAGGCTGCCAAGCTGCCCGCGCCGTCGCGCAAGCCCGAAGAGCAGGCACGCGATGCCCGCCGTGACGAGCGCGACGCACGCGGCCGCGGTGGTCAGGGCCGGGGCGGTCAGGGCCGCAACAACAACGTTAGCCGCGGCGGCCAGGGTCGCGACGGCCAGTCGCGCGACCAGCATGCCCGCAACGATCGCCATGCCCGCCCGCAGGGTGAGCGCCAAGGTGACCGTGGGCCGGTCTACAACCCGCTCGGCAACGAAGCCCGCGGCACCGTCGAACAGCGTTCGGCGCGCCCTGAGGGCGAGCGCCGCCCGGCGCGTCCCGAAGGTGATCGCCGTCCGGCGCGTGCCGAGGGTGATCGTCGTCCGGCTCGGGCCGAAGGCGAAGGCGGCCAGCGCCGCGAGTTCCGCCGTCGTGGCGGCGGCGGTGGCGGCGGCCAGGGCGGCTTCCGCGGCAACTCCAGCCGCGCAGGCTAAGCGCTGTATTCCTGGGTCGCGGCGCGGCATAAGCGCGCCATGACCCAGGCCAGCCTGCTCGCCGCGTTGCTCTCGGCGGTCGTCATGACGGCGATCGTCGGCTTGCGCTATCTGGCGACCAGCGGGTTCTTCGCCTGGCTGACTGCACGTGTGAGGCCGGGCCTCTACCGCGGCCTTGCTCCGCAGATCCGCCGCGAGATCGGCTGGTCGCTGGCCTCGGCGGCGATCTACGGTGTGCCGGCGGGTATCGTCGCCTGGGCCTGGCAGGCGCATGGCTCGACGCGGGTCTATACCGACGTCACGGCCTATCCGCTGTGGTGGCTTCCCGCCTCGTTTCTCGCCTACCTGCTGCTCCACGACGCCTGGTTTTACTGGACGCACCGCTGGCTGCACCGGCCCGCGCCATTCCGCGCCGCGCACGCCGTCCACCACGCCAGCCGCCCGCCGACGGCCTGGGCAGCGATGAGCTTCCATCCGCTCGAGGCACTGACCGGCGCGGTGGTGATCCCGGCGCTGGTTTTCCTCCTCCCGATCCATGTAGTCACGTTGGGGCTCGTGCTGCTCACGATGACCGTGATGGGCATCAGCAACCACATGGGCTGGGAAATGTTTCCTCGCTGGCTGGTACAGTCGCGCCTTGGCCATTGGCTGATCACCGCGAGCCATCATCAGCGCCATCACGAGGCATATTCATGCAATTTCGGCCTGTATTTCCGCTACTGGGATCACCTTTGCGGCACCGATCACGGACTGTCGGATGGCCTGTGGGCGCGCTGCTAACGGTGTTGGCGGTGCCCGTCGGCGCCGTGCCTGACGGCGGCGAAGTCGGTGCGACGGTGACGGGACTGCGATCCAGCAAGGGCGAGGTCCTCGCCTGCCTGACCGCGCGGCCGGACGCCTTCCCCGATTGCGACCGCGATCCGCAGGCCAGGAAGTTGAGGATTCGCGCGGCCACGACCGTCAGTCTCGATTTCGGCACGGTGCCGGCGGGCCGCTACGCGATTTCCTTGTTTCACGATGAGAACGGCAACAACAGGCTAGACAAGCGGCTGATCCTGTCGCGTGAAGGCTATGGCTTCTCCCGCAATGCTGCCGTGGTCTTTGGCCCGCCGCGCTTCGCGAGCGCGGCTTTCGGGGTCGGGACGGTCGGGCATCGCGAAACCATACGCATGCGTTACATCTTGTAGCCAGGGGTTGCGGCGCGGGGACGTGCCGCCTAACCGCTTGGGTGTGGCCGACATAGAACCACCTCGCCCCGAGACGCTGTTCGAGCGCCTCTCGCAGCCCGGCGGCTCGCTGGCGCCGTTCCGTTACCAGTCGTTCCGCATGATCTGGTTTGCCAACCTGTCTTCCGCGCTGGGCTCCACCATCCAGTCGGTGGGCGCCGCCTGGCTGATGACCGCGCTGACCAAGTCGCACGTCCTCATCGCTACGGTGCAGGTCTCGACCACGATCCCGATCATGCTGTTCGGCATCTTCGCGGGCGCCATCGCCGACAATTTCGAGCGGCGGCGGGTGATGCTGGCGGCGCAGCTCGGCATGTTCGTCGCCGCGACGCTGCTCGCGCTGCTGACCTGGGCGGGGCTGATGAACCCGTTCCTGCTGCTGGCGCTGACGCTGGCCGTGGGCACCGGCACCGCGCTCAACTCGCCTGCCTGGCAGGCCTCGGTGCGCCAGCAGGTGGGCACCCGTGACCTGCCGCAGGCGATCTCGCTCAACACGATCGCCTTCAACCTCGCGCGCAGCGTCGGCCCGGCGCTGGGCGGCCTCTTGATCTCGCTGTGGAGCAGCTCGGCGGCGTTCCTGGTCAACGCGATCTGCGTGATGATCATGATCCAGGTACTGCTGCGCTGGCGGCCCGAGGGCACCACGCCCGAGCGCAAGCCGATGCTGCCGGCGATTGCGGCCGGCCTGCGTTTTTGCGCCGGGTCGGAGCCCATCCGAAAGATCCTGCTGCGCGGCATGGTGCTGGGCTTCGGCGTTGCCGGTTACCAGGCGCTGGTGCCCGCCGTGGTGCGCGACCGGCTGCACGGCAGCGAGATCGATTTCGGCCTCATGCTCGGCCTGTTCGGCATCGGCTCGATCATCGCCGCGCTGTTCATCGGCAAGGCTCGGCGGCGCTGGGGCACAGAGTCGGTGCTGACTGTGGCGACGCTCGCCTTCGTGGTTGCGCAGTCGCTGCTAGGCTCCGCCCATTCGCTGACCGAGGCGCTACCCGCCACTTTCATCGCCGGCGCCGGCTGGGTCGCGGCGCTGACCACGATCAACGTCGCTAAGCAGATGCGCTCGCCTGAGGAGATCATCGGGCGCTGTCTGTCGATCTATCAGGCGATCACCTTCGGCGGCATGGCGCTGGGTTCATGGGTCTGGGGGGCGCTGGCCGATATCCGGGACCTGCCCTTCGCGTTGCACGCCGCTTCGGGCTTCCTCCTGGTGACGCTGGTCCTCACGCGGATCTTCGCGCCGATGCCCAAGCCCCACGAAGGCCGGGTCAGCTAGCGCGATACCTCCGGGCTAAGTCAGCGCGACTTAACGTCTATTTTACCATGTTGCGCCACTAGTCGGGGGGTAAGGCTAGCAAGGTAGGCCGAATGGATAATTTGCACGGTCGTTTGTCGGACAGCGCGCTGCCCTATGGCGATGACTACTTCGACACCGGAGAAGACGAAACCGGCCGCGAGCTGCCGCCTGCCGCCATCGGCCAGGACGAGCGCCGCATGCAGGTGCGCGCCTACAATTTCTGGGCAGCGATGCTTGACGACCGCAGCTTTCCCTCGGTCGAGCAGTTCGATCCCGATAACCTTCCCGACTTCGGTCCCTACAGCGTGCTGCTCGACTTCACTGGCGGCATCGAGAACCCCGGCGTCGGGTTTCTCGGCGCCAAGCTGGCCGCGGAATGCGGGGCCGAAGGGCCGATTCGCCAGCTTTCTGACGTGCCGCGGCGCTCGCTGCTGTCGCGAATCACCGACCACTACATGCAGATCCTCGCCAACCAGGCGCCGATCGGTTTCGAGGCGGAATTCGTCAACCAGCGCGGCCAGACCATCCTTTATCGCGGCATCCTGCTGCCCTTCGCGGCGGACGACGACCGGATCGACCACATCTACGGTGTAATCAACTGGAAGGAACTCGCCGACCAGAAGACCACCGACGAGCTGCTGCTCGAGATCGACCAGGTGCTGGCCGGTCCCGCCTTGGCCCGCAGTGACGTGCCGCTGACCGAATGGGCTGACGGCCCCGCCGACGAATCGGGCGTGCTCGAACTGGTGACCTTGCTCGAGCCGGAAGACGAAGATGAGTCCGCCTGCTCCGCGCCGACCTTCGGCGGTGCGGACTTTATCGAAGAGGACCTTGCCACCGAGGACGTCGCCAGCGCTGACTTCGACGCTGAGGAAGCGGACGAGCTCGAGCCGCTGCTGCTGACCGATGCCATGGCGGAAGCCTGGGAGCTGGCCGACTGGCTGGCCTCGGCGCGCGAATTGGCGGAGCTGGCCCGGGGCCGCGAGGATCGCTCGCGCCAGGCGCTCTATGCCGCGATCGGCCGCGCCTATGACTTTTCGCTCGCCGCGTCGGCCGAGCCCGCGCAGTTCGCGGAACTGCTCGAGGATGCGGGCCTGACCGTGCAGGAGCGGGCGCCGCTGACGCCGGTGGTGAAGCTCGTCTTCGGCACCGACTACGACAAGACGCGCCTCGCCGAATTCGCCTCGGCACTCGGCTACGGGCACCGCCTCGGCCTCGCCCGAGGCACGCTCGCCGGGCATCTCGCCGAAGCGCCGGGCGGGCTCAAGGGTGTGGTCGCGGGCGAGCGCCGCCTGCGCCGCGAGGAAGCCGGCAAGACCGCTCAGGTGCGCGAGGCGCCTCGCAAGGCGCTCCAGCGCAAGCTGCGCAAGCTCGAGCACCACGCGCTGGCCGACATTGCGCGCGAGGGCAGCGAGTTCACGCTGCTCGTCGCCCGCCGGCTCGAGGACGGCGAAGTCGTGCTGCTCGGCGAAGTCGGCGACGACGTGCCGCTGCTCGAACGCGCGGCGAAGAAGCTGGTCGCCTGACTTTCGCGATCTTCGCCCGTATCGCGCATGGCAATTGAATGCGCGAATATGGAAATTTTCGCGTGATCTGAAGGGGTTACCACGGTGAGAAATAGCCGGGGCACTGTGAAGATCGTCAGCGGTGTAGGAAAGCCGTTTTCGCGTCTCAGCGCGGGCGGTTCTCGGTGCCGAGGCCCGAGGTAATGAACAGCGCGGTCGCCTGATCCGCCACGTCCGCGGTGTGCCAGACGCCCGGCGGGTTGATTGCATATTCGCCGGCATGGAGCGTGACGCTATCGGTGCCGCCGCCCGGCAGCTCCTGGATCAGCGTGATGGCGCCCGCGGTGCAGACCACGACTTCGGCGCCCGCAGGGTGCCGCTCCCAGCTCGTCCAGTCCTCGGTGAAGGTGTAGAACGAGACCAGCCGCCCCTCGGCGCCGTCGGCATCGTGGCGCGCGGCATAGCCGGCGTACCACTCCATGCCGCTGAACTCGGGCTGCGGCACGGCGCTCGCGCCAAGCCCGAGATGGAGCGGGAAGCGTTCGAGCGAGCGTGCCTGGGCCACGGGAAGCGTCCTTATCCGGGCATGGCGACGGCGTTCATCTTGTTGCCGTCGGGATCGCGCCAATAGGCGCAGTACATGCCGTTGGGACGCGGGCCGGGCGCGCCCTCGTCGGTCCCGCCGTTAGCCAGCGCGGCGGCGTGGATGCGGTCGACCATGTCCTGGTTCTCGGCACCGATCGTCGCCATCGTGCCGTTGCCGTTGCTCGCCCGATTGCCGTCGTAGGGGATCGTCGCGGCAAAGCCGACGCCCGAGCCCGGCTTCGACCAGTAGATCGCCGTGTCCGAGGCATGGCTGCGCGCGGCGCCGAGCTCCTGGGCGATCGCGTCGTAGAACTTGCCGGCCCGTTCGAGATCGGTCGTGCCGAAGCAGATGTGGACGATCATTCTGTACTCTCCCTCAGTATCTTATAGCGGCCGGCACTGCTCCTCCAGCCACGCTTTGGCCGCACCATCGACCAGCGGGCCGACGACTTCAAGCACCCGCGCGTGATAGGTGTTCCACCAGGCGACCTCTTCGCCCGACAGCAGATCGCGCGCCACCAGGGCCCGCTCGATCGGCGCCAGGGTGAGCGTCTCGAAGCCGAGGAATTCGCCCTCGGCGCCGGCCACGTCGCGCGGCTCCACCAGCAGCAGGTTCTCGATGCGAATGCCGTATTCGCCGGCCTTGTAGTAGCCGGGCTCGTCCGAGAGGATCATGCCGGGCAGCAGTTCCTGCTCGGTGCCGCCCTGCGCGCCCGACGACTTGGCAATGCGCTGCGGGCCCTCGTGGACCGACAGGAACGAGCCGACGCCGTGGCCGGTGCCGTGCTGGTAGTCGAGCCCGGCCTGCCACAGGAACTGCCGCGCCAATGCGTCGAGCTGGCTGCCCTTGGTGCCCTTGGGGAACACCGCACGGGCCAGCGCGATCATGCCCTTGAGCACACGTGTGAAGCGGTCCTTGACCTCGGCCGGTGCCTCGCCGGGCCCCACCCAGACCGTGCGCGTGATGTCGGTGGTGCCGTCGAGATACTGGCCGCCCGAATCGACCAGATAGACGCTGGAGGGCTCGAGCTTGCGGTTGGTCTCCTCGCTCACGCGGTAGTGCACGACCGCGCCGTTGGGTCCGGCGCCCGAGATCGTATCGAACGACAGGTCGCGCAGGTCGCCGGTTTCGCGGCGGAACTGGTGGAGCTTCTCGCCCGCGGTCATCTCGTCGACGCCGCCCTTCGGCGCCTCGGTCGCAAGCCAGTGGAGGAAGCGCGTTTCCGCGGCGCCATCGCGTGCCTGGGCGGCACGATGCCCGGACTGCTCGGCGGCGTTCTTGCAGGCCTTGGGCAGCACCGTGGGATCGCGCTCCTCGACGATCTCGGCCCCGGCATCCTGTAGCGCGCCGAAGATCGCCTGGACCGCATTGTCGGGATCGACCGCGACGCGCTGGCCCGCGAGCCCGGCCAGCGCTGCCAGGAATGCCCCGCGCGGCGCAATGCGCACGGCATTGCCGAGGTGCGCGCGCAGTGCGAGGGTGACCTTGGCCTCTTCGATGAACAGGTCGGCAGTGCCATCGGCGCGGACGATGACATAGGACAGCGTCACCGGCGTACGCTCGACATCGGTGCCGCGCACGTTGAGCAGCCACGCGATCGAATCGAGCGCGGAGATCACCGCGGCGTCGAGCTTCTTGTCGGCCAGCCATTCGGACACGGCGGCACGCTTGGCCTCGCTTGCCTGCCCAGCGTAGCGGTCGTCATGGACCAGCGCCGGATCGGCCGAAGGGGCGGGGCGGTCTTCCCAGATCGCGTCGATCGGATTGGTCTCGACCGCGACCAGTTCGGCGCCCTTTTCGGCCAGCGCCTTGCCGACGGCGGAAACCCAGCCCTTCCCGTGCAGCCAGGGGTCATAGGCAATCTTCGCGCCTGCTGGCGCATGCTCGCCCAGCCACTTGCCGACCGAGGTCTGCGGCACGTTCTCGTAGGCGTAGAACCGCCCGTCGACCTGATCGCGTACCTGCAGGGTATAGCGCCCGTCGACGAACATCGCCGCGCCCGGCTCGAGCGTCTCGTCGGCGAGTATCACCGCGGTTCCGGCCGACCCGCCGAAGCCGGTCAGCCATGCGAGCCGCTGGGCATAGCCGCCGACGTACTCGCTCATGTGCTCGTCGGAAATCGGCACGACGAAGCCGGCGAGCCCGCGCGCCTTCAGTTCGCGGCGCAGGGCATCGAGGCGGGCTTCATGGGTATTCATCAGCATGGGGAAAGCGTCCGGCTTGATAGCGTGATCAAGCAAACATAGATGCAGACGATGGTAACTTCCACCCAGACTCCTTCCGGAGCGCCCGCTAGCCCGCCCGTTGCGGCGAAAAAGCCCTCCAGCGTCACTCATCACGGCATCACCGTCGGCGACGATTACGCCTGGCTGCGCGATCCCGGTTATCCGGAGGTGACCGACAAGGAGGTGCTGGCGCACCTCGAGGCGGAGAATGCCTGGTTCGAGGCGCGCATGGCGGCGCAGAAGCCGCTGGTCGAGACGCTGTTCCAGGAAATGCGCGGCCGCATCAAGGAAGCCGACAAGTCGGTGCCGCAGAAGGACGGCGACTACCTCTACTGGATCGAGTTCGAGGAAGGCGCCGAGTACAAGAAGTGGTGGCGCCGTCCGGTCGGCGCCAAGGACGATGGCAGCGCCGACGAGTTGATGCTCGACGAGGTCGCGTTGGCCGAGGGCAAGGAATACTTCCGCCTCGGCGCGATCTCGGTGAGCAACGACGCCAAGCTGCTCGCCTATGCGATCGACGACAACGGCTCCGAACGCTTCACCGCGCGGATCAAGGTGCTCGCCACCGGCGAGCTGCTGCCCGACGAGATCCCGGGCACGCTGTCCTCGCTGGTCTGGGTCGCGGCCGACAAGGGGCTGGTCTATTCGCTGGCCAACGAGAACTGGCGGACCGACAACGCGCGGCTGCACTGGCTGGGCCAGGATATTGCGAGCGACGTCGAGCTCTACCACGAGGACGACGAGGGCTTCCGCGTCGGCTCCTCGCTGTCGGCCAACGAGAAGTGGCTGGTCATCGGCACCTCGGACCACGAGACCAGCGAGGTCCGCCTGATCCCCGCCGCCGATCCGCTGGCGACGCCGATTCTGGTGAAGCCGAGGGCGAAGGGTGTCGAATACGACGTGGATGAGCGCGACGGCACGCTGTTCGTCCATGCCAACGATACCCACGAGAACTTCCGACTGGCGACCGCGCCGCTCGCCAATCCCGGCGAGTGGACCACGCTGATCGAAGGTACGGACGAATTCTACCTCACCGGCTTCGACCTGTTCCGCGATTTCTACGTGATCGAGGGCCGCAAAACGTTGGGGAATGGCGCCGGACTCGACCAGATCGAGCTGCGCTACTACGACGATCCGGCAAGGATCGAACCGATCGTCTTTCCCGAAGCGAGCTATTCGGCGGGCACGGGCGACAATCCCGAATGGGTGGTCGACAAGCTGCGCCTGTCCTACGAATCCATGGTCAGCCCGGCCTCGGTGCTCGACTATCACCTCGCCGACAAGCGCCTCGAAGTGCTCAAGGTGCAGGAGATCCCCTCGGGCTACGACGCCTCGCTCTACAAGACCGAGCGGCTGGAGATCACCGCGCGCGACGGCACCGCGATTCCGGTGAGTGTGGTCATGCGGCGCGACCGGGCGGACGGTGGCCCGCTCTACCTCTATGGCTACGGCGCCTATGGCATCGCCATCGATCCGGGCTTCTCGACCACGCGGCTAAGTCTCGTGGACCGGGGCTTCGCCTATGCCATCGCCCATATCCGCGGCGGCGACGACATGGGACGCGCCTGGTACAAGGCGGGCAAGCTCGAGCGGCGGACCAACACCTTCAACGACTTCGTTGACGTGGCCAAGGTCCTGGTGGCGCGCGGCTATACCCAGGCGGGCAAGATCGCCATCTCGGGCGGCTCGGCCGGCGGCGAGCTGATGGGGGCAGTAATCAACTCCGATCCCGAACTGTTCGGCGCGGTGGCGGCGCATGTGCCTTTCGTCGACGTGCTGGCGACCATGCTCGACGAGAGCCTGCCGCTGACCCCGGGGGAATGGCCCGAATGGGGCAACCCGATCGAGGACAAGGCGGCCTTCGAGCTGATCCGTAGCTACAGCCCCTATGACCAGGTCACGGCGCAGACCTATCCGCCCATGTTGGTGACCGCTGGGCTCAACGATCCGCGCGTGACCTATTGGGAACCGGCCAAATGGGTCGCCAAGCTGCGCGAGCTGAAGACCGACCAGAACGAGCTGCTGCTCAAGACCAATATGGGCGCTGGCCACGGCGGCAAGTCGGGGCGGTTCGAGAGCCTGCGAGAGACCGCCGAGGAGTTCGCCTTTATCCTCTGGCAGCTTGGGGTGCCGGGTTGAGCAACCGCTACACCCTGACCTTCACCGCCGAGCCGCAGCACATCGACGTGATGGGCCACGTCAACAACGCGGTCTGGGTGCAGTGGATGGAAGCGCTGGCCACGGCGCACTGGGAGGCGGTCGCCCCGGCCGAGCACCAGGCCGCCTATGCCTGGGTCGTGGCGCGACACGAAATCGACTACCGCGGCAACATCCAGCAAGGCGAGAGTGTCACCGCCGAGACCTTCATTCCCGATGGCCCCAGCGGCGCCAGGTTCGACCGCTGCGTCGAATTTCGCAATCAGGCCGGCAAGGTGATCGTCGCGGCGCGGACGACTTGGGTGATGATCGACCGCAAGAGCGGGCGGATCATGCGGGTGCCGGCCGAGGTGACGGCGACCTTCATTCCCGGCTGATCAGGCGGCGCGCGTCGCGCGCTTGCCGCCGCCAAAACTCTGCATCCGCTCGCGCATGGAGCGGTTTCGGCCGGCGTGCTTGGCTTCGTAGAGCAGGCGGTCGCAGTGGCCATAGAGCGTGGCGAAGTCGGCGCGCATCGCGGCGTCCGCGGGCAGCTCGACCATGCCCATGCTCGCGGTGACGACGCGGTCGAGCCCGGGCACCTGCGCGGTGATCCGCGCGGCGATGGCCTGGCGGCGGCGCTCGGCGCGGCTGGCGGCGTCGCGGCCCCGCAGCAGCAGCAGGAACTCCTCGCCGCCCATGCGAATGGCTAGCGTGTCGCCGTCGGGCTCGAGCGCAGCGGCGGCCACGCGCAGCACGGTGTCGCCGGTGACGTGGCCATAGGTGTCGTTGACCGACTTGAACTTGTCGAGATCGATCACCGCCATGGCGTGGAAGCCCTCGGCCTGGAGCGTGTCGAAGCGCTTCTCCACGGCGCGGCGGTTGAGCAGGCCGGTCAGGGGATCGCGCTCCGAGCGGTCCGCGAAGACGCGCAGGTCGGCGACGGCGAGGTCGCGCTGGCGGCGGATGGCGAGCAGCCGGTCGAACACGCCGAGCGACGTGATGATCACTTCCATGCCCATCGCATAGTGCTGTGCGATCAGCATCTCGAGCGGTGCGTCGGTGACGCCCAGCATCGAGACGATGCGCACCAGCGCGGTCACCATCACCGGCAGCCAGGCGGCGATCTGGTAGTTGACCGCGCGGCTGCCGCGGCGCTTGGCCACGAGCATCGCCCAGGCAAACAGGCCCATCAGCGGCAGGAACGAGGCGAGGTAGACCGGCGCGCTCAGCGCCCGCAGCGGCCCGTCGGCATAGAGGTAGAACAGCGTCGCCGGCGGCACCCAGAACACGCTGCAGCGCAGGGCCCGGCGGTGGCGCGGATCGAGCTTGCCCGGCTCGATCACGTCGGCCGCGAACAGCGACGCGGCGATGACGCCGCCGCCGACCGACAGCGCCGAGACGAAGCTGAGCACGTCGATGCCCAGCGTCATGAAGCGGTTGATCAGCCCCGAGGTGGTCAGCGTGTGCACCAGCATCAGCGCCGTGGCGAGCGCGTGCCACAGCAGGAAGCGCTCACGCAGCACGCGGAAGAAGGCGAAATTGAACAGCAAGGGCATGCACAGCATGCCGCAGAGCACCGCGATCAGCGTCTCGTGACGCAGCTTATCGGGGGTGTCGGCCGAATAGGCGGAAAGCGCGGCGTCGGACAGCAGCCCGGCGTGGCGCGCGGCCTCGACGCGCACGATCACCGCCGCGACCGGGCCGGCGATGCGCGGCAGGTGGGTCGCCATCAGCCAGTCGCTGGTGGCCGGGGTCATGTCGGCCTGGGTCACGTCGCGGCTGATCGACTTGCCGTCGGCGCCGATCACGGTCAGGCGCATCGTCGCGAACCGCGTCAGCCGGGTGGTCAGGACGATCGGCGTATAGTCGGCGCCGCGCAGGTCGAAGCGCAGCAAGGCGACTGGCGCATCGACCGACCAGCCCTGCGCCGTGCAGTTCCAGCGGTCGGGCCGGGCGGCCAGCGCCGCGTAGTCCGCGTGGCTTTCGGCCGAGATATGGCAGGTGGAGCCCGCGGCGAAATCCGCGGCATGAGCCGACCCCGCCGCCGCCATGCCCATGGCTGCGACGAACCACAGCGCCAGCATGCGGATCGGACCCCAATTCATTGGTTCCGAAATAGCCTCTTCCCGATCAAGATCGGGTTAATCCGCTAGCCGCTTATCGCAAAACTTCCGATAGCGGCACGGTCGCATAGCCAAGCTCGCGTGCAACGGCCGCGTGGGTCACCTGGCCGGCATGGATGTTGAGCCCGGCGGCGAGGTGCGGATTGGCCGTCAGCGCCGCTTTCCACCCCAGATCGGCGATCGCCAGGACATGCGGCAGGGTGACGTTGTTGAGCGCATAGGTGCTGGTCCGCGCCACCGCGCCGGGCATGTTGGCGACGCAGTAGTGGACCACGCCGTCGACCACGAAAGTGGGCTCGCTGTGCGTCGTGGGATGGCTGGTCTCGAAGCAGCCGCCCTGATCGATGGCGACGTCGACCAGCACCGCGCCGGGCTTCATCGTCTTGAGCATATCGCGGGTGACGAGCTTGGGGGCGGCGGCGCCCGGCACCAGCACCGCGCCGATGACGAGGTCCGCCTCGGCGACGCAGGCCATGATGTTGGCGCGATTGGAGAAGCGCGTCTTGGCGCGGCTCTCGAAATGGATGCCGAGCTTTTCGAGCACTTCGGGATCGCGGTCGAGGATGGTGACGTCGGCGCCCATGCCGACCGCGACCTGCGCGGCGTTGAAACCCACCACGCCGCCGCCGATCACCACGACCTTGCCGGGCATCACCCCCGGTACCCCGCCCAGCAGGATGCCGCGCCCGCCGTGTTCCTTCTCGAGCGCGGTCGCCCCCGCCTGGACCGACATGCGCCCGGCGACCTGGCTCATGGGCTTCAGGAGCGGCAGCGAATTGCCCGCACCGGTCACCGTCTCATAGGCGATGGCAGTGACGCCCGACTTGATCAGGTCGGCAGTCTGCTCGGGATCGGGGGCGAGGTGGAGATAGGTGAACAGCACCTGCCCCGCGCGCAGCATCGCGCGCTCGGCGCGCTGCGGTTCCTTGACCTTCACGATCAGCTCGCAGCCGACAAAAACCTCGGTCGCGCCCGCCTTGATCGCGGCGCCGGCATCCTCGTAGTCACGGTCCGACGCGCCGATGCCGAGCCCGGCGCCGCTCTCGACCCAGACCTCGTGTCCATGCGCGGTAAGCTCGCGCGCGCTCTCGGGGGTCAGGCCGACGCGATACTCGTGGTCCTTGATCTCGCGGACGGTGCCGACACGCATGCGATGGTTCCTCTCCAGCCAGTCTCGCGCCTGAGATGGGCAGCGAAGTGCGCGGCTGCAATCGGCCTATGCGTCTCGGCTTGCCCCGTGGCGCTTCAAGCTCTACGATAATTCGCAATAACGACGCATCATTCGCGATTCAGGATGGGATAGGGCATGACAGGGGAAATCCGGCCGTTCGAGTGCAATGTGCCCGCCGAAGTCATCGCCGATCTCAAGGACCGGCTGGCGCGCACGCGCTGGCCCGACCAGCTTCCGGATGCCGGCTGGGACTACGGCACCGAGAAGAGCTTCCTCCAGTCGCTTTGCAAATACTGGCGCGACCAGTTCGACTGGCGGGCGGCCGAGGCGCGGTTCAACGCATTTCCGCAGTACATGACCGAGATCGAGGGCGAGCAGCTCCATTTCTACCACATCCGCTCGCCCGAGCCCGATGCCTTGCCGCTGATCATCACCCACGGCTATCCCGGCTCGGTCGCGGAGTTCCTCGACATCTTTGGCCCTCTGTCCGATCCCGCCAGCCACGGCGGCGATCCGCGCGATGCCTTCCACGTCATCGCGCCGTCGATCCCGGGCTATGGCTTCTCGGGGCCGACGCGGCACAAAGGCTTCAACTTGGAGAAGGCGGCGGAGGTGAACCTGCGGCTGATGGAACTGCTGGGCTATGACCGCTATATTGCCCAGGGCGGCGACTGGGGCTCGGGCATATCGAGCGCCATGGCGGCAAAGGCTCCGGAACGCCTGATCGCGCTCCATCTCAATTTCATCGTCGGCTTCCCGCCCGACCTGGCCAATCCACTGTCCGGGCTCGATGAGAAGGAACGCGCGCTGGTCGCCTGGAAGGCGAATTACGACCTGCACGAGCACGGCTACCGCATCATCCAGTCGACCAAGCCGCAATCACTGGCTTACGGCATGACCGATTCCCCGACGGGGCTCGCGGCCTGGGTGGTCGAGAAGTTCAAGACCTGGAGCGATTGCGGCGGCGATGTCGAGAGTTCCTACAGCAAGGATCAACTGCTCGAGAACATCATGCTCTACTGGGTGACGGGCACGATCAATTCGGCAATGCGGCTCTACTACGAGGGCGGGCCGGGCCGCGAGAATGCCGGGCTGATCAGCGAGATCACCGTGCCGACCGGCCATGCCTTCTTCCCCGCCGAGATCAGGCCGACGCCGCGGCTCTGGGCCGAGCAGATCTACAAGAACATCGTCCGCTGGACCGAGATGCCCAAGGGCGGCCATTTTGCCGCATTCGAGCAGCCGGTAGCCTTCGTCGACGAACTACGAGCCTTCGCGCAGGCGTTTCGCTGAGATCGTCGCCCCCTCTCCCGGGAGGAGAGGGTTACAAGGGGTTGCCGTCCTTGTCGCGGTAGATGTCGCGGCGGCCGACGTGGTTGGCTGGGCCGACGAAGCCGTCCGCTTCCATCCGCTCGACCCACTTCGAGGCCGTGTTGTAGCCGACGCCCATCTGGCGCTGGATCCAGCTCGCCGAAGCCTTCTGGCTTTCGAACACCAGCTGGCAGACTTGGCGGTACTTGCGCTCGTCCGGATTGTCCGATGCCGCGTCGATGTCGTCGAAGCCGAAGCCGCCGTCCTCGGGCTCCTCGGTGACCGAATCGACGTATTCGGGCTTGCCCTGGCCGCGCCAGAAGTCGGCGATGCGCTCGACCTCCTCGTCGCTGACGAAAGGTCCGTGGACGCGTTTGATCGGGTCGGTGCTGGGCTTGTAGAGCATGTCGCCCTTGCCCAGCAGCTGCTCCGCGCCCTGCTCGCCCAGGATCGTGCGGCTGTCGATGCGGCTGGTGACGGCGAAGGAGATGCGGGTCGGCAGGTTGGCCTTGATGACGCCGGTGATGACGTCGACCGACGGACGCTGCGTCGCCATGATCAGGTGGATGCCGGCGGCGCGGCTCTTCTGCGAAAGCCGCTGGATCAGCACTTCGATTTCCTTGCCGACCGTGACCATGAGGTCGGCGAGCTCGTCGACGATGAGCACGATCTGCGGCATCGTCTCGTAGTCGAGCTGGCGCTCCTCGTAGAGCTCCTCGCCGGTGTCGGGATCGAAGCCGATCTGGATGCGGCGGCCGAGCGGCTTGCCCTTGGCCGCGGCGGCGCGGACCTTCTCGTTGAAGCCGGCGAGGTTGCGCACCGAGATTTCGCTCATCATGCGGTAGCGGCGTTCCATCTCCTCGACCGCCCATTTGAGCGCGCGCACCGCCTTCGGTGGCTCGGTGACGACGGGCGAGAGCAGGTGGGGGATGTCGTCGTAGCTCTTGAGCTCGAGCACCTTGGGATCGACGAGGATCAGGCGGCATTGCGCGGGCGTCAGGCGGTAGAGCAGCGAGAGCAGGATCGTGTTGAGGCCGACCGACTTGCCCGAGCCGGTGGTGCCGGCGACGAGCAGGTGGGGCATGGTCGCAAGGTCGGCGACGACCGGCTCGCCGGCGATGTCCTTGCCCAGGATGATCGGCAGCAGGCCCTTGTGGCCCGCGAAGATCTCGGAGCCGACCATCTCCTTGAACGAGACCATCTGGCGGTCGGCATTGGGCAGCTCGATGCCCATGACTGTGCGGCCGGGGATCGAGGAGACGCGCGCCGAGATCGCGCTCATGTTGCGGGCGATGTCGTCGGCGAGGCCGATGACGCGGCTGGCCTTGATGCCGGGGGCGGGCTCGAGCTCGTACATGGTGACGACCGGGCCGGTGCGCACCGCGGTGATCTCGCCCTTGACGTTGAAGTCGTCGAGCACGGTTTCGAGCAGGCGCGCGTTGCGCTCGAGGCTGAGCTTGTCGATCTTTTTCTGCGTGCTCGGCGCGGCGTCTTCGAGAAGGTCGAGGCCGGGGAGCTCGTATTCGTCGAACAGGTCGCCTTGCCGGCTGCGGGCGCCCAGCTGCGCGGGCTTGGCATGCTTGGCGGGATCGGCGATCTCGGTGGGGCGGCGCTGGGTATAGACGGGCGGCGGAGCGGTGCGCGGCTCACGCATTTTCTTTTCGCGCCCAATAGCATCACGGGCGGCGAGGGGCCTGTCGCCGTTGTCGAAATCCCGCGACGGGCGCATGCCGCGCAGACGGCCGGGCAGCGTGAGCAGCGAGGCCCAGTCGAAGGCGAAGACGCGGCCGGCCAGCATGGCGCCCGAGCCCAGGCAGGCGAGCGCCGCCCCGAGGATGGCCCACGAGCGGAATGCCTCGGGCAGCAGGTCCGCCAGGCTGCGGATCGCCTTGGCGCCGAGCAGGCCCGAGATGCCGCCCATTGAGGCGGGCAGCGAGCCGCCCGGCTGGGTGAAAGTGAGGCTGAGCACGGTCGCGAGCAGCGTCATGCCCAGCAGCAGCACGCCGATCGGCCGCCACCAGCGCTGGTCGCTATGCTCGAGCGTGCCGTCCTCTTCCTCGACCATGCGCCAGAGCTTGCGCGCGAAGACGTAGAACAGCGGCAGCAGCAGCACGGCGACCGGGCCAAACAGGAACAGCGCGCGCTCGGCCGCCCAGGCGCCCAGCGGGCCCATCCAGTTCTGCACGGCGCCGCCCGCGGCGGCGGTCGAGGAGGACGGGTCGGTCTGGTGATAGGAGGCGAGGGCGAGCGCGAGGAAGATCATGCCCGCGAAAAGCAGCAGCGCGCCGCCGATTTCGCTGCTCCGGCGCAGGCTGCGGCGCAGCACCGCTCGCCAGTTCGGCGCGGCGATACGTCCGCTGGGTGCTAGTGCGCGTGTAGCCATGATATTCCCCTGATCCTGGCGCAATAATGCGCCCGGCGGTGACTCCGCGTCAAGAATCCTTGGGAATCAGCCCGTCGATTGCTGCCCAACTGTGGCAGCCAAGGCGACACCTCGCTGCCGTCATGCCGCCCAGCGCGACGACCGGAACGCCCGCACGCGCCGCCAGCAGACGGAAGCGCAGCACGCCGAGCGCGCGCGCGCCGGGGTGTGAGCGCGTCGCGAAGACCGGCGAGAGCACGACCATGTCGGCGCGCGCGCGGCGGGCCCGGACGATCTCGGCGAGCGAGTGCGCGGTGATGAGGCGCAGCGCTCGC
>JADMIO011826981.1_pt1 | contig 65657 bp, 39 predicted proteins | sample 8958161 | NCBI WGS metagenome assembly JADMIO01 (sample SAMN16585339, study PRJNA669376) | soil metagenome | isolation source: Crop rotation soil | place: USA: Cullars Rotation, Alabama | collected 2011
CCGCGACAACTTGTCCACGTGGAATTCTAAGCTTAGGATCCCAATGTGCTGGAAAGATGGAATCGGCGCTGGCGTAAGTCGCGCTTACGTCATCAGGCCTTCGGCCCGCTCTGTTTACTTCATCAGGCCTTCGGCCTGCTCGGCTTACTTCACCAGGCCTTCGGCCTTCAGGGCTTCCTGCACCTTCGGGCGCTGGGCGATGCGCGCCATATAGGCGCCGACATTGGCATAGGGGCTGAGGTCGACGCCGACATGCTTGGCCCAGTTGCTGACGGTGAACAGATAGGTGTCCGCGACCGAGAAATTGTCGCCGAGCAGGTATTGCTTGCCGGCCAGCTTCTTCTCGATGAAGGCATAGCGGTCGGCAAGATGCGCCTTGGCGATCGGCTTGTAGTCTTCCGGCGTCGTCGGCTTGAACAGCGGGCTATATCCCTTGTGAATTTCCGAGGTGATGAAGTTCAGCCATTCCTGCAGCTTGTAGCGGGCCTTGCTGCCATTGGTCGGAACGAGGTTCGCAGCCGGCGCAAGATCGGCGAGGAACTGGGCAATGACCGGCCCCTCGGTCAGCACTTCGCCATCATCCAGCATCAGGGTCGGGACCTGGCCCTTGGGGTTGATGGCCAGGAAGTCGTCGCCGTTTTCCAGCTTCTTGGTCTTGGTATCGACCTTGACCAGCTCCAGCTTGAGGCCGGCTTCGAGCGCGGCGATATGCGGGGAAAGCGAGCAGGCGCCCGGCGAATAGAACAGCTTCATGGGGTTTCTCCAGATTTTCCGGCCCCTTTTGCGGCAAGGGGAGATGTGGGTGGGCCGGTCCAGGGCAGAATTATATGCAGATGCATCTATTGTCAATATCCATGCAACTGCATATAATTCCGGGATGGCCACTGCCCCCGACATTGCCCTCCAGGATCTCGACCACGACCCGGCGATCTGCCCCTTCGTGGCCGCCGCCTGGGCGCGCCTGCTGCAGGTAGCCCCCTTGCTGTTGGCCTCGGTCGAGACGGAGTTGAAGGCGGCCGGCCTGCCGCCGGCCCAATGGTATGACGCGCTGGCCGCCCTCGACCGGGCGCCGGGCGATGCGCTTGGCCCCAGCGATCTGGAACGCGGTCTGCTCATCACCCAATGGAGCACCTCGCGCCTTATCGACCGGCTGGAAGCAGACGGGCTGGTGACGCGCCTGGTCAATGCCGATGATCGGCGCCGGCAGACCATCCAGCTTGCCCCCAAGGGGCGTGCCTTGATCGGCCGCATGTGGCCCGCCTATGCCGCCGCCATTGAGCGGCATCTCGGGCAAAAGCTCAGCGGCGACGATGCCAAGGCCTTGATCCGTATCCTCGAAAAACTCAGCTGACTCTTTTGCCTTCAGCCGCCGGCATTGCTATAAGCACCGACGACGTCCCCGTAGCTCAGCAGGATAGAGCGCCGGTTTCCTAAACCGTAGGTCGGAGGTTCGAATCCTCTCGGGGACGCCATTTCCGCCAATCGGGAGCAATCGGTTGCTGAAGCCCAATCCCCTTGACCGTGTTGAAGAACTGCTGCGTGCCGGCCAGGTGAATGAAGCTCTCGCCTTCTGCGTCTCTGTTTCGGATAGCCTTCGCGACACGCTTGCCGAACTCCTGCGAGCACAGATCAGAATCCATCTCGGTGTTTTCAAAACGGCGGCCCGGTCGGGGGCGGTCAAGGACGCCAGGGAAAGCTACCGGCAGGTCGAACTTCTGTGCAAGGTGGGCAAGCTGCCGGACCCTGCTGTCGAAGAACGCTATTTCCAGGCCATGTATGCGACGGTGACACCGCCCGCGGGCGTCAACCGCAAATCGCGCCATATGGCGTTGGTAGAGCAGGTCCGGCAGATTGCCGGGCTGGAAGGCGCCATGGTCGAATGCGGCTGTTTCCAGGGTCTCTCGTCCTGGATGATCTGCCAAACACTCAATGAGGAATTTGGACCCTTCGACGGGACCGGTTTTCATATCTTCGATTCATTCGAAGGTCTCTCAGTGCCGACTGAGGAAGACGCCCTGGCACCGGATACCAAGGACCAGGACCGGCTGGCCGTGATGATGGTGCCCGGTGGCTTCATATGTTCCCAAGAAGATGTGCAGCGTCATCTCGCTGCCTTTCCCGGCATCCGCTATCACCCGGGTTGGTTGCCGCAATCGCTCGAAGGCATCGAGGAACGGCAATACCGCTTCGTGCATCTCGACGTCGATCTCTATGAACCGACCAAGGGCGCACTCCGGTATTTTTACCCGCGTCTCGTCCCCGGCGGGATCATCGTCAGCGACGACTACGGCTGGCCGGGCGGTCGCAAGGCGTTCGACGAATTTTGCGCCGAAAGCGGCGTGGCGCTGGAACTGCTGCCCGACAATCAGGCTGTGTTGCGCAAAGCCTGATTGTCTTGTGATTCCCCGGGCGTATTGTAAATCAAGGACAGGGGGGCTATCCACTCATGAACGCCCCACCTTCTTTCGGGGCGCCATTTCTGCCTCGAACCGAAGCAATGGCCAGGTGCTGATGGGGCGTATCGGCAAATATCCGCGATACACGACCCTGGAATTCCTCACGCATTGCTCGCCGCGTGTCGCCGCCTTCTATCATTACTGGGACGGGAAGCGGCGGGGGCGGGGGATGCCGTCGCGCGCCGATCTTGATCCATTGGAAATGAAGGAATGGCTGCCCGGCATCATCATGGTCGATGTCTTCAACAACCCGCGGCGCCTGGTTTACCGGCTGGTCGGCACCCGCTCGGTTGAACTGCGGCAATCGGACGTCACCGGCAAGGCGGTTGAAGACGGCTTCCACGGGCCCACATTGGCCGAGGTGCTGGAGAATTACCGCCTCGTCGTCGATGAGCGGAAGCTGGTCTATGACTATGACGGCACCGCCTCCCGCAGCGGGTTGATGAAGGATTCCGAGACCCTGATGCTGCCGCTCTCCTCTGACGGTCGCGACGTCGATATCGTCATCGTCTATCTGGAAACCGAACCGGTCGACGCGCGCCGTTAGACAGCAAATATGCCTGGAATTTAGGTCTGGCGACCTATCCGGACCTGGCTGCCTTAAGTGCTCCTTAATCCCATTTTCCTAAAATACGGCACGAATGCTGTTGATAGGGATCGCGCGGGTCACTCGATTGACGCGCTTTGGGGGGTTCACGATGAACATCTGGAACAAGCTGTCGCTCGCCACAAAACTGCTGCTGCCGATCTGCCTTGCGCTCATCATCGGCCTCACCGTCTCCGCGCTGGTCGTGCGCAACAAATCCGCCGCGGAAGCAAACGCCCTCTCGCTCGATCTCGGGCGCGCCACCGCCGATGCCGCGGCGACCGATGCGCAGCTCCGCTTCGATACCGCCTTCGAAGTGGCCCGGGTGCTCGCCCAGACCGTCAGCTCCAGCAAGAAGAACAGCATCCCGCGCGAGGCCCTGGTCGAGGCCAGCGCCGACGCAACACGCGCCAATCCCGATATCATCGGCGCCTGGGTTGAAATCCCCGAAGAACTCTATGACGGCAAGAATGCCGAATACAAAGGCAAGCCCGGGATGACGGCGGAGGGCCGCGTCTCGATCTATGTCACCCATAGCGGCGACGACGTGGCCGTGCAGCCTTCCGCGGAAGGCGCCAACGAAGCCGTCACTCAGGAATACTTCAAGGGCGCCTTTGAAAGCGGCAAGGAATATGTCAGCAACCCCTATATCTATCCGGTCGACGGGGTCGACGTGCTGATGGCCAGCATCACCGTGCCGATCAAGTATGAGGGCAAGGTTATCGGCGTCGCCGGCGTCGACATTCCGTTAGGGGATCTCAACGCGCAATTCGCCGCGAACAAGCCGCTCGGCGACGGTGCCATCTACATGGCCTCCTCGGCCGGCATTTGGGTGGCACATCCCAAGTTGGAAAACATCGGCAAGACCATCGCCGAGACCGAAAACAAATTCGAGCCCTGGTTCAATGAAGCGATGACCGGCAAGACGGTCGAAGTGACGGACTATTCGAACTCGCTGCAATCCAATGTCTACCGGCTGTTCACCCCGATCAAGCTGGGCGATGCGGAAAAGCCCTGGATCGTCATCACCAATCTGGTGGCTAACACGATCGACAAGCCGACCAACGAAATCTCCATCATCATCGCGGCCTCTGCCATCATCGTGGTGGTCGTGCTTTCGATCGTCATGATCCTGCTGGTGCGGGGCCTTGCGACTGGTCCGTTGCGGCGCCTGACCGGGGTGGTCGAGCAATTGGGCGGTGGCAATACCGCGGTCACCGTGCCTGGCACGACCCGCGGCGACGAGCTCGGCGTGATGGCAAAGACGATTGAGTTCTTCCGCCAGAAACTGATCGAGATAGACGAGCTGCGCGCCAAGACCGAAGCCGCGGAACGCGATGCGGCAGCAGCCCGTCGGCGCGGCATGCTGGAATTGGCCGATGGTTTCGAAGCCTCGGTGAAGGGCGTGGTGCAGGCGGTTTCGGCCTCCGCCGTCGAGCTTGAAGCCAATGCGCAATCCATGTCGTCGGTCGCCGCCAGTGCAACGCGCCAGGTCCAGGCCGTGGCGGCCGCAACCACCCAGGCCTCTGCCAGCGTCACCACGGTTGCTGCAGCTTCGGAAGAACTCTCTGCTTCGATCAGCGAGATCAGCCGCCAGGTGACGGATTCCTCCCGTGCCGCCACCGATGCGGTGGGCGAGGTCGAGCGGACCGGCACCACGATGAGCGAGCTTGCGGCCGCGGCCGACGAGATCGGCGGCATCGTGCGCCTCATCGGCGAGATCGCCAGCCAGACGAATCTGCTGGCCTTGAACGCCACCATCGAAGCAGCACGAGCAGGCGATGCCGGCAAGGGCTTTGCGGTGGTCGCTTCCGAAGTGAAGAACCTCGCCACCCAAACCGGCCGTGCGGCGGAAGACATCACCGGCCGCATCAACAAGATCCAGGCGACCACGGGTGCTGCCGTCCAGGCGATGAACAGCGTCAAGGGCACCATCGCCAGGGTCAGTGAAATCTCCTCGGCGATCGCGGCTGCGGTCGAAGAGCAGACGGCCGCCACCAAGGAAATCTCCGGCAACGCCACCCAGGCCGCGACCGGCACCGAGGAAGTCGCCCGCAACATCGAAGGCGTCTCCCAGGCTGCCGACGATGCGGGTTCCGCCGCGGGCCAGGTACTGGAAGCCTCCGGCGAACTCGCCAAGCAAGCCGAAGCCCTGCGCCACGAGGTCGATTCCTTCATCGCCCGGGTGCGCGCTGAATAACCAGCGCTCTCGCTCCAAAGGAAAGGCCGCATCGACGCGATCGATGCGGCCTTTTTCTTTAGGGTGTGCCGCCGTCAGTCGTTCTGGCGGAAGCTCCGCACCCGGTCGAACAGCACGGCGAGGATGATGGCGCCGCCGATGAAGGCGCCCTGCCAGAAGGCATTGATACCGAGCAGGCCAAGGCTGTTGCGGATCACCTCGATGAGGGCCGCACCCACCAGGGCGCCGATCGCCGTGCCGACGCCACCGGCCAGATCCGCGCCGCCGATGACCGCCGCGGCAATCACCTGCAATTCCATGCCGGACCCGATATTGGTGGTGACGGCGCCGAGCCAGCCGGTCTGCACAATCCCGGCAATGCCGGCGGTGAGGGCCGAAACCATATAGACCGCAACCTTGATCGGCTTTACCGGCACGCCGGTCAGCGTTGCCGCCTTCTCATTGCCGCCGATGGCAAAGACATGGCGGCCGAAGCGCGTCCAGCGCAGGACGAAGCCGGTGATGATCGCCAGCACCAGCATGTAAAGCACCGGATTGGCGATGCCGAACACCCAGGCGCCACCACCCAGGGCCAGCAGCTTGTCGTGATCCGGCCCGAACTGGAACACCACCGTGTTGTTCGAGGCGACCATGGCGAGGCTGCGCGCGACCGACAGCATGCCCAGGGTCACGACAAAGGGTGGAAAGCCGAGATAGGCGATGAGGATGCCGTTGAAGGCGCCGATCGCCAATGCCGTCGCGATGGCGGCAAGGATGCCGATTTCGATGCTGTAGCCGGCATGCATGGTGACGGCCAGCACCATGCTGCTGAGGCACAGTACCGATCCCACCGACAGATCGATGCCGCCGGAGATGATCACGACCGTCATGCCAAGCGCGATGATGGCGACGAAGGTGACGTTGCGCGTGATGTTGTAGAGGTTCTTCGAGGTGGCAAAGGAATCGGTCGCGACCGACAGGTAAAGGCAGGCCAGCACGACCGCAATCAGAACCCAGAAGGTCTGGTTGGAAAACAGGGCGGAGAGACGGCTGTGCGTCGTCTGCGCCATGTGCTGGCTCATGGTGCGGTCGGTGTTGGACTGGGTGTCTTGGGTGTTCGGTGTCTCGGCGCTGCTCATTGGTGTTCCCTGATCAGGCGGCTTCGATGGCGCCGGTAATGAGGCCGGTCACTTCTTCCGGCGAGCTCTCGGCGATTTTTTTGTCGGCGACCTTGCGGCCGCGTCTGATGACGATGACCCGGTCGGCGACGTTGAAGACGTCGGGCATGCGGTGGCTGATGAGGGCGACCGCAATGCCATGGTCGCGCAGGCGCCGGATGAGGTTGAGCACCTCGGCGACCTGCCGCACCGAAATGGCGGCGGTCGGCTCATCCATCAACACGATCTTGGCGTCAGAGAGACGCGTGCGGGCGATGGCGACCGCCTGGCGCTGGCCGCCGGACATCTGCTTTACCAGGTCGCGCGGCCGCGTTTCCGATTTCAGCTCCGTGAAGATCTGCGCCGCGCGCTTATACATCGCCGGGTAATCGAGAATGCTGAAGGGGCCGAAACCGCGCCGCAGCTCGCGCCCCAGAAACACATTCTCGGCGGCCGTGAGATTGTTGCACAGGGCTAGGTCCTGGTGGACGATTTCAATGCCGTGGCGCCTTGCTTCCACCGGCCGGTGCAGGACCAGTTCCTGCCCGTCCATGCGCATGGTGCCGTGGCTCGGGCGGAAATTGCCGGCGATCATTTTCACCAGCGTCGATTTCCCCGCCCCGTTATCGCCCATCAGGCCGACGACTTCGCCGGCTTCAAGCGAGAAGGACACATCATTCACCGCCTGGATGGCGCCGAAATGTTTCGAGATATTCTGAAGTTCAAGAACTGGCACGCGACCGTCGCCCCTCCCAGAGCCGTTGCCGGATTTTTCCGGCTTGTTGAAATCGGATCGTGATGCTGCGATGCGGTTTTGCTTTTGCTTATGCGAACGAACGCATGATCTTTTCACAAAGCCGCTTTGCAACTCTACGCAACGCGCGTCCCGAGCGTCAATTGATGGTCGACGAACGATCGGCGCCGTTGCACTGCAACACCTCAAACCCCTCAGTCGTTAATATTATCGTACAAAAGATTTCATTTTGTACGACAAAATGATTGACGGTGGCAAACCATCGTTATTAGCTAATGGCGGGAGAAGAAAAAAATTCCGGCAGTGACATCAGGTGGCAAACATCGTCACGCGATAAACACCTGGGCGAAGCCGGAAGAAAGGGAGGATGCGCGCCAGCCGGCTGAATGACGGCTGCATTGCCGAACAAATTATCGTGACATCTATCTTCGTCGAACAGGCTGATGGCGGGATGTGCAATCATCTGGCTTCGCCTCGACAGTGAAAGATCGAAGCGATGAAAGATCGAAGCGATGAAAAATCGAAGCGGTGAAAGTTTGAAAGAAGTCTCGTGTGGTGGGCGATAAACGTCCCGTCCGTATCAATGGGAGGAACAGCATGAACAAGTTTTCGGTATTGGTCGCGGTTGCCGCTCTGGCGTTGAGTGCCAGCCCGGCACTGGCGAAGAAGCAGCTGGTGATCGTCGTTAAAGGCCTCGACAATCCCTTCTTCGAAGCCATCAACCAGGGCTGCCAGAAGTGGAACAAGGAAAATCCCACCTCGGAATATGAATGCTTCTATACCGGCCCGGCCTCGACCTCAGATGAAGCCGGCGAAGCGCAGATCGTGCAGGACATGCTCGGCAAGCCGGACACGGTCGCCATGGCGATCTCGCCGTCGAACGCCAAGCTGATCGCCCAGACGATCAAGACCGCGAATGCCACCGTGCCGATCATGACGCTGGATGCCGATCTCGCGGTTGAAGATGCCGCCCTCCGCAAGACCTATCTCGGTACCGACAACTACCTGATGGGCTATCGCATCGGCGAATACATCAAGGAGAAGAAGCCCAATGGCGGCACCTTCTGCTCGATCCAGGGCAATCCCGGCGCCGACAACATCCTGCGCCGCGCACAGGGCACCCGTGATGCGCTGAGCGGCCAGAAGGGCCTGCCGGCCCTGGCGGGCGAAGGTGGCTGGACCGAAGTCGCCGGCTGCCCAGTCTTCACCAACGATGACGGCGCCAAGGGCGTCCAGGCGATGACCGACATCCTCGCCGCCAACCCGAAGCTCGATGCCTTTGCGATCGAAGGCGGCTGGCCGCTGTTCGGCGCACCGCAGCCCTACCGCGACCTGTTCAAGCCGCTTGCGGACAAGATCGCCAGCGGTGAATTCGTCATCTCCGCCGCCGACACGATCGGCGACGAAGTGGCGATCGCCAAGGAAGGCCTGGTCACCGCCCTGGTCGGCCAGCGGCCGTTCGAAATGGGCTACAAGGCGCCCTCCGTCATGATCGACCTCATCGAAGGCAAGAAGGTCGATGATCCGGTCTTTACCGGCCTTGATGAATGCACCAAGGATACGGTCGACACCTGCATCCAGAAGTAAGTCCGATGGAGAAGGGCGCGCACGCTTTGGGCGCGCCCTTTTCTTATTCCGCCGTTCCTCATGCCGCTTGTTCGGCCTCGTCGCGCTGCTTAGAATTTAGGCGGCCTGCCGCCAGTCATGCTGCAGGTGCGAGGGGGGCAGGGCATGATCGTCGCACAGAACAGATATCGGCCGATCCGGGCAACCGCGACGCGGTCGGCCGGCGCCCGCATGGGCCAGGATCAGATCGTGCGCGCCATGGGTGTGGCTATCCTGCGCGGCGATTATCCGGAAGGCGCCCTGCTGCCGGCCGAAGGCGATCTGATGGCCCAGTTCGGCATCTCCCGCACGGTCCTGCGCGAGGTGCTCAAAACGCTGGCGGCCAAGGGCCTCGTCGTCTCCAAGACCCGCGTCGGCACCAAGGTCCGCGCCCAGGTCGATTGGAACATGTTCGATTCCGATCTTTTGGGCTGGCGCCTCGATCTCGGCATGGATCTCCGCTTCCTCAACAGCCTCTACGAAATCCGCCTGGCGGTGGAACCGGCGGCCAGCGCGCTCGCTGCCCTGCGCCGCAGCGACGAATCGCTTGCGCGCATGCGCGCCCTCATCGACGAATTTCGCCAGCCCGGCCATACCCGGCCGACCTTTGCCGAGGTGGATCTGGCGCTGCATCTCGAAATCGCCGCCGCTTCCGGCAATCCCTTCATGCGCTCGGTCGGCGCCATCATCGAAGCGGCCTTGATGGCAAGCTTCGTCGATTCGTCGCCGGTGACCGACCAGGGGCGCCTTGCGCATTCGACCGAGGATCACGCCGCCATCGTCGAGGCGATTGCCGCGCGCGATGCGACCGCCGCCGCCGCCGCCATGACCCAGGTCATCGAGGAAGGGCGCAAGAACCGCGCGTCGCTGCTCGCCAAAAGCGGCGAGGCAAAACCGGCTTAGCGCCCGCAAATACCCACGACTCCCGTACCGGGAAATGGCAGCGCGACAGCCGCTCTTTCAGCATATTGTATGATAATATAACTTCCAAAAACGGCGCCGCTATGCGATGCATAGACACCCAGGCGCATGGCCATCCGCACGCGCGCTTTTTGCGCTGCTGCGTCACGCTGGCGCGTTCCCAGGCAATGTTGCCCCCAGTCAGGCTGTCACGGGCAATGCTGCATCTGCGAACGTGGCCGACTTTAAGGTTCGACTAGACCGTTTCGACAGGCTTTCCAAGGAGCAGCACGCAATGCCTTCCCCCGACCACAAATCCGGCCAGCACGCGAAAGATCCGAGCGGCCGCAAGATGCGCTCCCGTGCCTGGTTCGACAACCCCGAGAATGCGGACATGACGGCGCTCTATCTCGAGCGCTATCTCAATTACGGCTTCACCCGCGAAGAGCTGCAATCGAACAAGCCGATCATCGGCATCGCCCAGACCGGCTCCGACCTCTCGCCCTGCAACCGCCACCATCTTGTGCTGGCTGAACGCCTGCGCGACGGCATCCGCACGGCGGGCGGCATCCCCATTGAATTTCCGGTGCACCCGATCCAGGAAACCGGCAAGCGGCCGACCGCCTCGCTCGACCGCAACCTCGCTTATCTCGGCCTCGTCGAAGTGCTCTATGGCTATCCGCTGGACGGCGTCGTGCTGACCATCGGCTGCGACAAGACCACGCCGGCCTGCCTCATGGCGGCGGCGACCGTCAATCTGCCGGCAATCGCCCTCTCGGTCGGCCCCATGCTCAATGGCTGGCACAAGGGCGAACGTACCGGGTCGGGCACCATCGTCTGGAAGGCGCGGCAATTGCTGGCGGCGGGCGAGATCGACTATCAGGGCTTCGTCGAATTGGTGGCGTCCTCCGCCCCTTCGACCGGCTATTGCAACACCATGGGCACGGCGACGACCATGAACTCGCTGGCTGAAGCGCTCGGCATGCAGCTCCCCGGTTCGGCCGCCATTCCGGCCCCCTACCGTGAACGCCAGCAGATGGCCTATGAGACCGGCAAGCGCATCGTCGACATGGTGCATGAGGATATGAAGCCCTCCGACATCCTCACCAAGAAGGCGTTCCGCAATGCGATCCGCGTCAACTCCGCGATCGGCGGGTCGACCAACGCGCCGATCCATATCAATGCCATCGCCAAGCACATCGGCGTCGACCTCACCGTGCAGGATTGGCAGGATTTGGGGCGCGATATTCCGCTGCTGGTCAATCTTCAGCCGGCCGGTGAATACCTTGGCGAAGATTATCACCATGCCGGCGGCGTGCCCGCGGTGGTCGGCGAGTTGATCAAGCAGGGCCTCATCGACGAAGACGCGCTCACCGTCAATGGCAAGACCATCGGCGACAATTGCCGCAACGCCACGATCGAGGATGACAAGGTCATCAAGACCTTCAAGAATCCGATGGTCGACAAGGCCGGTTTCGTCGTCCTGAAAGGCAACGTCTTTGACAGCGCGATCATGAAGATCAGCGTGATCTCCGACGAATTCCGCAAGCGCTACCTCTCCAATCCCGGTGACCTCGACGCCTTCGAAGGCAAGGTCATCGTGTTTGACGGGCCGGAAGATTATCACCACCGCATCGACGATCCGGCGCTCGGCATCGATGCGCATTGCGTGCTGGTGATCCGCGGTGTTGGGCCGATCGGCTATCCGGGTGCGGCCGAGGTCGTCAACATGCGGCCCCCCGCTTATCTCATCAAGCAGGGCATTTCCTCGCTGCCCTGCATCGGCGATGGGCGCCAGTCCGGCACCTCGGGCTCGCCCTCGATTCTCAACGCGGCACCGGAAGCAGCGGCCGGCGGCAATCTCGGCATCCTGAAGACGGGCGACCGGATTCGTGTCGATCTCAAGACCGGTGTTGTCAACATGCTGGTCGACGCCGCTGAAATCCAGGCGCGCCATGATGCCCTCGCCAAGGCCGGCGGCTACAAATTCCCGGAACACCAGACGCCGTGGCAGGAAATCCAGCGCGGGATTGTCGACCAGCTCAACGAAGGCATGGTGTTGAAGCCCGCCGTCAAATACCAGCGCATCGCCCAGTCAAAGGGCCTGCCGCGCGACAATCACTGAGTTCTGATTTAAGCGCCCCACTTCTTGTCATGGCCCGCGAAAGCGGGCCATCCATGGACCCGCATGCAAGATGGATGGATCCCCGCTTTCGCAGGGATGACAAGGTGAGGGTGATGTGACGGCATCAGATCTTGCTGAAGCGGTATTCCGTCTTCTGCAGATAAGGCTTGCCCGGTCGCAGCACGGCATCGGTGAAGTTGGCGTGATTGGGTGAATCGGGAAAGACCTGCGGCTCGAGGCAGAGGCCCGCATAGGCTGGATAGGGTTTGCCGTTCCAGCCCGGCATGGGCGATTTCAAGCCGTTGCCGTCATAGAATTGCAGGCCGGGCTCGGTCGAATGGATTTCAAGGCGCGTGCGGGTGAGCGGCCCGTCGAGCCGGGCCATCAGGTGCAGATCCTTCTGGCGCACTTTCCCCAGCGCAAAGCTGTGGTCGTAGATGACGCTGCTGCGGATCGGCCGCGCCTGGCGATAGTCGAATTCGGTGCCGGTGACGGGCGCGATCTCGCCGGTCGGAATCAAATCGGCATCGACCGGCAGATAGTGATCCGCCGGCACCTGCAGCACGTGATCGCGGATATCGTCGCCGCCATCCAGGTTGAAGAAGCTGTGGGTCGCGAGGTTGATCACCGTTGGCGCATCGGTCACCGCGTCGAAGGCGATCTGCAGGACGTTCCCGCTCACGCGGTAGGTGCAGCGCACCGTCAGCGTGCCGGGATAGCCCTGGTCGCCGTCGGGCGAGACCAGTTCCAAGGTCACATGGTCCGGGCCATGATCCAGCAGCGACCAGACCTGGTGGCTGAAACCGCGCGTGCCGCCGTGAAGATGGGTACGGCCGCGCTCGTTCAAGGTCAGCTGGTGAACCTTGCCGTCGATCGCAAAGCGGCCACCGGCGATGCGGTTGCCAAAGCGCCCGGCGACGGCACCGAAATAGATCGGCTGGCCAAGATAATCCTCCGGCCGTGCAAACCCGAGCACCCGGTGCCGCGGTCCATCACCGGTATCAAAGGTGATATCGCGAATGAGCGCGCCGTAGGTGAGGATCGCAACTTTGAGCGCATCCCTCCCCAGGCGGATCTCCTGAACCGCCAGCCCGTCCGGAAGCGTGCCGAAGGGGGTAAGGCTCATGGTCAATGCGCGTTACGGAAGGCGTCGGCCAGCGCCTTGGCGCGCGCCGCCATTTCCGGGATCGCCATGCCGGGCTTGTAGACCGAGGTGCCGATGCCGAAGCCATTGGCGCCGGCTTTCAGATAGGCGGCGATGTTGTCGGGGGCAACACCACCCACCGGCAGCAGCAAGGTCTCCGGCGGCAGCACGGCGCGCCACGCCTTCACCGCCGGCGGTGGCAGCAATTCGCCCGGGAACATTTTCAGGGCATCGGCGCCGGCATCCAGCGCCGTGAAGGCTTCAGTCGGTGTCGCAACACCGGGTGCTGTTACCATGCCCTGGCGCTTCGCTGCGCGGATGACATCGGGCACGCAATTGGGCGCCACCATCAATTTCGCCCCGGCCGCAGCGATGGCATCGACCTGCGCCAATGTGAGAACGGTCCCGGCGCCGATCAGCAGCCGCGCGCCCGCGCGCTTCACCATGCGGCGCAGGGTCTCCAGCGCATCGGGCGAATTCAGCGGCACCTCGACAATGCGCCAGCCGGCTTCTTCCAGCGTGTCGACCGCCGCCTCTGCATCGACCGGCGTGATGCCGCGCAGAATCGCGATGAGGGGCAAATCGCGCAAAAATGTGCGCATGTCGGTCATGTCCGGTCTCTCCTCGGCACGGCGTTCAGGCCGCCGTCTTGGTGATCAGCCCCGCCGCGGCCGCAATCGCGAACAAGGCTGGGGGCAAAATATCGTCGCTCTCCAGCCGCTCCAAGGTGACCCCGCATTGGCCGGCCGCGCGGTCATAGGTCTCGAGCAGCTTTGCCGACCCGATGGCGGTGACATGGGTGCCTGCCCCCTTGCGTTTGAGCCAGGCCAGCGCGTCCTTCATTTCCGCCCCCACCAGCAGGCCGGACAGGTAGCTCGGTGCTTCAGGGGGCTGCAGCTTCCCGAACAGCGACAGGCTGCGCACACCGAAGAGAAGATGCGTGATGCCGGCATCATCGCCAAGCGCCCGGGCAAGGCCGCGGTCGAAGGCGGCGCCGTCGAAGACCTCTGCGTCACCCTTGCCGGGCATCACCTGCGAAAGGCTGCCATTGTTGCGCAAATGGCCGAAGATCTCGCCGGTCATATAGGTGCGGAAATCGGTGAGCACGCCGTCATCCAGCAGGGCCCATTTGGCATGGGTCCCCGGCAGCAGGAAAATGCCGTCGCGCCGGTTCTTCACCAGCAGCGCGCCCAGCATCTGGCATTCCTCGCCGCGCATCACATCGGTGCCGTCTGGATTGTTCTTCGCGGCACCTGGCACGATCCGGACCGGCAACCCGTCAAAATCGTCGATGGTGATGAGGCGGGAGCCCAGCGCCGTCAGATTGACCGGGGTTTCCAGATAAGCGGCCTCGCGCCAGCCCATCCGGCTGCCGATCATCCCGGCCATGATCACCGGCGGGCGGGATGCCAGCCAGTTGCCGGCAAAGCGGCGCAGGGAACCGGCAAAGTCACGGTCCCCGATCGCGATCAGCCCCTGGTCGTCCTGGCGCCGGTCGAGAATGCGGCCGTTCCGGTCCAGCGCCCAGGCGCGGCGATTGCTGGTGCCCCAATCAACCGCGATGCAGGCGATCGCTTCCATCATCACATCAGAGCGTGCCGACGCCGCCGAGCTCGAACTCGTCATTGGCCTTTGCACCGAGCGGATTGCGAAGGGCCGCCCCGAACACCGGCGCCTCGATCTCGAACACGTCGCCGGGTTGGGTCTGGATGCCGTCGCCGACACTCAACGTCGCCGTGCCGAAGAAATGGATGTGCAGATCGTCCGGCCGGCGGAACTGGCGGTACTTGAAATGGTGGTATTCCAGATTGCCGATCGTGTGCGACATGTTCTTTTCGCCGCTCACGAACGCCTTCTTCCACAGCAGGCTGCCGTTTCGCCAGATGCGGCTCTCGCCCTCGACGCTCTCGGGCAATTCGCCCAGCAGCAGTTCCGGGCCGATGGCACAGGCGCGCAGCTTCGAATGCGCAAGATAGAGATAGTTCTGCCGCTCCATCACATGGTCGGAATATTCATTGCCGATGGTAAAGCCCAGCCGCCAGGGCTGGCCGTCCGGGGCGATGAGATAGACACCGGCCACTTCCGGCTCCTCGCCGCCATCCAGCGCAAAGGCCGGCAGATCGAGTGCGGCACCCGGCTTCACCACCGTGCTGCCGTCACCCTTGTAGAACCATTCCGGCTGCACGCCGGGCTTCTTGTCCGTCGGCTTTCCGCCTTCCAATCCCATTTTGAACATCTTCATGGAATCGGTCAGGGTTTCGATATCGCCGGCGACCTTCTGGTGCATCTTGTCGCGCGTATCGGCGGAACCGAGATGGGTGAGGCCGGTCCCGGTCACCAGGCAATGCGCGGGATCGGGATGATCGACCGGCGTCAGCACGCTGTTCGAGGCAAGGAGGGCCGCATAATCCAGCGCCTCGCCGTCACCACGCCCGGTGATGTCGTTGGCGAGAGACTTGATGTTGCCGACCAGGGCCGAGCGCGCGATGTCGATGACGCTGGCGGCACCCGGCACGGCGATCGCCTTGTTGCCCTCGATGCGGGCGACGCCGCGCTGGCCGTTCTTGGTGAACTGGATAAGGCGCATATCCCTCGGTCCTTTTAGGATTTTTTCTTGTAGTAGACGTCGATGCAGACGGCGGCGAGCAGCACCAGGCCCTTGATGACCTGCTGCAGATCGATGCCAATGCCCAGGATCGACATGCCGTTGTTCATGACGCCCATGATGAAGGCGCCGATCACCGCGCCGATCACCTTGCCGACACCGCCCGAGGCCGAGGCGCCGCCGATGAAGACCGCGGCGATGACGTCGAGCTCGAAACCAAGGCCTGCCTTGGGTGTCGCCGTGTTGAGACGGGCCGCGAAGATGAGGCCGGCAAGGCCCGCCAGCAGGCCCATATTCATGAAGGTGTAGAAGGTCAGGCGCTCGGTCCGGATGCCGGAAAGGCGCGCGGCCTTCTCATTGCCGCCGAGGGCATAGATGCGCCGGCCGATGGTGGTCGAGGACGTGACGAAGGCATAGAGCACGATGAGCGCGAACATGACGATGAGCACGTTCGGCAGGCCGCGATAGCTCGCGAGCAAATAGGAGAACAGCACGAAGCCGGCGGCGATCAGCACATTGCGGCCGATGAAGAAGAAGATCGGCTCCTCTGCCGTGCCGTGCTTCGACTGGTTCTGCCGGTCGCGGAAATTGAAATAGATCACGAGGCCGGTGACGATGATGCCGATCAGCAGCGACAGGGTCTGCAGCACGATCGGTGCTTGCCCCGTGGCCGGGTCCCCGGCGCTCAGCGTGATCTCGGGCAGCGGGTTGATGATGAAGCCCGAGCTCAGCAGCTGGAAATCCTTGGGGAAGGGGCCGACCGACTGCCCGTGCAGGATGTAGAGCGCCAGGCCCTTGAAGACGAGCATGCCGGCCAAGGTCACGATGAAGGAGGGGATCTTGAAATAGGCGATGAAATAGCCCTGGCCTGCGCCGATCGCGGCACCCAGCGCCAGGCAGATGATGGTCGCCGGAATGAAATGGATGTGCCACTGCACCATCATCACCGCGGCAACCGCGCCGACGAAGCCCACCACGGAGCCGACGGAAAGGTCGATATGGCCGGAGACGATCACCAGCAGCATGCCCAGCGCCATGATGACGATATAGCTGTTCTGCAGGATGAGGTTGGTGAGGTTCAATGGCTTGAACAGCGTGCCGTTGGTCATGACCTGGAAGAAGACCATGATCACGATCAAGGACAGCAGCATGCCGTATTCGCGGATATTGCTCTTGATGAAGCGCGAAACGCTGCTGTGACTGCCGGTATCTTCGACCGGGGCTGCCTGTAGTGTCATCTTAATCTTCCCATGACTTCATGATTGCGCGCATGATCTTTTCCTGTGACGCCTCTTTGGCCGGCATTTCGCCCACCATGCGGCCTTCGTTCATCACATAGATCCGGTCGGAAATGCCGAGGAGCTCGGGCATTTCCGACGAAATGACAATGACGCCCTTGCCGGAATCGGCCAGCGCATTGATGATCGTGTAGATTTCATACTTCGCGCCGACATCGATGCCGCGCGTCGGTTCATCCAGAATAAGGATCTCCGGCTCGGTGAAGAGCCATTTGCTCAGCACCACCTTCTGCTGGTTGCCGCCGGAAAGATTGACCGTCTGCTGGAACACGCTGGAGCAGCGGATGTTGAGGTCCTTGCGGAACTTGCTGGCGACGGCGAGTTCCTTTCCGTCGTCAATGACCGCATTCTTGGAAACGCCCTTGAGGTTGGCCAGCGTGACGTTGCGCTTGATATCGTCGATTAACACCAGGCCGTAATTCTTGCGGTCCTCGGTCACATAGGCGATGCCGTTATCCATCGCCTTCTGGATGGTGCTGACATCGACCGGCTTGCCGTGCATAGAGACCTGGCCGGTGATGTTCTGCCCATAGGACCGGCCGAAGATGCTCATCGCAAGCTCGGTGCGGCCCGCCCCCATCAGCCCGGCCACGCCGACGATCTCGCCGCGCTTCACATGCATGTCGATGCCGCGGATCTTTTCCTTGTCGGCATGGACCGCATCGTAGACATGCCAGTTCTTCACCTCGAAGATCGGCTCGCCGATATTTGGCGTGCGCTTCGGGTAGCGGTCGGTCAGTTCCCGGCCGACCATGTTCTTGATGATGCGGTCTTCGCTGATCTGCTCCTTGTGGCAGTCCAGCGTGTCGACGGTCGCACCATCGCGCAGGATGGTGATCGAATCCGCGACCTTCAGAATCTCGTTCAGCTTGTGCGAGATGAGGATCGAGGAGATGCCCTGTGCGCGGAATTCTTTGAGCAGCATCAACAGCGCGTCGCTGTCGCTTTCATTGAGGCTCGCGGTCGGCTCATCGAGGATGAGGAGCTTCACTTCCTTCGAGAGCGCCTTGGCGATTTCGACCAGCTGCTGCTTGCCGACGCCCAGATTGGTGATGAGGGCACTGGGCGATTCCTTCAATCCCACCTTCTGAAGCAGCGCCTTGGTGCGCGCAAAAGACTGACCCCAGTTGATGATGCCGTTCTTGGCCGGCTCGTTGCCGAGGAAGATGTTCTCGGCGATCGAGAGCAGCGGCACCAGGGCAAGCTCCTGGTGGATGATGATGATGCCGAGCTTCTCGCTGTCGGAAATATCGCGGAACTGGCGGGCTTCGCCCTTGTAATGGATCTCGCCGGTATAGGAACCGTGCGGATAGACGCCGGAGAGCACCTTCATCAGGGTCGATTTGCCGGCCCCGTTCTCGCCGACGATGGCGTGAATCTCGCCCTCGCGCACCGACAAATTGACGTTGTCGAGTGCATTCACACCCGGGAAGGTCTTGGTGATCCCGCGCATTTCAAGAATGGGCAATGCCAGCATGGTATCCATCACGCGTCCCTAACTCGCCCCGGCCATCCTGCCCGATGTGGGAAAGAGGCGGGAAAGGCCCTTAGATTGCAGGAAAGTGGCAATCCGGGGAAACAAAAAAGTCGGCCAGAAGCGCTGGTCGACCCGTCGAAATCAGCTCTTGGCTTAAAGCGGAATGGGCCCCGCGCGGCTTGGCGCAGGGCCCATCCAGTTAAACGGACCGATTTACTGGGTGATCTGGTCCTTGGTGTAGTAGCCGCTGCCGATCAGGATCTCTTCCCAATTCTTGGCATCGACCGCAACCGGCTTCAACAGATAGGCCGGGACGACCTTGACACCGTTGTTATAGGTCTTGGTGTCATTGACTTCCGGCTCCTTGCCGCTCGCCATCGCGTCCACCATGTTGGCGGTCACTTTGGCCAACTCGCGGGTGTCCTTGAAGATGGTCGAGTACTGCTCGCCAGCGAGGATCGACTTCACCGACGGAACTTCGGCGTCCTGGCCCGACACATACGGGATCTTCATGTCGCCGCTGCCATAGCCAACGCCTTTCAGCGACGACAGGATGCCGATCGAGAGGCCGTCATAGGGCGACAGCACCGCATCGACACGCTTGTCGGTGTAGTAGGCGGACAGCAGGTTGTCCATGCGGGCCTGCGCCACGGCGCCGTCCCAACGGAGCGTACCGACCTTGTCCATGCCCATCTGGCCGGACTGGACGACCAGCTTGCCGCTGTCGATATAGGGCTGCAGGACCGACATGGCGCCGTCATAGAAGAAGAAGGCGTTGTTGTCGTCCGGCGAACCGCCGAACAGCTCGATGTTGAACGGACCCTTGCCGTCTTTGAGGCCCAGCGCGTCGGTGAGCGTGGTGGCCTGCAGGACGCCGACCTGGAAGTTGTCGAAGGTCGCGTAGTAGTCGACATTGGCGGAATCGCGGATCAGGCGGTCATAAGCGATGACCTTGATGCCGGCGTCATGCGCCTTCTGCAGAATGTCCGAAAGCGTGGTGCCGTCGATGGCGGCGATCACCAGCACCTTGACACCCTTGGTGACCATGTTCTCGATCTGGGCGAGCTGGTTGGGGATGTCGTCATCGGCATATTGCAGATCGGTGCTGTAGCCCTTTTCGGTGAACACCTTCACCATGTTGTCGCCGTCGGCGATCCAGCGGGCGGACGACTTCGTCGGCATGGAAATGCCGATGAGGCCATTGTCGGCCCAGCTCTGCGTGGTCAGCGCGAACACGCTGAGCGCTGCCGCTGCCAGGATTGTTTTAATTGATTTCACTTTTTTCCTCCCACTTGGGTTGTTGGTCGATCCCTAAACGTCCTCTTCACAAACGCGGGCGGGGGCTTGGCCCGACCACGTCTGCCGCTTGCCATCATGTGTTTCCGGCTTGCGTCGCCCGGCATGATAAGGCCGAGGGCGCCTGTCGAAGCCACACAATACAGTGATCACCTGGAAGGGAATTTGCCGGGGCCGTTACCGACGTGGCCGCGTTCCCGCATGGGGAGCGTCGCCCGTCGATCTCGCTTACCTGCTCCTCCCAGAGGATATGTGCATCCGGTTTTTTATTGGATGCGGTAGCATTCTTGAATTTTGGCTTTTATCATACAAAATAATCAGCGGCAACGTTCGTTTGTATGATAAATAGCTTGCGCGGTTCCTGGCCAGCATGATCTATGCGCCGGTACGCACGAATTAATTGACGGCGGAATTGCACACGCTAGAAAGTGCGATCCTATAAGGGTTTCTGTGGCACAAGCAGGGGCCGAAAAAAGTTCTGGGAAAAGGCGACTGAATTAATGAAAGCGAAGAAACCGCCGGCCGCACCCCTGAAACCCGTGCGCGGCTCCCTGCACCGCAGCGTGGCGCAGGATATCGGCGCGCGGATCCTGAACGGCGAATTCGCCCCCGGCACCCTGCTGCCGAACGAGGCGGAATGGTGCGAGGCCTTCGGTGTCAGCCGCACCGCGGTGCGCGAAGCCATCAAGATGCTGATGGCCAAGGGCCTCATCCTGTCGCGGCCGAAAATCGGCTCAAGGGTGCAGCCACGGGCTGCCTGGAACCTCCTCGACCGCGATGTGCTCGCCTGGTATTGCGCCGCAGCAAATCCGGTGCATTTTCTTGTGCACATGCAGCAAGTGCGCGAAATCCTGGAACCGGAAACGGCGGCCCTCGCCGCCACCAACCGGACGGACGCGCAGATGGCGGAAATCGAAGCCGCCTTTGCCCAGATGCGCGAAGCCAAGACCCTGGTTGCCTGGAACGCCGCAGATGTGATCTTTCACCAGGCCATCCTGCTCGCCGCCGGCAATGAATTGCTGGTGCCGCTGGGGCTGGTGATTGAATCGGCCCTTGGCAATATGTTCGCCTATACCGCCAGCCACCGCCAGGATATCGGCCGGACGCTGCCGGGGCATGAACGCATCCTGGTGGCGATCCGCGGCCAGAAACCCAATGCGGCGCGCCTTGCGGTGCGCCAATTGTTGCGCGACACCGGGCGGGTCGTGGAACAGGTCACCAGTTCCGTCCAGAAACGTGGCCGCGCCGCCCGCGCCTGATCCAGGACCCGCGGCGTTCGGCTCTCCATCCTTCTTGTCTTCGAGGTGTTCAACATGGATCTCTCTTCACTCGGTCGCTACCCTTCCCTCAAGGACAAGGTGATCTTCGTGACCGGCGGCGGCAGCGGCATTGGTGCGGCAATTGTCGAATCCTTCGTCGATCAGGGCAGCAAGGTCGCCTTCGTCGACGTCAATGTGGAAAGCAGCAACAAGCTGCTCGACAATCTGCAGGCGCAATACGGCACGAAGCCGCTCTTCTACAAATGCGACCTCACCGATACCGCGGCCCTGCGGGCAACGGTGAAGGAGATCGCGGCCAAGCTCGGTGACATCGACGTGCTGGTCAACAACGCGGCCCACGACCAGCGCCACAAATGGGAAGACGTGACGCCGGAATACTGGGACGACCGCGTCGCCATCAATATCAAGCAATACTTCTTCTGCATTCAGGCCGTGCTGCCGGGCATGATCAAGAAAAAGGCCGGTTCCATCATCAATACCGGCTCGATGAGCTGGAAGGCGAAGCAAGGCGGCATGCCGGCCTATACCACCTCGAAGGCGGCGACCCATGGCCTGACGCGCGGCATGGCGCGCGATGTCGGCAAGGACAATATCCGCATCAACACGGTGGTGCCCGGCTGGGTGATGACCGAGCGCCAGCTCAGCCTCTGGGTCGATGCCGAAGGCGAAAAGGAAATCGACCGCCAGCAGGTCCTGGCCGGCCGCGTCATGCCGGTGGATCTCGCCCGCATGGTGCTGTTCCTTGCCGCCGATGATTCCAAGATGTGCTCGGCCCAGGAATTCACCGTCGATGGCGGTTGGGTCTGATCAGCTGTCGGGGTAACGGATCGCGATCACTTCCAGGGTTTCCGGACCGGTGGGCGTACGCAGGATGACTGTGTCGCCCACCGCTGCTTTCAGCAGCGCGCGTGCCACCGGTGAAATCCAGCTCACGTAATTCTTCTCGCTGTCGATCTCGTCGATGCCGACGATGGTGACGGTGACCTCGCTGTCATCCTCGCCCTCTTTAGCGTATTTGGCATAGGTCACCGTCGCACCGAAAAAGACCCGGTCGCGGCGGGTCTGCAGCGAAGGGTCGACCGCTTCCGCCGCGGCGATGCGCTTATCCAGGAACCGCAGGCGCCGGTCGATCTCGCGCAGGCGCCGCTTGCCATAAATGTAATCGCCGTTCTCCGACCGGTCGCCATTGCCGGCGGCCCATTCGACCACCCGGACCACCTCCGGCCGGTCGACGCGCCACAGCTGCCGCCGCTCCGCCTGCAGCCGCGCGAGGCCCGCCGGGGTGATGTAGTTCTTGGACCCGGTCGGGACCGGCGGTGCGTCCTCCCCATCCTCATCCTCGGCCCGGAAGCCCAGATCCTCGGCCGTCATGAATTGCTCGGTGGTGAAAGGGGCATGGGCGTCTGGCTTTTTCCGGGTTTGGCGCCGGCCGCGGCCGCGCACAGGATTTCCGCCCCAGCATTACTGAAATTGACCCGCCACGTTAAGCGTTAAAACGCCCGTCATACCCGGGTGGTGGCAGTCCCGCGCTGCAATTCGCCGCGCCATCTTCTTGGGAAAATTGGCAAATTTGGATGGTGCCAGTCTGGCGACAGGAAAATCGGCAACCAATAGGCGCAAAAGCCGGAATTCCGTCCGCTGGAAAAGTGGGATTTCCGGGCGATCGCCACATGTATTTGTAGGCAATCGTGCCTAGCACCTACCAGCTATCGCCTACGACAACAGCGACTGACTACTATATTTTGTTTATTAAAATCGGATAATAATACACGGAAACAATCAGCTACATCGATATTCCCGAGTATTACGGCGCTGCAAATATTCCAGACAAATAGCCGAAAATACGAAAATTATAAAAAACTCACACTATTTGATCAAAAAACCACCAAAACTCATCAAGACTCCATATTAAGGAGCCTGCACTATCCACTAGATTTTTGAGCGAATAGCGTTGGTTCTTAACGGGCCGGAAATACGCGCCCCTTAGGATCCATAACCGATGCTGCCGATTCCGGCGGTCGGGTCACACCTGGGGAGCGTTTCATGGCCACCGACAACACCACCAATCAGACCGAGACTGCCAACGCCTCGACCGCCCTGCAGGAGGGCGATGTCGAACACGCGCAAGTAACGCAGTCCGGCAACGCCGCGACGCCGATCCAGGTGCCGCAGGGCCAGAATGTGGTGCGGGTCCAGGTGACCCCGGGCGAAACCGTCGAGCTGCCGTTCCCCACGGACGGCCTGGTGGCGCGCCTCGGCGACAATGGCAACCTCGCGATCAAGGTCGGTGACGTCACCGTCATCCTGCTCGGCTACGCCGAAGCGACCGGCCAGGGCGAGATCACCATCCTCGGTTCCGACAACCGCCCGGTCGACGTCGCGGCCGTGCTGGCCTCGACCGATCCCAACCTCGACATCCAGACCGCGGCCGGGCCAGCTGCGGGCGACCAGGGGACGGGCGCTGACAACAATGGCGGGCTCTTTGCCCCCTTCGATCCCTCGGCCGGCATCGGCGGCCTCAATGCCATCGGCGGCCTGCAGGCCACCAACCTCAATTACGGCCTGGTCGAGCGCGAATTCCCGGAACTGATCGAAGAAGATGCGGCGCCGGACACTGTGCCGATCATCATCAACATCCGCCAGGGCGCGGTCATCAATGAAGACGATCTGCAAGGCGGCCGCGAACAGCTGGCGCTGAAAGAGCAGCCCTACAAGGATTTTGATTACCAGAACCAGATCAACGGTGAACTGACCGCGAAGCTCGGCATCGCCTACAGCTTTGTCAGCGGCGCGGAAGAAGACGGCAACGACCAATACGACACCGACGATCACGAAGAGGGCAGCCAGAATCCCGCCAACCCGGATCCGGACCATGACGACAATGGCAGCGGCCTCGACGAAGACCGCGAACCGCTGACCAGCACCGCGACCGTGACCGTCGACTTCAACGTCGACGTGCCCGGCAAGATCACCTTCCAGAACGGCGCCGACATTCCGCTGCAGACGCAGCTCGAAGGCATGAATCTCACCTCGCACGGCAACGTGCTGCAATATGCCCTGTTGCCGGCTGTGGCCGACGATCCCATGACCCCCGGTGACCAAAGCCATGGCGAAGTGCTGGTCGCGTATTACACGCAGCCGACCTATGTCTACAATCCTGAGACCGAGCAGTACGAAGAAGGCACTGCGGCGGTCATCGTCTTCACGATCGGCGTGCGCGAGCAGTTGGGCGCGGATTCGGTCAGCGACTTCAACATCGACTTCACCATCTATGGCCCGGTCGACAACATCCCGGGCGCCAGCGACAACGTCAATGATATCGACCTCTCGGGCGACATCACCAAGGTGCTCGATATCGGCGTGCCGTTCTTTGCGGTCGATTCCGATGGTTCGGTGACGCCGAGCCCCGCCGGCGATCTGGTCTTCCACGACGTCGATGACGTGCCGCATTTCCTCGGCAGCGACCATTACCAGTTCCATGCTGAAAGCGGCGGTTCCGGTGACGGCTATTATACGCTGGAACTGCAGGCGGGCGACGCCACCATCATCCATGATGAAACCAACGGCGTGCAGCATGGCGGCAGCGCGGAAGGCGGCGATGGCGACCGTCTGCCAAGCACTGAAGCTGAAGACGACATCACCCTGCAGGATCAGTATGTCTACCAGGCGCTCGATACCGCGGGCTGGGATTCCGAATCCGCCCTCGGTGCAGCACAGACCCGCCTGAATGTCAGCTTCGGCGCCGACGGCCGCGCCGGCGACTGGCAGGAAGGCGACGAAGGCAATTGGCAGTTCGTCGGCAATAAGGAAGCCGGCAAGACCGTCTTCACAGGCGACGGTGCCACCGATGCGACCGCCTTCCAGATCTATGTCGGCAGTGCCGCCGCACCGGTCAGCGAAGGTGCCACCAACTGGACGGTCATGATCGACGGCGTCGCGGTGACGGTTCGCGGCATCCAGATCGATGCCAACACCATCATCGGTGTTGCCAACAAGGGTGACGTTAACGGCGACGGTGTCCCCGACGATAACGACAACAAAGACGGCAACAATGAGGGCGGCAGTATCCTCGGCATCGCCGTCGATGAGCCGCAAGACGTGCCGGTCTTCGTGCTGCAGGTCGATCCCTCGACCGGCACGGTTACCCTGGTGCAGCTGCACCAGATCAACCACAGCAACACCGACAGCCACGACGAAACTTCGCCCTCGCTCACGATCGATGGCCAGCCGGTCGTTTACCGCGCCACCGATTACGACGGCGACCATGTCGACGGGCCGCTCACTGTCCAGGTGCAGGATGACGGCCCGACCGTCACCGTGACGCCGCCGCAGGAAACCAACCAGGCGCTGGCCGTTGACGAAACGCGCCGCGATGGCGGTGACGGCGTGCCGTCCGCCACGGTCAATTTCTCCGGCAATTTCGGCAACGGCAGTGTCGATTACGGCACCGACGGCGCGCATCAGGGCCCAAATGGCGCCGATGGCATCGGCTATTCGCTGACGCTCAACGGCACTGGTGTTGCTTCCGGCCTCTATGCCATCGATCCGACCGATACCACCGATAGCGTCAATGACGGGTACGGCCAGGGCGCCCAGATTCTGCTGTACAACATCAATGGCGAAATCCACGGCCGCACCAGCGCCGATGGCGATGACTATTTCACCATCACCATCGATGGCGCGGGCAACGTCACGCTCAGCCAGCAGCAGAATTTGTGGCATCCCGATGCCGGCACCGGCAGCTTTGCCCATGACGATGTCCAGGTGCTCAACCTGGCGGCGGGCACCCTCAATGTGGTCCAGACAGTGACCGATGCCGACGGCGATCATGCCGAAGGTGCCTTCGACATCAGCAAAGGGTTCTTCCGCTTCGAGGATGACGGCCCCGTCGCCGCGGTGAATGGCGAAATCGATGTTCCGTCGCTCACGCTTGACGAATCGCCGGTATCGCCCAATGGCGACGGCGTCAAATCGGTCTCGGCGGATTTCGGCGCCAATTTCAACAGCGGCGCGCTGGATTACGGCACCGACGGCCCCGGCAAAGTTGCCTACACGCTCGACCTCTCGGCAGCGGGCATCAGCTCCGGCCTCTATGCGCTCGATGCCAGCGACGTCGAGGACGTCAATGACGGTATCGGCCAGGGCGACCCGATTCTTCTCTACAACATCGATGGCGTGATCCACGGCCGCACCAGCGCCGACGGCGACGACTATTTCACCATCAGCGTCGATGGCGATGGCAAGGTGACCTTCGCCCAACAGCAGAACATCTGGCACGGCGACACCGGCTCCGATGACGACACCCAATACCTCGTCACCGACGAAGCCTCGGACCTCAAGATCACCCAGACCATCACCGATGCCGATGAGGACACCAGCAGTGTCTCGATTGATCTCGGCGACGACATCTTCTCGATCCAGGATGACGGCCCCAATGCCGTCGTCAATGGCGATGTGCCCCTGCCGACGCTGACACTCGACGAATCCCCGATTCCGGCCGATGGCGACGGCGTCGGCGCGCAGACCGTCAGCTTCGCAGCGAACTTTGTCGACGGTGCCCTCGATTACGGCACTGACGGCCCGGGCAGCGCCAGCTACGTGCTCAGCCTCTCCAGCAACGGCGTCGGCACCAACCTCTATGCGCTCGACCCCAACGCGCCGGGCGGCAAGGGTGCCGAAATCGTGCTCAACGATATCGGCGGGCAGATTCTCGGCCAGGTCGGCAACACCACCTATTTCAGCATCAGCGTCGACAGCGACGGCAAGGTGACCTTCGGCCAGTGGCTCAACATCTGGCACGGCGACGCCAGCTCCAACGACGACAGCGAAACACTCAATACCGATTTCGCCAGCGCGCTCAAGCTCACGCAGACCCTGACTGATGCAGATGGCGACACCAGCTCTGCCTCGCTCAACCTCGGCCAGGGCGTCTTCAAGATCGAAGACGACGGCCCCAGCATCGCCGATGGCGGAACGACCGTTTACATGGACGAAACCCCGGGCACGCAGGAAAGCGAAGTCGCTGCGGCCAATGTCCCGTCGGGCATCGCCACCTTGTTCGGCGGCTTCGGCGCGCCGATCGGCGTCGGCAAGACCACCGGCGGCCTCGATTACTCCTTCGGTACCGACGGCCCCGGCAGCGTCCACATCACGGATTCGGCCGGCAACGACCTCAACAATGCCGCGAGCGGCCTCTACCGGGTCAGCGACGGCGCCGAGATCAAATTCTTCACCGATGCCAGCGATCCGACCCTGGTGCTCGGCAAGGTCGGCAACGATGTCGTCCTCGCCGTTCATCTCGACACGGCCACCAACACGTTGTGGGTTGCGCAATATGCGCCGATCCAGCACCCGGATAGCGGTGACAGCAACGACTACGTGACGACCGGCGGCCGGATGCACTTGACCGTCATCGACGCCGATGGCGACAAGGTCACCGACGGCCCCTCGCTCGTCGTCGTGATCCGGGATGACGGCCCGACCATCACCGATGGCGGCTCGACCGTGACGCTCGATGAATCCGCGGGCAACCAGGGCGGCACCCACGACACCTCTGACGTATCGCTCACACTGAGCGCGCTGGCTGCGACCTTGGGCGCCACCGCCATCCAGACCGCGCATACCAATGCGGGCGTGGTTGCCTTCAGCTATGGCGCCGACGGTGCCGGCTCGGTCATGCTGGGCAATGCCGCCGGCGCCGCCTTCAACGGCACGCCCAGCGGCTTCACCCGCACCTCGGACGGCGCGCCGATCCTGCTCTATACCGATGCCAGCAATCCCACCATCCTCAAGGGCATGGTCGGCAACGAGCTGGTCCTCGCCATCCACCTCGATACCAGCAACAACAGCATCTGGGTTGCGACCTACCAGGCGGTCAAGCACACCGACACGACCGACAGCAACGACATGGCGTCGGGTGCCATCGGCAACATCCACATCACCGTGACGGACCGCGATGGTGACCATGTCACCAACCCGGCCTCGATCACCGTCCAGATCCTGGATGACGGTCCCACCGTCACGCTGACCACCCACGGCAATATCAGCATCACGCTCGATGAGAGCGTCGGCGCCGACGCGACCGACCCGGCGACCTCGCCGACCGCCGATGAGCCGGCGGAAAGCGGCTTCTTCGGCACGAAGACGGGCTCGGCGGCCGGCCTTTTCAACGCGGTCGATTTCGGCACCGACGGTGCCGGGGCCGGCGTCAATCCGGAATACAAGCTGGTCCTGCGCGACACGGATGGCAGCGGCACCGCGATCGGCACCACGGAAGTCGCAACCAATCTGGTCGCGACCGACCCCGCCGGCCTCTATGCCAATGACAACATCATCCTGGTCTCCGTGTCGGACTACCAGGTCAACGGTTATGTCGGCCATTACGATGGCGTCGAGGCGACCGATATCCTTGCCTTCGTCGTCCGCATCGACAAGGTGACCGGCGAGATCACCGTCTCGCAGGCGCTCCCCATCGCCCATGACGTCGACGGCAGCTCGGCCGCGGCCCATGACGACACCGCGACCCTGACTGCCGGCAGCCTCGGCGGCATCTTCGTCTCGCTGACTGCGACCGATGGCGATGGCGACAAGGCCACGGCCGTGACCGTATCCCCGCTCGGAATCTCCTTCGAGGATGACGGCCCGAAGGCGATCGGCTGGTCCTACGACACCAACACCCGGGACAATGATTTCAATCCGGCGACCACCAACGACATCTACGCCATGGTCGACGAAGACGCGTTGCCGGGCGGCGCCAACGACGCCGTTTCGGGCGATGACCAGGCCGGCACCAAGGCCTCGGGCAAGATCCTCGCCGATTTCGGCCAGGATGGCCCCGCCGCTGGCGGTGGCTTCTCGCTCAACATCGATCCCAACATGCTGGCGGCCCTCAAGACCCCGACCGGTCTCAGCCTCCATATCGATGCAGCGAATTCGGATGGCGGCCAGTTGATCGTCCGCGATTCCAACGACGTGATCGTCTTCACGCTGACCCTCGGCGCCGACGCCCAGAATCCGGGCGCCTGGGAATTCGAACTGAAGCAGCCGCTGAAGCACAGCCAGGCCGATACCGAAGACAACATCTTCCTCAACTTTGGTGTGACTCTCACCGATGGCGATGGCGATACGACCGCCTCAGAGATCCGCATCATGGTCGATGACGACATGCCGGCCCCGGTCGCCGATGTCGGCGGTTCCTATGTCGAAACCACCAAGAACGATCTCGGCACGGTCGAGGACTTCCTGTTGGCCAACGACAAGGTCGGCGCCGATGGCCTCGCCAGCGTGACGATCCTCTATAACGGCGACAGCGACGGCAACAAGGGCGGCAAGCTGGAAATTTCCGGCGGCCATGTCTGGTACACCGCCCCCAATGTCCAGGACAATACCAACGAAGTGTTCTGGTACCGCGTCACCGACAAGGACGGCGATACCCGCGATACCAGCGTCACCGTCACCGTCACCGACCGCGGCGGCGGCACCGGTTCGGTCACCTTGTGGCAGACCCTCGATGGCGGCTATGAAGACAACCAGTCGAGCCCGTTCGGCCAGACCGCGGCCGACCCGGTCGATGGTCGCCTGACCCTACCGTTCAAGCTGCAGATCACCCCGACCGATGCCGGCGACACCACCGATTCCGTCGTCATTGGCGGGATTCCGTCTGGCGCCAGCGTCACCTTCGGCGCCCTCGCGCTGCCGGTTTCCGGCGGCTCGATCACGCTGGTGCGCGGCCAGGATGGCGGCATCTATGACAGCTTCCTCAACAGCCTGACCACCACGGGCGCCGTCATCGACATCAAGCTGCAGGAACATGATTCCCGCGACCTCACCATCACGCTGAATGGCGTGGTCGACAACGTCGCCATCACCCCGGGCAGCGACGGCGCCGTGGTTGACGCGGTGGCGGCACAGCCGCTTCTCGCCGATCCCGCCGACGAGACCAAGCAGGAAACGGGTGCGGCCTCGACCACCTTCACGGTCAACACGACCGCGACCTTCGCCGATTTCGGCGACGGCAATGAAGCGCAGTATATCCTCATCAAGAATCCGGATGCCGGCTGGAGCCTCGGCGCCGTCACCATCGACGGCGTGCCGGCGACCGCGGTAGTGGGTGGCCTTGCTGGATATCCCGGCTACACCGCCTTTGCCGTGTCGGCCCAGGCCGATGCTGCCGATGGCAGCCAGGGCCAGGTCGGTATCTCCTTCATCGTCATCGGTCCGGGCAATGTGGCCGCTGACACCACCAAAACCATCGAGATCAAGGCCGTTGCGATCGACACCGAAGAAGGTGCCGGCCTCGACCCCAGCAACGACGTCGCGACAGCGACCCAGTATGTCGACCTCAAGATCACCGACCGCACCGGCGGCACCGACGACGTCAGCTTCACCGGCGGCGGCGAAGGCGGCTATGAAGACGGCCAGGCGACCTCGGCCGGCCAGACTGCCGTTGACCCCGGCAACGGCCAACTCTCGCTTGCCTTCAATCTGAAGGCGACGGCGACCGATCCCGGCGATACCGTCAGCCAGGTCATCATCGGCGGCATCCCATCCGGTGCGACCGCGACCTGGACCGATGGCGTCCACACCCTCACCATCACCGGCGGCGCCACGGTCACCATTACCGGTGCGACCGGTGGCAGCGAGAACATCGCTGGCACCCGTGCGGCATTCCTCGCCGACCTCATTGATGGCAACGGCGCCAATTTGGTCGTCAAGCTGGAAGAGCACGATTCCCGCGACGTGACGCTCACCATGCAGTCGACCATCGGCGGCACGCAGACCGCCGGCGACACGACCTTTGCCATCGTCGATGCGGTGGCGGCCCAGCCGGCACTGGTCAATCCTGATGACCAGACCAAGCAGGAACTGGGCAGTGGTGCCACCGTCTTCGCCGTCACCACGACCGCGACCTTCGCCGATTTCGGCGACGGCAATGAAGCACAATATGTCCTCGTCAAGAATCCGGATGCCGGCTGGAGCCTCGGCACCGTCACCATCGACGGGTCGCCCGCCATCCCGGTCCCGGGTGGCCTTGCCGGGTATCCCGGCTACACCGCCTTTGCGGTCAGCACCCAGGCCGATGCTGCCGATGGCACGCCGGGTCAGGTCGTTGTCTCGATTCTCGTCAATGGCCCGGCCAATGTCGATGTCGACACAACGAAGACCATCGAAATCAAGGCGGTTGCGGTTGACACCGAAGTCGGCCTCGGCCTCGATCTGAACAATAACGTGGCGGAAGCCACGCAAACGGTCGATCTCAAGATCACCGATCGCAGCGGCGGCACCAATGTGGTCGACTTCCTCGGCGACAGCGAAGGCGGCTATGAAGACGACAAGTCGACCGCTGCCGGCCAGTCGACGGCGGACGACGCCAACCAGCTCCTGACCCTCAACTTCAATCTGAAGGCGACGGCGACCGATCCGGGCGATGTCGTCAACCAGGTGACGCTGGGCGGCTTCCCCTCGGGTGCCCTGGCCACCTGGACGCAAGGTGGCTTCACGCTGACCTTTGCTGTCGGCAGCAATGTCATCACCCCCGTTTCCGGCGGCACGGAAAATGTCCCCGGTGCGCGCGCGGCCTTCCTCGCCGACCTCATCGACGGCAATGGCGCCAACATCCAGATCACGCTCGCCGAACACGATTCGCGCGACGTCGTTCTCACCATGCAGTCGGTCATTGGCGGCACTGCGACGGCGAATGCCCAGGACACGGCGATTGTCGATGCCGTGGCGGCGCAGCCGATCTTCCTGGTAACGCCCAACGCGCAGTCGCTGGTGGAATCGGGTGGGGCCACGACCAACTTCACGGTCTCGACCTCGGCCTTCTTCCACGACCTCGCCGACGCCAACGAAACCCAGTACATCCTTGTTGCCGCACCCTTCGGCGCCGCTTGGGGCATCGATTCGGTCAGCATCAACGGTTCTGTGCTGACGCCAACGCTCTCCGGGCCGCAATTCCTCGGCTATATCACCTATGAAGTGACCGGCCAGGCCGATGCGCTCAACGGCACCGTGCCGGTCGTCATCCAGGTCCATGGCCCGGGCAATGTCGACGCGACCACGACCCAAGCGCTCCAGATCATCGCTGGCGCGCAGGATCAGATCGAAGGTGTCGACCGCGAAACGGGCAACAACTTTGCCCAGGCCTATCAGTCGGTCAACCTCACCATCACCGACCGCACCGGTGGCACGGATTCGGTGACCCTGAAGACCGATCCGGCCCTTGGCTACGAAGACGCGAACCCGACCTCGGCCGGCCAGACTTCGGCCGATCCGCTCAACACGCAGCTGACGCTCGTCTTCACCATGAAGGTGACGCCGACCGACCCGACCGATCCGGTCGACCAGGCGGTCATCGGCGGCATCCCGACCGGTGCCGTGGCAACCTGGACGCAAGGTGGCTTCACGCTGACCTTCGCGGCCGGCAGCAACATCATCACCGCCGTCTCGGGCGGTACCGAGAATATCCCGGGTGCCCGCGCGGCCTTCCTCGCGGCACTGGAATCCGCGGGTGGTGCCGATATCGCCGTGAAGCTTGCCGAGCATGACTCGCGCGACGTCACCCTCACCCTGAACTCGACCGTGGGCGGTACGCTCTCGGGCGGCGACCACACCGAAACGGCGATCGTCGATGCGGTGGCGGCACAGCCGGCCCTCGCCGATCCTGCGGACCAGGCGACGACCGAAACCGGCGGTGCCTCGACCAGCTTCCTGGTCCAGACCACGGTGACCTTTGCCGACATCGCCGACGGTGACGAAGTCCAATATGTCCTCATCAAGAATCCGGATGGCGGCTGGGCCTTCAACACCGTCCTCATCGACGGTGCGCCGGCGGGTGCTGGCAGCGATGGTGCCTTGATCGGGTATCCCGGCTACACCGCCTTTGCGGTCACGACCCAGGCGGATGCTGCTGATGCCACGCCGGGCCAGGTCGCTCTCACTTTCACCGTCACGGGTCCCGGTAACGTCGCTGCGGACACGACCAAGACGATCGAGATCAAGGCGGTCGCGATCGACACCGAAGCTGGCGCCGGCCTCAATGCGGCGAACAACGTCGCCGAAATCACCCAGACGGTCGATCTCAAGATCGTCGACCGCGTCGGTGGCTCGAGCGATGTCAGCTTCACCGGCGGCGGCGAAGGCGGTTACGAAGACAACCAGCCGACCCCGGCCGGCCAGACTGCGGCCGATCCGGCCAACGGCCTGCTGTCGCTGCCCTTCAACCTGAAGGCGACCGCGACGGATCCGGGCGATACCGTCAGCCAGGTCACCATCGGCGGCATCCCCACGGGTGCCACCGCGACCTGGAACCAAGGCGGCTTCTCGCTGACCTTCGGCCCGGGCAGCACCACTGTCACCGCGACCTTGGGCGGCACCGGCACGGATGCTTCCCGCGCGGCGTTCCTCGCCGATCTCATCGACGGCAACGGCGCCAATCTGTTCGTGACGGTGGAGGAGCACGACTCCCGCGACGTCACCCTCACCATGCAGTCGGTCATCGGCGGCCAGGCAACCAACATCGACACGGCTTTTGCCGTCGTCGACGCAGTCGCGGCGCAGCCGGCGCTGATTGATCCGGCCAATGACAGCAAGCAGGAATCGGGTGCTGTCGCGACCACCTTCACGGTCACGACCACGGCGACCTTTGCCGATTTCGACGACGCCAATGAAGCGCAATATATCCTGATCAAGAATCCGGATGCTGGCTGGAGCCTCGGCACCGTCATCATCGACGGCGTCACGGCGACGGCGATCCCGGGCGGCCTCACCGGCTATGCGGGCTACACCGCCTTTGCGGTCAGCACCCAGGCCGATGTCAATGACGCCAGCAAGGGTTCCGTCAATCTCGTGGTCGAAGTGAACGGCCCGGGCGATGTCGCCGCGACCACCACGAAGACGATCGAGATCAAGGCCGTTGCCATTGATACCGAAGTCGGCTCCGGCCTCGGCACCGGCAACGACAAGGCGGAAGCGACCCAGCTTGTCGACCTCACCATCACCGACCGCACCGGCGGCACGGATTCGGTGACCCTGAAGACCGATCCGGCCCTTGGCTACGAAGACGCGAACCCGACCTCGGCCGGCCAGACTTCGGCCGATCCGCTCAACACGCAGCTGACGCTCGTCTTCACCATGAAGGTGACGCCGACCGACCCGACCGATCCGGTCGACCAGGCGGTCATCGGCGGCATCCCGACCGGTGCCGTGGCAACCTGGACGCAAGGTGGCTTCACGCTGACCTTCGCGGCCGGCAGCAACATCATCACCGCCGTCTCGGGCGGTACCGAGAATATCCCGGGTGCCCGCGCGGCCTTCCTCGCGGCACTGGAATCCGCGGGTGGTGCCGATATCGCCGTGAAGCTTGCCGAGCATGACTCGCGCGACGTCACCCTCACCCTGAACTCGACCGTGGGCGGCACGCTCTCGGGTGGCGACCACACCGAAACGGCGATTGTCGATGCGGTGGCGGCACAGCCGTCGCTTGATGACTCCGGCGATCAAAGCCAGGCGGAATCCGGCAGCTCGCGCACCATCTTCTCGTTCCAGACCACGGCAAGCTTCGCCGACTTCGCCGATGCCGATGAAAACCAGTACATCCTGATCAAGAATTTCGGCCCCGGCTGGAGCCTTGATAACCTGCTGGTCAACCTCACTGAAGTCTGGGCCAGCGCCATCGATGGCGCGACACTCGGCTATCCGGGCTACAGCGCCTACCTCGTCAACGGCTTCGTGGATGCGGGTGCCGGCTCGATCAACGTCATCGTCGCCGTGGGCGGCCCGGGCAATGTGCCGCCGGGCGGCTCGCAGCAGCTGGTCGAAATCAAGTCGGTGGCGATCGATGTCGTCGACGGCAACGATCTCACCACAGGGAACAACGTCGCCGAAGCGACCCAGACGGTGAACTTCACCGTCACCGACACCGCGCCGACCGTGGCGGCGGTGCAGACCATGATCCGTGTCGATGAAGATGGCTTTGCCGCCGGCAACAAGGGTGCCGCCGACGATGCGATCGGCGACGACACCTCGACCGATGCCGTCACCTTCAGTGGCAATTTCAGCTACAGCACCGGCAAGGACGCCATCACCAGCATCACGCTGGGCACGACCGGCGGCCTCACCGGCCTCGTGACGCTCGACAACCTGCCGGTCAAGACCGTGTGGGATGCCGGCACCAAGACCCTCACCGGCTTTGCCGATGCCGACAATGACGGCGTCATGGACAATGGCGAACGCCCGGTCTTCACCCTGGTGGTCACCAGCATCGCCAACGGTGCCTATACCTTCACGCTCAACGAGCCGATCCGGCATGACGCCGCCAATGGTGGTGCCGGCGCCAATTACGAAGACGACAAGAGCTTCAACATCAACATCCAGGTGACCGATGCCGACGGCTCGGTCAGCAACGTCGCGCAAGCCACCATCAACATCGATGACGACACGCCTGTCGCGGTCAGCGACGCCGAAGGTGCGGTCAATTCCGGCGCCACCAAGACCGGTACGGTCCTCAGTGGTGCGGGCGATGACAGCTTCGGAGCCGATGGCGCCAAGGTCGGCGGCGGCGTGGTCGGTGCCGTGGTCGGCATCAACAACACCCCGCAAACCACCGGCGTTGCCACCGTGCTCCATGGCACCTTCGGCGATTTGACGCTGCAGGCGAACGGGACCTACACCTACATTGCGAAGCCGAATGCGCAGATCGGCGCCGGCGGCACCGACACCTTCAGCTACACGATCGAAGACGGCGATGGCGACCGCACCACGGCGCAGGTTACCTTCAACGTGACCCCGGTCACGCTCACCGTCACCCCGGGTGACGCGACGGTCGACGAAGCGGCTCTCGACACGAAGACGGATGCGGGCGATCTCGGTCACGGCAGCGTGACCGGCAGCCAGCCGAATCTCGCCACCGAAACCGTGACCGGCAATCTCACTTTGGCGCTCGGCGTCTCGGTAACGCCGCAGACCAATGTGGTGACCCCGCTCGGCATCTTCTCGATCGATGCCAATGGCCACTACACCTATACCCTCACCAGCAATTCGCTGGCCCATACCAGCGACCTGCCCAACACCAACCCCAACGCCACGAATCCCGATGCGGTGGTCGATACCTTCACCATCAGCGTCTCGGACACCAACGGCAACACCGGTTCGACCAGCATCACCATCCATGTGAAGGATGACGTGCCGAGCGTCGTCGTGGGCGGCTCGGGCCCGGCCCTGACGGTCGACGAAACCGACTTCGTCACCGACGCCACCGCGAACTTTGCCGGTATCTTCACCGAAACGGCAGGCGCCGACGGCAAGGCGGGCCTCACGAACTATGCGCTGGGCGTCAGCGCGCCGGGCGTCAATTCCGGCCTCGTCGACACTGCGACCGGCAACCCGGTCTTCCTGTTCGTCATCAGCGGCCAGGTGGTCGGCAAGGCTGGTCCGGATGCAGCACTGGCATTGTCGAGCGGCCCGACCGTATTCACGGTCTCGGTCAACGCGGCCGGCGATGTGACCCTCAACCAGCTGCGCGCCATTGCCCATGACGTCGACGGTGGCCCGGGCGCCGCCCATGACGATCCGAAGAGCATGGTGGCCGGCCTCGTCACCCTCACTGCCACCATCACTGATGGCGACGGCGACACCGGCAGCGCCACCGCGAATATCGGCGACAAGCTGGTGTTCAAGGATGACGGCCCGACCCTCGCCGCCAGCGGCGCGATCCCGGCCCTCACGGTCGACGAATCGGTGCTCGGCACCGACGACACGAAGAGCTTTGCTTCCGTGTTCGTGCCGACCTACGGTGCCGACGGCGCCGGCACGGTCGACAGCTTCGTCCTTGGTGTGAAGTCGGATGGTGTCAATTCCGGCCTCATCGATGTTGCCTCGAACCAGGCCATCGTGCTGAAGCTCAACGGCAATGTGGTCGAAGGCCATGTCGGCACGACCGCGGGTGCCTTGGCCTTCACGCTCTCGGTCAATGCCGCGGGCGATGTGAAGCTCGACCAGATCCTGGCGGTGAAGCACAGCAACACCTCGAACCCGGACGACACCGCGAACCTGTCGGCCGCCGACCTCATCACCTTGACGGCGAAGGTCACCGACAAGGACGGCGACACCAACACCGCGACCGCGAATATCGGCCTTGCCTTGAACTTCAAGGATGACGGCCCGACCCTCGCCGCCAGCGGCGCGATCCCGGCCCTCACGGTCGACGAATCGGTGCTCGGCACCGACGACACGAAGAGCTTTGCTTCCGTGTTCGTGCCGACCTACGGTGCCGACGGCGCCGGCACGGTCGACAGCTTCGTCCTTGGTGTGAAGTCGGATGGTGTCAATTCCGGCCTCATCGATGTTGCCTCGAACCAGGCCATCGTGCTGAAGCTCAACGGCAATGTGGTCGAAGGCCATGTCGGCACGACCGCGGGTGCCTTGGCCTTCACGCTCTCGGTCAATGCCGCGGGCGATGTGAAGCTCGACCAGATCCTGGCGGTGAAGCACAGCAACACCTCGAACCCGGACGACACCGCGAACCTGTCGGCCGCCGACCTCATCACCTTGACGGCGAAGGTCACCGACAAGGACGGCGATACCAACACCGCGACCGCGAATATCGGCCTTGCCTTGAACTTCAAGGATGACGGTCCGACCCTGGCGGCAAGCGGCGCGATCCCGACCTTGATCGTTGACGAAACGGTGCTCGGCACCGACGACACGAAGAGCTTTGCTTCCGTGTTCGTACCGACCTACGGTGCCGATGGCGCCGGCACGGTCGGCAACTATGTCCTCGGCATCAAGTCGGACGGCGTTGCCTCGGGTCTCGTCGACGTCGCTTCGAACTCGTCGATCGTCCTGAAGCTCAACGGCAACGTGGTCGAAGGCCATGTCGGCACGACTGCGGGAGCCCTGGCCTTCACCCTCACGGTCAATGCCGCGGGCGACGTGAAGCTCGACCAGATCCTGGCTGTGAAGCATCCGAATGCGGCCGATGCCGATGATGCGGTGACCTTGAGCGCCACCGATCTCATCACCTTGACCGCGACGGTTACGGACAAGGATGGCGACACCAACACGGCGACCGCCCTCATCGGCAAATCGCTGAGCTTCGAAGATGACGGCCCGTCGGCGGTTGCCGATACCGGCAGCGTCAACGAAGGCGCCCTGCTGACGGTGACTGCGGCCGGCGGCGTGCTGGCGAACGATCAGTCCGGTGCCGATGGCTACCAGGCAACCGGCGGCGTGGTCGGCGTCCGTGCAGCGGGCGGCGATACGACGTCGTCGGTGATCACGGGCGTTGCCACCAGCATCACGGGCCTCCATGGCACCCTGATCCTGCAGGCCGATGGCAGCTACACCTACCAGTCGACGGCGAATAACATCACGTCCAATACGACCGATGTCTTCGTCTACACGATCAAGGATCGCGACGGCGACCTCTCGACCACGACGCTCACCATCAACCTCGCCGATAGCGGCCTGCTGGCGCCGAACGACAACGACATCACGGTCTATGAAAAGGGCCTCGACCTCAGCAAGGACGGCGCTGATCTCGCCGCCGGTACGGTGGTCGGCAGCCTCGGGCTTGCGAGCAGCCTGGAAACCGACAATACCGCCAACCAGCTGAATGCCACGGGCGGCTTCGGCACGCTGACCTACGCCTTGCAGAGCGGCGGCAACGCCGTCACGGCGGGCACCTATGGCTCGATCCAGGTCAACGCCAACGGCACCTATGTCTACACGCTGACCAAGCCCTACGACACCTCGCCGGACAACAACAACGGCGCCAACGTCGAAGCGGGCAAGGAATCGTTCACCTATGTCGTGACCGATGCCAACGGCAACACCAAGACCGGTGTCATCACGGTCGACATCGTCGATGACACGCCGACCGCGAACAATGACGGCACCCAGACCATCGCCACGCTGAATGGCGATGCGACGCCGGAAATCTCGTTCACGGCGGCCTCCGGCCTGCTCGCGAACGACATCCAGGGTGCCGATGGTGCCGCGATCACCAAGGTGACCTTCAACGGCACCGACTACCTGCCGTCCGGCGGCGTCATCACGATCGCCGTTGCCAACGGGACCTTGATCGTTAACCCCAATGGCGCCTGGACCTTCAACCAGACGGCGTTCGCGGCCTCGCCCACGACGCACAATTTCACCTATACCCTGACCGACGGCGACGGTGACACCAGCACCGCGACCTTCGGCGTGGCGCTGGTCGTCTCGACCAACCCGACCTTCTCGGTCACCGATGCCAAGGTTGATGAAGACGGCCTGATCTCGGCTGCCGGCGGTGCGGGCGACGACAACCAGGACAGCGGCGATTCAGGCGCTGGCCTCGTTGATCCGGCCGGTGTCCGCGGCACGGAAGCGATCTGGCAGAGCCAGATCTCCGGCATCAATTGGGGCGGGCCGGCCGGTACCTTCACGCTGGCTGCCGGCTCGGTCGATGCCAACGGCTATATGAAGGACAGCACCGGCGCGCTGCTCAAGACACTCGCCGGCGACGAAATCAAGGGCGTGCTCTCGGATACCGGGCATACGCTCACCGGCTATGCCGATGCCGACGTCAATGCCAATGGCACACTCAAAGCCGGCGCCACCCCGCTGTTCACGGTCAACGTGACCGATGCCGGTGTCGTCACGGTCAACCTGCTGCAGCCGATCCAGCATCCGGGCCATGATGACCCGAACACGGCCGGCACGCAGACCTCCTACGAGGACAACCTCAACATCCCCATCACGGTCACGGCCACCAACGGCAATGGTCAGAGCACGCAGCACAACTTCAACGTCAATGTCGACGATGATACGCCGGTGGCGAACGACAACTCCATTGCGACCGATGCCGGTTCCGCCGGTACGGCCGACGTGGTCTTCATCGTCGACGTCTCGGGCAGCATGACCGATGCCGGCGGCGCCGTTGCCAACGTGCCGGACTTTGCCGACAACCGTCTCGGCCTTGCGCGTTATTCGATGCGCGAGCTGCTGAACAGCCACCCGGAAATCCTCAACGTCAAGTTCACCAAGTTTGACGATGATGCGCAGTCCAGCGTGTGGATGAGCCGGGCGGACGCCCTGCTTTACATCAACAACGACGCCAACTTCACGGGCGGCAGCACCACCAATTACGACGCTGCCCTGACGTCGATGATGGATACCTACAACACCAGTGTGCGTCCGGCAGGTACGTCAGACCAGACACTCGTCTACTTCATGTCGGACGGCGTGCCGAACCCGAGTGCCGCCGGCATCGACAATGACGGCTCCGGCACCAATGTCTCGATTGCCGAATGGGAAGCCTTCCTCAACACCCCGGCCAACGACATCACCAATGTCTTCGGCATCGGCTTGGGCAGCGGCGTCAACACCGGCAACCTCAACCCGATCGCCTATCCGAACACGGATACGGATTCGAACGGGGTGCAGGACCGGGTCGTGGTGCTGGCGGATTCCAACCTGCTGGCCCTCACCACCACCCTCGACAACCTGCTGACCGGCGTCGTCAACTCGGCCAGCGGCAACCTCATCACCGACCCCACCGCCGATTCGTCGGGTGCCGATGGCTGGGGCAATGCCAAGCTGGTCTCGGTCGCCTACGACACGGATGGCAGCGGTGCAGGCAACACCTTCACGACCCTCACCTTCACCAGCCTCATCCACCAGTTCACCATCAACCTCGGCACCGGTCGCGGCACGCTGGTCGTCAATGATGACGGCAGCTACACCTACACCGCGCCGACGGGTGCTGCCGACGCCAACCCGTTCTTCGTCCAGTACACAGTGCAAGATGCCGACGGCGATTTGTCGACCGGCAAGCTCAACATCGACATCAATGTTGCCCCGGTGCTGGGCGGTGGCGATCAGCAGAGCTTCTCGATTGCCGAGAACACGACGGCGATCACCACGATCACCTCGACCGACGCCGATGCCGGTGCGACCAAGACCTACAGCATCGTCGGCGGTGCCGATGCGGCCCTCTTCACCATCAACGCCTCGACCGGTGTGCTGGCCTTCGCCAACGCGCCGAACTTCGAAGCGCCGGCCGATACCGGTGCCAACAACGTCTATGACGTGAAGGTCCAGGTTTCGGATGGCTCGCTGACCGACGTCCAGGCCATTACGGTCACGGTCACCAATGTCAACGAAGCACCGGTCATCACCTCGCCCAACGGCGGCAATGCCTTTGCGACGACGATCAACGAAAACACCACGGCCGTCACCACCGTGGTCGCCAGCGACGTCGATGCGGGTACCACGCTGACCTACAGCTTGAGCGGCGCGGACGCGTCGAAGTTCACGGTCAACGCCTCGGGTGTCGTCAGCTTCATCTCGGCGCCGAACTTCGAAGCACCGACCGATGTCGGTGGCGACAACATCTACAACGTGACGGTCACGGTGTCCGACGGTACCCTCACCGATACCCAGGCGCTCACCATCACGGTTGCCAACGTCGTCAACGAGAACGCACCGACCATCACGTCCAACGGCGGTGGTGCGTCGGCCAACATCTCGGTTGCCGAAAATGCGACGGCGGTCACGACGGTTGTCGCGACCGATCTCGATGGCCAGGCGATCACCTACAGCATCAGCGGTGGCGCCGACGCCTTGAAGTTTGCCATCAACCCGACGACGGGCGTTCTCACCTTCGTCGCGGCGCCGAACTTCGAAGCGCCGACAGATGCCGGCGGCGACAATGTCTATAACGTGACGGTCACGGCGTCGGACGGCACGTTGGTCGACACCCAGGCCATCGCGGTCACGGTCACCAATGTGAACGAGGCCGACCCGGTCATCACCTCGAATGGCGGCGGCAACTCGGCAGCGATCAGTGTTGCTGAAAACACCAAGGCGGTCACGACGGTTGTTGCGACCGATGCCGATGCCGGGACGACCATCACCTACAGCATCTCGGGCGGCGCTGACGCGGGCAAATTCGCCATCAACAGCTCGACCGGCGCACTCACCTTCGTCAACGCGCCGGACTTCGAAAACCCGACCGATGCGGGTGCCAACAATGTCTATGACGTCATTGTCACGGCGTCGGACGGCACCAAGAGCGACACCCAGACCATCGCGGTCACGGTGACGGATGTGTTCGAAAATACCGCACCAGTTGCTGGTGACGACCATATCTTCACCAATCAGCTCGGTGCCTTTACGGTGCTCGACGAATGGTTGTTGGCGAATGACTCCGACACGCAGACCCCGAATGGTCTGACGATCACCGGTGTCAGCTCGGGCGGCAATTCCAACTACTTCGATGCGCTCAGCCACGCCGGTACGGCCGTGACTGTGAACTTTGACGAAAGCGGCGGAACCTCGCTTGCCGATGGCGACACCACGTCATTCACCTACACTGTGTCGGATCCGTCGGCAGCGACGGATACTGGTACTGTGGAAGTGACACGCGACGATGGCAACGTTGCTGGCGGCGCCGGGAACGACATCCTCATCGGCTCGTCCGGTGCGGAAACGCTGACTGGCAATGGTGGCAACGACATCCTCGTCGGTGGCGGCGGTGACGATACCTATATCGGAGGTGTCGGTACCGATACGGTGGTGCTGCGTTCCAGCGTGACCACCATCGACACCAACTTTAATGATGCTCACTTTGAGAATATCGAAGTGATCGATCTGGGTGTTGGCCACGACAATGTGCAGTTGGGCAATAGCGGCAACAGCGGTGCCAATCGCCTGAATGCCGATGATGTTTTCAATGTCACTGACGACAAGAGTGTCTCTCTCTTCATTAAGGGTGATGCCAGCGACAGCGTGTTCATTGAGAATACTGATGCAAACAAGCTGACGATTTCTGGTACTCAGGATCAGGCAGGCTTCACCCACTACACCGGAACCTCCGGCGGCAATACGGTTCACCTGTATGTCGACAGCGATATCGTCGTTAACTCAGGGACCAATTGATCACTGTAGGTCGTGGTTTGGAGATCGGGCGGGACCGTCGGGTCCCGCCCTTTTCTTTTGAGAGTGCGCGCCGCAGCTGTAGTTCCTATTTTGTTCTTGACAAGAACGCTAGGAATATGCGACTATTGGGTTGCGCGCACCGGTTATCTAGAATTGCTCGGTTGTCATCGGCACAAGCCGCTCCCTGCGGCGCAGGCCGAACGCTCCCGCGTTGTGGTCTCACAACGCGCCCCTCGGCCGGTTCTGCCGGCCTCCCGGATCGTGCGGGTTATCCGATCCCCTTTGGACCTCTTGCGGGAAAGCAGGTCCCCCTGGACCGAGCAACGGGATAGCGGTCCCCCGCGAAACCGGCGGGAGATCCGGTCTCCCCCGGCCGGAAAGGGTGAACCGGCCTTAGCGACTGCCCGAGTGATTCCAGATACCCGGAACCGCGTTACTCCGCGGCGATCATCGCTGTCCGCTCTGCCCGGTCGAGGAGGTCCTCGGGCCGGTCGCGCTCGCGCAAAGTAACGATGCGGTCATCGGCGCCGATCATGATCGCCTTCGCGCGCTGGCGGCCGCAATACTGGAACATCTCCTCGAGGCTATAGGCGCCGGTGTCGAGCAAAGCGAGGAGATCGCCGGCCGTGGTCGCCCCCGGCAGGTCGCGGGTCGCCGGCAAACGCACGATATCTTTCTTGAGGGCAGCCAGCGTCTCCGGGCTGACACCCGGCACATGGGCGAGATGCCCCTGGACCGACTTCCACAGATACTCGCCCTCGACGTCGAAGAAGCAATCGGCGGAATCGCACAAAGGTCCGACCAGGCGGAACGGCGTGTCGGCGGGTGCATCGGCGCGGCCCACATTCACCATGTGGTAGTACCAACGCACCGCGGCCGAATCCATCAGCAAGTTGTAGCCGGCATCGAGATAGAGCCAGGGCGTATTGCCACGCTTCCGCTGGCTCTCGATGCGCGACAGCAGCACGGCGCAGTCGGCGACCATCGACCGGCCGGGCTCGAAGAAGATCTCGGTCTCCGGCCCCAATTCCTTGGCGGCCTGTGCGGCGACCGCGCCCAGCATGTTGGGCGCCGGATCGTCGGCCGCAAAGGCCGCGAGGTCGAAACCGCCTTCATTGTTGGATCCCACCCGCTGATGCGTGTAGTCGATCGGATAGCCACCGCCGAGATTGACATGGCGCAATGGCTTGCCGAGCCGGGCCCCCATCTCCTTCGCCGCCCGCGCGGTGAAGCTGACGCCGGTCTGGAAGTCGGCCAGATCCAGCACCTGGCTGCCGATATGGATATGCAGGCCGGCAACGTCGATCGCGTTCGGATAAGCGCGGGCGATGTCGATCGCGGCATGGAGCTCGTCCTGGGTCATGCCGAACTTGCTGCTGTCGGAACCGGTCTGGATGCCGGCGGTCGCCCCGCCGCCGATCCCCGGCACTGCGCGCAGGGAGACGCGCGCCACTTTGCCAAGGCGGGTTGCGACATCGGCGATGCGCGCGAGCTCGAAGGCGGAATCGACATTGATCGCCTGGATGTTGTGGCTGATCGCCTGCTCCAGTTCCGGCACCATCTTCGCAACACCGTTGAAGACGATCTCCCCCGGCGTGAAGCCGGCGGCCAGCGCCTTCCACAACTCGCCACCGGAATTCACCTCGATGCCCAGGCCTTGCGCGCGGATGACCTTGATCACATGCAGATTCGAGCAGGCCTTGCTGGCAAAGAAAACGCGCGCCCGTTTATGCCCGGCGCGCGCGGCTTTCAGGAACCCTGCGGCATTGGCAGCCAGACGCCGTTCCGAAAAGACGAACAGCGGCGAGCCATGCGCGGTGGCAAGATCGACCAGATCATGCCCATCCATCGCAAGATGGGCGCCCTTGGGCGAAAGATATGACGGCAGTTGTGTCGTGTTCATGGCGGTCATCGGCTCATCTGCTTGTCGAGGGGATAGATCGGGCGCGGCACGTTGCGATAGGGCAGCCGGTCGTAATAGGTGGTGCAGAGCGCCCCGCTGTCGCAGACGATCACCTTGCCGGCGATGGGCTCGAACGCGGCGCGGAAATGCTGCATGGATTTCAAGCCCACCACCGTCTTTGCCGCCGGGTCGATGCCGAAGGCGCGGAACTGCTGCAGATCCAGCATCTGCGCGGGCTCGGTCGTCACCAGGATCTCGATGTCGTCGACCTTGATCACGGCAGAGGGACCGAAGGAAAGACGCAAACCGCCCACCATCGGGCCGTCACCGGTATAGGACCCGTCGGTGATCAGCTTCAATTCCGCCGTGACATCCAGCGGCGCGCCGCCAAAGCGCGGATCGGTCTTGCCGCCCAGCTTCAAGGCGACCTTGTCGCCGATCTTGTGCTTATGCAGTTGCTTTGCCGTTTCCGGATCGACGATCGGGCCGAAGGCTGCGTCCTTGAGGCCGGCTTTCAAGAACGCCGCCAGCAGATTGGTCGAATCGCCATAACCGCCGCCGCCCGGATTGTCGGCGTAATCGGCGACGATGATCGGGCCCTTGCCGCGCTGATAGGCCTTGGCGATGGCGGCCGCTTCCTCGACCGGCATGTAATTGTTGAGGACGTCGAAGCGCTTTGCCCACATATCCTCGGCAATACCTTCGGCAAAGGCGCGGTGCCGCGTTTCATCGCCTTCATAGGTCACGAGGACAGTCGGCCCCACATCGTGGATATCGGCATTGCCGAAACCGGCATTGATGCTGACCGCAAAGACGCCCGCTTGTTTCTCATATTCCACGGCCTGCGCAATGCGCTCGATCATCGGGCCGATATCGGTGCGCCCGCCATTGGCTTCATCCAGCATCGGGCGATGCACACGAAGCGTCCGCGGCTTGATCTCGCCTTTCATCGTGCGCTGCAGGATATCGCCGGCCTGGTTCGCGCGGGCGCGCATGTCGATATGCGGATAGGTCTTGTAGGAGACGATGATGTTGGCGAGGAGGCACATCTTCGGCGTGACGTTAGCATGGAGATCAAGCGTGATGGCGATCGGCATGTCCGGCCCCACCACCTTGCGCAGCCGCTCTAGGATCTCGCCTTCGCCGTCCTCGTTGAATTCCGTCACCATGGCACCGTGCAGACCCAGCAGGATGCCGTTGAGCCGGCCCTTGTTCTCCTCTGCCGCGGCGACGATCTGGCCGACCAGGCGATCAAAGGCATCGCGCGTCACCACGCCGGCGGGTTCGGCCGAGGCGCTCAGCACATGCACGATCTCCCAGCCATGGCGGCGGCCGGTCTCGAGGAAACCGGCGAGCTCGGTATTGGCGGCCCCGCGCTCACGAATCGCATCGGCGCCGAAGAAGCCGAACCGGTCCATGAAGGAATGATATTCCGTGAGATTCCGGTTGAAGGTGTTGGTCTCGTGGTAAAGCTCGGCAGTGAGCACGACGAAGGACATGATAGCTCCAGAAGTGGCTACAGGGGATGATGGCAGGCGGCCGCATGGCCGGCGCCGTCGACGGTGAGTTCCGGCCGCTCCGTACGGCATTTGGTGTCGGCATGCGGGCAGCGCGCGGCAAAGGCGCAGCCCGGCGGCAAATCGAAGGCGCTGGCAATCTCGCCGGTCAAGCGCCGGATACTGCGGCGCTGTGTCGGGTCCGGCGTGAAATTGCTGTCGAGCAGCGTTCGCGTGTAAGGGTGGCGCGGTGCCGCTTGCGGATCGGGCAGGATCTCGACGATGCGCCCAAGATACATGACCACGATGCGGTCGCAGAAATAGCGCACGAGGCCGAGGTCATGCGAGATGAAGAGATAGGTGAGGCCAAGCTCCGCCTGCAGCTTCTCGAGCAACGCCACGATCTGCGCCTGGATCGAAACATCGAGCGAGGCAGTCGGTTCATCGAGCACCAGGAAATCCGGCTCCAGGGCAAGGGCGCGCGCAATGCCGATGCGCTGCCGCTGCCCACCGGAAAGCTGATGCGGGTAGCTCGATGCCATCTGCGCACCGAGACCCACCATGGCCAGGAGGCTCTCGACCTTCGCCCGCGCCTCCGGGGCTTTCAGGCGGATGCCCTGGATCTTGAACGGCTCCAGCAGCGCATCCGCCATGCTGTAGCGCGGATCGATCGCGGAATAGGGATCCTGGAACACCATCTGCATGCGCCGGCGCAGGCGCCGCAACGTCGGGCCGGATTGTGCCGCCAGGTCAATACCTTCAAAACTGATCTTGCCATGGCTCGGTTCCAGCAGCCGCAGCACGAGGCGCGCCAAGGTCGACTTCCCGCAACCGGATTCACCAACCACACCGGTGACCTTGCCGCGCGGGATGTCGAGCGTCACGTCGCTCACCGCCATCATGCTGCGCACCTTGCCGAAGAGGCCCTTGCGGCTGTCGAAGCGCTTGCCGAGATTGCGCAGTTCAACAAGATTCTGGCAGGTGCTCATGCCGCTACCTCGGCATCCGGGAAGTGGCAGGCAAGCTCGCCGCCGCCGGCCGGATGCTCCAACACCGGCACGGTCTCGGCGCAGATGGCGCCCGCATTGGCGCAACGCGGATGATAACGGCAGCCTTTGGGATAATGCGTGACGCTCGGCACCGCACCCGGAATGCCGGTGAGGCTGCCGGGCAATGTCTCCTCGCGCGGGATGCAGCGAATGAGGGCCTTGGTATAAGGATGGCGTGGGGTTGCAAAGATCGCCTCGACGGCCCGGCTTTCGGCAATGCGCCCGGCATAGAGCACCACGACGCGGTCGCAGGTCTGTGCGACGACGCCCATGTCATGGGTGATGAGAATGAGGGCCAGGTCGCGGTCGCGCACCAGTTCCACCAGCAGGTCGATGATCTGCGCCTGGATGGTGACGTCGAGCGCCGTCGTCGGTTCATCGGCGATGATGAGGTCGGGATCGGCGGCGAGAGCCATCGCGATGACGATGCGTTGCTTCATGCCGCCCGACAGCTGGTGCGGGTAATGATGATAGATGGTGGCAGCCTCCGGAATGCGCAGCTTCTCCATGATCTCGATGCTGCGCGCCCTTGCCGCCTTCGCATCGAGCTTCAGGTGCAAGCGCGATACCTGGTCGATCTGCGCGCCGATCCGCATGACGGGATCCAGCGAGGTCATCGGATTCTGCGTGATGAAGGCGATGCGCTTCCCGCGCAAGGTTCGGAATTGGGGTTCGGGCAGGTGGGTCAGATCGATGCCGTCGAAGCTGATCTGCCCGCGCTCGATCCGCCCGCCGATGAGCGGCAGCAGGCCCATGATGGAGAGCGCGGTGAGCGACTTGCCGGAACCGGATTCGCCGACGATGCCGAGGATCTCGCCCTTGTCGACATGGAAGGAAATGCCGTCGAGCGGCCGGATCCCGTGGATGTCGATGCTGAGATTGTCGACGGTGAGGAGCGCCATCTGGTTCAGCCCTCCCGCAGCTTTGCGCGGATATCGAGGGCGCGGATGAGGGCATCGCCGAACAGATTGATCATGATGACCGTGATGGCGACGGCAAGGCCGGGGAAGATGATGATCCAGGGCGCCTTGAAGATCTGCGCGGTGCCGGAACTCATCATGGCGCCCCAGCTCGGCATCGGCGGCTGTGCGCCCAGGCCGAAGAAGCCGAGCGTTGCCTCCAGGATGATGGCGTCACCCGTTGCCAGCATGCCGCAGACGATGACGGGGGCGAGGGCATTTGGCATCAGATGGCGGAAGACGATATGGCCGTGGCTCGCCCCGAGATTCCGCGTCGCCTCGATATAGGTCTCGTTCTTCAACGACAGAATCTGCGCGCGGGTGAGGCGCGTGAACTGGGCGAGATACGCGATGCCGATCGCCAGCATGGTGCTGGGCAGGCCCGGACCGATGATGGCAACGAGGATCAGCGCGATGAGGATTTCCGGGAAGGACCAGGAAAGATCGACCGCCGCAGTGACGCCGCGGTCGAACAACCCGCCGAAATAGCCGGCGGCAGCGCCGAGCGCCATGCCGATGAAGACCGAGACGCCGATCGAGGTGACGCTGACGGAGAGCGAGATGCGCGCGCCGTACATGATGCGCGACAGCACGTCGCGGCCGAATTCATCGGTCCCCAGCCAATGCGCAAGGCTCGGCGCCTGGGAGGCGATGGTGAGTTCCTGGACGTCGTAGGGGTAAGGTGTCACCCAAGGCGCCGTCAGTGCGACGATCACCAGCAGCAGCAGATAGCATCCCGAGACGCCCCCCTTCGCTGTGAGCAGCACCTTGCCGGTGGTGCTGCGGCGAAAGGCGGCCCAGCCGGCGGATTGGGTATCGCTCAAGGTGATGCTCATGTCATCGCAGCCCGCACGCGGGGGTCCATCGCTGCCTGCACCAGATCGCCGATGAGGGTCCCCAGCATGACCGCGATCGCCAGCATCAGCAGGCAGCCCTGCATCACCGGATAGTCATGCTGGTTGAGCGCCTTGATGAGCAGCGTGCCGAGGCCCGGCCGCGCAAAGACGAATTCGACGGTGACGGCACCCCCGAGGATCCAGCCGATGCGCAGACCCAGGATGGTGACCACCGGCATCAGCGCATGGCGCAGCACATGGCGCAGTTGGATGCGGCGCGCGGGCAGGCCCTTGGCGTGCAGCAGCAGCACGAAATCCTTCTGCGCCGTTTCCAGCATGGCGATGCGGGTGACGCGCGCAACCAGGGCCGTACCGCCAAGCCCGATGGTGAGGACGGGCAGGATCAGCGCCTGCCAGGTGCGCGCACCCGAGACCGGCAGCCAGCCGAGCTGGACGGAGAAGAGCAGAATGAGCAGCAGCCCCAGCCAGAAACTCGGCAAGGTGGATCCCAGCAGAATGCCCGCCATGATGCCCTGGTCGATCTTGCTGTCCTTGTAGATGGCAGCGAGCACACCGGCAGCGATGCCGAGCAAGGTCGAGAAGAGCAGGGCGCAGCCACCGAGCCGCAGGGAAAAGGGAATGTTCTGGGCCAGCAAATCGACCACGGGGCGGCGCATGACGATGGCGTCACCGAGATCGCCATGGGCCATCTTGCCGAGCCAGATCAGGTACTGTTCGACCAGCGGCTTGTCGAGGCCATAGCGCGCCGTGATGATGGCTTTCTGTTCCGGGGTCGAGCCGATGCGGATGAGGTTATCGACCGGGTCGCCCGGGACCAGATGGATGATACCGAAAATGATGATCGAAACGGTGAAGAAGACCGGGATCAGCAGCAACAGCCGCCTGACGATATAACTTAACATCCCGGTCTTCCTCGATCCGCCGTCGTTTTTTACTGCGTGACTTCCATGTCCATGATGGACACGGAATCGATCTGCGTGGACCGGATCGCTGCCGGCAGCTTCAGGCGTTCCTTGTTGTAGCCGAGGTTCTGCACCGGCTGGTAGATCGGGGCAAAGACGAACTGCGACAACAGATACTCATGATAGGTCTTGAAGTTGGCGATACGCTCGTCGACCGTCTTCGACTCCGTGAGGGCGATCTTGTCGAGCTCTTCCGACTTCGGGTCGTTCCACATCGAGATGTTGGGGTAACCCAGACGCTCGCCGCTGAAGAACCAGTCGAGGATGTCGGCGTTGTTCCAGTTATAGGAACGGACCGCCAGCTGATGCTCGTTCTTCTTGTACTGGTCCTTGATGGCGCTGGAATCGAACACGGTGATTTCCGCATCCATGCCGACCGCCTTCAACTGCGCCTGCACCGCTTCGGTCATGCGCTTGAATTCGGTGTCGGACTGGGTCCAGAGCTTCACCTTGAGCGGCTTGCCGTCCTTGACGCGGATGCCGTCATCGCCCAGCTTCCACCCGGCTTCGTCGAACAGCTTCGCCGAGCGGGCCGGGTCATAGGAGATCTCGAACTTGGGATCGACCTTCGATTCCGGCAGAGCGCTGATGAGGAAGTTGTGCGCTTCCGACCCCACACCGCCATAGATGCTGGCAAGGATTTCCTTCTGGTTGATGGCGAAGGCGGTTGCTTCGCGCACCTTGATGTCGTCGAAGGGAGCTTGCGTCACGTTGATCGGCATATAGGCGACATCGAGACCCGGCAGGGTCAGGACCTCGACATTGGGCTCCTTCTTCAGTTCGCCGATGAAGTCGGTCGGCACGGCGAGCAGCATGTCGACGCCGCCGGTTTTCAGTTCGAGGAAGGCGGTCGATTCTTCCGGAATTTCGCGGAAGGTCAGTTTCTCGATCTTGGCCGGGCCTTTATTGGTCGAAAGCTCCGAACCCCAGGTGTAGTCGTCATTGCGGACCAGCACGGTTTCCTGGCCGACGGCAAAGCTTTCCATCTTGAAGGGGCCGGTGCCGACCGCCTGGGTCACGCCGAAATTGTCGCCGAGATCCTTATAGGCCTTGGGTGCCGGGATGCCCATGAACACGCTGGACAGGTTGAACAGCAGATTGGGTTCCGGGTGCTTCATGACGAACTTCACGGTGTAGTCATCGACCACCTCGACCTTGTCGATGGCGCCGACCAGATATTCATTGTCCGTGCCGGCAAAGTCGGGGATCCAATCGGCAATGGCCTGGGCGTTGAACGGCTCGCCGTCATGGAACTTCACGCCATGCTTCAAATGGAACGTCCACAGCATGCCGTCCGGCGCCTCCTCCCAGGATTCGGCGAGATGCGGGTGGAAGCTCTGATCGGCGTCCTGCACGACCAGGCGGTCGAAGATGAGCGAGGTTGCCACATTGAGCATGCTCGCCTTGACCGGGTTATAGGTCGGGGCGCCGACCTCGTTGGTGCTCATGACAAAGGTCGCTTCCTGCGACCAGGCGAGCGACACGGTGCCGAACGCCGTCATCAGCGCCGTGCCGCCGATCAGAAATGCCTTGCGTAACTGCTGTTTCAAGAAAGCCTCCGTTTTTTTCTGTTTAGATTCTTTGCGACAGGTCGTGGGTGATTCAAGAAGAAGGGCCGGACGAATCGCCGACATAGCCGGTGAAGCGGCTGTAGAATGCCGAAACCTGGTTCATGCGGGTTTCGACCGACGGCCCCAGCTCGTTGAAGATGCTGTTGATCATGAGGCCGATCAGGCTCGCGACGGGGGCGGTCGAATCCCAGAACTGGTTGATGTCGGTATGGGCGACGAACATCTCGTCGACGAGATCGCGGCCCCAATCGCAATAGGGATCGGTGATGAGGGTGGTGCCGATGCCGGCCTTCTTGGTTTCAGCCGCAAGTGCGCGGGCCAGGCGCGAATAGCGCCGGCATTCGATCATCACGACCGCGGTCTTCTTTGCGTCGGAGAGCAGAATCTCGGAGAAATTGCCGCCGGCGAGATCAAGGAGATGTACGCCACCGCGCAGATATTGCAGCTGGTTGACGAAGAACTGCGCGAGACCCCGCTCGGTCTGGAAGCCGGTCACATAGATCTCCGGCACCTTCGCCAGGCGCTTCACCGCGCGCTTCCATTCCTTGCTGTGGGCGAGTTCGTAATTGCTGACCAGCGCCGCAATTTCCAGCTCCAGCCCGCGGGCCAACTCGTCATCACCCTTGCGGCTGCGCTCGCGGTATTCCTTCAGGCGATCGCCGATCAACCACGGCTTGTCGCCGATATCGGCCTTCAAATCGGCTTTGAGATCCTTGAAATGCTGGTAGCCGATGGCGCGACAGAACCGGCCGACGCTGGGTTCGCTGACGCCGACTTTTTCCGCCAATGTCGCAGCGGTCTCGAACGGCAGGCCGTTGAGGTTGGCCAGCATGAAGCTGGCAATCGCCTTTTCCGTCCTGGTCGCGCGCGTCAAGCACGCGTTCAGCCGTTCACGCACTGAATCGCGCATGCGCTTTCGTCTCCATCGCCAGCCCTGTGATCGCCGGTTCTGCCGCGGCGTTTTTTTGAGTTTCGCCAGTTTTCTATCATTCTGTCAATAGTGGTTCGTTTTCTAACATTCTCCGCCGGTCCCAGCGCTGCTGTATCATCCAGCGCTAGCAATGTTCAGCCTGGAGGCCGATGACCCCGTTTCAGTTGCAGATCGACCCGGCGACCGTTGCCTGGGTGGCGGATCAGGAGGATCAACGCTGGTCGGCTTTCCTCGCCTATTGGCAGGGCCTCGCCGATCGGGTGGGGCGCCTGCCGCGGCGCATCGATCTCGACCCGGTGGCGCTTTCCGCCGCCTTGCTGCCCAGCATCTTCCTCATCGATATCCTGCCGCCGGACGAAGCGGTGCCGCGCACAAGGTTCCGTTTCCGCCTGATCGGCGACGAGATCATCGCCCGCGAAAAGGTCCGGACCGGGTCTTATTTGCATGAATTGGGGGATGCTGCGGATCTTGCGGCGATCGAGCAGCATTATCACGAGGCGATGGCGGGCCGGGTGAGCCTCAGGGCCTCGACGCTCCGCTGGGAAGAGCGCGGCAAGGAGCATGTGACCTATCAGGTGATCATGCTGCCTTTGGCCGATACCGCGGGTGCGGTCGCCCATCTCATCGGCTGTGTCGTCTACGATAATGAACGCAAGTGACTTGCCGGCAAGACAGCGCTAAAACCGCCCATCCATAAGCATTTGACTGGATCAGATGAGCCCTTCCTTGACCGAACCCGTACCCTTTTCGACCCAGTTGCGCCGTTATGCGCCGTGGATCGTGCTGGCGCTCATCTCGCTCAGCACCGGGCTTTATCTCCGCTACGGCCTCATTGAATCGACGCCCATCGGCCTCATGTGCCAGGGGACAATTCCGGGTGCGGACCCGGCCTGGTTCTGCGCGCCCCGGCTCTGGGTGATCCAGTTCAACTACTGGAACGGCTGGAGCTGGGCGGCCCTCACGGGTGGCGTACTGGCCTTGCTGTTCGGCTGGCGGGCGGCGATCGCACTGGGGATCGCGGCAGGGGCCGCCGGTCTCGTGCTCTATAACGCAGGCCCGGCGGGCTTCGGCCTGCTGCTTGCCCTTATGCGGCTGGTACGACGCTGAGTGCGGGTGCGCCGCGTTTCCGCCAGGCGCCGGCGAGGCTGAGGGTATAGAGGAGCAGCAGCGTGGACCAGCTGAGGGACTGCCAGTTGAGCGGTCCTTCGTTCCAGGCGATGTAGAGCGCCGATCCTACGAAGATCACAGACAACGCACGTTCTTCCGCGGCATCGGTGACAGGCTGCAGGAAGCGCGCGGCGCGGATCTGCAGCAGGAGGAAGGCGATGGCCGGCAAGGCATAGCTTGCTAGCGGGAAGCCGCGATAGCGGCTGTCGAAGGCAAGGGCCAGGGCAACAGTGGCAGCGCCCAGCAGTACCGTGAGGCGCAGCAGTGCGAGGTGCGGCACCGGCCGCGTATCCAGCGCAATCAGCCAGCGCGTGGCGCGCCCCAGCGGGGCTGTGGCGAGATCCGTGCTGCCGCGCAGGCTGAGATAGAGCACCAGCAGCGATTGCAGCAGCAGCCCGCCCTCGACGGCGAGATCCCAGTTCGTCACATAGATGAGATGCGCCCGCTCTATCTGTAGAACGATGAGCGCGCCGCCGGCGCAAGCGCCGAGCGACAGGATGAGCGCCTCTTTGACATTGGCAGCAGCAGGGCGGGCAAGCCCCAGGCCGGCCAGCGCAATCAGGATCCCGGCACCAGCGAGGAGTGGCCAATCGGGGTGGTTGCTGACCGGCTTGAACCAGTCGAACTTCGCGTGGCGTGCGCCATCAAAGAGACCCCAATAGCCGCCCACCGCACCTTCCTGGTGGCGTTTCCAGGGCTGGTCGAAGGCTTCGATGAAATTGTAATCGAGGTCGTGATCCTTGGCGTAGACCAGGAAGTCGCGCAAATAGCGCGCCTGGTCGACGATGCTGGGAATGGCGTTCTCGCGCGCGCGTCCGGCGGAAGGCCAGCCGGTCTCGCCGATCATCAGGCGGTGGCCTGGAAACTGGCGGTGCATTTCCGAGAGCACATATTCGAGATGCTGGATGCCCTCGCTGGAGGGTGCCGGGTCGTCCTCCCAATAGGGAAGGACATGGATGGTCATGTAGTCGACCGCATCGACCAGCACCTTTGGCGCCTTCTGCCAGAAACCCCAGACATCGGCATAGGTGACGGGGACCTGGGTTGCGGCCTTTACGCGTGTCACCAGGGCCGCGAGGGTCCCGCCGCTCTGCTCGCCACGCAGCAGGACTTCATTGCCGACGATGATGGCCTTGACGGCCTTGGGATGGGCGTTGGCGAGCGCAATCGCCTGCTCGATCTGCGGTTCGAAGAGGGCGGGCTCGCTGCTGATCCAGATGCCGAGCAGCACCTGCATGCCGCGCGCGTCCGCCAAGGGCACCACCTGGTCAAGGCCCTGGTCGGTGGCATAAATGCGGACGCAATTGGTGATGGGCTGCAGTTGGTCGAGATCCTCGGCGATCTGTGCCGGCGGAATGACGAGGCTGCGGTCATAGGGCGTCTGGTCGCCGCGGAAGGGCGTGTAGCTGACGCAATGCAGCTTCGGCTCCGGTGCCGGCGGCAGATCGACACCCCGCCCGACCCACGCCCAGAACGCCACGGAGAGCAGGCCCGCCAGCAGCAGCGGCAATCCCCAGATTTTCAGCATCAAGCGGCTTCTTTGGTTTCGGCCGTGGTCTCGACCTCGAGCTTGGCGCCGCTGGCAACGGCGAGCGCTTCGGTGAGCGAGGTTTCCGGGCTGCTCGGCTGCTGCCCGATGCGGAGCGCGTTGATCATCGAAAGGACCAGCGCCGAGAAGAAGGGCAGGGACTGGACGAAGAGCAGGATCGCCCAGAGGAAGGCGGCGGGTTCCAAACTGCGCTCTTCCAGCGTCCAGACACCGCAGCCGACCAGCGCCAGGAAGATCGCGGTTTCCTCGCGCGCCGCGACGATGCCGCGCAGGGCCGCCGGGGCGTTTTCCATCTTCGGGGTGCGGTGGAAGGGCAGGTTCGAGGTGAAGATGCCGCGCCACACCGCCTTGCCGACGGCATAGGAAAGAGCAAGGCCCGCAAGTGACGCGCCGATGTTGTCGAGCAGGCTGCAGGGCACCTTCTGCGCATAGAGCCAGAAGGATTTCCCCACCTTGAAGACGAACATGCCGATGGTGACGAAGAGATAGACGGTGAGCGGTGGCGCGATGAATTGCGGCCACAGGATCATGCCGACGGTCCAGGCGAGCGCCAGCGCGATGAAGGACAATTGCAGGCCATCGGCGATCCAGGGCAGCCAGCCGGCCAGGAACTGATAGCGCTGTGCGGGTTCCAGGCGTTTCCCCCGGAAGGGCAGCAGATCGCGCCAATGGGTTTTCAGAATCTGCATGGCGCCATAGGCCCAGCGATAGCGCTGCTTCCGGAACGCATCGAAGCTGTCCGGCATCAGGCCGCGGCCATAGCTCTTCTCGGTATAGACCGCCTTGTGCCCGGCCTCGAACAGGCGCAGGCCCAATTCCGCGTCCTCGGTGATGCACCATTCCGCCCAGCCGCCGGCCTGCGTCAGGGCCGAGCGGCGGATGAGGGCCATGGTGCCGTGCTGGATGATGGCGTTCTTCTCGTCGCGGCTTTTCATGCCGAGATAGAAGAAGCCGGCATATTCCCAGAAACACATGCGCTTGAAGAGGTCTTCATGCCCGTCGCGGTAATCCTGCGGCGCCTGCACCAGCGCCACCTGCGGGCTGGTGAAATGCGGCACGAGGTCTGAAAGCCAGCGCGCGCGCACGATGTAATCGCTGTCGATGGTGGCGATGATCTCGGCATCGGGATGGGTTTCGGTCAGCGCGTAGTTGAGCGCACCCGCCTTGAAGCCCGGCCATTTCGGCAGATGGAAGAAGCGGAAGTTCGGGCGGTTCAGGGACTTTATATAGGCCTCGACCGGCTGCCAGACCGCATCATCCTTGGTGTTGTTGTCGATGATGAGGACTTCGAAATTCGGGTAGTCGAGCTTCTCCAGCGCCTGGATCGTCTCGATCATCATATCCGGCGGCTCGTTGTAGCAGGGCACATGCACCGAGACCTTGGGCAGCTTCCACGAGGCGTGGACGGGCGGCGGGATCAGGCTGCGCTTGGTCTGGCCCAGCCACAGATTGACCGCCATCTCGAGCCCCTCGATGAGAAAGATGGTGAGGAGCAGCAACACCGCCGGCGCCACCGCGACCATGGCGACGACGTCGTAGAGGGTGAGGTAAAGCTGGCTGTATTGGGCATAGATGAGCACGGCGGTGATGACGCCGCCATAGCCCAGCAGGGCGACGAAGAAACGCCCGCGCCGCTTCATGCCAAGTTCGGTCCGCATCAGGAACAAAACGAAGGGCAGGCCGATCACCACCGAGGCGATGGCGAAATTCTGCCAATTGGCGAAGTTGATGAGATGGCCCTGCAAAGCAGGCTTCGGCTGCCGGTCGGCATTCCACAGGCCCCAATAGGCACCCACACCCCCTTCGGTCGCCATCTTCCAGGGCTGGTCGAAGGCTTCGATGACGTTGTAGTCGATATCTGCCTTTTTCGCTTCGAGGAGGAAGCGGCGCAGGAACAGGCCCTGATTGACCGGCGAGGCAACGGCACCGCCCTTGTCCTGATATTCGGCACCTTCCTCAGGGAGCGTCGAGCGCGTCAGGCCTTCGCTCGGCCAGCCGATTTCGGCGATGAGGATGCGCTTGTCCGGATATTTCTGCTGGACGGCATGATAACGGTCGAGCGTCCACTTGATCGCCTGGTCGACATTGATGCCGTTCCAGAAGGGCAGGATGTGGACGGCGATGAAATCGACCTCATTGGCGAGATCCGGATTCTCCAGCCAGATGTCGAAGGGTTCGGCGGTCGAGACGGGGAGATCGCTTTCCGCGCGCACGCGCTTCAGATAGCCGATGAGCTCCGCCTTCGCTTCCGCTTCCTTGTCGCGGTTGCGGTGCAGGAATTCGTTGCCGACGATGAGCTGGTTGACGCTGCCGACGTCATGGCCGATGGCGACCACGCTTGCGATCTCTTTTTCGTTCTGTGCCTTGTCGACGTCGATCCAGGCACCGGCCGTGACGTTGAGGCCAAGCTCCGCCGCCATCGCCGGAATGCGCGCCGACATGCCGGTCGATTCATAGGTACGGATCGAGCGCGACTGACCAGCGACCAATTGCAGGTCTTCGCGGATCTCGTCGATGGTCGGATCGCGCTTGGCGAGCGAGGTCGGGTCCTGGCGCCAGGCGGAATAGGACACCCCGCGCAGATCGCCCTGGAAAGGGTCGGAATCGACGGTCGGGTTCAGAAGGAACCACGCAGCGGCAACCATGGCGGCAACCGCCAGGCCGATAAGCCAATTACTGAAACGCATATATATCCCGAACCCGATGGCCATCAGGGTCATGTCTTTGGCGCAGCAAAATCGCCGCGCGCGACATCGACCGATTGATCGCTAGTTTCACCTCAGCCCGTGCGGGTCCCTGACCGACCCATCCCGCTTGGCTACTGCAACGCAAAATCGCCATTTTCCGGATATTTTGCAAGGGGGTGACCGGACGGGGCAGTTACAACATCGCGTGATTGCGGTGACCCGGCACGATCCTGATTAACCATGGCGGAGGCGTGCGGGTTCCATCCCTTTCCCCTTTGGGGGGCGGGATCAGCCTAATTCCTTGAACCGCTCCATGCCCTGGACGAGGGCGGCACGGGTGCCGGGTTCCATCGCGGAATGGCCGGCATCGGGCACGATGGTATAGCGGGCTTCCGGCCACAGCCGGGCAAGGTCGTCGGCCGAGCGGATCGGGCAGACCAGGTCATAGCGACCCTGCACGATAAAGGCCGGAATCTTGCGGATGCGCTCGATGTTATCGAGCAGGAAGTTCTCCGGCAGGAAGATGTTGTTGGCAAAATAATGGGCTTCCATGCGTGCCAGGCCCAGCGCGAGGTTGTCGCCGGAGAAGGCCTGCACGGTTTCCGGGCTGGGGAGGAGGGTCGAGCAGCTGCCCTCATAGATGCTCCAGGCGCGGGCGGCCGGCATGTGCACCTTGGGATCGGCATGCATCAGCCGCTTCATATAGGCGCCGAGCAGATCGTGGCGCTCCGCTTCCGGGATATAGCCGGAAAAGAGCCGCCAGGCTTCCGGCGCCAATTCCTTCAAGCCATAGAGGAACCAGTCGATTTCCGACTTCCGGCAGAGGAAAATACCGCGCAAGGCGAGGCCCTTCACCCGTTCCGGGTGGAACTCGGCATAGGCGAGCGCCAGGGTCGAGCCCCAGGAACCCCCGAAAACAAACCAGGAATCGATCTCGAGATGCCGCCGCAGCTTCTCCATGTCCTCAATGAGGAGCGGCGTGGTGTTGTTCTTGATTTCGCCCAAGGGCTTCGAGCGGCCGCTGCCGCGCTGGTCGAAAATGATGATGCGGTAATGCTTCGGATCAAAAAAGCGGCGGTGGCTGGCATTGGCGCCGGCCCCAGGCCCGCCATGCAGGAAGACCACCGGCACACCCTTCGGATTGCCGCTTTCCTCGAAATACATGACATGGGGGTCATCGAGCGGCAGCTCCCCCGTCCGAAAGGGCGAGATATCGGGATAGAGGTCCTTGGCGGGCATGATGGGGGCTGTCCTGGCGGGATGAGGTGGTGCGGCCGTTATAGCATGGCGAGACCAAGGCCCAGCAAGATGCACATCTCCCTCCCCCTGGAGGGGGGAGGGAATTGCACCGGGCCTGTGCTGGAACAATCGCGCAGTTGTGACGTTGGTTCGGCTGGATTGATTAAAAAAGGTGCCGAATCATCAAGGTGGCCGGGCTAATATCCGCCCGTCAGCCACCGGAATCGATCCTGGAGCCAGTCCCCGCATGACCATCTCGCTGCGACCCACCCATTTCTTCGCCGCCACCCTGCTCGCCGGCAGCGCGCTGCTGCTCAGCGGCTGCATGCAGGCGACCAGCCCGGCGACCGGCCGCACCTTCTCGACCAGCGTCACCGAGGCGCAGGAAAACCAGATCGGGGCCGAGGAGCATCCGAAGATCCTTGCCGAATTCGGCGGCGCCTATGCCGAGAAGCCGGCGCTCAACACCTATATCGACAGCGTCGGCCAGTTCGTGGCGGCGACCGCCGAGCGCCAGGATGTGAAATACACCTTCACCGTGCTGGACAGCGCCGACATCAACGCCTTTGCGCTGCCGGGCGGCTACGTCTACATCACCCGCGGCTTGCTGGGCCTTGCCGTCAACGAGGCGGAAGTCGCAGGCGTGCTCGGCCACGAGATCGGCCACGTGAATGCGCGCCACACTGCCGAACGCATGGGCCAGCAACAGAAGGCGCAGATCGGTGCGACGCTCGGGACCTTGCTCGGTGCGCTCCTGCTCGGCGACCAGGGCGGGCAGATGGCAGGTGCGTTGAGCAATGAAATCGCGGCCGATTATCTCGGCAAATATTCGCAGGACCAGGAATTCGAAGCGGATTCGCTCGGCGTGCGCTACCTGAAGCGCGCGACCTATGACCCGCAGGCGATGGCAACCTTCCTCAGTGCGCTCAATGCAGACACGCATCTCGAGGCGCGCCTGGCCGGCAATGAAGCGGCGGCCGATGCCTATAGCATGAAGCAATCGCATCCGCAGACCGCCGAACGCGTGCAGCAGGCGATCAACCAGGCTGGCCCCCCGGTCCCCGGCGCCATGATCGCGCGCAACGAATACCTGACCAAGATCGACGGCATCCTGTGGGGCGACAACCCGCAGGACGGCGTGGTGAAGGGCCGCGACTTCATCCATCCGGGCCTGCGCTTTGCGTTCACGGCCCCCCCGGGCTTCAAGCTTGCCAACCAGCCGACCCAAGTGGTGGGTCAGGGCGACAACGGGGCCATGATCTTCGATCTGGCGGACGGCCAGGTCGGCGATCTGCTCACCTATGTGCAGAGCCAGTGGAATCCGAAGGCGAAGATCGCCGACGCGCAGCGCATTTCAATCAACGGCATGGAAGCGGCGACCGGCATCGCGCAAGGCACGGTCAGCAACCAGCCGGCGACCTTCCGCCTCATCGCCGTGCGCTTCCCGGACAACCATGTCTACCGCATGCTGTTCGCAGCACCGACGCAGGCCTTCAACAGCATGGACGGGCAGTTCGGCGCATCGGCCAACTCGCTGCGCCAGATCTCGGCGGCAGAAGCCGCAGGTTTCAAGCCGCGGCGCATCAAAGTCGTGCAAGTCCAGGCCGGGGATACGATCGACAGCTTGGCCGCCAAGATGCAGGTGGATGAAGCGAAGGTTGATTGGTTCAAGGTGATCAACCGCCTGGACCAGGGCCAGCCCCTGCAGGCCGGGCAATTGGTGAAAATCGTCACGTATTGAACCTGGCAGGCATTCCGAGGCATAAGTCCCGGACATGTCACGCACCACGCGATTCCCGATCTGGGTGGTCCTCGCGGTCACCTTCGGCGGCCTGGCGGCGGTTTCCATTGCCGTGGTCGCGGCTGCGATCAATTTTTATGCGATCCGCAATACCAACCAACTCGTCAACAATATTGCCGATCGCGAGATCACGACCCTCGAAGAAACCCTGAATGCCGAGCTCAATCCGGCGCTGGAACAGGTGATCTTCCTGTCGCGCTACATGGCGCAGGGCCAAGTCCAGCCAGACGACAACAAACGCCTTTCCGACCTGCTCATGGGGTCTCTGGCGGCATCGCCCCAGTTGAATGCCGTGACCTTCATCCGCCCGGATCTGCAGGCCGTCATTGCGGCGCGCCAGGTCAATGGCAAGCTTTATGTGACCGATGTCGCCAGCGGACTTTACAATGCCGGCCTCCGCCTTGCCTTGCGCGCAGGCTCGGTGGCGACGCAGCCCATCTGGGGTGAGGCGATCTACCTACCGGAGCTGGAAAAGCCAGTCATGACAGCCCTGGCGCCGGTACGGCGCAACGGCGTTGTCGCCGGCGTCTTTACCGCGGTCGTGTCACTGCCGGACATTTCGCATCAGCTCGATGTCCAGTTCGGCCAGAACCAGTCGACACCCTTTGTCCTTGGGACCGGCGGTGCCGTCTTTGCACACCGCCAATTGCTCTATGGTGATTTTCACCTCAGCACCGATCATCCCCTGCCGCAATTCAATGCGATCGGCGATGCGGTGCTGGCGCGGTTCGATGAGGCCAAGTCGATTACCGTCCAGCCGCAGCGCATGGGCAGCACGACCTTTCAGCAGCAGAAGGTGTCGATCAAAGGTGAAGACCATTTCATCATCTTCAAGCGCGTCACCAACCTTGTCGATGAACCGCTGATCATCGGCATCCACCTCAAGACCTCGCTGGTCAGCGAAGTCTATGCCGCCTTGTGGACGGCGCTCTATTGGTCCGGCGTCGTCATCGCGATTGCCGTCATGACCGCCTTGGCACTCGGCCGCTTCATCGGCTTCCCGGTGAGCGAGCTTGCGGACGCGACCAGCCGGCTGGTGGCACTCGATTTCGGCAATGCGCCAACATTGAAGGGTAGCCGTTTCCGCGAGATCGACATTGCAGCCAACGCCTATAACAGCATGCGCAACGGTCTTGGCTGGTTCTCGACCTATGTGCCGCAGACGCTGGTGCCGCATCTGATGAGCCCCAGCGGCAGCGAGTTGCTGGCCTCGCGCGAGGTCGAGGTGACGGTGCTCTTTACCGACATCGTCGGCTTTTCCGGTATCGCGCAGCGTTTGAGCCCGCGCCGGCTCGCTGCCTTCCTCAACCGGCATTTCGGCCTGCTCGGCGGCCATATCGCGGCCGAGGGCGGCAGCATCGACAAATATATCGGCGATTCCATCATGGCCTTCTGGGGTGCTCCCGAAGCCCAGGAAGACCATGCCCTGCGTGCCGTGCGGGCGGCACAGCGGATCGCGGCGCGTCTTGGCGCCGACAATGCCCGGCGCGCCAAGAAGGGCCTGGCACCTGTGCGCATCCGCATCGGCATCCATAGCGGCCGCGCCATCGCCGGCAATATCGGGGCGCCGGGGCGCATCAACTACACGCTGGTCGGCGATACGGTGAACATCGCCCAGCGCCTGGAACAGTTCGGCAAGAAGGTCGATGACGGCAAGCGCTCGGCCATCGTCTGCCTCAGCGCGGATGCGGCGAATCTGCTGCCAGATGGCATCGAACTCACCGCGCTCGGCAAGGAGATCCTGCCCGGCCGTAATACCGAGACCGAGATCTACCAGCTGGATTGAAGGGTCACGCCTCGACGAGGTCGAGGAGCTCGCCCTTGGGGTCGAGCAAAGCGGCAACCGCCTTGCCGCCATAGCCGCAGCCGCCGTCCAAGGTCATGGTGAAGGCGCTCATCGCCGGACCGCCATGCTGGCGGTCATAACCGCGGATCACTTTCAGGAACTGGCCGTAAGGGTGGTCCATGGTGCCGAAGGCACTGCCGCCCCACCACAGGCTGTCGCCCTGCGCCGAGAGCGGCCGTTCCGGATCGATCCCGGCATGGACGAAGAGGAGGCCGAGATCGTCGGTATAGGCGGCGCGGCGGATGGCCGACATGAGGGCGGCATGGCCGGGGCGCGCCTGTTGCGCCCCGCGCAGCGAGTTGGTCCAGCGCGTGATGGCAAGGGCCCCTTCGCGGCAATGGATGATGCCCTCCGCCGGATCGCCGCCATAGGCGGTGATGGTGGGGCCGACACCCTGCTGCAGCAGCCAGGGCAGCACCTCGCGCGGGTTGGGCGCGAATTGAAGCTGCAGGAGCTTCATCCACATCTCTTCCTGCTGGCCGCGCAAGTAGACGATGTCCTCGGGGAACATGATGGGGCGCGCCAGGATCTGGCGGCGGAAGGTGATGAGCTCGTCCATCGTGCCGGTGACGTCGGGGCCGCGGCCCAGGAAGCCGCCCAGATAGACGATGCGGTCGCCGGGGTCGAACTGCTCGGCAACATAGGCGTGGAGCGCCCGGAGCCGCGCCATGTCGCCATGCACCGGCGAGATCGCCCAGATGCGGCTGGGCTTCTTCAGGATGGCGAATTTGTCTCGTTCTTGCATGCAGGAATGATCAGCCAGGGAATGGGGCGGCAGGTGGCGACTCGGAAGCGGTCGCGCGATCATACCATGCGTCAGCTTGATGACACCGTGGGTGCGGATCAATCGGAGAAGAGCTGGCAGATGAGGGCTGGCAGAGAGGAAAAAAAGGGCGCGTGACGCGCCGGCCCACCAGGACTGGAAAAGAGGGCGGGCTTGAAGAAGAGAGGGAACACCCCCGACGGATGGACCGGAAGGGGATCCGGGGACCATCCGTCGTTAGCGGTCAAGCCGCTCGGGGAGCCTCTCTGAGGAGAGAGCTTGTCGAAGGAAGCGGCGTTTTACGCGGCCTTCATCACCTGGTGCAGGCGCTCGGTCGCGGCCTGTTCGTCCATGCCTTCGATGGCGGCCAGTTCACGCACCAGACGATCAAGGGCAGCCTGATAGATCTGGCGTTCGCTGTAGGACTGGTCCGGCTGGTCGGCGTTGCGATGAAGATCGCGCACCACTTCGGCGATCGAGACCGGGTCGCCGGAATTGATCTTGGCTTCGTATTCCTGGGCGCGGCGCGACCACATGGCGCGCTTCACGCGCGAACGGCCCTTCAAGGTCTGCAGCGCGGTTTCCATGACCTTCTTGCTGGAGAGCTTGCGGAGGCCCGAATTCTTCGCCTTGGCGACCGGCACGCGGAGCGTCATGCGGTCCTTGTCGAACAGAATGATGATGACCTGCAGGCTGTGGCCGGAAATGTCCTGGCTCTCGATGCCCATGACCTTGCCGACACCATGGGTCGGGTAGACGACGAAATCGCCCTTCTTGAAACCCAGATCCTTGTCCTTGGCGGCAACCGGTGCCTTCTTCGCTTTCTCGATCACATTCTGCTCCATCACATCCGATCCTGATTCACGTCACATCCGGCCATCCGACCAGGCTAGGCGCCCGGGCCCATGGGGCCATCGGGAACGCGCGGCTGCTGGCATCTGCGCCCGTCTCTCAACTCAACCGCCTCATCCCGAGGAAGCTGCCTCACCCAAACCGCCTGAAGCCAGCCGGCATCCATTTTGTGTGGGATTGCCAGCGGGTCGTTTCTTAACCGGACCCATTTTCAAGTCCGGACACGTCATCATTCCTGACTCAAAGCCGCAGCAAACCTTTCCCGGTTCCATTAAGATTCCGAGTCTGGTTCGATCTTAACTTTTAGGCTTGGACGGGCTTGAAAAGATTAATCTTTCCAACGAATTCCGCCCCAATGACCTTCCCCAACTTTATAGCAAAAACTGGGCTCGAATTCAAGGAAAGGCAGTTATGCGCGGGGCGCAGTGGCGTTAACCACCGGGTCTAGCGTCCGCTTGGAAATGGGGGTCAAAATGTGGAATCGCAAGCGCGACATAGCAGCGCATAAGGACTATAAACCCAGAAACAAAGCGGGAATATCAATCCAGGCCTAGGCAGCCATGCGAAAATTCTGCGGCAGCTTGGACCACATCCAGCTTTAACTGCAGCGCCACTTAATCTGTCATCCCCGCGTCAGCGGGGATCCATCCATCAAGCGTCTCGATCCATGGATGGCCCGCTTTCGCGGGCCATGACAAGAACAGGGTAATATTCTGTCTTCTCAGGAAGCGCTCAGGCCTTGCCGGGGGCGGGGTCGAAATGCTTCGCAAACTTGTCGGCAACACCCTTCCACTCATCGGCATCAGTGGGGGACTCGCCCTTGCGGGTGATGTTCGGCCAGGCCTGGGCGTATTGCCGGTTCATCTCCAGCCACTTTTCCGCTTCGGGCTCGGAATCCGGCAGGATGGCGTCGGCCGGGCATTCCGGTTCACAGACGCCGCAATCGATGCATTCGTCCGGATGGATCACCAGGGTATTGGCACCGACATAGAAACAGTCGACCGGGCACACCTCGACGCAATCCATGTACTTGCACTTGATGCACGCCTCGGTCACCACATAGGCCATAACGGCTGCTCCCAATTTTCGGTCGTTGCGGTAGCTACCATAGCGGTTGGGACCGTGCAACAGCGGGCCGTGCAGGGCTCGCTTGCCCGATAATTCCAGCACGGAACGGTGTGTTAATCGTCACCCCAATCCTCGCCGGGGCCGTCATCGCCCATCAGGTCATCCAGCGCGGGAAAG
>JADMIO011054738.1_pt1 | contig 65656 bp, 56 predicted proteins | sample 8958161 | NCBI WGS metagenome assembly JADMIO01 (sample SAMN16585339, study PRJNA669376) | soil metagenome | isolation source: Crop rotation soil | place: USA: Cullars Rotation, Alabama | collected 2011
CGCGACAACTTGTCCACGTGGAATTCTAAGCTTAGGATCCCAATGTGCTGGAAAGGATTTCTGGATCGACGTGGTAAAGAGCCGTCAACCCCAACGAAGATGGCGATCGGCATGACACTTACCGGACTCTCGTTCCTGGTGCTTTGGTACGGCGCGAGCATTGGGGAAAAGATGACGAAGACAAACGAGCAATTGGCGTCCGGCGCTTTCCGCATCAATGAACGTGTGGCCACCAGCTTAGTGGCCGGCGGTGTGCCTCAAGAGGTGATAACCCGAATAATGGAAGCGAAGGGCGCCGACGGCAAGCTTTCGGTCAACGGCGTGAAATTCGCACCCGTCAGCGACGAGGGCATTAAGGCAAAGGACGAAGAGAACGCCAAGAACCACAAACCTCCACTAACAGAAGCTGAGAAGACGCGCCTGCGCAGTGGTCAGGAACAGCTCATCGCAGCTGTCAACGCGGCTTCACCCGGCGCCGGTGATACGAACCGCGCCGCGATTGTGCAAAGCGCGTATCTGTTCCGCGTCTCGCCGCTCTGGCTGATACTCGCCTACGCGATTGTGACGCTCGGCGAACTAATGCTCTCGCCGATGGGTCTATCGCTGGTGTCGAAGGTTGCGCCTCTTCAGATCCGCGGCCTGATGATGGGTGGTTGGTTTGTGGCTACTGCCATCGGAAACAAGCTGACGCAAATCGGCGTCTACTGGGACATCTGGCTGCAGTCGAGCTTTTTCCTGGTGCTGGCGGTGATGGCACTATTTATGGCGCTGGTCCTGGCAATACTTCTGAGGCCACTGAAGAAGGCGATGCCCGGTGTGTGAGCTTTTCACAGACTGAACTTGAAGCAAGCTTGTGACAGGTTGCAGAGAGGCGTAAAGGTGAAAGCCTTTGCTGCCTCTTTGCTTTTCGCCGCTGACTTTTGTACTGATTTCGATTGGAGACGCACCAGGTGAAAATATTTCGACGAAGCATTCTTCTATTCTTCATTCTTTCCAGCGTGGCGGTGCCAGCGATCGCCCAAAACAAGCTCCTCACCATCGACGACATCTTCGATCCCGGAAAGCGCGTCAACTTCAGTGGCAGCGCCGCCAATCCGCGCTGGTTGAAAGACGGCAAGCATTACCTCGTGGTGAGCAAGGATCGAAACGCGTTTCCGCGATTGCTGAAAGTTGACGCCGTCACAGGAAAAGCTGATCCGGCCTATGACGCGGCAAAGATGGAAGCCGCCTTCGCGGCGTTCCCGGGCTTCTCGAAAGGCGATGCGCGCCGCCTCGCTAATCAAACTTCGTATCAGATGAACCCTGCCGAGACCGCCGCGCTCATCAATTTTGCCAACGACCTTTTCTATTACGAGTTTGGCAGCGAACGCGCAGTACGGCTCACCAGCAATCCTGACGAAGAAGTCGGCGAATCGTTCAGTCCCGACGGACGGATGATCAGTTTTGCGCGCGGGAATAACTTGTACGTGGAAGACCTCAGCATGCAGCGGCGCGAGCGTGCGCTGACAAAGGATGGCAGCGAAACAATTTTCAACGGCCGTCTCGACTGGGTTTATCAGGAAGAGCTTTATGGCCGTGGAAACTTCGGCGCGTATTGGTGGAGCCCGGACTCAACCAGGATTGCCTTTCTGCGTCTGGACGAGAGTCCGGTGCCGAACTTTCCCATCGTCGATCACATTCCCACTGACCAGATTCTCGAGAACACGCCATATCCCAAGGCCGGCGATCCCAATCCCATCGTTAAGCTGGGCATCGTGAATACGGTCGGCGGGGATATTCAGTGGGCCGATACCTTCAAATACCCTGCGGACGATCTGCTCATCGTGCGCGTGGGATGGTTTCCTGACGGAAAGAAGGTTTGGTACCAGGCCCAGAACCGCGAACAGACTTTTCTTGATTTGAATTCGGCAGATCCCGGCGACGGCAAGTCAACCACGATCCTCCGCGAAACCAGCAAGGCCTGGGTGGAAGTCATCGACGAAGGATTGCGCTGGTTGAAGGACGGTTCGTTTCTGTGGCTCAGCAGCCGGAATGGCTGGGAGCACATCTATCGTTACGCTGCGGACGGCAAGCCTATCAAGCAGGTGACGTCCGGCGAGTGGGACGTGCGCACACTTGAAGACGTCGACGAGGAAAAGGGCGTCATCTATTTCAGCGCGAGTGAGCACAGCTTTATTGCCAATCACGAGTACTCAATCGGTCTCGATGGTTCCGGGCTGAAGCGTTTGACGATGGCGGAAGGGAACCACCGCGCCGCATTCAACTCGAACGATTCGCACTTCATCGATTTCTGGAGTGATGCGACAACTCCGGCGCAAGTGCGGCTCTTCGACTCGACCGGCAAGCTTGTTAGGATCATCGACGAAAACAAAGTCGACGCGTTGAAACAATACAAGCTGGGTAAAGTCGAATTTACGACGGTGAAGACGCGCGACGGATTCACGATGGAAGCGATGATGATTAAGCCGCCGGATTTCGATCCAGCTAAGAAGTATCCGGTTTTGTCCTACACTTACAGCGGTCCGCAATCCCAGTCAGTGAGGGACGTTTGGGGGACTACCCGTTACATGTGGCATCAGATGTTGGCGCAGAAGGGCTACATCATCTGGATTTGTGACAATCGCACGGCCAGCAACAAGGGCGTCAACTCGGCCTGGCCGCTCTACAAGAATATGGGCGAGCTCGAGTTGCGCGATCTAGAGGATGGATTTGCATGGCTGAAGAGCCAGCCCTACGTGGACGATTCGCGCATTGGTCTGTGGGGTTGGAGTTATGGCGGCTATATGACCAGCTATGCGTTGACTCACAGCCAGACTTTCAAGATTGGTATCGCGGGCGGAACTGTTTCTGACTGGCGCAACTATGATTCAATTTACACTGAGCGCTACATGCAGACGCCGCAGCATAACGAGGAAGGCTACGACAAGACCTCGCCGCTGAAAGCAGCGAAAAACCTGCACGGCAAACTGCTGTTAATCCACGGCGCAATAGACGACAATGTGCACCTGGCTAACACGATTCAGTTTTTGTACGAGCTGCAAAAATCAGGAAAGCAAGTCCAGCTTATGGTCTATCCGAAGTCGCGACACGGTGTTACTGATCCGGTGCTGGTCAAGCATTGGTATTCAATGATGACGGACTTTGTTTTGGCAAACTTGTGAGAAGCCTCTGGCATTCTCATTCACACACGGCTTTGGCCGGTGACAAAGCAAGAAGTAAACCATGAGTAACGGCGCAAATACCGAGCGCGAGAAAAACGAACGCCGCCCCGAGATTATTCTCGAATTCCTGTTTGACCGCGGGCTCTTTCATATCGCAATCCGCAACATTGGCGACCGGCCGGCGCTCAACGTCTCGACAAAGTTCAATAAGAAGATCACGGGCGTAGGAGGCGAGAAAGAAATTTCCGCCTTGCCCATTTTCAGCAACATTGAATTTCTCGGGCCTGGCCGTGAGATCGTCATGTTCCTCGACTCCAGTCATTCCTATTTCCGCCGGAAACAGCCCACGAAGGTTTCCGCGCGCATAAAATACATTGACGCAGCTAAAGCAGAATACGACGCGACAATAAATCACGATCTGGAAATCTACCGCGACCTGGCCTACCTGCCGGCAAGCGAGCACGATGGTGACTGCTGTAAGAAAGGGGAAACGTAAAACAAATGGCACGCACTGATCCTTACAAGAACTTTAAATTCCGTGTCGAGATCGACGGCCTGGCAAGCGCCGGCTTTTCCGAATGTACCGGTCTGGAGTCAGAAGTCGGATGCATCGAATATCGTGAAGGCGGCGACCATCTCACCAGAAAACTACCGGGGCTGCACAAAGTCGGTGACATCACTCTCAAGCGCGGCGTGACCAAGTCGACGGAACTGTGGGAGTGGCATAAGAACATCGTGAACGGCGTTTCCAATCGCCGGAGTGGCGCTATTATCCTGATGGACGATGACGGGACGGAAGTGGTTCGCTGGCATTTTGTAGATGGTTTTCCGCGGAAGTACGAGGGCCCGAGGTTCATCGCTAAAGGTAACGATGTCGCGATTGAAACTCTCGTTATTTGTTGCGAAAGAATTGAGCGAGAGTCGTAGCTAACATACCGGCAGTGTGGGAACCGGAAGTCACGCTTCCGGTGGCTCTCATTCACACCCGGCTTTAGCCGGGTGAGCAGCCGCAGGATCAGAAGCAAAAACGATTCCGAGCGCGCGGCAGCGCACACGACTAAACAATTCGATCCTGGGTTTGCTCGCTTCGCTTACAGCACCCCAGGCTTTATGCCGCCGCCCGTTTCGCGGGCTGGTGAGTCAACTAGATGAAACCGTTAAAACGGTTCCATCCAACGTTTCTTGCCAGCTGGTTCACCCGGTTGAAACCGGGTGTGAATGAGACGTTCACCCTGTGAGCCATCGTCTGTTTGTTCGAAAGGAGTTGCCGCGCACCGGAGTCCTGGTTTTCGCCGGCTCTCATTCACACCCGGCTTTAGCCGGGTGAGCAGCCGCAGAACTAAGGGGGTTAACCGTTTCAACGGTTTACATCGTCCCGCCACTCCAGTCCATAGTTCTTAACGAACAACTGATATTCCTCCTCGAAAGTGCGCTTCCGATGATGAGCTTCTTGACTGGCAATGTATTTGGCCACTCGACTAACGTCTGACTGCGATACAGAGAAGGCTCCGTATCCTTTTCCCCAGGCAAACCGACCTCTCACTAACCGCTGTTGATTGATCCAGTGAGAAGTACTTCCCTTGAACAGCTGAATGACCTGTTCGATATTCAAGTTCGTTGGCAAGTCGATCAGGGCATGGGTGTGGTCAGCATTAAAGTAATTGATCTTCATGTAAATGCCTTTTTCCAGCGAATACTCTGAGAGGTTCTGCGATGCCATGGAAGCTGCCCGCTTATCCAACATGGGCTCACGTCTAAGAGTTTCCCAGATTAAGTGAACCCAGCAACGCGAATAAGAGTGAGTCGACATAGATACAATCTCCTTCTTTCGCGCAGAGTTTAAGGAAACCGTTAAAACGGTTCCATCCAACGTTTCTTGCAAGCGGGGTCACCCGGTTGAAACCGGGTGTGAATGAGACGTTCGCCCTATGAGCCATCGTCTGTTTGTTCGAAAGGAGTTGCCCCGCACCGGAGCTCCTGGTTTTCGCCGGCTCTCATTCACACCCGGCTTTAGCCGGGTGAGCTAACACGGCAATTACATAGTTGACTCACCTAAACGGGAGTATGAAAGAGCATGCGGAGCGCGTGCGTGGTTTCGCAAACGGCTGTCGCCCCCTTCGCGGGCTGGTGAGTCAACTAGATGAAACCGTTAAAACGGTTCCATCCAGCGTTTCTTGCAAGCTGGGTCACCCGGTTGAAACCGGGTGTGAATGAGACGTTCGCCCTGTGAGCCATCGTCTGTTTGTTCGAAAGGAGTTGCCCTGCACCGGAGCCCTGGTTCGCCGGCTCTCATTCACACCCGGCTTTAGCCGGGTGAGCAGCCGCAGAACTAACGGGTTAACCGTTTCAACGGTTTCAATAAGCCGTCGATCCTGATCGCTCAGTAGCGCTGACAACGCGGACACCAGTAAGTCGAGCGGCCTCCGTGCGCCATGCGCCGGATGCGCGCGCCGCATTTGAAACAAGCTTCGCCTTCACGATCGTAGACCTGCCAGAAACTCTCGAACGCTTCGCCATAAGAAAAGCCGTCAGGATGCTCGAGATTTACACGCATAGTCGAGCTATCACTCAACGCGTCAGTAAGAACTTCGCGAATCGCCTGGTGCAGCCGCGCCACTCGCTTTGCCGATAGTGATGCGGCGCTCTTGAATGGATTTACTCCCGCGCGAAACAACGCCTCAGCCGCATAAATATTTCCCAGCCCAAGGACCCTCGTTTGATCCAGGAGGAGCGTTTTCAACGTCCGCTGCGATCGCGCGAGCGTGCTTTGCAGGTAAGCCAGATTGAAATCATCCGAAAACGGTTCCGGCGCCAGCTCGCGAATGCCTTTGGTCCCGGCCAAACGCGAGTAGGGAACCAGCCGCATAATCCCGAACTGGCGCTGATCGCAAAATACCAGCCGCCGGTCGTTGTCGAGATAGAAGACGACGTGGGCATAGCGCGGCAGATCGTCGTCGGGCGTGAGGTAACGAAACTTGCCCGTCATCCGCAGATGAACCATCAGCACGCTTCCCGATCCCCGGCGCATTCCGGCAAAGCGGCCGTGTGCCAGGGGCCGTGCTTTGTCTATATCGACCAGGATGAATTTGCCGCGCCGCCTGACGCCGATGATGCGCGAGCCGTTCAGCTTTCGATTGAATGATGATGGCGTGTCAGGCAGGACGAGCTTGGGAAGCAAAACCTCGGTGGTAAGGATACGGCGGCGCACGACTACGCGTCGCAGCGCGCGCACGACATGCTCAACCTCCGGTAGCTCCGGCATGTCGAGGAGTTTGATTTGAGAAGCGAGCGCGAGTCAAACCGGATTCGTCAAATTACGCGGAACCCGCACCCGCCGATTGGGGTTTCTCGTCTGCTGACGGTCCGTAGATGGCCGGCACCTTGCCGCCCATGGGGCGCAGATATGCGGTTAGTTGGCCGCGATGATGGATTGCATCGAACAGCATCGACCAGAGAAATTCTCCTGCCGGCTGCTCGGACACGACTTTGCCCTGGTAATAGAACTGGGCTTTCCTGTTCCAGGCCTCTTCATCCATCTTCGAGACCGTCTCGGTAAGTTCATTCGAAGCGGTTTCGAAGTTCCGGATCATTTCGTCCAGTTTCGGCGCGGGCGAGTCCTTCCACTCTCCGCGTGCCTCCCTCGCCACGTCGCCGCAGATCATTGTCTGATGCACCAGCGTCCAAACGACTTGTCCGGCTGATGGGGACCGTTCGTCCGGCTTGTAATCGAGTTGGTCCTGTGGCAACGACTGGAAGACTTTCATGAAAGCCGGAAATTCAGCTTTGCGGCGCTCGACATAAAATTCACGGGTAGTCATGCTTAAAAACACTTCCAAGGCTTCACAACCTTGCCGGCACACTTATGCCTGCACGATTTGAAGTCAAATCACTCAACCGGTCGTCCGCGCTTAGAACACCTTTAACAGCAGGAGGATGACTACGATTACCACTAGTAGTCCCAATCCGCCACTTGGGCCATAGCCCCAATTGCGGCTGTACGGCCATGCAGGCACGGCTCCCAGTACCAGAATAATGAGAATTATCAGAAGAATTAACCCCATTGTTGATGAGCCTCCTTGACTCTCTTCGCACCAGACTCCGCGCAAGGGTGCTTCGCACTGATCGAAGTTACCGGATAGGACGAGCAAGCGATGTGCCGAGGGAAGAGACGAGTTGGCACGAATTCGGTGTGTGAATTGGCTGGCCGGACACAGGCTAAAGTCTTTGCCACATATCAGTGTGGTTTCGAGCCGATGATACCCTGGATCTCTTCGGTGAGTTTCCCCACCAGACCTGGCTTCAACGCCTCGATGTTCAAGCGCAGCAGCGGCTCGGTGTTTGAGGAGCGGATGTTGAAGCGCCAGTCATCTGCAGTCAGCGAATAGCCGTCGGTGAGATCCTCAGTTCCTTTGTCGTTGAATTGAGCTTTTACTGCCGCAATTGTTTTCTGCGCGTCGTCGACCCGGTAATTTAACTCGCCGGACATGTAATGGCCTTCCGTGTAAGGCTTCATCACTTCCGAGAATGGCTGGCCATTGCGCGAAAGGTGCTCAAGGACCAGCAGAAAGGGAATTACGCCGTTGTCGGCGTAGAAGTTTTCCCGAAAGTAGTAATGGGCACTCATCTCGCCGGCAAAAATCGCATTCTCTTTCCGCATGCGGTCCTTGATAAAGGCGTGGCCGCTTTTTGAAATGATTGGCTGGGCGCCGTGCTTTTCGCAGACTTTAATCGTGGGCCAAATCACGCGCGGATCAAAAATGATCTTGTTGTTGCCGCCATGCTTCTCGAGCAGAACGTCCGCCAGCATCGCGGTCACATAAGCGCCGGAAATGAACTCCCCTTTTTCATTCAGAAAGGTGCAGCGGTCCGCGTCCGCGTCCCAAATCGCGGCGAAGTTAAACTTGCCATCGCGCATCATTTCTTCCGTTTCCGCACGGTTCGCCGGCTGCATCGGATCAGGAGTGCCTTTAGGAAACGTTCCATCGGGCGTGAAGTTAAGCGTGGTGAGTTTCAAGCCGAGTTGATCTGCAATCAGTTTTACGCCTTCACCCACATATCCGAAGTTCGCGTTCGCAATGATGCTGAAAGGTTTGATGGCGTCACGATCGATGAACGTCAGCACGTGGCGCACATAGTCCGCGAGCACATTCTTCTCGCTAACGATGCCTTTGGTTTCTGAAGTAACGCTTTGATCGTCTCCAGCTTTGATGATGTCGCGGATTTGAAAGAGTCCGGTGTCAGACGAGATGGCCGCTGCCTTTTCGCGCACCATTTTCGCGCCGTTGTATTGTTTGGGATTATGCGAAGCGGAAATGACGATGCCGCCGGAGTATTCTTCAGACGCTCCCACGGCGTAGTACAGCATGTCGGTAGTGATGCCGCCGATATCCACCACATTCACGCCGGCGTCCACAAAACCCTGCGTGAGCGCTTTCTTTAGCGCCGGACCTGATTCGCGCGCGTCCATTCCCACCACCATAGTCGTCGGATGGAAAAGATGTGTGTAGGCCTTCGCGATGCGATAGTAACTGTCCTCGTCCAGGTCGGTTGGGTAGACACCGCGTATGTCGTAAGCGCGAAAACTGTCCCAGTTCACGATTGTTTCCTTTCGATTTGCGGCACAGACCCCAGTCTGTGCTGCTAACTCCCCGTCTTCGTGTAATCGGTCAGCGAAGTCTTGTCACCTAAGACGGCGCCGGGACCCACGAAGGTCGAGCGTCCGATGTGACAACCTCGGCCGACAATTGCGCCATTCACTTCGGCGAGGGTGCCCACGCGCGTGTGTGACCAGACAACTGAATTTTCGATCCGCGCGCGTTCTTCGATGTAGCAGCCACGCCCGAGCACTGAATTAATGATCTGCGCGCCCGGCTTGATGGTGCAATCGTCCGCAATCATCGAGAGCTCGTCGAGCTCAGCATGCGTGGCCGAATCAAAATCGCCATGCCGCTCTTTAACATGAATCCGCGACACCCTATTTGCTAATAGATCCTGGTGCGCTTGCAGATAACGTGCGGGCGTGCCGATGTCGATCCAGTATGTCCTTTGCGGAACGTGGGCAAAGAACGGCTCACCACGCTCAAGTAAACCAGGAAATAAGCCGTACTCGAACGAATGGTTCTCGCCCTTCGGGATGAGATCGAGAACGCCTGGTTCGAGGACATAAGTGCCGGCGTTAATGTTCTTGCAGTCGGTCTCGTCGGGTTTTGGCTTCTCAAGAAAGCGCTGCACTCGACCGTCGTCCGCAGTTTCTACCACGCCATACGCGCTGGCATCTTCAACCGGCGTGAGCACGATGGTGGCTAGCGCTTTGCGCTCTTTGTGCTGGCGGATCACGGTTTTCAAATCCAAATCCGTAAGAATGTCGCCGTTGAATACCACGGTGGGTTCGCGAATCAGGTCTTCCGCAAATTTGTAAGCGCCGGCGGTGCCCATTGGCTGGGGCTCGACCGTGTACTTTAGTTTCACGCCGAAGTTTGAGCCGTCGCCGAGTTGTTGCTCGATCTTCTCGGGCTGATATGACAGCGAGAGCGTGATGTCTGTCACGCCGGCACGGCGCAGGGTGTCGATCTGATAAAGAAGGAACGGACGATTACAAATCGGAACGATCGGTTTTGGAGTGTAAACGGTCAGAGGACGCAGCCGTGTGCCTTTACCTCCGGCCAGAATCAGTGCCTGCATGCTTAGTTGATCCGGAAAATAAGATTAGTAGGGGGTTGCGATTTCAAGCGGCGAGTCTAACACTTCGCAGTCTGACGTTTCAATTCAGCCGCCGAGCGGATGGCGCAGTAATTTGGAGTGCGGCGCTTTCACCGGCAGCGGCTTGACCCCGCATTGTTTGAAATGGGCCGTCTTCGCACAGCTGTTGGACAAGCAAAATCTTTCCTTTCACGCAAAGAAGCAAAAGGCTGTTTTGCGTGCTTGACACCTCTTCTCATTACAGTAATGTTAGATCGTCTGTAAGCACGAGTTGGAAACCATGTCATCAATCAAAGAAGCCGTAATTATTAGCGCAGTGCGCACGCCGGTGGGAAAGCTGCTCGGCGCGTTGAAGAGTCTGAAGGCAACGGATCTGGGCGCGATCGTCGTGCGTGAAGCCGTGGCGCGGGCTGGCGTCAAACCTGAGGACGTCGATGAAGTAATCATGGGCTGCGTGATTCAGGCGGGGCTCGGCCAGAACCCTGCGCGCCAGGCCGCGCTGCGCGGCGGTCTGCCGAATACAGTCTCAGCAGTCACGATAAACAAGGTGTGCGGCTCGGGACTGAAAGCCGTAATGATGGCGGCCCAGGGTATTCAACTTGGCGACACCGAAATCGTAGTAGCCGGCGGAATGGAATCGATGTCGAACGCGCCATACCTTTTGCCAAACGCGCGTGAAGGCTATCGCCTCGGGAACGGAACCATTTTGGATTCGGTAATCCAGGACGGGCTCTGGTGTGCGTTTGACGATCAGCACATGGGCTGTACCGGCGAAGTCGTTTCCGAGAGGTTCCATGTTTCGCGAGCCGAGCAGGACGAGTACTCTTTGAATTCCCATCGAAAGGCCGCCGATGCGATCAAAGCGGGACGATTCAAAGACGAGATCGTGCCGATTGAAATTCCGCAAAAGAAAGGCGCGGCTCTACTGGTCGATACAGACGAGCCCGTGCGCGAAGACACTTCGATCGAGTCGCTCGGAAAACTTAATCCCGCATTCAAGAAAGAGGGAACAGTGACGGCCGGTAATGCTCCCGGTGTGAATGATGGCGCATCCGCGCTGGTAGTAACTTCGAGTGAACGAGCGAAAGCGCTCGGTGTTGAGCCGCTCGCTCGCATTGTTGGTCAGGCCACCTCGGGAGTCGAACCGCAACTCGTCATGATGGCGCCAGTAGAGGCCATCAAGAAGCTGGTAAAGAAGATTGACTGGTCACTTAACGAAGTAGACTTGATCGAACTAAATGAAGCCTTCGCGGTGCAGGCGGTCGCCATCACTCGTGAGCTCAACCTTGATCCAGAGAAAGTGAATGTCAACGGCGGGGCGGTGGCGCTGGGACACGCAATTGGACAGTCAGGCTCACGCATATTGACGACCATGCTTTACGAAATGAAACGTCGCCGGTCACACCGAGGGATTGCGGCGCTTTGCCTCGGTGGTGGAAATGCTGTGGCGCTGGCGGTTGAGCGATAACCACAGTTGTCACCATCATCGTCTGCCACACATGAAGCGAAGACTTCTTTTTTTGCTGCCTCTCGCACTGTTGACCTGCAATGTCTCGAGGGCGCAGGAGAAGCCGGATCTGTTTTCCGGGATCGAGCGGGATTTTAAGGAGAGCGAATCGCGTTGACATATTGAAAGAATTTATGACGAGTCGTCTCGTGATCCTGTTTCCAGGTCAATAGTCTTTCGATCGGGAAAACTTCAAGCATCAATCCACATCAAGGTGTGGGAACATTTGGAAGACGCGCGTCAGGAATTTGCACTTTCGACCGCAGACACAACCAGAGCAAGACGCAAAGCCGTCAGGAAGCCAGTGCCAAATCTGGGCGAAGAAAGCTACATGTGGACAAACCGGGGAAGCACCGCGTGGCCGATAATTAATTTCCGGCAAGGCAACGTATATGTGAGTGTCTTTGCTCCCTCAGTATCAATCGCCAAACGTTTTGCTCAGCGCGTCATTGTGAGCCTGGCAACGTCCCGATGACTGCTGAAGAACACAACAAGACGTTGGCCACGCTGTACTTTGTGTACGCCGGTATTCATGGGCTGACTTTGATTGCTCTTCTGTTGCTGGTGTTTGCGGTTCAGAGCGCAACCGGGGCAAGCCGCTTCTTCTCAACATTTTGGATGACCGTGAGTCTGGTTATCTTTCTGGTCCTTTTAGTTGTGGCAGGCATCTGGCCGCTGCTGATTGGACTTGGATTCAAGAAAAGGAAAAGGTGGGTCAAGCCTTTGGGACTTCCCCTGGCGGTTGTCTCGATGATTAATATTCCGATTGGCACCGCGCTTGGCGTCTACACGATCAAATTCTTTCGCAGCGAAGGCGGCGTCAGGCTTTATGGAGGCAAGGCGACAACAACGGGCGACGTCGAGCTTCAGAACGCGATGGGTGGGGCCAAGCCTCTGATGAATTTGGCGGATCGATTGAAATAACTGTTCGAAACTTAAGTTTGTCGAACACTTTTAAATATGAGCGAAACATTTGGAGTCATTGGCGCAGGGACGATGGGAAACGGTATTGCCCAGGTCGCGGCACGCGCGGGTTATAACGTTGTAATGCGCGATGTGACCGAAGATTTTCTCGTGCGTGGAGTGGCCGCAATCCATCGCAGCCTGCAACGCGACGTCGATAAAGAGCGGCTGAGCGCTGATGAGAAGTCCGCAATCATCTCTCGGATCAAGGCCACCACCGATTTGAACGACCTGGGTGACGCCTTTATCGTCGTGGAAGCGGTGACCGAAAACCTCGAAGTTAAGAGCGAAGTTTTCAAATCACTCGACCAGATCACCGGGCCGGGTGCGATTCTCGCCTCAAACACTTCTTCCATCTCGATTACAAAATTGGGTGCGGTGACCGGAAGGCCCGACAAAGTCATCGGCATGCACTTCATGAATCCGGTGCCCATTATGAAGTTGGTCGAGGTGATTCGCGGCGCCGCAACTTCTGACGAAACGTACGAAACCACGCGGGCCCTCAGCGAGAAACTTGGCAAGACTCCACTTGAGTGTCAGGATTATCCGGGCTTTGTCTCAAATCGCGTGCTGATGCCGATGATTAACGAGGCAATCTTTGCGCTTCACGAAGGCGTCGCCACGCGCGAAAGCATCGACGGCATCATGAAGTTGGGAATGAACCACCCGATGGGCCCGTTGGCGCTGGCGGACTTTATTGGCCTCGATGTTTGCCTTGCGATTTTGAACGTGTTACATGATGGGTTCGGCGATCCGAAATACCGGCCCTGTGCGTTGCTGAAGCGATACGTTGACGCCGGATGGTTAGGCAAGAAAAGCGGTCGCGGATTTTACGAGTATTGAGAATGGGTCTTTGGTTTTTGGTCTTGGGACTTCGGTCCTGGAAGTTAGATCTGAGAAGATTCAAAGTCCAAAGTCCTAAGTCCAAAGACCAAAGATTATGCACCGCCCTGCAATATCACACTACTGCCAGAACTGTCGCGCGGCGAACCCACTCGGTCAGGAGTTCTGCCTGCGTTGTGGCACACGCCTGATGCTGGTAGTGCGCCCGCCTTCAATGCGCGCGGAATCTTCTGAAACCACGCCTAACGAAGAGCATCTGCTTGAGCGGCTTACGATTCTCGAAAATACGCTTGCGCGCCTGGCTGAACGGTTAGAGCAGGGACTGAAGTTGCTGTTGCGGCATTCAGAAACGGCTTATACCAACCACGCATTGGTGAAGAGTCTGATTGAGATTCTTAACGAGTGCGGCGTCGTGGACAACAACCGGCTCGAGTCGATGTGGCGCGAGGAATGCGGCAAGCTTCACGACGACGAGAAGAAGCCTTCCAAGGGCAAGCGGGCCCCCCGAAAGGCAAAGAAAGTCAGTCGAAAAGCAGCTGGTGGACGCTGAGCGCGCTTTGACAGAGAGGAAGGCGCGGCTATAATTAGCAACTTTGTGCCTGGCCCCCAAATCCAGACCGTGCGAGTCAGGATTGCCGAGCGATGCAAATACAGCTCGACGAAGTCGAAAAGGGCGGGGAATTCGCTCAAACTTATCAGCCCGGTGATCTTTCTTTGGATGAAAGCGACCTGAGGCTGAGCGGACCGGCGCAGATTCGTGGCCGCATTCGCCGCAAAGGCGAAGAAGTCGAGCTAATTGGCGAGTTAAGTGCCCCGGTTGAAGCAGTTTGTGCTCGTTGTTTGCAACCTGTGCCCGTGCCGATAGCGGCGCAATTGTCCGAGCGGTTTGTGCCGGCGGTCAGTTGGCGGAACGAGGAGCAGCACGAGTTGATCGAGGAAGACCTGAATTTGGCGGTCTTCAACGGCGAATCAATCGAGCTTGACGAGCTGGTGCGAGAAGAGATTTTGCTGGCGATGCCGGCGCAGGTACTTTGTCGCGAGGACTGTCTGGGGCTTTGTCCGGTTTGTGGAATTGATCGGAACGTGAGCCAATGTGACTGTGAGTCGCGACAGACTGATGCCAGATGGGGTGCATTGAAGGATTTGCAATTTTAGATTTTTGATTTGCGATCGCAGCTCGAAATCTAAAATCACAAATCCAAAATCGAAGATTAGTTGGAGTAATTATGCCGAATCCAAAACGTCGTCATTCAAAAGCACGCCGCGGCAAGCGCCGCGCCCATGATTCGCTGGCCGCGCCGCAGACGGTTGTATGCCCGAATTGTCAGGAGCCGCGCATGCAGCATCGCGTTTGCCCGAAATGTGGTTTCTACAAAGGCCGTGAAATCATCCACGTGGATCAGACCGCCTAGTCCATCACGAAATCGGTAACATCCCCAGAGGTTATTGATGTCACAAGTACGCGCAGGCATTCTCGGAACGGGTCATTCGTATCCGGAGGGCATTCTTACCAATGCCGATCTGGAAAAGATCGTCGAGACGAGTGACGATTGGATTACTTCGCGTACCGGTATCAAGCAGCGCCGCAAAGCTGGCCCGGGAGAGTACACTTCGCAATTTGCCGTACGCGCAGCACGCGAGGCACTCGAGCGGGCGGGGATCGAAGCTGCGGACCTTGATTTGATTCTTTGCGCCACCGTCACCCCCGATCAAATTCTGCCTTCGACTGCTTGTCTGATTCAGGCGCAGTTGGGCGCCAACAAGGCGGCCGCGATGGACATCGTCGCGGCTTGCTCAGGATTCACTTACGGTCTGTCGCTGGCCGATGTAATGATTCGCGGCGGGCAATCAAAGTATGTTTTGGTAATTGGCGCAGAGATTCTGACCCGCTATGTCGATTACACCGATCGCGCAACCTGCGTCCTTTTCGGTGACGGCGCCGGCGCGGCGATTGTGGGCCCGGTTGAAGGTGACCGCGGAATTCTCGCGACCAGGATTCGCTCTGACGGGCGCTATGAAGAGCAGCTGTACGCTCCTGGCGGAGGGACGAAGGGTGGTTTCACCGCGGAAACGATTGCCCGGGGCGACCACTTCTTCAAGATGAAAGGTAATGAGGTTTTCAAAGTTGCGGTGCGTTCGATGTCCGAGATTTCGCGAGACGTGCTTTGCCAGGCGGGACTGAAAACGGAAGATGTTGATCTCTTTATTCCGCATCAGGCTAACCAGCGGATAACGGACGCAGTTGCCAACATGCTGAGTGTCGATCAGTCGAAAATCTATTCGAACATCGCCATGCACGGAAACACCTCGTCGGCCTCGATTCCGATCGGTCTTGATGAGTGTGTGGAAGCCGGGCGGGTGAAATCCGGCGACGTAATTCTGCTGGCCTCATTTGGCGGCGGTTTCACCTGGGGCGGCGTGGTAATGCGTTGGTGAGGAGATTGCCGATTTTCAATTGGCGCACGTTTTGAAGGCACAGGATTTCGGGAAAGAAAATTGGCACCAGGCAATACGCAATCGGCGATCGCATTTGTCTTTCCCGGACAGGGCTCGCAGTACGCGGGCATGGGGAAAGATGTGGCGGAGAAGTTTCCCGCCGCCGGACAGGTCTTTGAAGAAGCTGATGCAGCGCTGGGCTTTTCGCTGTCCGAGCTGTGTTTTAACGGTCCGGCTGAGCAGCTGCAACTGACTGAGAATACTCAGCCGGCAATCCTGACTACCTCGATTGCAGTTTTGCGCGCGATGGAGGCGGAAGGGTTTCCCAAGCCGGACTTTGTCGCCGGACACAGCCTTGGCGAGTACTCGGCCTTGGTTGCCGCCGGTTCGTTGTCATTGCCGGACGCAGTTCGGACCGTGCGCGCGCGCGGGCGCTATATGCAGGAGGCAGTACCGGTCGGCACCGGGGCCATGGCCGCGATTCTGGGTGCGGACCTCGATGTGGTGAGCGCGGCGTGCGTCGAAGCGGGGGCCGGACAGGTTTGCAGCGCAGCAAATATTAATTCGCCGAACCAAATCGTGATCGCCGGCGCTTCCGAGGCCATCGATCGAGCGATTGAGCTTTTGAAAGCGCGCGGCGCGAAACGCGCAATCAAGCTAAATGTGAGCGCTCCGTTCCATTGCGCGCTCATGAATCCGGCCCAGGAACGTTTAGCCGCGGATTTGGCCGGCATCGGCTTCAACGACCTGGCCGTGCCGCTGGTGACGAACGTCGATGCGAGGGCGATAAATAGCGGGGCAGATGCGCGCGACGCTTTGATTCGTCAGGTGTCGCAACCTGTTCAGTGGCTCGCCTCGGTTGAATTTTTAGCGAATCAAGGTGTACAAAGCTTTATTGAAGTTGGACCCGGAAAAGTTCTGAGTGGACTGGTGCGGCAGATTAACCGCGATCTTCGCTGTGCGAACATCGAAGACGAAGGTAGCCTGCGCGCCGCGGCCAGTGCGTAGAGGTACGACAAACTTTAGTTTGTTGTCGTGTTGAACCAGTAGAAGCGAATCGGCAAACTGAAGTTTGTCGTACATTTTTCAGAGGAGCAAAAATAATGCCCGATCCAGAGATTGAGCAAAAAGTAAAACAGATCATTGTTGACGAGCTGGGTGTCGACGAAAACGAAGTCACGCCCAATGCGCGTTTCATTGATGACCTTGGCGCTGACTCGCTCGACACGGTCGAGTTGGTCATGCGTTTCGAAGAAGAGTTCGGCATCGAGATTCCCGACGAAGACGCCGAAAAAATTCAAAGCGTGCGTGACGCGTACAACTACATCGATCAGCACAAGAGCAAGTGATCGTGATCCGGTACGCACGCTTCCAGCGTGCTAACCGGTCGTTATGCGCACGCTGGAAGCGTGCGTACCGATTCGGTCACAGAAGGAGCTTTGAATTTGAATCGTCGCGTCGTCGTCACCGGTCTCGGTCTGGTCACCCCTGTGGGCAACTCCGTCGAGACCACCTGGCCCGCGCTTGTCGAAGGCAAGAGTGGCGCGGATTACATCAAGAAGTTTGACACTGAAAAGTTCTCGGTCCGCTTCGCCTGTGAAGTAAAAAATTTCGATCCGCTGAACTACGTCGAGAAGAAGGAAGCGCGCAAGATGGGCGCTTTCATTCATTACGCTATTGCGGCGTCGCAAGAGGCGATCGACGATAGCGGATTGCAGATTACCGACGATATTGCCGAAAACGTCGGGACTTACATAAGCAGCGGCATTGGGGACTTCTGGGCCATCGAGCGCGAGCATGAAAAGCTCCTGAAAGATGGTCCCAGCCGTGTCTCGCCCTTCTTTATTCCATCAGCGATCGTCAATCTGGCCTCCGGTCAGGTTTCGATTCGTCACAACGCCAAGGGACCGAACTCAGCCACCGCCACTGCCTGTTCCGCCGGCGCCCACGCCATCGGCGACAGCTTCAGAATCATCGAGCGCGGCGACGCCGATGCAATGATCTGCGGTGGGGCAGAGTCGGCCATCACGCCGATGAGTGTTGCGGGCTTCGCGGCGCTGCGGGCGCTTTCCACGCGCAACGAAGATCCCCTCCACGCCTCGCGGCCTTTCGATCTAAATCGCGATGGTTTTGTGATTGGCGAGGGCGCCGGAATCATGATTCTGGAAGAGTACGAGCTTGCGAAACGGCGCGGCGCGAAGATCTATGCCGAAATTGTTGGTTACGGTATGACCGGCGATGCTTTTCATATTACCCAGCCAGACGACAGCGGCTCAGGCGCAGTGCGCGTCATGCAAAAGACTCTGAAGGACGCCAAGGTAAATCCTGAAGAGGTGGACTACATCAACGCGCATGGCACGTCGACTTTCTATAACGACAAGTTCGAAACGATGGCGATTAAGAAGACTTTTGGTGAACATGCCAGGAAGCTCGCCATCAGTTCCACCAAGTCGATGACCGGGCATTTGCTGGGCGCGGCAGGCGGCGTCGAGGCAGTCTTTTCTGTCCTCTCGATTCAACGCGACAAGTTGCTGCCCACGATTAATTACGAGACCCCCGATCCCGAATGTGACCTGGATTACATTCCGAACGCGGCGCGCGACGCTAAAATAAAATACGCGCTTTCCAACAGCTTCGGTTTTGGCGGAACCAATGCGGCTTTGCTGTTTAAGCGGCCTGAGGAATAAAAGCTGGACTTTGTGCTTTGGTCTTTGATCTTTGATGTTTGAGTCAACGTTGAACCGGACATCAAAGGCCAAAGAACCAAGTCCAAAGACCAAGACCAATTATCTGGAATGAAAATACTTGTCTTAATGAAGCAGGTCGCGAATAAAGACGCGATCCTGCGTATCAATAAAGAATCCACCTGGATTGAAGAAGCAGATCTATCGTTCGAAGTGAGCGAGTCGGATGGCTACGCGCTCGAGGAAGGGTTGCGCATCAAGGAGAAAGTCGGCGGCGAGGTGGTCGTGGTTTCGATGGGTCCGCAACGAGCCAAGAGCGTAATCAAGGACGCTCTGGCGCGTGGCGCCGATCGCGCGATTCACATAACCGGAGACAATGTCGTGCATCTCTCGCCGTTTGCCGCAGCCACCGCGTTGGCGGACGCTGTCCGCGAAGAGAATGCCGATCTCATCATGACCGGACTGCAATCGGATGATTACGGGTACGGACAGACTGGAGTGATTCTCGCCGAGATACTCGGTTTGCCGCATGCCACCATCGTGATTGAGATTGATGCCACCGGCGAGCAACTGCGCGTGAAGCGCGAATTAGAGAGCGGCTGGTATCAGTGGTACACGATGCCGAAGCCCGCCCTGCTGACAATTCAGTCCGGTATTAGCCAGATTCGCTATGCGACCCTGAAAGGCATCATGGCCGCGAAGAAGAAAGAGATTAAAGAAGTCGCGCCTTCGGCCGAGGCCGTCGGCAAGCCATCGCATCAGAAAATCGAAAAGATTTATCTGCCGCAAAAGACCAAGCAGACACAACTGCTCGGCGGCGGCGATGCCAGGAAGGGCGCAGTTGAGCTGGCGGAAAAGCTGCGTACTGAAGCGCGGGTAATTTAGTGGCACAGACCTTTAGTCTGTGATCGCGAAACGGGAAACACAGACTGAAGTCTGTGCTACAAAGATCATGAACGTATTAGTTTTCATCGAACACAAAGGCGGCGTACTCAACAAAACGTCGCTCGAAGCGATTACCGCAGCGCAGCAACTTTGCGGGAGCGGCGAAAAGGCTTCAGCCGTGGTCCTGGGTTCAGGCGCACAGGCTTTGGCCCGGGAAATCGCGGCCTACGATCTCGCCAAGGTCCTCTACGTCGATCACGCACATCTTGCCGAGTACACGCCCGATGCCTACGCGTCGGCGATGGAGCAGGTAGTTCGCGCGCTCAATCCCGACTATGTCGTTCTCTCGCACACTTACCTGGTGCGCGACTTTGCGCCCAAGCTGGCCGCGCGATTTGGCAAAGGCTTAATCAGCGACTGCATTCGCATGAACGCAGAAGGAGACAAGCTGGTGCTTACGCGCCGTTTGTTTTTAGGCAAGCTGGATGCAGACATCGTTTCCGATGGAGAGAAACCGGTTTTCGTAACGTTCCAGTCCGGCGCATTTCGCGGTGATCAGGCAGTTAAGGGAACTGCGACGGTTGAAGACATGGCTGTCGAAGTCAGCGAGGCGCGCATGAAACCCGAAGCGCCGTTTCAGGAAGTGAAGCAGGCGGTCGACCTCAGCAAAGCTGAGATCATTGTCGCCATCGGACGTGGCATCAAGAGTAAAGACAACATCGCTCAGGCAGAAAAACTCGCCGAAGTGCTCGGGGCGGATTTGGCTGCCTCACGCCCAATCTGCGATGCCGAATGGCTTCCGATCGATCGTCAAATCGGTTCGTCCGGACAAACAGTTGCGCCAAAACTCTACATCGCCCTGGGAATCTCTGGCGCGATTCAACATCTGGTCGGCATGAAGAATTCGCAGACGATCGTTGCCATCAACAAAGATCCGGAGGCGCCGATCTTCGACATTGCGGACTACGGAATTGTCGGTGATCTCTTTGAAGCGCTGCCGGTGCTCACCGAAGAAATCAGAAAACTGAAGGGCTGACGTCGGGAGTTTGGAGTGCGCCGACCTGTCGGCGCTTTGGCGCCTGCCGGCAGCGAAAGCGGTGACAGGTCACCGAACTGAAAATCTGCGCGCATCCGCGGCCAGCACTCGCTTTGCGTTTTCCCGGTTGAAGTCCTAGAATTTTCCCGTCCCTCAAAAGTTTAAATTCAAATCTACCGCAGGAGGATTCGTCATGGCTCTGCAATGCCGTCGCGCGCTTCTCTTAATTACCGGTCTGTTCTTAATCGCAATGTTGACGACTACTACTCGCCGGAATAAAGCGGCGAGCAATCCTGCAACCAGCGACACCGAGGTTGCAGAAGAAACTTCAGGTGACAAATCCGGCAGCACGGTGGTGGCTGGTTTCGACTTTGCCAATCTCGACCGGAGTGCGTCGGCCTGTCAGAACTTCAATCAATTTGCGAATGGCGGATGGATGGCGAAGAACGAGATACCCGCCGCGTACTCGGTTTGGGGACGGTTTACACAACTGGACGAGCAGAACACCGAAGTGCTGCACCAGATACTCAACGGATTGCTTGCGAAGAAGAAGCTTGCGCCCGGCAACGAGCAGAAGATCGCAGATTTCTACGGCTCGTGCATGGACGAAGCGAAAATTGAAGCCGAAGGCATGAAGCCGCTCGAAGACGAACTGGGGCGCATCAATGCCATCAGTGACCAGGCTGCTCTGCAGGACGAAATTGCGGTGTTTCACGCGCACCGCATTCCGGCCGTCTTTGGTTTTGGCGCCGCTCAGGATTTCAAGGACTCGACCACCATCATTGCGCAGGCGGTGCAAGGCGGATTGGGTTTGCCGGATCGCGACTACTACACGAACGATGACGCAAAGTCGATTCAAACTCGCGCCGAGTACGAAAAACACGTCGCGCGCACGTTCGCTTTGATGGGCGACAGCCAGGAACAGTCGGCCGCCGAGGCAGCCACCGTAATGAAGATCGAGACAAAGCTCGCCGAGATCTCATCCACGCGTGTGCAAAGGCGCAAACCGGAACTGAACTATCATCCGATGCTCAAGCATGAATTGATCGAGATGACTCCGGACTTTGACTGGAGCCGCTACTTCCGCGGCATTGGCCTGCCCGAGATAGCTAAGGTGAATGTGGGCCAGCCCGACTTCTTCAAAGGCGCCGACAAACTCCTGGTTTCAATTCCGATCGATGAATGGAAGACGTACCTGCGCTGGCATCTGGCTAACGCGGCGTCCAACCTGCTTTCATCGAAATTTGTGGAAGAGAGTTTCAACTTCAACGGCAAGTACATGCAGGGCACCAAAGAACAACTACCCCGCTGGAAGCGTTGTATCAGCAGCACCGATCGCGCGCTCGGCGAAGCGCTGGGACAGCTTTATGTCGATAAGACCTTTACTCCACAAGCCAAAAAACGCGCGCAAACGATGGTGATGAATTTGATTGCAGCTTTGCGCGAAGATCTGACCACGCTGAGCTGGATGAGCGACGTCACGCGCCAGCGGGCCATCGCCAAGTTGGAAGCATTCCAGCGCAAGATTGGTTTCCCGGACAAGTGGCGCAGTTACGAAGCACTGCAAGTGAGCAAGGGGCCTTACTACAACAATGTAGTCTCAGTCGGAGAGTTCGATGTGAAGCGCAACCTCGGAAAGATCGGCAAGCCAGTCGATCGGACTGAGTGGGGCATGACACCTCCGACGGTCAATGCTTATTACAACCCATCGATGAACGAGATTGTCTTTCCGGCCGGTATTCTTCAGCCGCCGTTTTACGATCCAAAAGCGGATGACGCGTTCAACTACGGCGGCATCGGCGCCGTGATTGGTCACGAGATGACGCATGGTTTCGACGACAGCGGCGCCAAGTTCGACGCGAACGGAAACCTGGTGATGTGGTGGACGCCGGAGGACTTCAAGAAATTCAACGACCGCACCAATTGCGTGGTCCAGCAGTTCAATTCATACGAAGTCGAACCGGGACTGCATCAGAAGGGCGAGTTGGTAGTCGGGGAGTCAGTTGCCGACCTGGGAGGGCTGACGGTCGCGTACGCCGCTTATCAGAAGTCCCTGCAGGGCAAGCCGCGGCCGAAGGACATTAATGGGTTCACGCCCGAACAAAGGTTCTTTCTGGGTTGGGCGCAGGTTTGGGCGCAGAACATCAGACCTGAAGCGGCGAGACTGAGGAACGCCACCGACTCGCATCCCTTGGCGCGCTTCCGGGTGAACGGGCCGCTTTCAAACATGCCCGCGTTCGCACAGGCGTATCAGTGCAAGGATGGCGATCCTATGGTGCGGCCGCCGGACAAGCGCTGCCAGATTTGGTAGGAAAAATTTAGCCGCGCGGAGTCAGTATCACCTGTGGTAGCGGGTGGGTCCCTTTCGAGATCGTTCGAGTTGCGAGACCACCTGCTTCCGCAGGTGGTACTGACCTGATTCTGCGGATTGGCACCAATCAGTAAGTCTTATTCTAGTACGTGTTCATCCGCGAAGATCCGCGGCTAATATTATTTCGCAGCGATGGCCTTCAGATCCGCAAGCACCGCGTCAGGCTTCCATTCATTACCGCGATAGTACTTGTAAAGCTTTCCGTCCGGTCCAATCACGGCGGTCCGGAGCGAATGGATCACTTTTGTCTTGTCTGACTCGTCTTTAAAATACTTGAGACCGAAAAACTCGGTAATCTTTTTCACCTCGTCCTGCGAACCGGTCGCAAACTCCCAGTGCTCGAACTTCTCATCGGAAAACTTGCCGGTGAGGCCGGCGCCGTAGCTTTTCAGAACTTTCGCTGTGTCATAGTCCGGATCAAACGTCACAGTCAGCAAGTGGCTCTTCTTGTAAACGTCCGGTTCCTTCTGCAGGGCCAGATCGATGGCGGCGAAGTTAGAACTAATCAACGGGCACTGGTTCGAGTCAGGACAACGCGTGTACACAAACGTCAGGGCCAGGGCCTTTCCGCGATATTGCGCCAGATGAATGCGCTTTCCGTCTTGGTTGGTCAGATTGAAATCGGGCACTTCAGTCCCGAGCGAAGGTTCGACGCCGCCCTCGGGTGGTTTGGCATTCGGATCAGCCACGGCTGGCTTGGTAATGATTAGGTTTTCCAGCCAGTCTTCCTCGTCAGTGACCGCCAGGGTCGCGGTCAACTGATCTCCGGCCTCGAGCTTGGCAAAGCCGGCATCGTCTTTCACGTCAAATTCCATCGTCATCGCGCCCATGTAACCAACGATGTCATCGTGGTCGACCGTAGCAGTGTGTTCCGCTTTGTCTACCGCGATGACTTTTCCTTTGAAGGCGTACCGTTTTGCGTTGTCGGTCTTCTGGGATTTACACGAGATGGCGGTCACAAAGATCAGTGCCGCGATTGCAAAAAGGGCCCAACGAATAGTTTGATTGCTCCGCATCAACTTTGTTTTTGATACCTCGATTCCGAAAATGATGACTCAGGTTAACTGCTTTGTATCGATTGCTTCAAATCGAAAACGAAGCATTGATGGTTGTATGCTACGATTACCGCGATGACTGCTACCGAATCACGCCATGCAAAAATGCTCGAGGGGCGTCCAGTCGCGGATCAGATCAAACAGGAAGTCGCTGAAGAAGTAAGCCGGCTCAGCCACACACACGGATTTAAACCATGTCTGGCTGCGGTGCTGGTGGGCGACAATGATGCGTCGGCGGTCTATGTGAGAAACAAGATCCGCACCTGCGCTGAGGTGGGTCTACTCTCTGAACCGTGCAATCTGCCGGCCGCCACGACCACCGATCAACTACTCGTGTTACTTCGCGATCTCAACGCCAACGAGAACATTGACGGGATTCTGGTGCAGCTGCCTTTGCCTGGTCATATCGACGATTATAGCATCATCGAGGCGGTCGCGCCGGAAAAAGATGTGGACGGATTTCACCCCGTGAACGTGGGCCTCCTGGCGATGGGGCGGCCACGGTTTGTGCCATGTACGCCGGCCGGAATCATCGAGTTGCTTGACCGGAATCAGATCGAAATGGCGGGCGCCGGAGCGTGCATTATCGGGCGCAGTCAGATTGTTGGCCGGCCTCTGGCGAATCTGCTGCTCCAACGCCATGCCACCGTTACCATTTGCCACTCTCGGACGCGCGACCTGCCCGGCGTTGCCCGGCAAGCGGACATCCTGATCGCCGCGATTGGAAAGCCGGCGATGATTGGCCGTGATTACATCAAAGCAGGTGCGACTGTAATTGATGTAGGCGTAAACAAGTTCAGCGACAAGGAAAAAGCGGTTGAGGTTTTTGGCTCAGACGCGGCGCGGCGAACACAAGCAATTGTCGAGAGAGGTTACACACTAATCGGAGACGTTCATCCGGCAGAAGCGAATTCGGTAGCGGGCAGCATAACGCCGGTGCCGGGCGGTGTCGGTTTACTCACGGTGGCGATGTTGATGCGAAATACTCTGCAGGCGGCGAAGCTGCGACGGGGATTGTGTGGCCCAGACTTTCGTCCGTGCCTTTTCTCCTGACTGACGTCAATGCTCAAGATTGGACTCACCGGATCGATTGCCGTCGGCAAGTCATTTGTGCTTTCGGTGCTAAGCGAGTTGGGTTGTCGCACGGTCGATGCAGACCAAGTGGCGCGAGAAGTGGTTGCGCCGGGCACGCCGGGTTTGCGTGCAGTCGTCGAGCAGTTTGGGCCGGATGTTTTGAAAGCGGATGGCGCGCTTGACCGCGCCAAACTGGGCGCGATGGTTTTTGGCGACGAACCCAAACGCTTGAAACTGAATTCGATCCTGCACCCCTTCATTATCTCTCGACAAGACGAAACGATTCAGCAATGGGAAGGCGAAAACCCAAATGGAATTGCCGTGGTTGACGCCGCCTTGATGATTGAGTCGGGCGGTTACCAGCGCTTCGACAAATTGATCGTAGTGCACTGCCGTCCCGAAATTCAGTTGCAACGGCTGATGGCCCGCGAGCACCTAACGCTTGAAGAAGCGCAGCGGCGCGTTGCTGCGCAAATGCCGCAGGAAGAAAAAAAGAAATACGCAGACTTCTTGATTGACACGTCTGAAGGTTTTGACAGCGCGCGCCGGCAGACTGAGGAAGTGCTGCAGAGACTTCAGCCTGTGCCTCCCGAGTAAGTCACGGACTAAAGCCTGGGTCACGACAAGAAAAACTATTGCCCGCGTTTTGGTCGCGTGTTAATTTTGAGGCGACTGTGATGACTGATTTTTCATCGCGCTTGGTTTTATCCGCTATCCTCACGCTGACGGTCATTCACGCCGGCTGTACGGCTTCAGCCAGCAACCAACTCTTCTTTGGCAAGACAGATCCGCCACGCGACAACGTGCTGCGATACGTTTCGGGTGCTGAGCCTGAAACCCTTGACCCGCAAATCTCGGACGGTCAGCCCGAGGCCAGAATTTACATGGCCCTTTACGAAGGTCTGGTTGAGTACGATCCGAAGACTACCGCGCCGATTCCGGCCCTGGCGACGCGGTGGGAGATAAACAAGGATTCTTCGGAGTTCACGTTTCACCTGCGCCATGACGGCCGTTTTTCAAATGGCGATCCGATCACCGCGCGCGATTTTGTCTACACCCTTCGCCGTGGGATGTCGCCGGAGCTGGCCTCGCGCACTGCGGCGCTCGCGTATTACGTCAAGTACGCACAGGCATATAACGAGCATGGTGTGTTCGTCCAGGATCCGAAGACGGGAAAGTTTCTGTTAGAACAGGATCTGGAAGATCCATCGGCGAGCGACGCCTCGGGCAAGCCAAAAGTTCCACTGACTGCCCAGGCTGTGACATCAGTAGCTGAAGAGTATCCACCCATTCCCGAGGACAAGGTCCCCGACGCCGACACCGAATTTCACCGGTTCATGCACTCACCGCCGCGTGTAGTCCTGCCGGCTGACGAGAAGAAGCGAGACAAGCAGGTCAATGCCAATCCGAAACTGAAAGAGATGCTCGCGGGGAAGCAATTTGTCCCGGTGAAAGCTGAAGACATTGGGGTTGAAGCGATTGACGATCACACCCTGCGGATCTGCCTGGCCCAGCCGGCGCCGTTCTTCATGAGCCTGTTGCCGCATCAGTTCTTTCGCGTGATCAACCAAAAGACGGTCGAGCAAAACAAAGCCGGGTGGACGCTGGAAAAGAACATCGTCACCAGCGGGGCCTTCAAGCTCGAGCGTTGGTCACATTACGATCGGGTGGTGGTCAAGAAAGATCCAATGTATTGGGACGCCGCCAATGTGAAACTTGATGCCATCGTTTTTTATCTGGTCGTCGAAAACACGACGATCATCAATCTTTATAAAGCCGGCGAAATCGATGCCATGTACAACCATACAGTCCAGGCGCAATGGCTCGATACGATCGAGCCTATGAAGGACTACATGGACGCGCCTGAGGCGGCGATCGAATACTGGCAATTCAACACGACTAAGGCGCCGACAAATGACGTGCGTGTCCGTAAGGCCTTTAACATGGCCCTGGATAAGAAGGCAGTCGCTGCGTGGCGGCACGCTAAGCCCTTGACCGGCATTACTCCGGAAGGAATTTTTCCAAACTATCCGGCGCCCAAGGGCGACGACTTCAATCCTGAACAAGCAAGATCGCTGCTTGCGGAAGCCGGTTATCGGGACGCTTCGGGAAAATTCGATCCGCGGAAATTTCCCGCGGATCAGGTAGAGATAAACATTAATCCGGAGGGCTCAAACATTCCAATCGCCGAATTTATCCAGGCGCAGTGGAAACAGAACCTCGGCATCACTATTCAAATTAGCATTAAAGAGCAGAAGACTTTTCTCGCGGCACGCGCAAAGCTGGAATACAAGGGAATTTCGCGAACGGGTTGGAGCGCTGACTACATCGACCCGTTCACATTTCTCGGACTTTATTACACCGCCGGATCGAATAACGGCACCGGTTGGTCTGATCCGAAGTATGCTGCACTGCTGGATGAGGCAAACAGCACCGGCGACGCCCAAAAACGTTATGCACTTATGGCCCAGGCTGAAAAAATGGTGCTGGATGCGCAACCGGTCTTGCCCCTGGTAACAACCAGTGCGCGTTGGCTAAAGAAGCCTTACGTGAAGGGCATGTACCCGAATCCCGCGACGCTGCTGGCCTGGAAATTCGTTTACATCGAACGCGATCCGGCAAAGTGGGATTATGGCGTTCCCAAGATGACCGATTAGTAAGACAAGCTCCAGCTTGTCAAGGTCTTTAAGTTTCGTCCGATGTTCGACAAACTGAAGTTTGTCGTACTAACACATGCTCCGCTTCATAATCCGCCGCATAATCGTAATCGTCCCGATGCTCTTTATCGTCGTGACCCTCACGTGGGCTTTGGTCCGCCTGGCGCCGGGAAACTTCTACACAAGCGAAAAGAAACTATCTCCGGCGGTCGAGGAGAACCTCCGCGAGAAGTACGGACTGAACAAGCCCTGGCACGTCCAGTATCGCCGCATGCTTTGGAACATCGCACGTTTCGACTTTGGTACTTCACTAAAATATGAGGGTCAGTCCGTAAATAAGATCCTCTGGCGCGCGCTGCCAGTCTCAGCGACGCTGGGGTTGAGCGCTTACCTGATTGCGTTGTTTGTCGGCATCACCACCGGCACGCTCGCTGCCCTCAGACAGAACTCGTGGATTGATTACGCCAGCATGGCCCTGGCGATGCTCGGCATTTCAATTCCCAACTTTGTTTTGGGACCGCTGCTCGTGCTGATCTTTTCGCTGACTTTGTTTTGGCTCCCGCCCGCTTTGTGGGATGGGTTTCCCAGCAAGAGTCTCATTTTGCCGGCGTTAACGCTGTCAGCCATCTACATTGCATACATTGCCAGGCTGACCAGATCGGGAATGCTCGAGGTGATGAGATCAGACTATATCCGCACTGCGCGCGCGAAGGGTTTGAGCGAAGCAGCGGTGGTCGGGCGTCACGCTATTCGCGGAGGGCTCTTGCCGGTCGTTTCATTTTCGGGGCCTGCCCTCGCATTTTTGATCACGGGAACGGTGGTGGTTGAACGAGTTTTTTCTTTACCGGGCTTGGGCAATTACTTTATCAACGCGTGTTTCAATCGCGACGAGCCGCTCATCATCGGCATCGTCGCGTTCATCGCCATCTCAGTTTTATTTTTCAATCTGATCGTGGACATCTCGTACGGCTTCATCGATCCGCGGATTAGATATTAGCAACGTTAACAGCGCTATCTTTACAGTGGACGAAAACAACAAACATCCTTCTGAATCTCAGGAAGGTCAGTTTATTGAGCGCGACCCGGACCATCCGGTGCTCCAGATTGGACCTGAGATAGCCGTAGCCGAAGACGTTCATTCCGTCGTCACCGGAGAACTGGTCGCCGGAAGCTCTTTGTGGCGCGATGCGTGGCGACGACTCTTGCGAAACAAGCTCGCAGTCTTTGGCATGGTCATAGTGCTGGTAATCGCTCTGGCCTCATTGATAGGGCCAACGATTATTCAGAAGACGACCGGCTACTCCTACGAGTACATTCCGAAGGAAATCAATCTCAACAAATCGTTTGCTCCTTTTAGATCTCCGGAGGGAAAGTTTTCCTGGCTCCATCCAATGGGCACGGACAATGCGGGTCGCGACATCCTGGCGCGAGTTCTTTCGGGCGGCCAGATTTCGTTGATGGTGGCGCTAATAGCGACGGCCGTGTCGCTGATCATTGGAGTGTCGTATGGCGCCCTCGCGGGTTATGTCGGCGGCCGCGTAGACGACTTGATGATGCGCATCGTCGATGTTCTGTACGCGCTGCCCTACGTGATCATCGTGATTGTGCTGCTGGCGCTGCTGCCGGCAAAGACCCCGACCGGGCAACTCGCGCAGCTCTTCGTGGCGCTGGGTGCAGTTTCGTGGCTGACGATGGCGCGCATTGTGCGCGGCCAGGTACTTTCTCTGAAGAACCAGGAATTCGTCCTGGCGGCCCGCGCGACGGGCGTCTCAACACCGAAAATTATTTTCCGACATTTGATTCCGAACGTGCTGGGACCCGTGATCGTGTACGCGACATTAACGGTGCCGACTGTGATGTTGAGCGAAGCATTTCTGTCGTTCCTGGGCCTGGGTGTCCGTCCGCCCCGTGTCTCGTGGGGAAGTCTCGCTGCAGACGGCGCGCAGAATCTTGCGATCTATCCCTGGCAGTTAATCTTTCCCGGGGTAACCATGGCCCTAATGCTTTTCTGTTTGAACTTTTTGGGCGACGGACTGCGTGACGCACTGGACCCGCAGATGAGAAAGCAGTAGCCGTGTCACAGACTTTAGGCTGTGACGGCTTTGCCTCAAAAGTCCGAAAGGGCACGTGTCATTCACACCGGGCTTTAGCCCGGTGATAAGCAGAGGGGGAAACTAGTGAACCGTTTTAACGGTTTACTTTTCTTCTTAAAACACTCAGGTGATTGAGTACGAAGGACTTTCCTGGTAAACGACACGGAGAAACCGTTGAAACGGTTCCTATGATTATCACGGTCTTTGATCACCGGGCTGAAGCCCGGTGTGAATGAGAGTAAGACTCTAAGACTTTTGAGGCAAAGCAGGCTGTGACCTATTGTGAATGATCAGATGACACAGAACGGGACCTTACTAACAGTCAAAGACCTGCGCACGTACTTCGAAACTGAAGACGGCACGGTCAAGGCTGTTGACGGCGTCGGCTTTGAACTACAGGCCGGCGAGACGCTGGGTATTGTCGGCGAGTCAGGCTCAGGCAAGTCCGTAGCGAACCTTTCGATCATGCGTCTCATTCCCAATCCGCCCGGCAAGATTGTTTCAGGGTCAATCATGTTTCACGGTCGTGACGTCTTGAAATTGTCTTCGCAAGAGGTTCGCGAGTTGCGCGGCAAGCGGATCGCCATGATCTTTCAGGATCCGATGACGTCGCTCAATCCGTTCATGCGCGTATCGAGCCAGTTGATGGAAGTTACTCGGCTTCATTTGGGCCACGATAAGCAGCAAGCCCGCGCTCATGCGATTGAGATGCTCGAGCATGTTGGCATTCCTGACGCTGCTGAGCGGGTGGACAGCTACCCGCACGAATTCTCCGGAGGCATGCGCCAGCGCGTGATGATTGCCATGGCGCTTTCGTGCAAACCTGAATTGCTAATCGCCGATGAACCAACGACTGCTCTCGACGTGACGATCCAGGCGCAGATTCTTGATTTGATTAAGCGTTTGAAAAGTGAGACCGGCGCCAGCGTGATTTTGATAACACATGACCTGGGCGTAGTCGCCGGCATGACTGATAACGTGCTTGTGATGTACGCCGGAAGAATCTTTGAGCAAGCGCCCACCGGCGAACTATTTGCCCGTCCGGCTAATCCTTACACGCGCGGGCTTCTGCGATCGGTTCCGGATCCGGCAGCGGAGCAGGGAGAGCTTTACCAGATACCGGGTCAACCACCCGATTTGGCGCGCGCGCTTGAGGGTTGTCCATTCGCCCCGCGCTGCGAACGCGCCGAGGATATCTGCCGTCGAGAGTTTCCGCCGTTCGTACAGGTCGCCAGCAATCATCACTCGCTGTGTCATTTCGCAAACGAGGTCTACGCAGAATCGGCAAATCAGGGATGATGGAAACGCAAACTCAGCCATTGATCTCAATCAGGGATTTGAAGGTCCACTTTCCCCTCGGGCGCTCGTGGCTGGGGCGGGCGAAGCAGATTGTGAAAGCGGTCGATGGCGTTTCGCTGGACATTCTTGACGGAGAGACGCTCGGGCTGGTCGGAGAGTCAGGTTGTGGAAAGTCCACACTCGGTCGCGCAATTCTGCGTCTGGTGAAACCGACGTCTGGAGAAGTTTTGTTTCGCGGCAAAGATCTGGCAAGCCTTTCAAACTCAGCAATGCGGGCCGAGCGCCGTCACCTCCAGATTGTTTTTCAGGATCCGTACGCTTCGCTGAATCCGCGCATGACCGTGAGTCAGATCATCAGTGAGCCGATCGCGACTTTCAACCTGGCGCGCGGCGAGGACCGCCGGCGCCGGGTCCAGCAACTGATGGAGCAGGTTGGCCTCAGCCCGCGTTTTCTAAAACGCTATCCGCATGAGTTTTCAGGCGGGCAGCGACAGCGTATCGGCATCGCCCGCGCGCTCGCGGTGGATCCGGATTTCATTGTCGCTGATGAACCGATTTCCGCGCTCGACGTGTCGATCCAATCGCAGATCATGAACTTGTTGGATCGGCTGCGGCGCGAAAAGCACCTGACCTATCTGTTCATCTCGCACGACCTGCGCGCGGTCCAGCATGTTTCGGATCGCGTGGCGGTAATGTACCTGGGAAAGATCGTCGAAGTTGCTCCGGCCAGGACCATCTATTCGCGGCCGCTAATGCCTTACACCAAGGCGCTTATCTCAGCAGTGCCTGTGCCCGATCCGAAAGTCGAAGCCACCCGCCGTCGTGTCGTTCTGGAAGGCGACGTTCCTTCACCCATCAATACGCCAAGCGGATGCCGCTTTCATACTCGCTGTCCGTACGCGATTGAAGCGTGCCGCGAGGTCGAACCACAACTCGTGCAAATCAAACCTAGCCACTTCGCCGCCTGTATCCGAATTAGCCCGGAAGAGCCCGATATCGAGCGCGTCGCCCCCGGGGCCGCGCCCGGTCTCGCCCAACATATCCTCGACGCGTGAAAAATAGCGCCAATTAGTAGTTTAAGATTACTGTGAATTGAGTTTAGAGGGTTTTGCGAATGCCCTCGAAGAAGCGGAGTCTAAGGTCCGCGGGACGTGAATTCAGGCGCTGCCTAAGATGGCGCTAGCACTCACAAAGCCCGTCTCTTGAGCCCCAAATGACTGGTAAGAAGCTCGCCCGACCGCGCGCGATTGAACAGGAAACGCCAGAGCAGGCGCCGCGAGGCTGGGCCCCGCTTCAGCAATCCATTGCTGAGCAATCGGGGTTGTCGTTGCTGCTGGTCGAAGGCCATCAGCCGCCGGCCCTGGCCATCGCCAACAACAACTCGATCTGTGCGGCCCTCCAGTCTTCACGTGATCATGTAAAGCTGTGTGATCCCTTTTGCGGCATAGCTCATCAACGCGCGACGGCTGAGAAAGCGGTGGTGCACTATCGTTGTCACGCGGGCCTGCAATGCTTTGCGATTCCGGTCGAGCTGCCGGACGAACGAAAACTGGTGATGATTGGAGGACGGGCGTTCGCATCGGGGGCGGACTATCGCGAGTTTGTTGAGCGCGTTCGTGCCGGAGACCTGCAGGAGCTGGCCAGTGACGAGCTATTTCACAATGTGATCTTTGCGGAGGAAGGCGCCCTCGATCATGCGGCGCTCAAAGTCAGTCGCGCAGCCCGGGAGTTCGTCGAGGAAACGGTTGACGAAGCAGGCGACGAATTTGTCGAGACGCGTGAGGAAACCGAGGACCTATCCGAAGAGCGTCGTGTCCGCACTCAGGCCCATTTTGGGCTTGATCGCCGTGCTCCGTTTGCAAATTCAATTCGTCGCTTCGCTGAACAGATAGATGCCAGTGACCCTTCGAAGATTTACGAATCGATTCTGTCGCAGTCAGCCGAGCTCTTAAAGGCCGAACGCAGCTCGCTGTTTTTGTTCGACGAGAATACGAACGAATTGACGATGAAGGCCGCGCGCGGGCTTCCGGTCACGGCAACGGAGGTTGGCAGCATTCGCCTGGGTGAGGGAATTGCCGGCATGGCTTTCAGTGAAGGCCGTCCACTGGTAACAACCATCGATGCACTCCGACGCAGCCCTTTGTTAGAGCGCCAGTACAAGACCAGCTCGTTCATCAGCTATCCGATCGCGATCGGCCCGCGCAAAATCGGTGTGCTGAACATGACCGACAAGATCGGCGGCGGAGCTTACGACGAATCCGACTTGAACATGATTGAACTGGTCGCCCCGCAAATCGCGCTGGCGCTCGAACGCGCGCTCTGGCAGCACCGCGCCAACCAGTTTCAACTCATGTCGATCACCGATCCGCTGACGGGCCTGCATAATCGGCGGTATCTGGAAGTCAGGTTGACCGAGGAATTGAATCGTTCAAAGCGGTATGATCAGCCGATGAGTTTCATGATGATCGACATCGATGATTTCAAACATTACAACGACAGCAACGGTCACCAGGCCGGCGATCGCGCGCTGGAAATTACCGCGCAGGTGTTGAAATCAACGTTGCGTAAGGTCGACGTGGCGGCGCGTTACGGCGGCGAAGAGTTTTCAATATTGCTGCCACAGGCTACTCTAAAAGAGGCCGGAGCCATCGCCGATCGGCTACGGCGACAGATTATGGCCACCAAGTTTCCACACGGTGAGGCGCAGCCCCTCGGCGCCGTCACGGTCAGCATCGGACTAGCAGCTGTTTCGCCCACCCTCGATACCGCGGAAGCGATCATTCGGGCCGCGGATCGCGCGCTGTATCATGCGAAGAGTCACGGCAAAAATCGCGCGTATGCTTATCAGGGCGCAGCCAATGAATAATCCGTGGAATTGATGAGACACCCGCGCATTCTGGCGAATATCAGTCGGGACGATTTTGTCGGCCGCGATGCCGAGCTGCGCCAATTGGTCGACTATGCGCAGCAGTCTGATCCTCAGCGCGGGCTGGTGGTCCTGGGAGCGCCAAACGCGGGGACATCGGAGTTTCTACGCCAGGCTTATGACGAATTGTTTCTCGGGCGCAGCTTTTCAGTTCCGATCCATTTCGCATTCGACGGGTCCCGGCCCATCGCCGAAATCGGCGCTGATTTCTTCCAAAGCTTTCTTAGACAGTACATCGCCTACCGGCGGGTCGATCCGACGTTGTCGACTGTTCCGCTGACCCTGCACGATCTGGCGGAGCTTGCGCTGCCGACTGATTACGAGGGAGTAACGTCGCTGCTCGAGGCTTTCGAGCGCGAGCGCACCCACGCAGACCACGCTGCTTTTCTCAAGTTTTGTTTGAACGCTCCTCGGAGATTGGGAGCGGAATCAAAGAAGAGTTTTCTCCCGCTGATCGACTGTGTAGGAATAGCCGGAACCGGAAAAGAGGAAGCTGCGCTGGGTCACGGAGTTGTGCGGGCCTTTATGCGACGCGATGAGCACGTCGCTCTGGCCGGCCTGCGACGTCACTTACTCAACCTGATCAATTCTTCCGGCGCCGCGCAGGACAACTTTGACGTGATTAATCTGGATCGCCTGAGCGATGGCGAGGCTGAATCGTTGCTCGACCGGATAAGCCGCAAGCTGCAAATTGAAAGCAACGAACAAACGCGGGACCTGATAGTGCAGGAAGTGAATGGCAGCCCATTTTTCGTTACGGCGTTGGCCCAGGCAGCGCGAGACACCCGCACGCCGTTGACGAGCTTTCTCAATTGCCAGCGACTCTATGTTGACGATCTGCTGGGCGGACGCATTCATCGTCATTTCTCAGAGCTGCTAAATGAGATCGTTCCGCAGACCCAGACGCGTCGCACATTGTTCCGCGTGCTGTTCGAGTCCGGCATGAGCGAGACACGGAAAGCTTCTGTCTGGGCCTGGAAGAAACGCCTCGGAGTTGAGGCGGCTGAGTTCGAACGCATCATCGACGCGCTGCATATTTACGAGCTCGCTAATTCGAGCGGCGCCATGGTCGAGCTGAATACTGAGTCGACTTTATGGATGGATTATCTGCATGCTCATTATCAACTTGAAGTGGCCGGCGAAGCCCGCGCGCTCACGGTTGCCAACACGCTGTTGCACAGTCTGAAGCGTGCTCCTCATGCGATGGCGCGCAAGTACCGGCGCGAAGCGGCGCTCGGCCTGGATGAGCTGCTCGCCCGTTTCAATTGTCAGGAGCTGCCCAGCAGCTTGTTTCATTACGAACGTTTTGCCGAGGCGTATACCGGCGTCGACACTGACGCGGTCAACGCCGCCCTGGACGCTGAATCCAATCTGCTCCGTGTGCCGCAAATCGTTCATGTAGCTGATTGCAGCGCTTTTACGGCGGGGCTGCGGACCGAAGAGAAGCGTTGCTCGATTGCGCACGGGTTTGACTCGGCGGACTACACCGACGAAAGCGAAGTTGTCTGGCTCGCCGTCGAAATTGATTCAAAGCTGGAGGCGTCCGCTGATCTCACGAAGCAGTGGTGTGATCGTCTGGCGCAGATCGCGCGCGAGTGCAATTTCCATCGCATCCAATTATGGCTAATCAGTCCGGAAGGGTTTTCAGCTGAGGCCGCTAAGCTGCTTCGTGAACGAGGCGCGCACAGCTCCAGTCACCGGCAGATCGAACTGCTGGCGGCGCGTTTGGCTCCCGCGGCCGCGGTCAAAGCGGAAGATGCCGGCGACGAGTATGAAATGATAATCCCGATGGGCGCCGACACTGAGTTGATATCTGCGCACACCGTCGAACAGATTGCGCGGCGTTTGCACTTTCGACCGGAAGCGATCAATCAAATCAAGCTCGCGCTGGTCGAAGCATGCATCAACGCGGCGGAGCACAGTCTCAGTCCGGATCGCAAGATTTATCAACGCTTCCGCGTAGAAAATGATAAATTGGTCGTTACAGTTGCGAGTCGCGGGGTGGTCCCGGCAAAGGCTGTCGATCAAAACGGTGGCCAGAACGGTGAAACGAAGAATCGACGTGGATGGGGATTGAAACTCATCAAGTCGCTGATGGATGAAGTCGAATTCGAGCGTGTTGATGACGGGACGCAGCTGCGCATGACTAAGTACCGTAAATAGTAAATCGTCAATCGTAAATAGCATCGGCAGCCAGAGACTCTATTCACGATTTACGACTCACGATTTACTCGTGACAGTAAGGGGGGCTTACTGAAGATGGCGGATACTACGGGGGCAACTCCGATACAGGCGCGCTGTGTCGGGGACACGGCAATAATCTATGCCAGCGATTATCTAAATAAACTGAGCGGCGAACGGATCGAGCGTGAATGCAAACGCCAGCTTGAATCCGGCCGTCACGCAGTGGTGATCAATTTTCGGGACACCGAACTGGTCAACAGCATCGGTGTCTCGATTCTGATGGGCGTGATCGACGCGGCCGAGCAAAGCCAGGCGCGGCTGATTTTTTCCGACGTCAACAGTCACACCGCCGATCTGTTCGAGATGTTAGGACTGACCCGGCATGTCAGTGTGGTGAAGGACGAGGAAGAGGCGCTGGCGGCGCTCTCGGCAGGGAACTAGCCGCGGATTTGCGCGGATAAACACGGATCAGATCTTAACCAAACTGCTTGAATGAGTTCCTTTAACCTGTGTCTCGAACGACTTACTTTGTTGCTGTGTTTGGACAATTCGGCTGAATTATTTGCTTGAATCCGCGTTTCATCAGCGTTCATCCGCGGCCAAATCCGATTTATGGAAGCTAATAACCAACGATTACTTCACACGTTCGCGGCGCTCGCCGACCTGGGGCAGGAGATTGCCAACACGTCGGACTTTGAAGAGATGCTGCGCGCGTCGTTTCACCTGCTTCTAGGGTCTGTCGCCGTCCGGCGCGGCGCGGTGGCCCGCTATGAACGCGGCCGCGACACGCTGCGTCTAATCGCCTCGAGGGGCCTGGAACAGATTCCCGATACCAGTCTTCCGATAGATCGCGATCACGCTCAGCATCTCGCCAGTCTCGGCGCTGCCCTGACTCTCGAGGATGCGACGGCGCAGGCCACGCGCTTCATGCAGGACCACCGGGCAGCCTTCTCGTCAGTAGAGATTGATCTGCTCGTGCCTTTGGTGGTGCGCGAGCGTTTGATTGGCATTGTGTTGCTTGGCGAAAAGGCCAGTGGTGAGAAATTCACCGAAGAAGATTTGGAAGTTCTCGGGGCGCTCTCGCGTCACATCGCCGTGGGCATCAACAGTCATCACCTGCTGGAAGAGGTCAAGCTGAAGGTCGAAGAAAACCGCCAGCTTTACGATGGCCTGCGCACAATTTACAAAGAGACCGTGCGTGCGTTTGCGGCAGCCATCGACATGAAGGACCGGTACACCCAGGGCCATTCGGTGCGCGTGGGCAAATACAGTGAAGTGATCGCGCGCGAGATGGGCTGGAGCGACGATCAGGTCGAGGGCATTACCATCGCCGGCTACCTGCACGACATTGGAAAGTTAATCGTCGATCTCAGCGTCATCAACTCGCCTTTGCGTTTCAGCGCGAAGGACTCGGAAGAGATGAACAAGCATCCGGCGGCCGGTTACGAGATCCTCTCGCCCATCAGCCATCCCTACGCGGACATCCCGTTGATGGCCCGGTATCATCACGAACGGATCGACGGCAACGGTTATCCCGATGGATTGAAAGGCGATGAGATTCCTGCGGGCGCAAAGATTGTGACGCTTGCCGATTCATTCGATGCAATGACAACCGATCGGCCTTACCGCAAGAAACTTCCGCTTCAAGATGTGCTCGAAGACTTTCGCCAGAACACCGGTACGCAGTTCGATCCGGCAGTCGTATGCGCCTTCTGTCGCGCCTTTTTGGGCGAAATCGAAGGGAAGAAAGAACGGCGGCTGCTCAACCTGCTGAACCGGAATTACGATGACCTGGAAAGTTACTCACCGCTTCTGAATCAGATGCTCGCAGAATTTGATGGCGCCTCGCGGGCGGCGACCACTACGCATTAGAGTTGCGCCTTCGGCGCAGCACCTAGCGGTAAGGCTTTGCCTTACCGAAAAGCCGGCCAGTCAAATTAAGGCCGAGGCTAAGCCTCGGCTCTTTTCTTTTGAGGGTTCGCGACGGAAAGCCAGAGGCTTTCCGCAAGGTGCTGCGGCAGAGCCGCGGTTACTTCTACCGCGGCTGAATCCGCAGCGTGTAGCTGCAAATCCCAATCTTCTCGTCCGGCTGCACCACCGTGCGTTGCTCGCGTGGCAGTTCTTTGCCGGAGATCAAAGTTGGATTTCTGCCTTTTGAAGTAACCCAATAGCGGCCCTGATCGTCGAAAGTGAGCGTCGCGTGCACGCGGCTGATTTCCGGATCGCCTTTCAAAGGCAGGTCCACAGCCACTGACTTTGAGCCGCGACCAATAGTGATCTCGGCTTTGGTGATAGGCACCACAGATTGACGCACTCCTTCACGCCACAACTCCATTGCATACAATTCGACGACGCGCGGACGCACGACTGTAATCTCTCCGCCTTCTGATTCGCCTGCTGATTCGCCTGGGCTGGCCGTATCAATATCGCCGGGCGCGGGCGTACCGGCGGGGATGTTGGCGGTCGGTGGCGGACCGGACGTGGTGGCCGCGGCCGGTCGTACGGTGACCATAGTGTGGCCGGTTTCGGTTTCATCCCAGACCGGCTGTACGCGGAATTCGTTCTTGTTGAGCGTGCCATCGACGCGCAGCTCGATTGCGAACGACTTCGTCTGCAACTGGACTGAGCCGGCCAGCTCGCGCGCGCGTTCCGAGAGCACATGAAACAGACCCTGCTCGAGTCCGCGGCGCTTATCGCCCTGCCACTCTTTGTCGTCATCGTTGCTGAGATAGACGATGTATTCGCGAGGGATGTAAGTCGGCCCGCCCGGAGGCGTGAACATTTCGCGCTGCATCACGGCCTCGACTTCACGCGCGATCTTTACCAGGAACTCTTCGGAAGCACGCCGGGGATGCGACTTTTCGTCTACTTCTTCGAGGAGATCGTCGGTCTGCTCGCCGTCGATCCACTTTCTGATTGATTCAATTAGGCCCATAGTTTCGTCAATAGTAAATCGTAAATCGTGAATAGAAAAAGCCGATTTGTTGCAAACGACCTATTTGCTATTTACGATTAACGATTTACGAAGTTACTCAAACTTTAGATACTTCTTGTATACCCAGCCTCTGTCCAGCGACGATGGATCGTCTTTCGGGCGACCATGCTGGAGCACCTGCACTTCACACCAGCTCGCGTTGCTGTTGATGTTCAGGACCTTCACGCGCGATCCCGCCTCAGCTAATCCGACCTGATCGTTAGCCGAACTTGGCCCTGCGCGCAAGTTCAAATCAGTGGTTGTCACTGCCTCCTGCCCCACAATACTGGGCTGCTGGTTCGTCGTCTGTTGGGCCCAGCGCGTGCGAATGTAGTTTCTCGTGGCCAGCAACATTCCCGCAAAAGCAAGAATCAAAATGGCGCCAACGATGACGGCACGCAGACTTTTTGAGATTTTCGGAGCAGCAGCCGGAGCGGGCACGCCACTGGCGCGCGGCACTGCGACGGTGACCCGGCCGGCCTGTTGAATCGTACCAAAGCCCTGGGTCGAGGCAATCGCCGGCGCGGGCTTATTGGCAATCGGCACGACTATGCGCGGACGCGCGCCATTGCTGGTCGCTTCGTGACGCAGTTCTTTTGACGTTTCGAATCTTGGTTTAGGGGGCGCATCCGTGATCACGGCAGCCTCGACGTTAAGATCAGGAGGCACTGAGACTGGTCTCTCTTCGACGTGGAGAGGACGCGTGGGCGGCATCATGGCGTCACTCAACTCGTCCCAAAACTCCTGCATAGTTTGGTAGCGTGCGGCCGGCCGCATCTGCGTGGCCCGCTCCAAAACGCGAAGCACGGGCGCCGACCAGTACTCGTGTGACAGGTGTTCGGGAAGTTCGGTAATCGGTTCGTGCGCAAAGCGCCGCGGCGACACGCCACAGAAAAGTGTGTACGCGGTCTTGGCCAGCGAGTAGATGTCCGCGGCGGGCGTCAATTGCTCGCTCGACAACGAACGCGTGTCCAGTTGTCCGGTCTGAAGCAGGGGACTGTGTTCGGGCGCGGCGTAAACGTTTGTGCCGACGCGTGTGATGGCGCCTTCCGCGGCTTCGATTTTCGCCACGCCAAAATCCGCAATCTTGACCGTCTGCCGATCGGCGGTAAGCAGGAGGTTCTGCGGCTTGATGTCGCGATGAATGACTCCACATTCATGCGCATGCGCCAGGCCTGACGAGACCTGCTGCAGATAAGAAAGCGCGCGTTCAATGCTGAGTGGCTGCTGACGGGCCAGTGCCGTCAAATCTCCACCGCTGAGATACTCCAGCACGATGTAGTGAAATGCCGTGCCGTTCAGATCGAGCGCTGTGCCGTGGCCGAGACGGCTGATGATGTTCGGATGGCGGACCCGATCGAGAGCGATCGCTTCATTTTGAAAATTTTGGATGAGGGTGCGTTCGAGATCCGGATCCTGATAGCCCTGAAGCAGGACATTCAAAGCCTTGATCACAACCTGGCGAAACTGCTCGTCAGCCGCGGCGCGATCGCCGGCGACGTAAATCTCAGCATAGCTGCCGTGGCTCAGACACTCTTCAACGTCGTATCGGCCATCAAGTCGGCACTGTAAAAGCTTCAGTTCTGACATCGATCGCCTGCCATCACTTCGGCGCCGCCTTTACACCGACAACTTCGTCGAGCAGGAGAGCTGCTTTCTGGTCGTCGCGGAGTTTGAGGGCGGCCGCCGCTTGGGCCAACTTAATCTCCGCGCCCAAAGGCAGGTTGGACTTTGGTTCTGCGCGCATGTTGGCGACGGCCATGTCGAAAGCCTGGCTGGCATCGCGGTGGCTGCCAGTAAGCATCAGCGCGCGTCCATAGAGATAAAGAAATTCGGGATCCTTTGAATCGGTTAGCTTGGCGCCCTCTGCCAGGTTATCGGTAAGCCACTTTTGCGGATCGGCATCGACTGCTGCGCGCTTGCTCTCAAACGCGGCCCGGCCGTCAGCGGGTGTCGGCGAAGGCTGCGGAGCGGGACCGGCGTTCTGCGCTGCACGAAACTGTTGATAACGCATGCCGCCGTAAAAAGCGCCGCCCGCGACTGCGAGGAAAAGTAGAAAGACAAAAAAGCGTAGCACCGGATGGCCTCCTTTTGCCGGGGCTGATTGGGCGGTCACCGCCGAGCTCTCGGCTGGTGGCGCAGGTGGAGGTCCGGGAAAAGCGATGCGCGATGCGGGCGTCAGAATTGTTTGCGGTTCTGCGTAGACGTCGGGCCGAGTCGCGGCAAGTGCGGGAATGCTCGCGTCGACCGTACGCTCAGCGTCAAACGCGGGCGCTTTGGGCGTGCCAACGCGCACCACGACGGCAGTAAGGTTGTCCTCGGCGCCTCGCTGATAGCAAAGTTGCTTCATCTCAGCGCAGAGCGCATCGACCGCCATCCCGCTCCTCAGCAGATCGCGCAGCTCGCTATCCTGAATGTGACGAGTGATGCCATCGCTGCAAAGCAGAAAGGAGGTGCCGTCGTCGACTTCGATAGTCTTCATATCGACTTCGACTGTGTCCTCGGCGCCGAGCGCGCGGCTGATGACATTCTTGCTTGGGTGGTTCGCGGCCTGTTCCGGGGTCATCCGGCCGGCGCGCACTTCTTCTTCGACGATTGAGTGATCTTCCGTTTCCCGCACGAGCTCGCCGGCGGAAGTGAGTCGATAGAGCCTTGAGTCACCGACGTGCCCGATTGTCGCCCGGGTCCCTTCCAGATGGAGCGCGACGATGGTGGTGGCCATCATCGAGAACCGCGGGTGTTCGCGGGACATCTGGTGAATAGAGCTGTTGGCCCGCTGGATCGCCAGCTCCATCAAATCTTCGACGTCATCGCCATCACCGACGCGATGTCGGAACGCTTCATTCAGAACATCGACCGCGGTTTGCGAAGCCACCTCACCGGCTTCTGCGCCACCCACGCCGTCCGCGACGGCAAAGATGCGGCGCTCGTGGTCCGCCAAAAACGAGTCTTCGTTCAGCGGCCGCTTGTCATTGAGGCCCCGATCACTGACCGAGGCCACTGCAATCTTGTCTGCGGGTCCTGGTGCGCTCACTCGACCGCCTCCAACTCGATTTGGCTTTCGGGCTCGCGTTTGGCGCGCGCGAAAGCTCGCGCATCCTGCGCGTTCCGATGCGAAAATGCCATCAACATTCCCAGCATGGCAAAACTCGTGATCAGGCTGAATCCGCCGTGACTCACAAAGGGAAGGGTGATTCCAGTCATGGGCAACGCCCGTAAGATTCCGCCGATGTTTACCAGTGCCTGGATGCCGACGAAGGCCGTCAGCCCGGCGGCGCATAACTTCGTAAACATATCACGCGCTTCGATTGAAGTGCGAATACCGGCGATGACGAAAATAATGATTGCCAGAATGACCAGCCCGCCGCCTATCAAGCCCATCTCTTCGGAAATGGCGGCGTAGACATAATCCGAATCGGCAATGGGAATTACTTCAGGAAAACCAAGACCGAGACCGCGACCCGTGGTCTTTCCGGAAGAGATTCCGAAGACAGCCTGAGCCGGTTGAAATGCGAGCTTGTCGAACCAGATATCGGTGTTGACGCTCCGCTTCATGGCTTCGCTTTCCTCAGCCAACTCTTTCATGCGCGGATTTTCAGCCAGGGCGTCGTTGTATTCCTTCTTCCACCATGACGTCTCAGGAGAAGGCGGATCAAAGCCATCCAGCCAGAGATGAAAACGCTGCTGGATGCGCGCGGGCAGAGCGCTCTGGACCGGCCGAGCAAGGGTGGGCAGCAGCGGAAACTTTTCCTGAATGTTGCGCGGCAGTGCCCCGATGACCAGGATCGAAATCACAAGCACCACTGAACCGACGAAAACCAGCAACTGCGGCCAGCGCCTCACGGCCACGAGATAAAGAGTGGCGTATGCGCCGCTGAAGATCAGCATCTGGCCAAAATCTTTGAGTGCGAAGAACGGAATGAACGGGATCGCAGCCATCACGATTAGAGGCACCACGTCGCGTGCGCGGGGAATCCCCCAGTATGTGCGCGCCAGATCTTTATAGCGAGCAGTCAACATCCCCGCGAACCCCAGCAGGAAAGGGACCTTTGCAGGCTCCCAGGGCGTCGTGTTGCCCAACGCTTTACCAGCGCTCGAAGTCACAATGGCCACACCCAGCGGCACCAGAGTCAACAGCACAATGATGAAGCTGTTGCGCTGAGTCCAGGATAAGAAGCGGTCATTCGCACAAAGTGAAAAAGCGACGGCAAATCCAATTAACGAAAGTATTGGAATCCATGTGTAGCTGGCGGTCAGCGCATCTCCGATCGAATAGCTCGATGGTTTGGCCAGTCCCTCTTCGTTTGGTGGCGGAGTCGCCGGCAGGCCCATCAAGGTGCGCTTGTTCGCGTCGTAATTCTCGTTGATGTAGCGCATGCGCAGGGTCTGGGTTTTCTCTTCACGCGCCGCCGACTTGTTGCGCGCGTTGTATTCCGGATCGCTATAGAGCCGGTACTGGACCAGCATTCCGATCGAGAAGAGAAGCAACGCCGTGGTGTAAAGCGCCCAACTGCCTTTGAATCTCTTGGCGCGAGAAAGCCAGAAGGCGATCACCACAATCGGAAGAAACAAAAGCAGGTCACGCGCGCCACCAATCCAGGACGTTTCATATCCCCGAATCAGTCCGGCGCGATGGATCGCGACATAGCCGATGACCTCGATCGCGATCAGGACCAGCAGTACGAATAGATGTGATGAAAGCCGGTTTCTCATGTTCCTTGCTGAGAGGTCAGTACCACCTGCGGTAGCAGGTGGGTACTATCACCTTAAAAACTCCCCGGGTGGGTTCGCCACCCACCCGCTACTGCGGGTGGTACTGACCTCATCCCGACGATCTGACTGAACTCATCTTGCCCTGCGCCGCGGCGTTGGGCTGGCGCTCGGCTGCGCTCCGGGCGCGCCAAAATAACCGAGCGCTTTTGCCTTAAGAATTAGCTGCGCGGCGATTGGCGCCGCGTTCCTGCCTCCGTAAAAACTGATGCCCGGGCCCGGACCTTCGAGCAGTACAGCCATGGCAATCGCGGGCCTGTCCAATGGCGCAAAGCTCAAGTACCACGCGTCGCTGCGCAGCTTTTCATTCATTACGATTTCGGTGTGCTGCCCGATGATATTTCCTCTGGGATCGCGCTCAACCACCACGCGGCGCATCGGATCGCCGGTCTTCGGATCGATTACCGGGACAGCCTTCTGCGCGGTGCCGGTTTTGCCGCCACTGCGAATACCTGCGGCTTTGACCGGGGCCATCGCGCCGGTGCCGGTGCCTCCTTCGGTCACCATGTTCATGATGCGACGCACCTCGAGCGCCTGATCACGCGTCAACACCTGGCTGAAGGCTTCTGGCGCGCGGTCAAGCTCGATTTTCGGCTTCATCAGCTTGCCCTCGAGATTGGCCGCTGCGGAAATCACCAAAGCCATCTGGAACGGAGTCATCTGCGAAGCCAAACCCTGACCGTACCCTTCGTACATTAATTCGCAGCGCGTGGATTTTTTGCCTGCCTTGAGCCATGACTCAGTCGGCGCAATCGCCAACTTGATAGCATTCGAACTGGCATTCCAGATCTCCGGTTCGCGGCGTCCCTGGCTTTCACCACTCACGCTGTCGTAAGCGCCCATCCCCAGAAGCTTCGCGGTGTCGCGGATCTTTTCGCCGCCCAGCTGTGTGCCCAGATACGAAAAATAAATATTGCTGGAGTGCTGGTAAGCCTGATCAATCCCAATGTTGCCGCAAGCTTCGCACGAGCCGTTGTCGTCGGTAATCGTCTTGTTGCAGCCGCCCGGAGAGAACATCCCGCTCGTGTTGTAGTGAATCCCATTCATGCCGTTCCGAAACGCCGCATACATCATCACCGTCTTGAAGGTCGAACCCGGCACGTAATATTCGTTGAGCGCGCGATTCAGCATCGGCTTTTCTTTGCGATCGTTATCCAGCTTGATCCAGGTGGCTTCGTCCTGCACTTCCTTCAGGCTGTACGAGGGGTTGCTGTAAATCGCCAGGACATCGCCGGTCTGCGGATTGAAAATCACCACCGCGCCGTGATTGCCCTTGAGCTGATCCACGACCTCCTGTTGCAGGTCTTTGTCGATCGTCAGCGTGTAATCCTTGTTCAACTTTTGCTCGACGGTTTGGCCGCGAATGATTTGCCAGACTTCGGGGACGGCGCCGCTCTCAGTCCCGAACATTGCACGCTCTAAACCGGGTTCGCCGCGGTCCGAGCCAAACAGATGGGCGAACGGCGAATCCATCGGATATTCGCGCACGATTTCGCCGCTGGTGTCTTTTTTGTAATATGCCAGCGGCCGCCCTTTGCGATCATAGAGCCATCCGCGCAAGGTCGATTCCGACAGGCGCCGGTTCCGCAAATCTTTGTAGCTGAGCTCCATGAACTTTGCGTTTTGTTGTGCGGCATAGCGCGCCCAGTAAACATGAAAGCCGAACATGCTGAGCGCGATCAACACAAACAACCAGCGCCAGACCCGCAACCCGCGATTAGTCGCGGTGGCGCCTAAACGCTTGCGAATATCGCCGGGCAGATTAGCCAGCACCGCGCCCGCGCCACCCGACCGCGTGAACCACATGCGTACGATCGAGAGGAGCAAAAGCAGGGCGATGAAAGCGCCCCCAGCGACATAAATAATGGTGAGCCACGCCGGAAACTTCTCCGGCGAAGTTGCAGGTGTTGGTGAAGCAGTTTGTAGCAGGAACAGTACGGGCGCCATTTTCAGGAATCGACTCTGCGAAAACGAACCTCAACGTCGCCAAAGGCGACCAGGTCTCCTTCGTTTATGGGGCGGGATTCTCCATAGGGGATGCGCTGGCCGTTGATGTGGGTCCCATTCGTCGAGCCCGTATCGGCGACCATCAGCGTGCCAAGGTTATCCATCTTTAGCGCGGCATGAATCTTCGAGACGCTGGCATCGTTAAGATGCAGTTGGTTATCGGTAGCACGCCCCACGTTCAAACGGCGGCCGCCGGGAACAAAATCGAGCAGAATTTCGCGCGAAATATTCTGCGTCAGGATGCGCGCGCTGATCGCCACGTTGAGCTTGTCGCCGTGCGTGGGTCGTTTGACCGCCTTGCCCAGCTTTTTCTGAAGATCTTCCTTTTGTAATTCTTCTTCGAATTCACCGTAGGTCGGATCGATGGCAATACCCTGGGTAAAGATATCGACGTCGGTTTCGATGGTTACGGGCGCCAGCGTGCGATAACGGCTGTCGTTGATGTGATCGATAGCTGCCGCGAGAATCTCGTGCTCGAGGCGCTTGGTCATTTCCGGAGGCGTCTCGGAATGTTTGCCCCACTCAATCTTCAGTTTGAGGTGATGGGGCGCAATACGGCCCCGGCTCTTGTCATTACGCGAACGCTCGTCAATCAGCGCATTCATGCGCCGGATCAGGTGATCGGTGGTGTAGCCGGTCTCAGTGTCCGGGGTCCGGCCCAGCTTTCGATCAACGACGTCGCCCACGCCTTCGAGCACACGACGCATGATTCGCTCAGGCATAATCGTGTCGCGCCGTCGCTTTGGTTGCTGGTTTTGTTCGTCAGCCATAACTCGGTAATACGAGTACTGCGGGGAACCTGTTCAGTGATTGAGTTTGCCGCTCAAAAATACACTACTTTTGCATGCGCTGTCTTGCTGCCTCGTACAGGATGATGCCCGTCGCCACGGCTACATTGAGGCTTTCCGTCTTTCCCTGCATGGGTATACGAACCACTGCGTCGGCCTCAGATATCTCATCAGCGGACAAACCCTCGGACTCAGGGCCGACGATCAGGGCCACCGATTTGCGCCAATCTGTTTCGCTGTAAAGCTTGTCACCCTTGGCATCAGCGCACGCCGTGCGGATGCGTTTCTTGCGGCACCAGGCAATCACCTCATCAAAGCGAGAGCCCGTCCAAATGGGAAGACGAAAGGCTGCGCCCATGGCACCACGCAGGGATTTTGTCGAGTAAGGGTCGGCAGTGTTTGCCGTCGCCACCACGCCACTGGCGCCGGCGGCCTCGGCGGTGCGCATGATCGCCCCCACATTCAAGGGGTTATTCACGCGATGAAGAACCACTAAAAACGGAGCGCGCGGTTGCGCGGCGGCAAAGGTCACGGCGTCGTGAACTGGCCGGCGGGCCAGCACAATTATTCCCTGCGGCGTTTTCGTGGAAGAGATCGACGCCAGTAGCTTTTCGTTCACCAGCGCGGACTTGCCGGCGATTTTATTGAGTTCTTTAACGAGGCGGGCGGCACGTTCTTTTGACAACTCCGCGGCAGAGATCACGGCTTCGATTTGCAAACCAGAGGCGAGCGCTTCTTCACAAAGCCGTACGCCTTCTACAAAGATGGCATCGTCTTCTTTGCCATCGCGCACGGCGCGCGCGCGGCGGAGCAGGGAATTGTCACGGCTGGTGATACTCAATTGGTTCATTTGTTCAGTGGTTCATTGCTCATTGATTCATTGCTCATTGATTCAATTGTTCATTGGTTCACTACTAGTTGATTCATTTACTCAGCGGCTGTGCCGCTCTATTTGCGGCGAAGCTTGCTTCGCCGGGGCCGTCTTGATTTTCCGGCGGCTTTGCCGCCGGCGGCGGAGCCGCATCATTCTTAAAGGCTCACCGGAAAAGCAGAGCTTTTCCGCAAATAGAGCGGCACAGCCGCAGGAATTCGCGGATCATTAAACCAATGACTCAATGAACCAATCACTCGATGAACCAATTGAATCATGAGTAAATGAATCAATCACTCAATGCGTCATTGCGCCAAGCGCACCTGCGCCCAAATCGGCCAGTGGTCTGACACGCCTCTTGGTTTGGCCACGCCCCAACGCGCGATCTCGAGCCCGCGCACGAAAATCCAGTCGGCATGATAACGCAGACCCGCGCCGCGCCACGTCGCGATGTCCGTGGGAAACGGCGTCGAATATCCACGCGATTCCATCAGCTTCCGGATCTCGATCGCCTTCTTTCGCGATAGTGTATTGAAGTCGCCGAGGATCACCGTTGGACCAGAATGACTCGCGGCGATGTTCACCACTGCCTCAGTCTGTTCGTGCTGGTTTCCCAACGGCCCGTGCGGATCGATGTGCACATTCAGGATGCGCACCCGCTCCTGTCCCAAATTAATCATGGCGCTGAGCGCCAGCCTGGGCCGCCAGGGACAATCGTGCCAGGGCAGATCGATGCGCGCGATGTTCTCGAGCGGCACCTGACTCAAGAGCGCCACACCCGTCTCGCCTGTTTCGTTAATCGCTACCTGCTCTTCAAAGTTAAGCCACCACTCGCGGCGATCCGGCTTGACGCCACGCGGAATTCCCACCGCCAGGTGAAGGTAAGGCATGTCCAACTCGCCGGCCAGCGCCGCAGCCACATGAAATCCCCCCGCGCGGCACGTCTCTTTGTCGGCTTCCTGCAGTGCTAAGATATCAGGCCTCGGGATCACGCGGTCGTCGCCAAAGGCGCGCGCCGCCTTCGAAATGTTGCGCGCCACCGCTTTCGCACGCCACAGTGGGAAGTTAAGGCCGAACTTACGTAGCAGTCCCGATGGGATCAAATGCGAGCCCACCGCATAACGAATATTGTAGGAAGCCAGCACCAGGCTGGATCGCTGATCGGCGGGTGCGCGCGGAGCTTGCTGGTTCCCGAGCTCAATGCCGTACTCGGGCGGCATGGGGGGATTAATCATTGGGCGTCAAATAGTCGCACAGACTTCAGTCGGTGGCTACATCTAAAGCGGCCTCACCGGAATGGGGCCTTTCAGGGAATCTGCTGTTTATGAGTAAACGAATAATCGCTGTCGTAGACGATCTTTTTTTCGCTTCGAAGATTCGGGGCACGGCTGAGCAGGTGGGCAGCAAAGTGGTATTTGCGCGCACTGCTGAAGCGCTGCTCGAGTCTGCGCGAAGTGAAGCGCCCTCGCTGATTATCGTCGACCTGCACTCGCAAAAGGTCGATCCAATCGAACTGGCGTCGAGCCTGAAAAGCGATGAGCTGCTGCGCTCGATTCCATTGGTTGGATTCTTTTCTCACGTGGAAGTGGAACTTCAGAAGACGGCGACTTCAGCCGGCTTTGATCGAGTCCTGCCGCGGTCAGCGTTCGTGCGGGATTTAGTGGGGCTGTTATCTACCTAATGAGGTCAGTACCACCTGCGGTAGCGGGTGGGTTCCGTATCCAGCACTATCCACTCGCTAACGCACTTGGCACTAACCTCATGCTCGGTACGTGAATATTCATGCCACAGGCTGCGGCGAGACGACTTCGTGGATCGGACGCACTTCCTGAACCAGCTGCTCGTATTGATCCAGGGTCAGCGCTTGTGCTCCGTCTGATAACGCACGCTCAGGCTGATCGTGGACCTCGACAATCAAGCCATCAGCTCCCACCGCAACCCCCGCGCATGCGAGCGGAATCACCATGTAGTTCTTGCCGGTACCGTGTGACGGATCAACGATCACGGGCAAGTGCGAGACACGACGGACTGCGGGAATCGAGGCGAGGTCAAGCGTGTTACGAGTGTGCTGCGCGAAGGTGCGCACGCCTCGTTCACAGAGCACCACGTTGTAGTTGCCTTCAGACATGATGTACTCAGCCGCGAGCAACCATTCGTCGAGCGTGGCAGACAGTCCGCGCTTCAACAGAATCGGCACGTGCGATTTTCCCGCGCGGCGGAGCAGGGAAAAATTCTGCATGTTGCGCGCGCCGATCTGAATCACATCAGCGTACTTCTCCACCAGGTCCACGCCAGTTTCATCCAGGGCTTCGGTCACAATCTTCAGACCGTAAGCCTCGCGCACCTCGGCCAAAATCTTTAGCCCTTCTTCGCCCAATCCCTGGAACGCATACGGGGAAGTTCGCGGCTTGAACGCGCCACCACGGAAAAAGCGTGCGCCGCTGCGCCGCACTGCTTCGGCCACCGCAAACGCCTGCGCGCGACTTTCGATAGCGCAGGGACCGGCAATAATCGCCAGCTCGTCTCCGCCAATGGTGGCGTCACCGACGCGAACCACAGTTTTGTCGGGGCGCAGATCCAGCGAAATCAATTTGTAAGGTTTGCTGACGCGAATCGCTTCAGATACGCCCGGGAGGTTTTCAAAGCGGCTCGGATCGACGGCGCCCTGGTTACCGGTGATGCCAATTGCCGTGCGCTGCGCGCCGGGCATGGGGTGTGGTTTGAATCCAAGTTCGGTAACGACTTCACACACATGCGCGACTTGCGCATCGGTGGCGTCGGCTTTCATGACAATTAACATGGCGAGTCAATAGTAAATCGGAAATCGGAAATGGTAAATCGAACCGTGGCTTCGGTAATGAGAAGCGGCAAGTAAATCAATAATCCAGGGTGCCTCGTGTGGGTTCATTGAGAAAAGTGTCGGTTATCGGCCGTCCAGAAACTAAATCCCAGCCTAGCGAACTAACCAGAGCAGTAATGAGGGCCAGCACCATGACAAAGACTCGGATTGAGCGCGGGCGCAGCATGAAAAAGATTGTAGGGGATAGACAGTGAATTTCAAATAAAGAGACTAGCGAATTGTCAGCCGGAACAGTCGCTTTGCGGACTGCGCTACCTCACATTCGCTCAGGCACTTCAATGCCCAGCGTGGCTAGGGCCGCCGTCAGTTGTCGCCGCGTGAAATCCGCCACCCTGATTAGCACGGCCCGCTTCACTTCATTCTCTTCACCAATTATCCGGTGCTTGTGATAGAAAAGATTGAACGCTTTCGCGAGGCTGAATGTGTACTTGGCCAGAAACGCCGGCTCGGCGCTGGCCGCGGCCTGCGCGTTGGCTTCTTCCAAACGCGCCGCCAACATCAACAGCGACCAGATGTCGTCGCCAACCTCACCCTCAAACACTCTGGGGACTTCCGCGGCTCGGTCGCTGGTCAATCGAGACGCATCAGCCAGCGCATTCTCATCCAGTTTCCGAAAGATCGAGTTCGCGCGCACCGCTGCATACTGGCAGTAAGGTCCGGTTTCACCTTCAAACGAAAGCGCTTCCTTGAAGTCGAAAGCGATCACCGTGTTGCGCGTGAACTTCAACAGGAAGTAACGCAAGGCGCCGTTGGCAATCGCACGCGCCGTGTCTTCCTTTTCTTCCTGAGAAAGCTCCGGATGACGCTCTTCAACTTCATCGAAGGCATCCATCTGCAAACGATCGATCAAGTCATCGGCCTTCACGCCGAGACCTTTGCGCCCGCTCATTTCAATGTAAGGCCGCTTGCGATCGTCATCCGATAATTCAATCTCGAGCTCTTCGCAGGCTGCCGGCGAAAGCGCCACCATTTCGTACGAAAGATGGACGCTTGCACTCTCTCCCATTTCCGGAACGATGGCCGCCACCCCACGCTTGACGATCTCCTGAGGATAAGACTGCCGCGAATCAATCACGTTGTAGACGATCGCACCACCGCCAAAATTCGGCCGCGGCACTTCCGGATGAGCGACCGAGCTCGGCTCAGTGGTGGTGATCCAGGTGGTGTGCCCGTCTTCAAATCCGCGAAACGGTTGGTAATTGAAATCGAGTCCCAGCCGGCCCAGCTTCCAGAGTTGATACGCGATGTCTTTGCCCGTGTAGGTCACCGTCTTGTTGGAACGCACGATGATCTTGTCCGATTCATGCTCGTCCGTGCCTGAGTGCGACTCGAAGGGCATCACCCAACAACCATGATTGCGGCCTTCCGCCTGGTAGTGAATCACGCCGCGATCTTTCATTAGTTCAAAAGCGCGCTCCCAAAAATTCAGGTGCAGTATCTCGGATTCACGTGCGAGCAGATCGTAACGAATGCCGAGCCGCTCCATCGTATCGAGAATCTGCTCCACGTTTCGCGTCGCCACATAATCGGCTAGCTCAGCTATGTCATTGTCCCCGGCCTCGATCGCGTGCAACACTTCAATGCGCAACTTCAGCTTTTCAGGATTCTGCTCGGCGCCGCCGTCGAGATAAAAGTTGCCGACGCGCGTGTAGAGGTCCCAACAATAAAAATCGAAAGGCGTCTCGACGGGGAGAGCCAGATCCAGCTCTTTGATTTCTTCCAGCGACAATCGTTCGATGTACATGAATCCCACGACCACATCGGCGACCTGCACACCCGTGTTGTCGATGTAATTCTGCACTTCGACGCGATCGCCGGCTGCGCGCAGGATGTTTACGAACGTGTCACCGAGCACAGCGTTGCGCACGTGGCCGATGTGCGCCGCTTTGTTCGGATTGATGCTGGTGTGTTCGACCATCAACTTGCGTGACTGCGGCGCTTCACCAACTAGGCCGGCGCCCGCATCGGCGCTCGGGCCCATGGAGGCGAGTGTGTTCAGCAGCGCGCCCCGATCAAAGAAGACGTTGAGATAGCCGGCGCCCGCGACGTCGACGCGCCCGACCTCGGCAATCGTATCCAGGGCTGACTTTAATGTTTCGGCGATTGCGCGGGGCGGCTTCTTTTCGCCGCTCTTTTGTTTGATGAGCTTGGCGAGCTCGAACGCCACCGGGAAGGCGAGGTCGCCGAGTTCAATGCGCGGCGGCACTTCACTCGCGACCGGCCCCAGTTCTACCTGAAAAGCGTCCCGAGCAGCCGCACGAATGCTGTCCTTAAGTTTGGTTTGAAGTTGAGTTAGGTTCAAAGTTCCTGATTCAGTATTAGTTGCCGCGGATTCTCGCGGGTACGGGCGGATAAGAAAACCGTCGAATTAGTAGACGTCGCCCTCATCTGTCCTGTGTTCGTTGCTTTATCCGCGCCGGTCCGCGTTAATCCGGGGCTATTCCTTAGGTTGAGTTAGGTTCAAAGTTCCCGATTCAGTATTAGTTGCCGCGGGTTCTCGCGGATAAGGGCGGATAAGAAAACCGCCGAATTAGTAGACGTCGCCCTCATCTGTTGTTCGTTGCTTTATCCGCGCCGGTCCGCGGCCATTCCTTAGGTTGCTTCGCCAAACTCGATCTTCCAAAAGAGAGGAAGAGAACTTGCCGGCTAACCAAAGTGCGATTCAGAACGGCTATTGTATTGAATGAAGTCCGAATCGCGAAATTGCTAGTTTGCGGAACGCTTTGCTAACATCGGGACGCAACATGCTTACAAGCGCGGCGGGGATCTCCAGCGAGCTCAGTTCGCGATTTGCATCAGCGAGGCGCGTGCTCGTGCTCACCGGCGCCGGAGTATCGGCGGAATCCGGCGTGCCCACGTTTCGCGGAGGCGGCAAATCCGCAGTTTGGAAAGGCATGCCGTTCGATGTGTTCTCGTCGAGCAGCATGCTGGAAAGCGATCTCGCAGCAGTTTGGGAATGGTTCAATTATCGGCGCGCGGTTTTAGAGACGCTGAAACCGAACCCGGCCCATCAGGCAATCGCGGAGTGGCAGCACCGGTGCGAAGAATTTTGTGTGGTCACACAGAATGTCGACGGCCTGCACCAGGCTGCCGGTTCACTTGATGTGATTGAGCTCCACGGAAATGTCTGGCGCGGCCGCTGCCTGGAATGCGGAAAGCGTTACGACCTGCGCGCGCTGGGAATAAAGGAGGGCGTGCCCGGTTGTCAGCAATGCAGCGGTCCACTACGCCCTGACGTAGTCCTGTTCGGAGAAATGTTACCGGCCGGTGCGTTTGAGAAGGCCGCCGCGAAAGCTGAGAATTGCGATCTCTGTTTTGTTGTGGGCACATCAGCGCTGGTATACCCGGCTGCTTCGCTTCCTGAGATCGCCAGTGCCGCAGGCGCGTACATGGTCGAGGTGAATCCGGAGCGCACTCCGCTTTCGCATCTCTGCGACGAAGTGTTGACCGGACCAGCGGGCGAGATTTTGCCGCTGTTGTAGGACAAACTTCAGTTTGTCCAGACTGACAGGCAAACTGGAGTTTGCCGTACAAATTACTGATGGGCGCGAAAATTACCAGACTTGAAGGCCGGCGACGGTCGGCAAAATCCGCTGATCTGGACCGGATTGCGCGGGGTGTGCGGCTAATCCTGGAAGGCATCGGCGAAGATCCGGAGCGGGAGGGTCTGCGCGAAACGCCACAACGCGTGGCCGAAATGTTCGCGGAGCTGACCGCGGGAATGCGCGAAGATCCGAGCGAGCACATCGTTCCGCTTTCGGGCAACAAGCATGACGAGATGGTGATCGTCAAAGACATCAACATCGCTTCTTTGTGCGAACATCATCTCGCGCCCTTCGTCGGCAAGTGCCACATCGCTTACATACCCCGGAATGGAAACATCCTCGGGGTATCAAAGCTGGCGCGTTTAGCGGAAGGCTTTGCGCGGCGCCTGCAGTTACAGGAGAGACTAACCACTGAGATTGCGAACACTTTGTTTGAGAGACTAAAGCCCCTTGGAGTGATGGTAGTGATCGAAGCTGAGCATGCCTGCATGACTTTGCGCGGTGTAAAAAAGTCCGGCGCGATGACCGTGACTTCCGCGGTGCTGGGCGGCTTTCGCAAAGATCCGCGAACCCGTGCGGAAGCGATGGCGCTGATCACCGGTCACGGCAGGTAATATTCAGCTATTGAGGAACGGTAAATGACTAATAAGCAATTGATAAAGTTTGGGACCTTCGGAGCAGTGCTGATCCTGATCGCCGTGTTTGTGGCGACCGCGATGGCGCAACGCAACGTTCGCAAGCCGGCCGTGTCCAGTCCGATTCGTGAAGACGCTTTGCGCGCGCACGTGAAGTTTCTGTCGGATGATCGTTTGGAAGGCCGGGGCACCGGCGCCAAAGGCGGAGAGACCGCAGCGCTCTACATCGCCGAACAATTCGAATCGATGGGTCTGAAAGGCGCGGGCGCGAAAGGCAGCTTCTGGCAGCCAGTCTCACTGGTCGGCGTAAAGGCGGATCCGAACACTGAGTTGCACATCGGCGGCCCGCAAAGATCTGAATCTTACAAGTTCCCCGATGACTTTGTGGCCTTCACCGGGGCGCAAACGGAACACGTCAATCTCAACACTGAGTTGGTTTTTGTGGGCTATGGCATTGACGCGCCGGAGCAGAAATGGAACGACTACAAAGGTCCCGCGGAAGATTATCGCGGAAAGATTCTGGTAATGCTGGTCAACGATCCGCCGGCCACTGCGACTGAACCGGATCTCTTTGGCGCGCGACGTCTGACGTACTACGGCCGCTGGACTTACAAATTCGAGGAAGCAGCGCGACGCGGTGCGGCGGGAGTAATTCTGCTGCACACGACGGAATCGGCCGGTTATGGATGGAATGTAGTCCGCACTTCGAATGGTTCGTGGCGGTTTGATATTGCGCGCACCGGCGGTGACAAAACTCCGTTTCTGAAAATGCGCTCGTGGATGACAGATGAAGCGGCGCACCGCATGTTTGCGCTCGCCGGTCAGAACCTTGATGAGCTGCGCAAGCAAGCGGCGACCCGTGAGTTTCAACCGGTCAAGCTGAACCTGACCGGATCGATCGATCTGAATAGTGAAGTGAAACGGGTGGAAGCGCCGAACGTGGCCGCGATTCTTCCGGGACGTGATCCGAAACTCCGGGACGAGTACGTCGTTTTCTCAGCGCACTGGGACCATCTGGGCATTGGCGCGCCAAACAAAAATGGAGACACGATTTACAACGGCGCCCTCGACAACGCGACCGGAGTGGCCTCGGTGATCGAGATTGCGCGCGTGCTTTCGACCTTGCCGGCGGCGGAAAGGCCACGACGGTCAATCCTGTTTCTGATTCCAACAGCTGAGGAGCAGGGCTTAATCGGCGCCGAATGGTATTCGAAGCATCCGCTCGTGCCGGTGAACAAGACTGCGGCAAACATCAACCTGGACTCGATGAACATCCTCGGTCCGACGCACGATTTTGTGCCGCTCGGCGCGGAACGATCGAGTTTGAAGGCGGTGGTCGAAGCGATTGCCCGCGAACGAGGCTTGCGTATTTCGCCCGACCCGCGGCCAGAGCAGGGTTCGTTTTATCGTTCCGATCATTTTCCTTTCGCCAAGGTCGGCGTGCCTTCGATTAGCTTGAAGGAAGGCAATGATTATGTCGGGCATCCGAAGGACTGGGGTGAGAAGAAGTTCAAGGAGTACAACGACGCGCACTATCACCAGCCCTCGGACGAGTACCGCGACGATTGGAATTTTCAGGGCATGATTCAGGAAGCAGACTTTGCCATGGCCATCGGCCGCCGCGTAGCCGACGCGCCCACGATGCCAAAGTTCAATCCTGATGACGAGTTTGCAAAGAACAGCAAACGATAGTGAAGGATTCTTCATTAACACCTCGCTTCAGCGAGGTGTCAGCGGTTCACGGGATTTAGAGAAACCGTTTTAACGGTTTCGCCTGGGGAAGCCGTTGAAACGGCTGTGTGTTTTTAAGAGTGCGTTGCCACCTCGCTGAAGCGAGGTGTTAATGAGATTTGCGATCACTAGCGATGACCTTTTACATCACCACTCCGATCTACTACGCCAATTCGCTGCCGCACCTGGGTCATCTCTATACGATGATCGTGGCGGATACGATCGCGCGTCAGAAACGGCAGCAGGGAATCGAGACGTTCTTTCTCACCGGCACCGACGAACACGGCATAAACATCGAGCGCTCAGCCCAGCGCAACCGGCGCACGCCGCAGGAACAAGCGGACTTTGTCGTCAATTATTTCACGAAGATGACCGACGCGTTCGCGCTCGACACGGCCCACGGCGGTTATGACATCTTCATGCGCACCACCAACCCGTTTCACTACGAAGGTGTCAGTGAACTGTGGCGGCGCATCGCAAAAGCAAAGACACCGAAAGGCAACGACGCGCTGTACAAAGGTCATTATGAAGGCTGGTTCTGCGCCGCCTGCGCCGAGTACAAGTCTGAGGACGAGTACGCTAAGCCGGCGGACGCCGGCGACCCGCCCACCTGTCTGGTCCATGACACCAAACTCGATCGCATATCAGAAGAGAGCTATTTCTTCCGGCTATCTGATTATGATGAAGCGCTCTTGAAGCTCTATGACGAGCCGAACTTTGTCAGACCGGAAGCGCGCCGCAATGAAGTGAAGAGCTTTGTCAGTGGCGGACTTCAGGATCTCTCGGTGAGCCGGCTGCGAACTTCAGTCAGTTGGGGCGTGCCTGTGCCCGGCGATCCGGACCACACCATGTACGTCTGGTTCGATGCGCTCACCAACTACATCACCGCGGTCGGCTTTGGCAACGAACAGCAGGACCGCGCCGTCGGCTTTGAAAAGTTCTGGCCGGCATTGCATGTGGTGGGCAAAGACATCCTCCGGTTCCACGCCGTTTACTGGCCTTCGTTTCTGATGGCTGCAGGAGTTGCGCAACCCCGGGGAATCTATGCGCACGGAATGTGGCTCGACCCCAACGGGCGCAAGATGTCAAAGACCCTGGGCAACACGATCGAGCTCGATGTGCTGCAGCGTCACTTCTCGATCGATGCGATTCGTTATTTCTGCCTGCGTGAAATGGTATTCGGAAATGACGGGCGCTTTGGTTACGAGAACCTGATAGATCGCACTAACAGTGATCTGGCAAGCGGCCTCGGCAATCTTTCCAGCCGGACGCTCACCATGATTCATCGCTATCGCGAAGGCCGCGTGCCCTCGGGAAAAATATCCGACGAAGGCGTGTTGCCGGCAAAACGCGCGGGCGTCGATAACGACGACATGGCCATTGCGAGTTTCATCGTACACGCGCGCGATGAATTCATTCGTTACTTTGAGGACTTTGCTTTCAGTCGCGCGTTGGAAGAAGCCTGGGGTATCGTCGCGCGCACTGACAAGATGATCTCGGACGCGAAGCCCTGGGACCTGGCAAAGGACCCGGGCCAGTCGCAGACCTTGAATGCTGTTCTTTATCGCGCGGCCGAATCACTCCGGTGGTTATGCGTGCTTTTGTATCCGGTGATTCCGAACGCGTCGCGCGAAATCTACAACCAACTAGGACTGGACCAGGAACTGGGCTTAATCAGTCCGAAAGAACTTAAATGGGGAGAGCTGAAAGCAGATGAGCAGATCGGCGAAGTGAAACCACTCTTTCCGCGAATCGACAAAGCAAAACTTATGAGCGAGATCAAATCAAACAGCGAAAACACGAGCGTGAGCGAGGGCGCCGAAAGGCCCGAAGTGCCGGCCGGATCCGGTCAGCACGTCACCGAAGCCGACGCAGTCCCGGGTGTGGCTTACATCGACATCAGCGACTTTGCCAAGATTGATCTGCGCGTCGGCGAAGTGCGCACCGCCGAACGTATTCCCAAGGCGGACAAGCTGCTGCTCATCACCGTCGACATCGGGGAAGCGCAGCCAAGGCAGATTCTCGCGGGCATTGCGCAATACTACGAGCCCGAAAAACTTGTTGGCCGCAAGATAGTTGTGGTGTCTAACCTAAAACCGCGCAAGATGCGTGGCTATGAATCGCAGGGAATGTTGTTGGCGGCTTCAATCGGTGAGGAAGGGAAGCCAGTGATCGCGACCTTTACCGAAGAAGTGCCGAATGGGGCGCGACTGAAATAACTAATTGGATCAGTTGTTCATTGAATCAATGGAACTTGAACCAATGAATCGAATCCTTACTTCCCGGTCCACTGCTTCACATTCACCACCCGATCGATTTCGTTCTCGAGTTCGGTGAGGCGATCGAGCGAACTCGGTCCGCGACAACCGTGATAGTGGCGCACTTCTTTATGGCGGCCCTGCCATGTCAATGAAGTGTTTGCCGAAGGCATATCGGTAGCGGACTGTGGGCAGCTCTTTTGTCCGGGCTCAATGAGGTCCGGGAATTTGAAGTAATGGATGTTAGTGAATCGTTCGACCAGGTCATTAAGCTGCGCGCGACTGATCTTGCCTGTTGCTTTGCCCATCTTCTTGACGAACCGGATGCCCTCGTACTCGACCCAGCCATCGGAATAGATTGTCAGTTTGTAATTCGGACAGGCGCCAAAGCACACCGTGCGCTCGAGCGTGATCAGTCTGGTGCGACGTCGCGCAGAACTGGAGTCGTCGGCCATATTGAAGACCGGCGTCAGGCACATGAGGGCCAGGGCAATCGCAAGTGAAATCAATCTCATCGAACGGCGCACCATCGTTTCCTCCCAACCGCGGTTGTTTTGGAGTGCGCAGACCTGTCGGCGCTTTGTTCGCCACGATCATTCGCAGGAGGCTTCGAAAACCCGCAGCAAAAGCGGCGACTGGTCGCCGCACTCCAAATTAGCGGCACTCTTCAGATGTTTCGGATCATACCGCAGTTCGACGTATTATCAAGACTGATTTTGTTTTGGAGTGCGCCGACCTGTCGGCGCTTTGTTCGCCACGATCATTCGCAGGAGGCTTCGAAAACCCGCAAAAGCGGCGACTGGTCGCCGCACTCCAAATTAGCGCACCACTTTCATGCCTTTCGTAGATTCTCATTGTCATATCGATGGCCCGGAGTACGACGCTGATCGCGACGAGGTCATTGCGCGCGCGCTCGCGGCGGGCGTACATCGAATGCTCAACGTCATCAGCGGCGACCCGCAAAGCGGAGCGTGCGAACGCACCATCGCGCTGGCCGGGAAGCATGAAATGATTTATGCGGCCATCGGCGTGCATCCGCATGACGCGAAATTGTTTGATGACGAGATTGAGCAGCGGCTCGTCCGTTTGATTGACCAGAGCCGTGACGTGGTCGCCTGGGGCGAAATTGGTTTGGACTATCACTACGATCATTCGCCGCGCGACATTCAACGCGAAGTCTTTCGCCGCCAGCTACGGCTCGCGCGGACACACAAGCTTCCGGTCGTAATCCATTCGCGCTCCGCTGACGACGACACCATTCAGATTCTGCGCGATGAGATGACCGGTTACGCGCCGGCCGGAGTGATGCACTGCTTCGGCGGCGGTTTGGCGCTCGCGCAAAACGCACTCGACCTCGGCTTCTACATTTCGTTTGCCGGCAATCTGACATTCAAGAAGGCTGAAGATCTGCGCGACATCGCCCGGCAGCTGCCACTCGATCGCCTGCTCGTGGAAACGGATTGCCCTTACCTGACGCCGTCGCCCTTTCGCGGCAAACGAAACGAACCGGCCCGCGTGGTCGAGACGGCGCGAGAACTCGCGACGCTTCACGGTCGTGATCCGGACCAGGTGGGGAGAATTACCAGCGAGAACTTTGCGGCACTCTTTGGTCTCAGCTAACTCAAAGCGCGCCTTTGGCGCAGCACAATGCGGTAAGCCTTGGCTTACCGTCCGGGTCAAAGAAAAGCGAAGAGGCTGCGCCTCTGATTCCGTGAGGCCTGGCCTGAAGAGATAGTCACTGTGGGTCACCGGTAAGCCGGAGGCTTACCGCACTGTGCTGCGCCGAAGGCGCAGTTGTCGCCCCTAGAGAACACTTTCACATGCGCTTCTTTTGATGTTATTCTCGAAGCGAATCAGACATGGCGCAGCAAAATTCATTCGATATCGTTTCCCAGGTTGATCGCGCAGAGATCACCAATGCGATCAATCAAACTATGAAGGAAGTGCAGCAGCGCTTTGACTTCAAAGGCAGCCGCGCCCAGGTAGCGCTGGAAGAAAAAGAACTGGTGCTCACTGCCGAGGACGAGACCAAGCTCCGCAACATGAACGACATCCTGCAACAGAAGCTGGTCCGTCGCGGCGTGCCGCTCAAGGCGCTTAGCTATGGCAAGGTTGAGCCGGCGGCCGGCGGCACCGTGCGGCAGCATGCGCAAATCCAACAGGGCATTCCGCAGGAAAAAGCAAAAGACATTGTGAAGTCGATCAAGGATTCGAAAGCCAAAGTCCAGGCTTCGATTCAGGGTGATATGGTGCGCGTCTCAGGAAAGGATCGCGACACTTTGCAGCAGGTGATTGCCGGTTTGAAAGCCAAAGACTTTGGCATCAATATGCAGTTCACCAATTACCGGAATTAGGGGAACAGATTTCGGGCTGTTCTGACATAGAGGAATCGCAGACTAGAGTCTGTGCCAAAAACAATGCCGATCGCCAGCCAATCAGCTCTGCTCGACGACGTCCAGCTCACCGCGAAGCGGATCTTTGATCTCGTCTCGCCCGAGTTGCAGCTTGTCGAAGAAGAGTTCGAACAACAGGCGCGCTCGAACATTCAGGTGATCGCCTATATCGGCGACTACCTGCGCCGCTCCGGCGGCAAACGCGTGCGCCCGGCGCTCACCATTCTTTCGAATTATGCGGTCGGCGGTAATGGCGCGAACTACAGCTCAGTGCGCATGGCCACCGTGATGGAGTTTCTCCACACCGCGACCCTCGTCCACGACGATGTGATCGACAAGGCTGAGACCCGTCGCAATCGCCCGTCAATTAATTCCGAGTTTGGCAATCAGACTGCCGTGCTGATGGGCGACTGGCTTTACATGAGTGCGTTCGAAACCAGTCTGGGCGAACGCTCGCTTCCCATTCTCGACATTCTCACGGCCGTCACGCGGCGAATGACTGAAGGTGAGCTGCTCCAGCTGACCCTGCTGGGACGCACGGATGTTTCAGAAGAGCAGTACTTTGATGTGATAGCACGAAAGACGGCATACCTGTTCAGCGCATGCTGCGAGATTGGCGCGTTGCTGGGCGGCGCGAATGAAGAGAGCCAGGCAAAGCTGCGCGACTATGGGATGAACCTGGGAACAGCGTTTCAGTTGGTGGATGACTTGTTGGATTTCACCGGCACGGATGATGTGCTGGGCAAACCTGCCGGGGCTGATCTGGTTGAAGGCAAAGTGTCGCTGCCGTTGATTCTGCTGCTGCAGCGCGAACCGGAAATGCGCGGCATGATTCAGTCAGTAATCAGTGACGGCGGTTATCAGACCGTCGCGCGCAAAGTGATCCTCGAAGCGCTGGAGCGCACCGGCGCCCTGCATCTCGCGAAAGAACGCGCGGTTGAATATGCCGAAGCCGCACGCGCCTCGCTCGAAAGTCTCGACCCAACTCCGCACAGCGAAGCTCTCGCGGCGATTCCGGCCTACATCGTCGAACGCGACAGGTAATTCTGGCCGCGAGTTGTGAAGTCAGCACCACCTGCAGTGGCGGGCGGGTACCGTTCGCATCCGAAATTCCTTCTGCTTGGCGCGGCCGATTGATACCCACCTGCTATCGCAGGTGGTACTGACCTCCATCGCCGAACGCATTTACTCACCGTCCAAACACCACATAACGCGTGTCGCTGCGCGTCACACCAGACGTTTGCCGCAGGCCGTAGCCAAACGCATCGAAGCGATTTGTATTGGCCGCGTCCTGACGAATGGTTACGTAATCTCCGAAGCGCGTCGTCCCCACATTAGTTGAGGTGGTGCTATAGACGACAAAGTCTCCCCAAAATCCCACGACGTGGTTCTCGTAATTACCGCCGCCGCCCCACTCGAGCGACATTCCGACTTCACCCTGCGAGTTGGTGGCAAACGCCGGATAAGAGAATGCGTAAGCGCTGTTCCAGATCTGCGCCTGGTTAACCAGACTGAAGTTATTGCTGCGATTGAACGAGGCCCATTGAACGTGCGGCTGGCGAAAGTTATTTCCGGAGGGCGCACCCCAGGAAAACCAGATTTGATTTCGCACCCGGGTATTGCCCAGACAGGCGTTCCCGGGGAAATCACGGAGCTTCGTCAACCAGTCCTGTCCGTCAGGCGAAGTGGAAACCAGGTTCGCATTATTGTTGGGCCAACTGCCAATGTTCCGGTCACGCCAGAAATAAGTCGTGGAAGATTCCTGCCACGAAAAGATCCGCATCTGGCTGTTGCTGTTATGACCGGCCCAGAAGATCTCATCGCCGGTGTTCTGCGTCAGGTGTCCGCCATAAGCCATTGGACTGTTGTTCGGATCCGTGTACCAGAAATGAATGGTCACCCGGTCACGTATTTCCGCGAGGGGAATGCGCACGACCACCAGACCAAAGCCGACCTCGTCGAAGCTCAGATAAACCGAGTTGTCGCCGAGCGACATGTCCGGATAGTCGATCCAGTTTTGACCAAAACCGAGTTGCGTTGAGGTGATGTCCCAGTACGTCCACGCGGTGCCATTTGAGTTGCGGATATCGTTCGGACTGGCTGCGGCGATGCGATAGCGATTGGGTCCGGGCACCGCGGCGCGGCGGTATTGCATTAGCCAGATCACCCGATCGATTGAAGGCGCGTATTGGACGATTTGATCGCAACAGAATCCGCCGTCAGCATTTGGGAAGATCGTCGAAGGATTGAGATTGGTCCATGCGCCGCCGTTATTTGTCGAAAAGGCCGCGAATGAATTTGCGGTCGCGAAGACCACATTGCCGCCCACGCCGCCGCTCGGTTCATTGATGGTATTGCCGTTTATTCCCAATCCGGCGTTGGTGAAGAAGGTCACCGGGGCAAACGGGGGGCCGGCATGATGCTTTTGGTCCCTCGGTGCGCGCTCCGACTTTGTTTCCGGTGCAGGTTGGTTGCCCCGCTCCTTGCCCATGGGGACGGTCCAGATCGTGCCCTCGTTTATTTCACGGTCAAAGCTCGGCCGGCGCGGCGGATAAGGAGCACCCTTCACGTCCTTCGGCGGGGAGGAGGATGTTGACGCCTTAGCTTCACCGGGTGATTTTGGCGGAATACGAAACTTCGCGGTGAGGTCGAGCCGGTAATCCTCGCGCCCAGCGCGATATGTTCCGTTGATCGTGATCGTGTACGAGCCACCGGCCGCGAATCGTCCTTTCGCAAAAGTAGCAAAGACGATTTGGCTCTGGCCGGGAGCGATGGCGCCGAGGTCCATCGGAAGTTTCGTGGTGGGCGGATCACCGTCCACTATGATCTTGCTAATCCTCGCGCCCGTGACTGGAGTCTTTCCGACATTTCGGATCGGAAGCGCGATCGCGAGCTCATTATCTTCAAGGGAACTGCCCGCTGGTCCTGCCTGAAGTGCGCCACCGGGTTGCGGCATTTGAATGTTCCCAAAGCCAGTCGGCAGGATCGCGATCACTACAACGGCGATTGATAGTATTACTTTGCGCATCATTTTCACCTCCGAAGATTTGAGACTCAGGCGAAGCGGGATTCAGCACGTGGCATGCTTGATTTGCGACGATTTCGCTGGCGGCTGGGTTTACCCGCCCTTCAGCGGGCAGCCTATAACAAAAGCAGCAACCAGTGTCAACGAATTTGCCGCCGATTCTTTTAGCGTAGTAGTTGATCCGAGATGCGTTAGCGCTGCTTGCAAACTCGGTTGCACGGCCCCGCTGATGAGGTCGGTATCACCCGCGATGCGGGTGGCTTTGAGCCTGGATTCGGAGGATCGTTAGCACGTTGTTGACGCGGGCGGTAATGACTTCGCCGCCCGGTCCCCCAACAAATTCATTGCCAATCTTTAAGCATCCTCTTAAAATCGGCGGGTGGCTAACGAAACCCTTATTGCCCGCCTCGAACAGAGCCTGCGTCAATCGCGCGCGGCGCGCACGCGTCTGGCGGCGCGGCTCTCTGAGTTAGAATCCGAATCAGAAATAATTCGCGCTGAACTGGCTGAGATGGATACGCTCGCCGGCCAAACCGAAGCGGCCATCTTCCGTCTGCTTTCAAATGTGATGAGCGGTCCGGCCACCCAGGTGGGCACCACTTCGGTAGGCGAATTGGAAGTCGAGCTACAGCGCCGGCTGGCCCAGGCTGAACTTTCTCAACACACGCCGCCACCGATGCGTCACAGCGTGCCGGCCGTGCGCAACAACATCGCCGCGATTGATGATCGATATTTTGATCGGACTATTCCCCAAGCCGCCACGATGATCCTGCGTGAAGCCAATGGACCTCTGCATGTGAACGAGATCTACAATCGTTTGATGGAAGGTGGGTTCAGTTTCACCGGCCACAACCCCACGATCAGTATTGCCGTGTCACTCAACCGCAATAGCCGCTTTCGTAAAGTAGCACCGGGAACTTTTGATCTGGTGATTAGAGACGCAGCCAAGGCCTCATGAGGCGGAAACCCGACCGTCAGGGAGGGTGCTAATCATCGAAATCTGGTGGGTCCCCTTGTCCGTGCAGGACGTAGTCAATCGCTCGACTGACATGTTTCCGTTTCCATAGATATCGTCGGCTTCTACCGCGTGACCATACTTTTGCATTCCGCCGGACTAAGTTAGTCCGTGGCGATCGGGGCTAAAGGGAAGGCGTTGGATTCAAATTCGTCGTCCATGGGGTTAATCATTGCACCCTTATTATGCACCTGCACCCTCCCTTACGGTCGGGTTTCCGCACTGAATGCCCAACACTTACATCAACTTCTTTTTCAACTCGCGCAACATCCCTTTCGCTTCGTCGTCGGTCATCTCGTCCACGCGCGCGTCACGCAGGTCGTCGAGGACTTTTTGATTCGCCAGATCGAACAGCGATGATTGCGCGGCCATCCGTCTGCGGGCCGCCCGCGTCGCAGCGGTGGTTAACGCCTGCTCTTCCACCATGGACGAATTGCTCGACGATGCATTGGCTGCCGCGACACGCTCAACTTCAGTCACTGCCTCTTCTTCAGCAAACACATCCAACTCGTATCGCTCCAGTCTTTGCAGCACTTCACGCGCGCGCGCCAAAGTCACCGGCGGCATGCCTGCGAGCCGCGCTACTTCAATTCCATAAGACTTCGAGGCGCGTCCCCGTTCGAGCTTATGCAGAAACACGACTTCGCCTTCACGTTCGGTCGCGGTGATCTGATAGTTCTGCCCTCCCGGCAAACGCTCAGCCAGTTCTGTCAGCTCGTGATAGTGGGTCGCAAACAAAGTCTTCGCCGCATGTTCGGCTGAGTCGTGCAGGTACTCAGCCACCGACCAGGCGATCGAGAGTCCGTCAAAGGTCGCAGTACCGCGGCCAATCTCATCCAGCAGCACGAGCGATCGCCTTTCCAGCACAGTGGGATCCGAAGCTTGGAATTCACGTGACTTGAAGTCGCGGC
>JADMIO010606974.1_pt1 | contig 65645 bp, 53 predicted proteins | sample 8958161 | NCBI WGS metagenome assembly JADMIO01 (sample SAMN16585339, study PRJNA669376) | soil metagenome | isolation source: Crop rotation soil | place: USA: Cullars Rotation, Alabama | collected 2011
CCGCCGATATCCGCCCCGGCGACATCCTGAGAAAAGTGGCCGGCCAGTCCATGGCCCGCAAAACCATCTCAGAGATCTCGGTTTTCCTCCTCGGGGCCGCCAATACCACCGTCGAAATCGAGATCGAGCGCGATGGCATACCCATGCAAAAAATGGTGACCCGCACCCAGATCCGCAGCAAGAACGTACCCTATTCCGGCATGGCCGACGCCAGCACCGGTTACATCAAACTGGACGGCTTTGACCAGAACGCCGCCCAGGAAGTGCAGACCGCCTTCGTCAAACTGAAACAGAACCCGGCCATGAAACGCCTCATCTTTGACCTGCGCGGCAATGGGGGCGGACTCCTCAACGAGGCCGTGAACATCGTGGGCCTCTTCGTGGGCCAGAACAAACACGTCGTGACCATGAAAGGCCGCACACCCCAGAGCAAAAAGGACTGGCTCAGCCAGATGCCCTCCGTGGATGAAGAAATGCCGCTGGTGGTGCTCGTGGATTCCCGCAGCGCTTCGGCCTCCGAGGTCGTTAGCGGAGCACTACAGGACCTGGACCGGGCCGTGATCGTGGGGCGCAACTCCTTCGGAAAAGGACTGGTTCAAAATTACCTGCCCCTGCCTTACCGAACGCAGATGAAACTCACCACCGCCAAATACTATACACCTTCGGGTCGCTGCATACAGATGCTGGACTACAGCCACCGCAATGCCGACGGCAGCGTGGGGGCCCTTCCGGATTCGTTGCGCAAGCCCTTCAAGACCGCTGCGGGACGCACCATCTACGACGGAGGAGGCATCAAGCCGGATGTGCTGGTCGAGGAATTCTCAGGGCAGTCCCTGTTGAAAATGCTCAGCGATGAATTGATCATCTTCAAATTCGTCAATGCCTACCGCAACTCCCACGAGACGATCGCAGCCGCGACAACCTTCAGCCTGGCCGATGCCGATTACCAGAAATTCAAGGAAACTGCGGTGAAGGATCTCGCCGCCCTGTTAAAAACGAAATTTGCCGACAACCTCAAAAAGACCATTCCGGACAAGACACTGGCCGAGTCCATGATCGCGCAGAGCAACATGGAATCCAAACTCCAAACAGAGATCCGGGACAAGATGAATGGCTACAACAAAGAGATCCTGAACAGGCTGGAGAATGAGATCGTGAAGCGGTATTATTTCGGCGACGCCCAGTATGAATACAGTTTCCGGGCCGATCCCGACATCCTTCAGGCCGTTGAGGTGCTGAACAATCCCACCCGTTATCAAAAGATCCTGAACCCCTGATGCCCTGGACCTGGATCCTTTTGCCCTTACTCGGAGCCGCAGGCGGATTCCTGGCAGGTCTGCTGGGTGTGGGCGGCGGCATCATCTTCATCCCCGTACTCAAAAACCTGTTCGAGTCCCAGGGCTACAGCAGCACCGATGTCGTGAAACTCACCCTGGCCAATTCCATTGCCCTCGTCTTTGTGAGCGGTCTCATGGGCATTTACCGGCAGATCAGGCACAAACAATTCGACTGGCGCCGGGCCCTGCGCATAGGCATACCCGGGGCGGTGGTCTCAACGGCCATGTCCTACCTGATCAGCCGGGGCAACTGGTACCGCAAAGAGGAATTCCAGCTCGTCTTCCTCCTTTTCCTGCTCATCTCCATCGCCAACATGATCTTCGGCAAAGTGATCAAAGGCGAGCTGGGCGATTCGGCAGTCCCCGGGCCCGCCATAGTGAAGGAACTCGCAGTGGCCCTGCTGGCGGGACTGGTCGTGGCCCTGAGCGGACTCGGTGGAGGCATTGTCATGGTGCCCATGTTCCGCATGTTGCTGCGCATCCCCATGCGGCAGGCAACAGCCCTCAGTCTCAGCATCATTCCCCTGCTCAGCCTGGCACCGCTCATCAGTTATATCAGCAGTTCCGTACCATTTGACATGCAGCTGACACATACCGGGTACATCGTCTGGCCCTACTTCCTGCTCATGGCGCCGGGTGTGATGCTTTTTGCACCGCTGGGCCTGAATACCTCGAAAAAGCTGCCCGTTCTGACATTACGTATTATTTTTGCTGCCCTTTCCATTTTCGTGCTCGTAAAAACACTGCTGGAGATCAACCATGTTACGTTTGACTAAACTATTTATCCTATCATTCTTTGCCCTCGGAGAAATTGCGGCGCAGACAGGCAAAGAACAAGTACTCGCCGATCTCAGGAAAGACATCAGCTACCTGAGCAGTGACGCACTGGAAGGCAGGCTCACCGGCTCCCCCGGCGAAAAAATGTCGGCCGATTACATCGCGGCCGAATACGCCAAAGCCGGCCTCAAACCGGTGGGCAAAAAGAAGGACTGGTTCCAGACCTTTGAGATCACCAAGCTGCGCCTGCCCACCAACAAATGCAAATTGTACTTCGGGGTGCATGAGCATGTGACCCCCAACTGGAAACTCTACGAGGACTATTACCCGCTCACCGAATCCACCAACAGCGACTCCATCCGTGCCGAGATCGTCGACGTAGGATATGGGCTGGTGATCGACTCCCTGCGAGATGATTACTCAGGACTGGGCGACATCAAAGGCAAGGTCTTCGTGATCCGCCTGGGCTTTCCCGGCGACTACGAGAACCCCCACAGCCCCATGGCGGCCGGCGCCGATGTGTTCAGCAAGATCCGCGCGGCCCTGGCCCACGGACCCGCAGGCATTGTTTTCATGCCGGGCTCCAACGTCGCCGACGTGCCCAAAGGCCAGTTGAAACCCAACGGCACCATCTACAACATCCCCATTTTCTACGCCACCAAGATCGTCCCCACCGGTCACCTCTTCCAGGCCACCATGATCGTGGACATCGCAGCGCCAAAGGCCACTGCCTACAACGTCATGGGCTTCAGGAACAACCACAGGAAAAACACCATCATCATCTGCGCCCACCATGACCATATCGGGCACAACGAATACAACAACAGCACCTACCGCGGCCCTGCCCTCGACGGCGCCGCCGGCATCCACAACGGGGCCGACGACAACGCCAGCGGGGTGGCCGCCATGCTGGAGCTGGCCCGGCAGATGAAAGGCAAAGACTTCAAAAAGAACAACTACCTCTTCATCGCCTTCAGCGGCGAGGAACTGGGCCTGATCGGCAGCAAATTCTTCACCAACAACCCCGCCATCCCATTGGGCAAGATCAATTACGTGATCAATATAGACATGCTGGGCCGACTGGATTCGGCGCAACGCACCCTGATCATCAACGGCACCGGCACTTCCCCCGCATGGACCACCACGCTCAACGCCATCCATTCCGATACCTCCAGGGTGAAGATCAAAACCTCGGCCAGCGGCCTGGGCGCCAGCGACCACAGCAGCTTTTACCTGGAGAATATTCCCGTGCTGCATTTCTTCACCGGCCAGCACGCCGACTATCACAAACCCAGCGACGACGAAGAGAAGATCAACTATGTGGGCATGTACAATTCCCTGCAGGTGATCCGCCATTTTTTAATTGTCAATAACGGGAAGAAAAAACTCGCATTCGCAAAAACCAAGGACATTGAAATGGGCAAAACCCGCTTCCGTGTGACCCTGGGCATCATGCCGGACTACGCCTTCGACGGCGACGGTCTGCGCGTCGATGCGGTGACCGATGGCAAGCCCGCCTCCATGGCCGGACTGCTGCGAGGCGACGTGATCGTCAATTTCCACGGCGAGCAGATCCACAACATCGAGGACTATATGGCCGTCCTGGGCAAATTTGCCAAAGGCGACAAGACCACCCTCACCGTGAAACGCGGCGAGCAATTGATCAACACCGAAGTAAGCTTCTGATCCGCTTTTGAAGATCATAGACCATATCCGCAATGCCAAGGGCAAAACCCTGTTCTCCTTCGAGATCCTGCCTCCCCTCAAGGGCGAAAGCATAGAGAACATCTACGCCGGCATTGACCCCCTGCTGGATTTCAAACCCGGCTTCATCGACGTGACCTACCACCGCGAGGACTTCATCATGAAGCAACGCCCCGACGGTACTTATGATCGCGTGGCCACCAAGAAGCGCCCGGGCACCGTGGCGATCTGCGCTGCCATTCAGAACAAATACAATATCGATGCAGTGCCTCACATGATCTGCGGCGGTTTTTCCAAGGAAGACACCGAGAACGCCCTCATCGACCTGCATTTTTTGGGCATTGACAATATCCTGGCCCTGCGCGGCGACGCCCGCAAGGGAGACGATGGCTTCATTGCCGAAGACGACGGCAACAAGAATGCACTGGACCTTATCTACCAGATCAAGAACATGAACGCCGGTGTCTATCTGGACGAGCAGTTGAGCAATGCCTACGTCTCGGATTTTTGCGTAGGCGCCGCCGCCTACCCCGAAAAACATGCCGACGCCCCCAACCTGGAGTCGGACATGAAATACCTGAAACGCAAGGTCGAAGCGGGTGCCGAATTCCTGATCACCCAAATGTTCTTCGACAACAAGGCCTATTTCGATTTCGTTTCCGCCTGCCGGCAAAATGACATCAGCGTCCCCATTATCCCGGGCATGAAGCCCCTGGGCTCAGCGAAGCAGATCAGCGCCCTGCCCAAGATCTTCAACATCAACATCCCCGTGGAACTCACCGGCGAGGTGGAAAAATGCAGGGACGACAAAGCGGTGAAAGAACTCGGCGTTGAATGGGCGGCCAACCAGTGCAAGGAACTCATCGCCGCCGGCGTGCCCGTGCTGCACTTCTATACCATGGGCAAAAGCGCCCAAACCCGCGCGATCTGCGAGAAGATCTTCTAGTGTTAGTGTCTGAGCGTCACTTGCTGCCACGTCTCATTTCTCATTTCTCCCTCCCCATCCCCAAACGTTTCGCATCCTTTACTTTTGCATAGAATTGAAGGCGATCGTCAAAAAATCCACCGGTTCCTGGTACAAGGTCTTCTCCGAGGACGGGCAGAATTTCGATGCCCGCATCCGCGGAAAATTCCGCCTCGCGGGGTATGACTTCACCAACCCCATCGCGGTTGGAGACCATGTGCTGCTGGAAATAGACCCCAAGGATCCCGGCATCGCCATGATCACCGGCCTGGACGATCGCCGCAACTACATCGTTCGAAAATCCAACAAGCTCTCCAAGCGGCGGCAGATCATCGCCTCCAACATCGACCTGGCCCTGCTCATGGTCTCACTCGTCTCGCCCCGCACCAGCACCGGCTTTATCGACCGCTTCCTCGTCGCCTGCGAGGCCTTCCATATCCCCGCCCTGCTCTATTTCAACAAGCTGGACCTGGTCGATCCCGCCCACATGGAACTGGTGGACCAACTCGTGCACATGTACGCCTCCCTCGGCTACGGTACCCTCAAGGGCTCGGCGACCAACCCCGAAGACAGCAAGGCACTCCGCGCCATCGTCGAAGGCAAGTCCTCCCTCTTCGCCGGGCATAGCGGGGCCGGCAAATCCACCTTGCTCAACAACCTCTTCCCCGACGCCAATGCCCGCGTGGGTGCCATCTCCGACTACCACGAGAAGGGCAAGCATACCACCACCTTTGCCGAAATGTTCGTCCTGCCCGGCCACACCTATATTATAGACACCCCCGGCATACGCGACTTCGGCATCATGGACATCCCCGACGGCGAGATCGCCCACTTCTTCCCCGAAATGCGCGACGCCATGCATGACTGCAAATACCACAACTGCATGCACATCAACGAACCCGGCTGCCGCATCAAGGAACTTGTAGAGTCCGCTGAGATCGCCATGGAGCGCTACCTGAATTACCTCTCCATCATCCGCAACGAGGATATTTTCGAATAACCCCAAGGGTATTCCTTGCAGTATTTGTACTCGATTTGCTCATTTAGAATTCAGAATTCAGAATTCAGAATTACTTTTGCCCCCGGTAGGCCGACACGGTCAGCTCCCTGTGAACTCCCCCAGGGCCGGAAGGCAGCAAGGGCAGCAGGTCGTAGCGACGCGATGTTGGCTTGCCTTTTTTATATGAACCCCCGGAAAATATTTGCCCAGCACAGGTATTTCTTTTTCCTCCTCCTCGCATTTTTTATCCCCGTACTCCTGCACCTGCACCTGGTGCCCATCGCCTGGTACGACGAGGTCATGGACCTCGAACCCGTGGGCCGCTATTTCCTCGAAGGCCGCTACGCCACCCGGGCCTGGCCCATGGAAGGCAGCGCGGAATGCTTCATGGCCAACCTCCCCCTGAGGGAATTGCCCCAGTTTATTTCCGTGGGTCTCTTTGGACCCGACATTTATTTTGTGCGGCTTATTTACGTTTTATTTTTTTTGACCGCCCTGGTATTTTTTTACCGGACGGTATTGCGCATTACGCAAAATAAAATGCTCTCTACCCTGCTCATCGCCCTTTTCATCTTTGACAAAGGCGTCTATGAGAACCTGCGCAGCGCGCGTTGCGAGCCCTTCGAACTCGCCCTCCTGGCCGCTTCATTTTATTTGTTCCAAAGAAATAAACTCCCCTGGCTCATTGTTTTCTTCTGCGCATGCATGGCCCTCATCCATCCCAAATTGTGGATGATCGCCGCGGCATTGGGAATTTTCACCCTGTACAATGCGGGGCCCAAACGCTGGCTGTACCTGCTTCCCGGACTGCTGCCCATACTCGGATTTTTTGTTTTTATTCATGGGGACCTGCAGGGATTTTTGTCGCAATTTCTCGCATCCGCCAAAATGCACAGCGCCGAAAACAATATTTTCGCCCGGCTTGGAGACCATTTCTTTTACCGCTACCTGCCCTACTACTCCCTCCAACCCTGGGCCTGGCTGCTCTGGATCTTCGCCCATTACCTGGCAATAAAAAATGTCATTGCGTTTCGGAAAGATCGCGAGGGGAGAAATACCGTGGGTAGCCACGCCGGCGTCAGCCAATTGTCAATTGTCAATTGTCAACTGTCAATTATCTTCCTCCTCAACAGCCTCTTCCTGCTCCTGACTTTGATCCCCAATTACAGGTACAACATCCCCTCCGTCTTCCTCAGCTTTCTCATTTTTGCCGAATGGCTCAGCCGGCAATGGGAACTCCATCCCCCCGCCAAAAGATTGCGGGCTGCCCTGGCCATCTCGGTCATCCTCCTTCCCTTCCTGCTCTTTCCCTTTGTTTCCCGCAACGTCCTGGCCCTGGCCCAGCGCGAAGCCCGCGATCCCTACCCGGTCCTGGACTGGATGGAGCAAAACCTGCCGGCCGGGGACAAAACCCTCATTTGCGGCGAGGCCATCGGGTCCTACTGGTCCCTCAGGCACAGGCACACAGAATGGATGGCCCTGAACATGCCCCGGCAATTCCATTTTTCCGATTACAAACAGGTCTGGTACATCGGTCCGCCGGCGGGGCTGGAACCGGCCGTCACCTACGCGCCGCCCTCGGATCCGGAGCAATCCCTGGGCCGGCTCCTGAACCAGTACAACATCATCAGCAGCACCTACGCCGGACTGGTCCTTTGCCGCGTCAAGACCGAGGCGGAATTCCTTGCACTGATACAAAATTATGCGCCCGCAAAATAGCCACTGGTCGATTTTGCAGGGCAATTGGCCCAACTCGTCACCCTGAACCCTGAACTCTTAACTTATTTTGTATTTTTGCCCTTTAAACAACACATGATAACTACACTACGGAACCTTACAGCTACACTGTTCCTTGGCTTTGCTGCTTTCGCCGGCACCGCCCAAAACCCGAACTCCATCGTATTCACAGCCGGCAAGCAAGCCGTGACCGTCGATGAATTTCAGCGACAGTTCCTCAAGAACCTCAACCTGAGCGAGGAAAAGATCTCGGCCGCCGACATTGACGAGTACCTGGACCTCTACATCAAATTCAAACTCAAACTCCAGGATGCCTACGACAACGGCCTGGACACCGCCGAAGCCTACAGGAGCGAAATGGCCATGTACCGCGACCAGCTCGCCCGCAACTACCTCTACGACAAGGAAGTGACCGACAAGCTCATCAAGGAGGCCTATACCCGCATGCAGTACGAGGTGAGCGCCTCGCATATCCTGATCACAGTGGCCCCCAACGCCGAACCGGCCGATACCGCCGCTGCCTATAAAAAAATACTGGACATCTACAACAGCATCCTGGCGGGCAAGACCAGCTTCGAACAGGCCGCCAAGGCCAGTAGCGAAGACCCCGGCACCAAAGAGACCGGCGGCAACCTGGGCTATTTCACCGCGCTTCAGCTCGTGTACCCCTTCGAGAACATGGCCTACGGCACACGCGTGGGACAGATCTCCCCCATCTTCCGCACCCAGTTTGGCTACCATATCATCCAGGTGAACGACATGCGCAAAAACCGCGGCGAGGTGCGTGTGCAACACATCATGCTGCGCCCCGGCAAGACCATGGAGGAGACCGAACAGCAGGGTCTGGAAAAGATCACCGACATCTACAACAAACTCGTCAACAAGGAAGCAAGCTTCGAATCCCTGGCCCTGAAATTCAGCGACGACTTTGGCTCCAAATACAAGAACGGTGTCATGGACTTCTTCTCCGTGAACCAGTTCGTGGGCGACCTGGACAAACAGAAACTCGCCAATGAGGCCTTTGACCTCGCACATGATTCAGACATCAGCAAACCCTTCCGCACTTCCTACGGCTGGCATATCGTAAAGCGCCTGGCCACCAAACCCGTGCCCCCCTTCGACCAGATCAAGGGCTATGTGAAGAACCAGGTACAGAACGACGAGCGCTCCAAGAAATCCGTGGCGGTCCTCATCGAGAAGATCAAAACCGAAGAGAATTTCCAGGAGTTCAACGCCTCCGTGGACGCACTCATCAGCAGCCTGGACACGAATTTCGCCAAAGGCAGTTTCAGCGCTTCCAAACTCCCCGAATATGCCCCCCAGCCCAAAGTGGCCAAGGTGGTAAAGGGCAAGAACGTCTTCATCGAATCAGATCCCGGAATTCCCCTGATGCGTCTCACCATGTTCAACCTGGGCCATGAGACCTATACCATGCAGAAATTCACCAAGGCCCTGGAATCCTCCATGAGCGGCCAGCCCCTGAAAGTGAGCAACCGCGAGTATGTGATGAACTATTACAGCGACTGGAAGAACGAGCAGATCGTGGATTACCAGAACCGGCACCTGGACGAGAAGAACGCCGATTTCCGCAACATCTACCAGGAATACAAAGAGGGCATCCTCATGTTCAACAGGCAGCAGGCCCTGGTCTGGGACAAGGCCAATACCGACACCGTGGGCCTGGAGAAATTCTACGCCCTCTACAAGAACGAATACATGTGGAAGGACCGCTTTCACCTGGAAATGTATTTCGCGGCCGACGAGAACATCGCCAAGACCGTGGCCAGGCAAGTGAAAAAGAACCTCAGCCCCGACAGCATTTTGCGCATGCACAACAAAAAGAATTCCCTGAACCTGGATTACAAGGCCGGCAAGTTCGAACTGAGCGACGGCGTGTTCTTCCCGGACAGCAACGTGCTGCGCATGCTCTTTGGCAACAAGAAATACAAGAAGGCCAAAAACAAGATCTTCAACCTGGGCAAAGTGGGCGATGATTTCATCGTGGTGAAGATCATCCGCTTCATCCCCGCAGCGCCCAAGACGCTGAACGAGACCCGTGGCCCATTGGCCTCGCGTTACCAGGAACACCTGGAAAAACAGTGGCTGGACGAACTCGCCAAAAAATACAAAGTGACGGTCAACCAGGCCGTGGTGCAGGAGATCAAGACCGGGCTTGTGAACTGATTGTAACAAAAGCCCCCGGCTAAGGTATACCTATCGTGCATTTAAAGAATTTCTTAGTTACAGCAAGCCTCGCCTTTTGCGCGACATGCGCCCAAGGCCAGGCAGCGGCCCAACATGCCGACGGTATACTCGCCACAGTGGGCGACAAGATCATCCTGCGCAGCGATTTCGAAAGCGAATGGGCGCAGATGAGCCGCAGTGAAATTGTACAGGACACCTTCGGCACCCTTTGTGCCATCCTGAAAAAACTCGTGGTGCAGAAGCTCATGCTCAACCAGGCCGAGATCGACTCCCTGCCCCTGACCGATGAGAAGATCGAGTCCGAGATCGAGAACCGCCTGCGCTACTACCAGCGCCAGGCCGGATCCCAGGCCGAACTCGAGCGCTACCTGGGCAAGACCATCATTCAGTACAAGGAGGACATCCGCCCCAAAATGCGCGAGCAGCTCCTGGCCCAGGAGATGACGGCCAAGATCGTCGCCAACATGAAGATCAGCCCCCAGGAAGTGAAGCAGTATTTCCAGAAGATCCCTGCGGATTCCCTGCCCATCATTCCCACAGAAGTGGAAGTGGGGCAGCTCCTCATCGAGCCCCCGATCTCAGAGACCGCCCGCCAATACGCCCGCATGCAACTGGAGGACATCCGCCTGCGCATCCTGCGCGGGGAACCCTTTGAAAAACTCGCCCGCATTTACAGCGAGGATCCCGGATCCAAGATCGAAGGCGGCCTGCTGCCCGAATTCGGCCGCGGCGAAATGGTGCCCCAGTTCGAGACCATGGCCTTTAAACTGAAACCGGACAGCGTGAGCCAGGTGTTCGAAAGCGACTACGGCTTCCATATCATGAAATTGTTGTCCCGCAAGGGCGAGCGCATCCTGGCGCGTCATATCCTGATCAAGCCGCCTTCCGCCGAAGCCGATTTTCAAAAAGCCGCAGTGCAGATCGATTCGGCATACAACCTCTACGTCTCAGGCCAAATGAGCTGGTGCGACGTGGTGAAGAAATACAACCGCAGCGAACTCAACAACAAGGGCTACTGCGGATTCCTCACCGACGAGCAGACCGGCAGCCAGAAAATACTCTTCGAGGTGCTGCCTCCCGAGACCAAGAAAGCCATAGAATTGCTGAAACCCGGCGAGGTGTCCAAACCCACTTTCACCCGCACCGCCGATGACAAACGCGTCTATTATATCGTCTACCTGAAGAGCTTCGACGCCCCCCACCGTGCCAATCTGGTCCAGGACTACAGCCGCATACAGGCCGAAGCCGAGGCCGATAAAAAAGAAAAAATGGTGGAGGACTGGATCCACAAGACCCTCAAGACCACTTACCTGAAGATCAACAACAAGAATTTTGTCGATTGCAATGAACTCAACGGATGGGAAAATCTGAACTGATGGAAGAAAAAGACCTGGCATTGGAATTTGGCACTACCGTGCAAAAGGTGCGCGACGAGATCTCCCGCGTGATCGTCGGTCAACACGATGCCGTGGATGCCGTCCTCACCTGCATTTTTTGCAATGGCCACGCCTTGCTGGTAGGGGTTCCGGGACTGGCAAAAACGCTGATGATCAAAACGCTGTCAGAAAGCATGGACCTGGGATTTTCAAGGATACAGTTCACGCCCGACCTCATGCCCGGCGACATCACCGGCTCCGAGATCCTGGACGACGACCGCAAGTTCAAATTCATACGCGGACCTTTGTTTTCCAATATCGTTTTGGCCGATGAGATCAACCGCACCCCTCCAAAAACACAGGCCGCACTGCTGGAGGCCATGCAGGAGAAGAACGTGACCGTGGCCGGCCAGAACCATCCCCTGCCACTTCCGTTTTTTGTCCTCGCCACCCAAAACCCGATCGAGCAGGAAGGCACATATCCCTTGCCCGAAGCCCAGTTGGACCGCTTCATGATGAACATTGTTCTGGATTATCCCTCCTACGACGAGGAGATCAGCATTTTGCGGGCTACCACCGGCGTGGAGGACCCCAAGGTCCAAAAAGTGATCGACGCCCGTCAGATCCAGGCCTACCAGAATTTGGTCAGGCAGGTGCCCGTCGTGGACAATGTGTATGACTATATCGTGAAACTGGTGCAAAAGACCCGTCCGGGCAGCGCCGGCGGACACAGCGCGGTGAACGATTACGTGAGCTACGGGGCGGGTCCGCGTGCCGGACAATACCTGGTTCTGGGTGCAAAATGCCATGCTTTGATGCAGGGAAAATTCTCCCCCGACATCGAGGATGTACAGGCAGTCGCCAAAAACATTTTGCGCCACCGCATCGTGCGCAACTACAAGGCCGAGGCCGAAGGCATCACGAACGACGAGATCGTTACCAGGATTTTCTAGAGGTATTCGCAAATAGGGCAGTTCTCCACCACATGCCCCCTGGCCTTGCAATACTCCCGGCCGAAATAAATGATCTGCAGGTGCAATTTGTTCCAGGTCTCCTCGGGGAAGGCTTTTTTCAGGTCGCGTTCTGTCTCTTCCACATTTTTACCTTTACTGAGTCCCCATCTTTGTGCAAGCCGGTGTATATGCGTGTCCACCGGGAATGCGGGCACCCCGTAGGCCTGGCTCATCACCACGCTGGCGGTTTTATGGCCTACTCCCGGCAAGGCTTCCAGGTCCGGGAAATTGTCCGGAACGCGGCCGCCGTGTTTTTCCATGATGATCTCCGAAAGCCGCTGGATCGCTTTCGATTTCGCCGGACCCAGTCCGCAGGGTTTGACAATTTTCTCAATTTCCGCGGCGGAATGCTTGCGCATTTCCTCCGGATTGTCCGCCATTTCAAACAGAATGGGCGTCACCAGATTCACTCGGATGTCCGTGCATTGCGCACTCAGCAAAACCGCCACCAGCAAGGTATAGGCATCTTTGTGATCCAGGGGGATGGGTGGGTCCGGATATAGGTTGTTGAGAACCGTTTGGATAAATTCTATTTTTTCTTTTTTCTTCAAAACAGCAAATAAGAAATGCCCGGTATATACGTGAGGTCAAAAAATTCCTGCTCCGTTTTTTCGTTCAGGGTTTTTCCATGCAATGTCGCCAGTTCTTTTTCAAAATGCAGTTTATTCGCGACATCGCGAATGGAAATTTTATTGATCACACGCTTCTCCACTTCGAGTTCCAGGATGAATTTACCCGCTGCCAGCATGAATTCCCGCTCCATCACGTATTTGGGTGAATAGCCCAGGATCCAGTCCATGCCTTCGTATTTTTCAGCGCAGATCACTTTGATCCTGGCAATTTCTTCGGGTGTCAATTCCTGCTCAGTAAATTTTTCTTTGCGCACAAAAAAATCGGCCAGCGCCTTTAAAAAATTCTCGGCACGCGAAAAATTTCCTCCATGGTCCTCAATATTCGTCACCGGCATGCGCACGGATTTCACCGCCTTGTCCTTATAGCTTCCCTCAGGCTTCAAAGCCTTGCCCAATCGGCCCAGGTCAGCACTGAACAAGAGGGTTCCGTGATGGATCACCCGCTTTTCTTTTTGAAACAAATGCTCGGCATTGCCCGATATTTTTTTATCCCCAATAAAAAGATCATTCCTTTCACTGAATTCCGCGGCGATGCCGTGTTCATTTAAAAAACTTTTGATTGGCTGCAGAAACCGTTTGAAATCGATCGCCTTTTCCAGCTCGGTTCCCGCCGAACAAATAAATGAAAAATTCACATTGCCCATGTCGTGATACACCGTTCCACCACCGCTGAGCCTGCGCGCCACCTGAATGTTCTCGCCCTTGCAAAATCCGTAATTCACTTCGGCGCATACGTTCTGGTGCTTGCCGCAAACCACAGCTTTTTTGCTCCGCCACAGCATGAGCACGTCTTCGTTCGTATGATACAGGAAATGATCCTCAGCCGCGAGGTTGAAATACACATCGGTCCCTGGCGGAAGTATAAGTCTCATGTCAATGATCGGCCGCCGGCTTCTTGCCTTTTTTTCGCCTCAGTTCGAAATTCTGACCCAGGTATACCTTGCGCACCATTTCGTCGCCGGCCAGCTCTTCCGCCGTACCCTGCTGCAGCAATTTGCCTTCGAACAGCAGGTAAGCCCTTTCGGTGATGCTCAGCGTCTCCTGCACATTGTGGTCGGTGATCAGGATCCCGATATTCCGGTCCTTGAGCTTGCTCACGATATGCTGAATATCCTCCACGGCAATGGGATCCACACCCGCAAAAGGCTCATCCAGCAGGATAAATTTCGGATCTGTGGCCAGGGCCCGGGCGATCTCCGTGCGCCGGCGTTCTCCCCCGCTCAACACCTTCCCCAGATTCTTGCGTACCCGGTTCAGCCCAAACTCCTCGAGCAGGTTCTCCAGCCGTTTATGCTGTTCCTCCTTGCTCAGGCCCGCCATCTGCAATATGGCCAGCACATTGTCCTCCACACTCAGGTCGCGGAATATGGAAGCCTCCTGCGGCAGGTAGCCAATTCCCATTTGAGCGCGCTTGTACATAGGCAATCCCGTGATCTCAGTTTCATCCAGGAACACCTTGCCCTCATCCGGCCGCACCAGCCCTACGCACATGTAAAAGGTGGTCGTCTTGCCCGCCCCGTTGGGACCCAGCAGACCCACGATCTCCCCCTGGTTCACATGCACACTCACATCGTTCACGACCTTCTTGGAGCCGTACTGCTTAATGAGATGCGTAGCCTTTAACTGCATTGCGGGCAAAAATACGGCAGCCCCCTCCAAAAAATTGCATAAACTTGCAGTTTGGACCCCGCGAAGCATGTTTGTCACCTGAGTTCCGTGCACTTCGCACTGGACACGCGCATTTTCTACCGCTTCTGCCGCTCTCTCGCCAAAAAATACCGGGTCAGCCTCATCGCCGTCCACCCGCGGGAGGAAACCCTGGAAGGCATACACATCATCCCCTTCCACCGCTTCAGGAACAAAATGCTGCGCATCCTCTTCACCTGGATCCTTATGTTCTTCAAAGCCATACGGCAAAAGGCTTCCATCTACCAGATCCACGACCCCGAACTGATCCCGACCGGCATCCTCCTCCGCCTTTTCGGCAAAAAAGTGATCTACGACATCCACGAGAACATCGCCGAGGACATCTTCGACAAACCCTGGATCCACAACAAAAGACTGCTGTACTTTTTCTACAATTTCTTTGAAAATATTGCGGTCAAAATGTTCCGCATCATCCTCGCCGAAACCTCATATGAGCCGCGCTACCGCGCAAAAGGAGCGAAATTCACCACCATACTGAATTACCCCGACCACGAATTTTTCGACAAATATTACGTCGCCGAGCGCCCGAACAATTTCCGCATCTTCTACATAGGCATCCTCCTCGAATCCCGCGGCCTGCCTGAGATCGCCGAGGCCATGTACATCCTGAAACAAAAGGGAATTACTGTGTATTTCGACATCGTAGGCGAACTCTACGTCGCCCTCGCCGAAAAACTGCACGCGCTTCCCTTCTACAACGACATCAAAGAACAACTCGTCTTCCACGGCCGCCTCCCTTTAGACCAGGGCTACGCCATCAGCCGCAATGCCTCAGTGGGCATGTGCATCATCCAGCCTATGGCCAACAGCATGAATTCTTATCCCACCAAGATGTTTGAATACATGTGCATCGGATTGCCACAGGTCATCTCGGATTTTCCCTTGTACAGATCAGTGGTTGAAAAACATGATTGTGGGATTTGTGTGGATCCGGCTTCTGCAGAAGAGATTGCAACAGCATTGGAAGATTTGATTGCACGGGACGATTTGATTCTTAAAATGCAGGCTAATGCCCGATCTGCAGCCAGTCAATACAATTGGGTACGTGAAGAGACCAAAGTTTTTAATTTATATGAAATGAACTAACCTGCCCAGCGTTCATTAACCACATGGATGAAATAATGTCTTTCACAATTAAATACAAATCAATTCCCCAAAAGTTCATCAAATGTATAAGTCTATTTACATTATTAATAATGCATTACGATTGTTTTACTCAGGACAAAATAATAGTTAAAACTCGCTTTATATTTATAAATAAAACAAAAATAGTTTCAACAAGCCCCGATTCAAGCTTTGATCTTCTATTATCACTTATTAATACAAACAAAAATCGATTTGATATTTTCCAACAATCCAAGGGACTACGCCACGGATTCTATATAAAAAAACGCGGTGCGCGTCACAATATTGATTATTATCACAACGACACACATAATTACCAGTCTATTTCTTTAAAAAATGGAATGCTGTTGGATTCAAACTATTACAAAAATGGCAATCTATTTGGTTTCCAATTCCATTTCAATAAGAGACTTTTATTCAATTATCTTAATCTGGTTTCTAATGCCACTAATGTCAGTTATTATATTGATGGTGTTTTAGTTGGATATTCATATAATATTTCTAGAAATACAATTGTTCGTGATTATCCCCGCGATTCTGCTTTACAGGAAGTTAGTCTAAAATGGCCCTCGGAGGAGAAGAATATTCATTTTACCACTTATATTCAGGATGGAAAACGCATTTACTTTGATTATTTCAATAGTTCATGTGGTGGAGATACCTGTGAATCGTTTAAGTTCATGTCAAATTGGTTGTTTAGACTGGACTACTATAGCGCCGTCTCTACATCCGACAAAACCATTCAAACAATGAAGCTTAAGAAGCTTAATCCTCAATTTAGTCCTGAAAGATATGATCGAATATTGTTTTTATTACGTAAGCCATAAAAAAAGATCCGGAGTCTTCGGCTCCGGATCTTCAAACTATGAAAAAAAGTATTACCAACTGCAGGTTGAGGTTTGCTCCAAGGTTTCTTCCTGCATCTGTCTATATATATCCTGCCAAATAAAAAGGTAAATGGACTGGGGAAGCTTTGATCCGTAATTCCCGGCTTAGAAAGCAATCACCGCATACTTTGCGACGATTACCACTCCTTTTGCGGCGAATAATCACTTTATTCGCCGCACATTATGCGGCGAATAATTTGGAAATGCGGCGAATAGACTTTATATTTGCCGCAGATGTTGCGGAGAATATACATTCATCAGCAGGACGACTGGCCCAAATTCACTTGGGATGATGCCGCATTGTTGCCCGCATTGGGACAGGTTCGGCACCTTCAGGGCCGGCTCCTTGGCCGCATGGAAACCCTGGGCTTTGAATTGAAGAACGAGGCCCTGCTGGATACCGGCACCCTGGATGTTTTGAAAACCTCTGAGATCGAAGGTGAGATCCTGGATATGGACCAAGTCCGATCCTCCGTGGCCAGGCGACTGGGCATGAATATCCCCGGCCCCAAAAGGCGTGACCTACAGGTGGATGGCGTGGTAGATATGATGATGGATTCAGCCCGGAACTTTGACAAAGAGCTCAGCCCCCAAAGACTCTTCGAGTGGCATGCCGGGCTCTTTCCAACCGGCAAAAGCGGGAATTACAACATCCTTGTGGGCCAGTGGCGTGAAGGGCCTATGCAGGTGGTCTCCGGGGCCCTCGGAAAAGAGAAACTCCATTTTGAGGCACCGGATCATGAGCTTCTTGAAAATGAAATGAAAGTATTCCTGCAATGGTTCAACAAGAAGGACAACCTGGACCCGGTGATCAAGGCAGGCCTAGCCCACTTGTGGTTTGTTACCCTGCATCCCTTCGATGATGGCAATGGCCGGATCGGCCGGTCGTTGACAGATATGCTGCTTGCCAGGGGGGATGGAAGTCCGCAACGCTTCTATAGCATGTCGGCCAGAATCCGCGTGGAACGCAACCAATACTACGACATCCTTGAAAAAACCCAGCAAGGCGGCATGAATGTAACCCCTTGGCTTCACTGGTTCCTGGAATGCCTGTTGCATGCCCTGAAAAACTCAGACAGCCTGCTGGAAAAAGTGCTGTTCAAAGCTGCCTTCTGGCAAAAGCACGCGCATACAGAACTCAACGAAAGACAGCGTGGCATGCTCAACAGGCTGCTGGATGGGGTCGAAGGCAAACTCAGTTCCTCCAAATGGGGCAAAATGGCCAAATGCTCACCCGACACCGCCCTGCGCGACATCCAAGACCTGATGCAAAAAGGTATCCTGCAAAAAGAAAGCGCCGGCGGCCGCAGCACCAATTACGAGTTGATCGGGTAAATGGTGTGGGGAGACCTTTTGACTTTTCACCTTTCACTTTTGACTCCTTTCCAACAATTCCCTCCCTACCTTTGCCGTTACCCTCCCATTGAAGCACAAGTTCACCCTCCTGGCCACCCTCATCATCCTTTTGGCGACTGCCTGCAGGAAAGAGAAATTCCATGTGGGTCCGAGCCAGCTGAGTTTCCATACTTACCGGGACGACAAAAAATACCTGGAACTCGATACCCTGAGTTTCGACACGGTCTTTACCCTGGAACCCGGCACCAACAATCCCATCTCCGTGACCCAGCAGTTCTGGGTCAAGAACAGGGAGAAACATACGGTCAAGGCCTCCTTCCTGCTGGCCGGGGGCAAGGGCTCGCCCTTCCGCTTCAGCGTGGACGGACATGCCGGCCCTGAACTCCACGACATTGAGATCCCCGGCGGGGACAGCGTCTGGGGTTTCGTGCAATGCAGCCTCAAGCCCAACAACCAGACCATGCCGGCCCTGGTGCTGGACTCCATTATCGCCAGCGTGGGCGGAGCAGCGCAAAAACTGCTTTTACAGGCCTATGGCTGGGATGCCCACTACCACCGCAGCGAGGAACTGCCCTGTGGCGGCTCCTGGACGGACAAGACCAAGCCCTATTTCATTGTAAATTCAGTGCTGGTGGGCGCCGGCTGCACCTTCACCATAGGCGAGGGCGTGCATATCTTCAACTCCCCCCGAAGCACCTTTTTCGTGCAGGGCACCCTCAAGATCAACGGTACACCCTCCGAGCGCGTGATCATCGAGGGCAACAAGCACCAGGCCTGGGTCAAAGACCAGCCCAATCAATGGATCGGCATCCATTACCTGGTGGGCAGCCAGAAAAACGAGATCCGCTATGCTGATATCAGGAACGCAACCGTGGGCTTGCGTTGTGATTCCCTGCCCGGAACCGGCAACCGCAACCTGGAGATCTGGAACAGCTCGGTGTTGTGGTGCGGACAAGCAGCCCTGATTGGCGTCACCGCCAAGATCGACGCCACGAACTCCCTTTTTGCAAATGCGGGATCCTACACCTTCCTGGGCCTGCTGGGCGGGTCCTACAATTTCTCTTATTGCACCTTTGGCAACTACCCCGATTTCGGGATCTCCCGCGACAAAGGGCATTTCATCCTCACAAATACGCTGCGCGATGAGAACGGGAAGATCCTGCAAACCGAAGACCTGGCCTGTACCAACTACAATTCGATCATCTATGGCAACCTGGAAGAGGAACTTTATATGGACAATTCAGCATTGGCAGGTTTTAGCACGGATTTCCGGGGCAACCTGATCAAGAGCAAGGCCAAACCCTTCCCCGGAAACACCTACAACGAATACCCCAAATTCAAAAAAGTGGAAGAGGGTGACTTCAGCCTGGATACGCTCTCGCCGGCCATCAACAAGGCGAATAAAACCCTGCCCAATCAGGTAAACATCGATCTCCCCGGAAATTTCCGCGATCCCGACCCCGACATCGGAGCCCTGGAAAAACTCTGATATTGTTTAGCGGGGTGCCATTCAGAATTCAGCATTCAGAATTCAGAATTCAGAATTAACGCCTTTCCTTAAAGAATTGGGTCATCAAGCTCCCGCACTCATCAGCTAAAACACCGCCCACAAGCTCCGTCTTCTTCCCGAACAAATTCGGAACATCCTTGCTGAACCCGAATTTCGGCTCGCTCGCCCCGTACACAATGCGGTGAAACCGCGCCCATTTCAAGGCGCCCGCACACATCAGGCAAGGCTCGACCGTGACGTACAACGTGCATTCATCCAGGAATTTGCTGTTCATATGCCCTGCCGCAGCGGTAATGGCGATCATCTCGGCATGCGCCGTCACATCGTTCAGCATCTCCGTCTGGTTGTACCCCTTGCCAATGATGCGGTCCTCTACCACGATCACCGCGCCCACCGGCACCTCGCCATCGTCGAAGGCCATACGGGCCTGTCTCAGCGCCTGCTGCATAAAATACTCGTCGCCGAAAGCCTCCATGCCTGCAAAGCAAAGAAAAAATAACCCTTTTCCTGTAAATTTGTCAATAATTCGCCCCCTGCACGGTTTTTGGCGGGCTCCATATCATGAAAATAGGCATTGTTTGCTATCCCACCTTCGGCGGAAGCGGGGTCCTGGCCACTGAACTCGGCAAGGCCCTGGCCCTGAACGGCCACCAGATCCATTTCATCAGCTACAACCAACCCGCCCGCCTCGACCACTTCACGGAGAACATCTTCTTCCACGAGGTGAGCGTGCTCAAATACCCCCTGTTCGAATACGCCCCTTATGAGACTGCCTTAGCAGGCAAAATGGTGGACATCGTCAAGGCCAACAGCCTCGATATCCTCCATGTGCACTATGCCATCCCCCATGCTTCGGCTGCCTTATTGGCAAAAATGATCCTCAGGGACCAGGGCATCCACATTCCTGTCATCACCACCCTGCACGGCACCGACATCACCCTGGTGGGCCGGGACTCCACCTTCGAGGACGTTGTGGCCTGGAGCATCAACCATTCCGATGCCGTGACCGCGGTCTCCGACAGCCTGAAGGCAGATACCTACAAACATTTTGACATCACGCGGGACATCGTGATGATCCCCAACTTCATCGACTTTACCCGCTTCAACAAGCAGCCCAAAGAGCATTTCAAGAAGGCCATCGCCCAGTACGGCGAAAAACTCATAGTGCACACCTCCAACTTTCGCAAGGTGAAACGCATCGAGGACGTGGTCAAGGTCTTCGACATCATCTCCAAAAAGATCCCCTCCAAGCTGCTCCTGATAGGCGACGGACCCGAGCGCAGCAACATAGAGAAGATCTGCCGGGAACTGGATGCCTGTGACCGGGTGGTTTTCCTGGGCAAGCAGGAAGCCATCGAAGAGATCCTGAGCGTATGCGACCTCTTCCTGCTCACCTCCGAGACCGAGAGCTTCGGACTCGCTGCCCTGGAGGCCATGGCCTGCGAAGTGCCGGTGATCAGCACCAACGCCGGCGGCATCCCGGAGGTGAATATACACGGCGTCACCGGCTACATGAGCGACGTGGGCGACGTAGAGGACATGGCCGCCAACGCCATGAAGATCCTGGCCGATGAGGAAACTTTGAACCAATTCAAAAAGAACGCCCTGGCCCAGGCCAAAAAATTTGACCTGAATATCATCCGAAAAGATTACGAAAAACTGTATTTGTCGGTACTTCAATCACAAACGGCTTAGTATATTCGAATTGTTTTGAAGCGCGCCTGTTGCATACTACCCGCAATGCTATTGACAGCCACCGCCTTGTGGGGACAGGGAAGGCGCACGGTCGAGGTGATCAAAAATACCGGCCAAACGAATACCTATGATTCTACAGTGACCATCTACGCGGACAATGTAACACTCAGGTATGAACCCGGAGTGCCTTATGCCCTGCCCGTGGACGTCTACATGCAAAAAACATTTTCATTTCTCAATGGCGCCAATTTCAATCTGCTCAAATACCTTGAATACAAAAAGGACGGTACAATTACCAAAATTGTCGAGCAAAATTCTTCAGAAGTAGGTTCCATTTCAGAATACCGGCGAGTGAATGATACAACTGTGCGTGTAGATCGTTTTACTTCAGATCCCAAAAACAGCTTGAAACAACAAAGTCGCATAGATTACTTTGTCTCAGGCAGACATAAAGGCAATATTACCTACAGATTTGAATCCGGTTCCTGGGAAAAACATACCTATTTCTTTCAAAAATTCGACTCGGCTTCCAGGCTGGTCTACAACTACCTTGGCCAGTACGACAACAACGCGGTATTGCAGCCCCAGTTCATCGAATCCTATACACACACAGACCGGTTTACCGCTCACATTTTAAACAATTACAATTCACCTTTCAATTTTATTATTGACAGTTTTTTTTACGACGTCCAGGGAAAAGCCATTCGGCAGGTCCACCTGGATGGCCAAAACACGGGCGGCGAAATAAACGGTTGGGTGCAGAATTTCTTGTATAGGAACAACATCCGGCATGGCACCCGGTATACAAAGCTCTATTCCAAAAACGGCATCAATTTTTTTCATTATCCCGGCGAACCCTGGGTCCTCGATTCCTCAGACTGGAATGGATGTCAGCTCTATTATGCTGCTGAGGCAGGAACCCAAAAAACGATCCTGAAAATGAAAGAATGTTATTCAAGTGCTGTAGGGAAAAGCCACAGTTTTACTGTTGAACTCCTAAACGGGAATTGGGATACCACATATAAAAACACCATTTTTGCCGACAGTTGCGGGATCAGGTCAATGGAGATCGAAAATTTGAAGGACTCTACCTTTCAAAACTATACCCAGCAATTTGATGCGCAGTGCCGGAACATTTATTCCAGGTCGGTCTTGGGAAACAATGTGCAGGAGATCTGGTATTATTACGAACCTTTTGCCGTGAGGCTGCACGACCGGGACCATCATTTCGTCTTGAAACAGTATCCCAATCCTGTCACCGACAAACTGGAACTGCACACAGACCGACCCATAAGCCTCGCAGCGATAAGGATCTTCGATAGGAACGGCAGGCAGGTGATGATGGCCTATCATGGCCTCAACGAGCATTTTGTGCTGAACACATCCCTGTTGTCTCCCGGATTCTACACATATACCTTCTCCACCGATTTCGAGACCCGCACCGGGAAATTCATCAAATCCCAGGACTGAGCATCCGGAAGCCTTCGCTTAGATCTGTAGGGCCCCGTTCCCTTTTCCACCTTGCCTGTTCCCCTAATTCTCAACCCCCAACTTTTAACTTTCAACTAAAAACCCTATCTCTGTATCTCCTTTGACCGTTATCGCCACCGGCGAGCACGGGCAAAACCATGAGAAAGGCCCTTCCACAGCGGATCCCCATCCTGCTGCCCATGCTATTCCTTTGGGCCGGGACCGTTCATGCCCAACCCCGCTTCAGCGCCTTTGCCCATGAGGTCATCAACCTGCAAAGTCCCGATTTCAGCAGCTACGATTCCTTCATCTACCTCTACCCCGCCAATACCCGGCTCAAACACTTCTGGTACACCTCGGTCCTCAGCCCCGACAGCCAGGCCGTGCTCAAGGAAAAATTCACCGTAAAAAACGGGCAGACCCAAACCGCCACCCTGGAATACCTGGGCTTTACCCGGGAGGGAGATATCAATTGCAGCAGCATGAAAACCTGGTCCAATGCCGTAGTGGACAATTTCCAAAAGACATCCTATACCCGGATCAATGACAGTACGGTCCGTATGGTCAGCACCATCCAAAAAGACCCCCAGGCCAAACCCACGACACTCACCCAGGTCGATGTCATACAAAACGGGAACCGCCGCGGCGTGATCTATTACAGGAAAACCAGTGCGGGCGACTTTGTGCCCGACAACGGGAATTTCAGCACCTTCAATGGAACCGGTGACCTCATCTACTTCGAGAACGGGCCCTACAGGTCCGGCATCCTGGAACCCTCTGAAACCAGGGAATACAGGTATGAGGCAGGCAGGCTTACCTACAAAAAGAAAACTGTGATCGGCATGCAAACCACCATTTTCGTGGATTCCAACATCTATGATCCCTCGGGCAACCTCACCCGGCATTTCGACTGGTACAAGAGCAACATCGATCCAAAGGCCACCGGCGACCTCAGCGAATATTTTTACAGCAACGGCAAAACCACCTCAACCTATTATTACTCCCGAAACACCAACGACGGCAAAATATTCACCATCACCCGCGACAAAAATGTTTCAAAGGACAGCTTCGAATACGAGGCGGGCCAGCTCGTGAAATTCCGCCAATACGAAACGGATTTTACCCATGACACCTTCCGCATCAAAGCCGTCAAATACAATACCTGGGAAAACAATTTGCAAACCTCCGAGCGCATCATGGGCTGGACCTTCAAAGGCTGGGATACACTGGACTTTTATAAAATGACCTACAACGGCTGCGGAAAACTGTTGACCAAAGACCGCTACCTGCCCTTCAAATACAACCTCATCCTCAACACCGGCATTGCTTACAGCTACGACGCCCGCTGCCGGCTGAAGACCTCCCTCTACACCTATCCCTTCACCAAAACCGACCGCTATACCTGGTATTACGATGAACTCGAGGTGCACTCCCCCGACATGAGGTTCCCCTTCAGCGTCACCCTCCATCCCAATCCCGTCAAAGACCAGCTCCAGGTAAGCACAGACAAATTCGTGGACGGTGCTGAATTCACTGTTTACGACATGCGCGGCCTGCCCCGCATACGCAAAAAATTCACCGGGCTCTCAGACCGGTATTCCCTTTCAGTCGAGCAACTCCCACCCGGCATTTATTTATACCGCATCAACAACAGCGCGAATATCCATTCCGGCAGATTTGTGAAGTTATGATGCGAATTAAATCCGGCACCATAATTTTGATTTTGTTCAGCATATTCGGCCAGCTATCGGCGCAGCGCATGGTGTGTTCTGTTTATGAACGTCAGACATTCCTTTCCTTACCGGAACATTATACGGACTCCAGCATCTGGAAGTTCGGAAATTTTTCTACCCTGATACATAGATCCACATCAACCATGATTTGTCCGGAAAACAATGCCATATTAATGAAGACCATGTATGGAACAAGCAAGGATCAGGCTTACATTACCCAGTTATCTGTCAATAGTAATGGTGAAGTCACAGGATCTTCCCGAATAGACGTCAGAAATAATACGGTGCATATCCTTGAAATTATCACACAAAATGACAGCACCTACGTGGTTAAGGAATATTCGCAGGACAAGATCCTTTTAAAAAAGCATCTTCAAACACAAACTACCGTATGTAAAAGCAAATATCTAGACCTGATTGACAAATTTGAATTTGATTCAAAAAGTATAATTTGCAGGCGGTCATTGAATTATAAAAAGTATAATAACACAGGTTCCCTCATAATTGAGTATGAAGGCTATGGCGCTTCAGATTCGGTTTTGGATGACTATTATAAGGAAATCCGGTACGATTGGGATGGACAAAATATGATCAGGAAGAGAACCAGGGACAGGTATTCCTACAAAAAGGACTATATTCTTGATTCATTTGTATATAACGCTTCCGGTCAGTTAATTAAAAGTATATTTTGGAACCCGGACAATAGGTCTGGAAACTTGAAATTGTACAATTATCTAAATGGGAATCTGGACAATATTAATATTTTTCATATCACACTATTGGCCGGCGAATACACTGCTAGTTTTCTCATAGGAATTGACAGCTTAAAATATTTTAATAATGACCTCGTAAGTTCAACGCGCTATAGTTTTGACTCAACTACAATTGATTTTATAACAACTTATTCTTATTTCAATCATAGGTTAATTAAAGAAATGTTTATTTATCAGGGCACCGATACTTGGTCCATTAATTCGATGAACTATAACAATTGCGGGTTGCTCTTGGATTCCTCAATGTACTTTATTGAAAATGACACACTTAAACTGCAGCAACAATTCACCCGATCATACGATATAAATTGTCATCTGGTCAATGCATCTTATTATATACCGGGTCAACTTCTTGATAAATGGAGGTATTATTATGAACCTTTCCAGGTTGAAATACCCGAAGCCGATTATAACTATGGTTTAGTCGTTTCCCCAAATCCAGCCAACAAAATTCTCAAATTTAAGACAGATAAATACTTGTCCACTGTTAAGGTGACCATACTAAATGCGCTAGGACAACAAGTTAAGAATTTCGACCATTTTAACTTTGGCAATGAATTTACCATTAACACTGAAAGCTTAGATCCAGGGATCTATTTTTATATATTTACAACGGATAAGGAAAGATCCATAGGGAAATTCATCAAAGAATAATTGGGGGTGCCCCATTCGTAATTCTTAATTCGTAATTCGTAATTGACTTACCCCTTCCCCGATCAACGTCGTCACCGTTGCCTTCTCAACTTTCATACCCACCAGGTCACCCACTTTAAAATCTCCTTTGGGCAGCACGCACACGATGTTCTGGTCGTTGCGTCCCTTCCACATGTCGGGGCTTTTTTTACTTTCACCTTCGATGAGCACCTCTACGATATGGCCTTCGTAGGACCTGTTTTTTTCGGCCGACATTTTATTCTGCAGCGCGATAATTTCTGACAAGCGGCGTCCCTTTACTTCCTCTTCCACATCGTCGGCCAGCTTCTTGGCAGCAGGAGTGCCGGGCCTTTCGCTGTATTTGTACATGTAATTGAAATCGAAGCGCGCCCATTCCATCAGAGAAATGGTTTCCAAATGATCCTCCTCTGTCTCCCCGCAAAAACCGACAATGATATCACTGCTCACACCGCAATCGGGGATAATGCTGCGTATCATTTCCACTTTTTGCATATACCATTGCCGGGTGTAATTCCGGTTCATCCTTTGCAGCACAGCACTGCTGCCGCTTTGGGCGGGCAGGTGGATATAATTGCAGATGTTCCTGTATTTTTTCATCACCTGCACAACTTCCTCATCGATGTCCCGGGGGTGACTCGTGCTGTATCGGATCCGCATACCGGGCACCGCTTTTGCGCATAGCTCCAGCAGGGCGGCGAAATTCACGGAACTGCTTTTTTCTGCTTCCGTCAAGGTCTTGAATTCTTTTTTCGGCCCGCCGCCAAACCACAGATAGGAATCGACGTTCTGCCCCAGCAGGGTGATCTCTTTGTATCCCGCCTCGGCCAGTTCCCGGGCCTCTTTCAGAATACTCCGGGGATCGCGGCTGCGTTCACGGCCTCTTGTAAATGGCACCACGCAAAAACTGCACATGTTGTCGCAACCCCGCATAATGGAAATAAAAGCGGAGACCCCATTCGAATTCAGGCGCACCGGGTTCAGGTCGCCGTAAGTTTCCTCCCGGCTCAGCAGCACATTGATCGCCCGGTTCCCCTCTTCGGCCACTTCGGCCACCAGCATGGGCAATTCGCGGTAGGAATCCGGACCGGCAACCACATCGACGAGTTTTTCCTCTTCCAGCAACTTGTCCTTCAGACGCTCGGCCATGCAGCCCAGCACCCCGATCACCAGGTCCCGGTTTTTCTTTTTGTTGCCCCGCAAATGTTTGAGGCGGTTGCGGATGGTTTGCTCCGCATTTTCGCGGATCGCGCAGGTATTTAAAAAAATAACATCGGCATCAAACTCGTCCTGCGTGTTCTCGTAACCCTTGTCCTGCATGATGCCTGCGATGATCTCGCTGTCGGAAAAATTCATCGCGCAGCCATAACTTTCGATATAAAATTTGCGCGCCGAAACGCGGGACTTTTCAAACGATACTTCCTGCAGCAATTCCATATGGGATACGAAGCGCAAATATACGCCAAAAGGGATTTGGGGCTTTGATGCCCGGGTTGTAAAATTGCAGCCTGTATGCGTTTACGGTCCTGTATTCTCACGCTCAGCGCCTTTTGCGCATGCGGGCTATTCGCCCAAAATGAGGACAAGGGACAGTTCAGCGGCAACCTGATCCTGAGCGCGCAGAAATACATCCGGGACGACAGCATCGGGGCCATTACCAAAGTGTACAAGCAGAACACGGCCGGATTCGACGCCTGGCTCTACCTGAACTACCGCATCAAAGGCTATTCCTTCATCGTGCGTTACGACGCCTTCAACAATTCCCCCCTGCTGAATCCCCAGGGAAGTACCACCGCGCATGGGATCGGCTTTTACCAGATCAACAAGAAGGTGGACAAGCTGGAGATCACGGCGGGTTCCTTTTACGACCAGCTGGGTTCCGGCCTGCTCTTCCGCGCCTACGAACAGCGGCAGATAGGCATTGACTACGCCCTGCAGGGCCTGAGACTGCAATACGAGTTCAGCCCCAACCTGGTGGCCAAGGCCTTCGGGGGCAACCAAAAAGGAAGCGTCGACAACCGTTTTGGCTACTCGAAACAGGTAGTGCTCGGTGCCAATCTCGAAGGATTCCTCGACCTGGGTGCGAAATTGGGCAGCCTTACCCTGGGTTCCTCTTTTCTCAACCGCAGCCTGGACGACGGGGAGATGACCAAGATCGTCAGCAACATCAACAACTACCCCCTGCCCGAGCGCTTCATTCCCAAATACAATGTGTATGGCGGCAACGCCTATTTCTCCTGGTCCGTAGGGAACTTCACCTGGAATTCGGAATACACCCGCAAATCCAAAGAGGCCATACGCATCGACAACCAGTGGAAGAACCATGGCGGGGAGATCATCTACACCTCCATGAGCTGGGGCAAAAGCGGGATCAGGATGGGCAAGCAGAAAGCCAGCATTGGCGTGAACGTGCAAGGCCGCCATATCGACAAGTTCTCCATGCGCAGTTCGCCCAACGACCTGTTGCTGAACGGGCTTTTGGCCTATATGCCCAGCCTTACCCGGCAAAATACCTATCGCCTGCTGGCACGCTACAATGCGCCCGCCCAGGAACTCGGCGAGGACGGCGTGCAGGGGGAGATCGACTTCCGCCCGGGCAAAAAGACCCAGGTCACCCTCAACGGCAGCTACGTGCAGACCCTGCCTTCCAACGGCAAAAACGGCAAGGCCGAATTGCTTTACCGCGAATACTATGGGGAAGTCATCCAGGGCATTAAAAAACTGAAGATCAAACTGGGCCTGCAATCCATCATTTACAACCAGGCGGTATACGAACAGGAACCGGCCTATAAGAATGTGCACACTTTCACACCCTTCGGGGAGATCCAGTGGACACTGCCCAAAAGCCGCGGCCTGCGCTTCGAATGGCAGTATTTACACACCCGGGAGGACCAGGGTTCTTTTGCGAATGCGATGCTGGAATTTTATTTAAATCAATACTGGACAATTGCCCTGGGCGACATGGTGAACGTGCAGCCTCACCGCTATGAGAACATGGTGATCGCGAAAAAGGTACTGCATTATCCCACGGTATTCAGCTCCTACAACCGAGACAAATCCGTGTATACCCTGGCCTTCATCAAGCAGCAGCAGGGCGTAAATTGCTCAGGGGGTATCTGCCGCATCGAGCCCGCCTTTTCCGGCATCCGCTTCACAGTCTCCACCAATTTCTAATGGATTGAATGTGCCCTCGGCCCATTATCAATTATCAATTATCAATTATCAATTGCTCAAAGGTCCCACACCGAGTTCTTCTTCTCCGTGATGTAACTCTTCATCCTCATCCAAAACGCCATGATCAAATAGAACAACACTGGCGAACCCAACGTCAGACAACTGGTATAAATGAAGAAGAGCCGGATGCGATGGGTGGGAATGCCCATCTTTTCGCCCAGCAATGTGCATACGCCAAAAACGGACCTTTCAATCTGATATTTCAGCGCGCGCATGACGCAAAATAAGCATTTTTTTGACAATATTGCAATTGCCCAAAACGCCGTAAGCCCTTTTTTCGTCTACATTTGCAACGTATTTTTAAAAATCAGATGAAAAAATTATTACTTCTATCCATGAGCGCCGCCTGCATGTTTTTTGCAACTGCGCAAGTTACGGTTGACTGGTCTGTACAAGACATTTCCCAACCCGACGAATTGAACAGCACAAGCACCGGCACCGCGCTGGACGCGACCATCGTGCTCAAGAACCTGGGTCCTGACTCCGTATTGGCAGGCGACACCCTCCTCTACCAGATCATCATCCGCAGGACATCCGACAATGCCGTACTCATCGCAGCCCCCAATGGCAGCCTGTATTTTACTATCATCAAGAAAAAACTCCTCAGCGGCGACACCATGCAGCTGAAAGTGCAACTGCTGGCCGGACTCAAGGCCTATCCTTCCATCGCGGTGAAATACCAGGTGGTTTCCTACGTGACCAACAATGCTCGCGGACTCAAACTGGAGAACACAGCCAACAACCTGTATTCAAAAGACATGGTTTGGTACAATGAGCAGCATTGGCCCCTGAACACCAGCAGCATCAGCATGGGCGATGCCAGCGTAACCCCCAGCGTGTTCAAAAATGAACTGAATGTTGTTGTGAATAAAATTGTGGTCGGCCAGACCGCCATCCTGAACATCTACAACATGCAGGGTACACTCGTAAAAACCGAAGTGCTGAACAGCGATGCCAGCAACCGCATCAACACCGAGGCGATGAGCAACGGCGTTTATATCCTGAAAGTGATCCAGGGCAGCGATGTGTACACGAGCAAAGTGGTAAAAAATTAATTCAGCTAACTCTCAAAAATAAAAAAGAGGCCTCCCAGGCCTCTTTTTTTATGCGTTCTGCTTGTTGACGTTTGACCTTTGAGCCTATCACCCTATGGATTCGGCCTCAACTTCAGCAACAATCTTGCGTACCAAACCCTGCAATACTTTCCCGGGTCCCACCTCAGTGAATTGGCTCGCCCCATCGGCATGCATGGCGAGGATGCTCTGGGTCCAGCGCACGGGGGCCGTAAGCTGCGCCATCAAATTTTTGCGTATGCGGTCCGGATCGGATTCGGCAACGGCGCTTACATTCTGGTATACCGGGCATACCGGTGCATTGAATTCTGTCGCCTCAATGGCCGCAGCCAATTTCTCCCTTGCGGGTTCCATGAGCGGACTGTGAAAGGCGCCGCCTACCGGCAAAACCAGCGCGCGTTTGGCCCCGGCCTCCTTCATTTTTTCGCAGGCCAGGTGGATCGCATCGACCGCGCCCGAGATCACGAGCTGCCCGGGACAATTGTAATTGGCCGGAACCACCACACCCTCCACTTTGGAACATACCTCTTCCACGATTTTATCGTCCAGTGCAAGCACCGCAGCCATGGTGCCGGGCTGCATCTCACAGGCCGCCTGCATGGCGCCGGCGCGCTGGGAAACCAATTTCAACCCGTCTTCAAATTTCAGGCAGCCCGAGGCCACCAATGCCGAAAATTCACCCAGGGAATGTCCCGCCACCATATCCGGCCGGAATTCCTCACCCATTACTTTGGCGCGGATCACCGAGTGCAAAAAGATGGCCGGCTGGGTCACATCCGTGCGGCGCAGGTCCTCGTCCGTGCCGGAGAACATGATGTCCGTAATGCGGAAACCCAGGATCAGGTTGGCCGCCTCAAACAACTCCGTGGCATGGGGGAAATTGTCGTACAGGTCCTTTCCCATGCCGGGAAACTGGCTGCCCTGTCCGGGAAATATATAGGCGTGTTTGCTCATGGCCGCGAAACTAAACCCAATTTTCCAAATCTGAGATTTACATAAATCCCACATTTTGCCTCTTGCAAAACCTGAAATCATGCAACACAAAATATTTGGGCCTCTTTTACCTTTGTATTTTGCCCGTTGCGATACCGGGCAATTCCCCTGTAGAACCCCCATATGGCAGGGCCGTATGGACAGACTGTGGATCAAGGCACCGTGAAAAAAGTTCAACTCAGGAGCTAAACACAGTGATCGAAAAATGATAAACCAGACTAACCCCAATTTACCCAAGACCCCAACCGGTATCACCGGATTGGATGAGATCACCGGTGGCGGCATACCTAAAGGCCGCCCCACACTGATCTGCGGCAGCGCCGGCTGCGGCAAAACCCTGTTCGCCATGCAATTTCTTGTTGGCGGCATCATGGACCAGAACGAACCCGGCGTATTCATGAGCTTCGAAGAAAGCGCCCCTGACCTGGCCCAAAATGTAAAATCCCTGGGCTTCGACCTGGACAAACTTCGGGCCGAGAAAAAACTCTACATTGACCATGTCCATGTCGAAAGATCGGAGATCGAAGAGACCGGTGAGTACGACCTGGAAGGCCTGTTCATCCGACTCAACCATGCCATCGACAGCATTGGCGCCAAACGCGTAGTGCTCGATACGGTGGAATCCCTGTTTGGAGGCATTGAGAATGAGGCCCTGCTTCGCTCAGAACTGCGCCGGCTGTTCATATGGCTGAAGACCAAGGGCGTCACAGCCATCATTACTGGCGAGCGAGGTGAGAATACTTTCACAAGACAGGGCCTGGAAGAATATGTTTCCGACTGCGTGATCCTCCTGGATTTCCGCGTGATAGACCAGATCGCCACCCGCCGCCTGCGCATTGTCAAATACCGCGGCAGCACCCATGGCACCAACGAATATCCCTTCCTCATTGACGAACACGGGATCTCTGTGCTGCCCATCACTTCCCTCAAACTGGACTACAAAACTTCCAGGGACATTATCTCTACCGGCTTGCCGGCCCTGGACAACATGTTTGCCCTGGGGGGCATGTTCCGCGGCGGGTCCACCCTGGTTACCGGCACCGCAGGGACTGCCAAGACCATACTGGCAGCTTACTTCAGCAAGAGCTCCTGCGATCGGAACGAACCGGTCCTGTATTTTTCCTTCGAGGAATCCCCAGACCAGTTTATGCGCAACATGCATTCCGTGGGATTGCACCTGGAGCCGTATGCCAACAGCGGCCTGCTGAAGATCCACGCCTCCCGCCCCTCCCTGCAGGGCCTGGAGATGCACCTGCTGAACCTGCACAAACTCATCGAGACCCACAGGCCGAAAACGGTGATCGTGGATCCCATCTCAAGCCTGATCACCATCGGCAGCAGTTCTGAGGTTCGGGGCATGCTGGTGCGGCTCATGGACATGATGAAGATGAGGAGCATCAGCGCCTATTTCACTTCACTGACCCATACCGGCTACAACGAGAACAGCGACGCGACAGTGGATGCGGTCTCCTCATTGGCCGATACCTGGATAGACCTGCGCAATGAAGATCGCAACGGCAAGCGCACCCGTACCTTTCTTATCGTGAAATCAAGGGGCATGGGCCATGTGACCCAGCCCAGTGAATTCAGCATCACAGATGGGGGTCTGATCTTACATACACCTGAAAAACAAAGCGGATCATGATGTACACAGATAAGGAAACACAGACCTGGGAGCTCCGCCTCTATGTGGCCGGCCAGACCCCAAAGTCCATTCTTGCACTGCAGAACATCACCCGTTACTGCAAGGAACACATGGCGGGACGCTACTCCATAGAGGTGATAGACCTGCTGAAAAACCCCCAACTCGCCGAAGGGGACCAGATCTTCGCCATCCCCACCCTGGTGCGCAAGGTCCCGGAACCCATCCGCAAGATCATCGGCGACCTTTCCAATGAAGAAAAGGTCCTGGTGGGACTGAACATCCGCCCATTGGGCAATAAACCCTAAAAATGAAAAAAAATGCCTCTCAGAAAACTGAGCAAAAATTTATCCTGCAACTCTTCGTTACCGGGATGTCTCAGAAATCCATGGAGGCCATTGAGAATATCAGGAACCTTTGTGACAAATACCTCAGGGATTTCTATGAACTCGAGATCATCGACCTGTACAAGAATCCGGAACTGGCTTCAGAACAGCATATCGTGTTCAGCCCATCCCTGATCAAACAATATCCGTTACCCAAAAAAACCCTCATAGGCACGTTTTCCGATGCACGAAAAGTGATCACGGCCCTGGGACTACAATATAAAGAATGAAAATGGCACAATCCATAGAGCGGCTCCAGCAGCGCATCAAGCATTTGGAAGACCGCCTTGCCGAATCCGAACAACTCATCGATGCCATCCGGTTGGGAGAGATCGATGCATTTGCGATCAACTCCAACGAAAGCACCGAGGTCTATACCCTTGAAAGCGGCGATTACGCCTACCGCATGCTCATCGAAGAATTTGGCGAAGGCGCCGTGAATGTGAGCCAGGACCGGCTTATCGTATACTCCAACCAGGGCATGGGCGACATCCTCAATATGCCTTACGAAAAGATCGTCGGGTCAAAATTCTGCGACTTCGTACATCCGGATTCCTGGACGGGGTTCAAGCAACTTTTCGATGAGGCCCTCGCGGGCAAAAAAAGCCGCGGGGAAATTGACATGTGCTGCAACAACGAGAGAATTCCCGTATACCTTTCCTGTGTGGCGCTGCCCAAACTCGGCACCGTGGGAATCATCCTCACTGACTTCCGGGAAAAGAAAAAAAATGAGGAATTGTTGTTGAATTACCAGGAGGAACTCGAGAAAAAGAACGCCGACCTGGTGCAGAGCAATACCGAACTAGCGTCTTTTGCCTATATCGCTTCGCATGACCTGCAGGAGCCCCTGCGAAAAATTCAAACCTTCTCCAATCGCATTATCGAAAAAGAGCCCGATGCATTTTCCAGCTATACCAAGGATTATTTCCAGCGCATCATTTCGGCTTCAAAACGCATGCAAAACCTGATCTCGGAATTGCTCATCTATTCCCGCATCAACACCAACAAAATGAACATGGTCCCTGCCGACCTGAACGACCTCATGGTCGAGATCCAGGGTGAGCTCATGGAATACATAGAAGAAAATCAGGCCGAGATCCTCGTGGGCAAAATGCCCAAAATTCCAGTCGTGTTGCACCAATTCAACCAACTCTTCACCAACCTGATCATGAACGGCATCAAATTCCGTAAACCCGGCATCCCGCCCCAGATCCAGATCAATGCGCGAAAGTTGAAAAAAGAAGAACTGGACCCCGACAACCACCATGGCCAGGCCACCTGGTGGCGCTTCAGTGTAAAAGACAACGGCATTGGCTTCGAACAACAATACGGCGAAAAGATCTTCGAACTCTTCCAACGCCTCCATGGCCTCTCTGAATACAAGGGCACCGGCATCGGCCTGGCCATCTGCAAAAAGATCGTCCACAACCACCGCGGCTTTATCTCAGCCATCGGATACCCGGGACTGGGTGCCGAATTTATTATTGATATTCCATCGGGGGGATGAAATGGCGTCAGCTTTTGACGCCTAAGGTTTGAGGTTTGAACTTCCTCAAACCACCAGGTTGATGATCCGCCCCTTCACAAATACAAATTTCTTCAACTCGTTTCCATTCACCCATTTCTGAACCACCTCATCCGCTAGCACTTTTTGTTGCACTTCCTCCTGGCTCAGATCCAATGGAAACTCAATGCTGGTGCGTGTTTTCCCGTTCACACTCACAGGATAGGTAAAGGTATTTTCCAGCAAAATACTTGCATCCCACTTCGGCCATTGGGCTCTGTGTACACTGGAATCATGTCCCAGTTGCTGCCATATTTCCTCGGCAATATGCGGCGCAAACGGCGCCAGGATCACCAGCAATGGTTCCAGTATTTCGCGCTTATTGCAGCCCAAAGCCTGTAGTTCATTTGTGCATACCATGAATGCCGAAATGGACGTGTTGAAATTCACCTGCTCTATATCGCTGCCCACTTTTTTGATGGTGCGGTGCAAGACCTTTAATTCTTCAGGTGTCGCTTTCTCTTCGCTGATCTTCAGCACCTCCTCCTTGTAGAACAATTTCCAGAATTTCCCAAGGAAACGGGCTGAACCCTCAATGCCATTTGTGTTCCAGGGCTTGGCATCTGTGAGCGGACCCAAAAACATCTCGTAGATCCTCAGTGTATCGGCCCCGTAAGTGTCGCATACATCGTCGGGGTTCACCACGTTGCCCCAGCGCTTGCTCATTTTTTGACCGTCCTCGCCCAGGATCATGCCCTGGTTGATCAATTTTTGGAAGGGCTCATCCCAGGAAATGAATCCCAGGTCGTGTAAAAATTTTGTCCAGAAACGCGCATACAGCAAGTGCCCTGTGGCATGCTCGCTGCCGCCCACATACAGGTCCACCTGTTTCCAGTAATTCAGCGCCTCTTTTCCCGCAAATTCTTCCCCATTGTGCGGGTCCATATAACGCAGGAAATACCAGGAGGAACCCGCCCAGCCAGGCATGGTGTTGGTCTCGCGGCGGCCCTCCAAGGTGCTCACCCAATTCGTCACAGCGGCCAGGGGAGATTCGCCGGTACCCGTCGGTGTGTATTTTTCCACTTCGGGAAGTACGACCGGCAATTCATGGACAAGTTGCGGAACATTTTCGGCATCGAATATCACGGGGAAGGGCTCGCCCCAATAGCGCTGACGGCCAAAGCCCGCATCGCGCAAACGGTAATTTATTTTTTTATTTCCCAATCCGCGCGCAACGATCTCTTCGGTCGCTCTTGCGATAGCGTGTTTTACTTCAAGCCCATTTAAAAAATCACTGTTGATGCATACCCCTTCTTTTGCCGAAAAGGCTTCCTTCATGGGCAATTCGATCGCTTCATTTCCCTGTTGGATGACCGGAACAATGGGCTGATCAAAAGCGCTTGCAAATTCAAAATCCCTGTCGTCATGCGCAGGCACGCCCATGATGGCGCCTGTGCCGTAACCACCCAGCACATAATCGCTCACCCAGATCTGCATCTCTTTTTGGGTGAAGGGATTGATCGCAAAACTGCCGGTAAATACACCGGTTTTTTTTGTGTCGGAAATGCGGTCGAGCTCGGCGCGATTTTTTGCATTTTCCGCATAGGCCATCACCTCGGCTTTTTTGTCGGCGCTGCATATCGCTTCCAGGCCCTCGTATTCAGGCGCCAGCACCATAAAGGTTGCACCGAAAATGGTATCGGGTCTTGTCGTGAAAATGCGGATGTTTTTGCTGTCATTTTTAATTAAAAAATCCAGTTCCGCACCCACGGATTTTCCTATCCAGTTCCTTTGAATTTCCTTGATGGCATCGCTCCACTGAAGGGTATCCAGTCCGCTGATCAGCCTGTCGGCATAGGCAGTGATACGCAGGCTCCACTGTTGCATTTTTTTGCGCACCACGGGATATCCCCCGCGTTCGCTTTTGCCGTTCACCACCTCTTCATTTGCCAGCACGGTTCCCAATTCGGCACACCAGTTCACCGTGGTCTCATCCTGGAACGCGAGGCGGTAACCATTCAACACATTATTTTTTTGCGCATGCGAAAAGGCATTCCAATCCGCTGCGGAAAATATCCCTTCGTAGCTTGTATGCGCTGTCACGCCGGCGTTTCCGCTATTCGCAAAAATGCCGATGAGTTTTTCAATGGGTTCCGCTTTGTTGCTCTCTGTATTGAACCAATGGGTGAAAAACAATCCGAAGATCCACTGGGTCCATTTGTAATAATCCGGGTCGCTGGTCTTCACCTGCCGGCTCCAGTCGAAACTGAATCCGATGCGGTCCAGTTGCTCTCGGAATCTTTTGATATTGGCCTCGGTGGTGATCGCGGGATGCTGTCCCGTCTGGATCGCATATTGTTCGGCCGGCAGCCCGAAGGCGTCATAGCCCATCGGATGCAGCACGTTGAAACCGTTGAGCCGCTTGTAGCGCGCCACGATGTCGCTGGCGATATAGCCCAGGGGATGGCCCACATGCAGGCCATTGCCGCTGGGATAGGGAAACATGTCCAGCACATAGTACTTGGGCCGGGAGGGGTCGTTCGGGGTCTTGTACAGCCCTTCTTCGGCCCATTTGGCCTGCCACTTGCGCTCTATCTCATTGAAATTGTACCTGGACATGGGCCGCGAAAATACGAAGCAAGTGCGGCAAAGGCCAAGAAAGACGGAGAATAATGCCGACCTTTGCGGCCCGATCCATGGCCGACAGCAACTTCATAGACTACGTCAAGATCCATTGCCGCTCCGGCAAGGGAGGCGCGGGTTCGCATCACTACCACCGCAGCAAGATCAGCCCCAATGGCGGTCCCGACGGGGGTGACGGGGGCAAGGGCGGCGACATCGTGCTGGTGGGAAATTCCCAGCACTGGACCCTGTTGCACCTGAAATACCGCAAGCATATCATGGCCGAGGACGGGATCAACGGCAACAAGAGCAACATGACCGGTCGCTCCGGGGAAAACGTTTTCCTGGATGTGCCCCTGGGCACGGTAGCCCGTGATGCCGAGACCGGCAAATTCTTGTTCGAGATCACGGAAGAAGGGGAGAAAAAAGTACTGGTGCCCGGCGGCCGCGGGGGATTGGGCAACTGGCATTTCAAGAACAGCGTGAACCAGTCGCCCGAATACGCCCAGCCGGGCGAAGAAGGCCAGGACCAATGGATCATCCTGGAACTGAAAGTGCTCGCCGACGTAGGCCTGGTAGGCTTTCCCAATGCAGGCAAAAGCACATTGCTGAGCGTGATCTCAGCGGCAAAACCCGAAATAGCCAATTATCCCTTCACTACTTTGGTGCCCAACCTGGGTGTGGTGAACTACCGCGATTACCGCAGCTTCGTCGTGGCGGATATCCCCGGCATCATAGAAGGGGCGCATGAGGGCAAAGGGCTGGGGCATCGATTCCTCAAGCACATCGAACGCAATGCGGTCCTGTTGTTCCTGATCCCGGCGGATTCGCCCGATCATTTCAGGGAATACCAGGTGCTCTGCAACGAACTGGACATGTACAACCCGGAACTGCTGCTGAAGACCCACCTGATCGCCATCTCGAAGTCCGACCTCCTGGACCCGGAATTGGAAGAGGAAATTAAAAAGGAATTCCCGGACAATTTCAAACTGCATTTTTTCTCTGCCGCCACCGAAACAGGCCTGAAGCCTCTTATCGACGCGCTCTGGAATGCAGTGAAGGATTGAATGCCTTTCAAAAATTTCCCTGATCCTTCACACCCACTTACTCCGCTATCTCCCACACTTTGTTCCTTCCGTTCATCCATCCCACCTGGGCCCTGTAACCCACCTTGAGCATATTCCCATGGAAGGAATAGGCATCTATCTTGCCGGCAAAAACATCCTCTCCTTTGCCATCTTTTAATTCATATTCATACTCCACTTCATAGGAATAAATGGACCCGTTCATCCGCTTCAGGTCGGAATAGACCGGGGGGATGATCCAAAAACCCCTGCGGTCCAGCAAGCCTGCCTTGTTGGGCTCGGTCCTGCAAATGCTCACGCCGTCATGCATGGGTTCCGCTGCCACAAAAATTTCTTCGGTGATCGGTTCGCCGTTGCCGTTGATAAAATTAAAATTGCGCGCCCCACTCAGGTACACATCATTCATGTACGCTTCCATTAAATACTTTTTTTGTATTTGCAGGCCCTTTGAAAATGGCATCGGGATCTCCATATTCTGCCAGGGAGAATCCAGGCCAAAAGCCCGCATCTGGGCTGCCGAAAATTTCAGGTAGAGGAATTCGGGTTCCTTTTTACGGTATTCCCAGATCGCCGCTTCCTCCAAAAATTGTTTGTTGTTCAGGGATTTTAGCGCGGGAAGTGTGCCCAGTTTTTTGCCCTCAGGGCTGAAGAACCAGGACCGGTTGGTCTTGCTGCCTATGACCATGTCGTTGAAGACAATGGGTTTTTCGGCAAACCTGAATCCGCTGATGCGCTTGCCCTCCTCGTTAAAAATTCCGTAACGCTGTTTTTTATTTTTATAGATGAAAATGCCCGGACTGATCTCTGAGACAGCTTCTCCGCCCGATGGACCTTTTATTTTTTTGCCCTCCGGCGAATAAAATTTCCAGGTGTACGCTTTGAAGATCGCGCTGGAATACCCGAATTCTTTTGCCCCTGCAAATTTCGGCTCCAGCACCAGGTTGCCCTGGGCATCGACCAAACCCCAGCGGTTGAGTTTTTTCACCGGCGCATAACCCGCATGAAAATTCAGGGCGGCCCTGTAATACTGTTTTTCTATGGCCTCACCGTCCACATTGCTCATTTGAAATCCCTTCTTATAACGCACAAAACCGTTGCCGTCCACAAAATTACTGGTGCGGATCTTGCGGCCCAGGTAGGTGGCCGACATAGAACCCGGGTTGTATAAGAAAGTACTGTCATGCACCTGTCCCCGATAGGCTTCTCCTTTGTTCTCCAGTATGCTGAACATGGGAGGTGTGAGAATTTCACCCGTTGATGAAATAAGCCCGTATTTTTTAATGCGCTTACCACAGAAAAAATGTCCGGGCAATGCTTTTTCCATGACGATGTTGTCATACTCGGGATCCACAATAGTATTGCCAAGGCTGTCGATCACGCCCTGCTTCCCGTTTTCCAAAGTAACGATCATAAAACCGTCTTTCATCTCGGCGATATCGGTGATCCTGCCGGCCCCTGCGATCGATGGTTTCAGCATCTTGCCCTTGGGCAAAAGCAACATCCATTCTCCTCCTCCCACCTTGTAATCCGCCGCACGTCGCATACTGAAAAACCCCATCTGCTTGAGGGCCTCACTGTTTTTCATACTGCCTGTTTTGTAAATGACATCGAATTCCCCGGTCAATGAACCCCCGCGGTATACTGAATATGCACCGGGCTGATCGGATTGCAGATAGGTGCAGCGATAGAGTGTACTGAAACTTTTTTTATCCAGGATCACCGCCTGCCCATTGGCAAATCCTGAAAAATAGGGCATGGAATCCAGGTATTCCTCAAGGTTCACGTATTGCATGATCGGTCCCAGCATTTTACCCGTCGAATCGTCCACAAAACGAAAAGATGCATTGGGTGTGATCCCGCCCATACCCTTCACTGCAATGCTACCGTTCTTGTTCACACCCCCATACCTGGCCAGCGTGATATGACCCCGGGGCAACACATTGACCATGTCAAAGATCGCAGGTACGGCCTGCCGGGAACGACCCGTGCTGTCTGTAAGCACCAGCCGGTACAGCCCTGTTCGGCTCTTCACGTCCCATTCCTGCACCCAGCCTGTTTTTCTGGCCGCGGTCCCCTGGACAGGATTGGTTTTACGCACATTGCTTGTCCAGTTCTCATTGATGTTGCGGTTGGAAACATTGATGCTGCGTACGTTCTCATAATGCACGATCTCGCTGATCCCCTCCTTTTCTATCATCAACATGTCCATCGTGGAATTTCCGCCATAAGCCTTGATCCATTCCTCGCCGAAACGAAAGGACAAATAATCGAAGTCCGATTCCCATTTGATCTTTCTGGCGTTGAAAACCGCCATACTGAAACTGTTTTCACTCACGGCAAAATAATCACCGCTGATGGCATAGATCAGGCTGAATTTTGGCGTGAGAATGGGCTTCATACCGGAATCCAGCAGTCCGTAACGCCCATCCAACCGCACGATAAATGGTGCCTGGCTGCTGATGAATTCCATTTCCACCGCCTCAGTCACCAGGCCCCGGTCCCGTGTAAACAAAAACTGCTTCCCGTCTTTGTTCAGCACCACTGAATTCTCCAGGTTCGATACCGCGTATTCTGCACCGGAGGAATCGATCCATGCATCGCGGCGCGCATCGTACAATCGGTTCCTGCGATGATTGAAAACTGCCAGAAAACCATTGTCCAGATTGACCACCCGCATGCTCCTTCCCCTGTCGATCACCTCCCCCCTGCTGTTGAAAAGGACTTGTATCCTGTGCGTATTCATCCCTGAAAAGATCTCCGGGTCCAAACTTTCCGTTTGCACACGGAACAGGCTGTCGGGCAGCAGCTTTTCGCCTCTTCTGTCAATCAAAATAAAGGTTTTGTTTTTGAGCATCACACTGAAAAACATGGGACTCTGCACCCGCACCTGTGGATATTCCGGTGCGAGAATTTCGTTGCCCTGCAGGTCGATCACACCCATTTCAGATTCACGGACAACGTAGAGCAGACTGTCAAATCCACCGACCGCCCAGATGCGGTCGCAGGGCCCGTAAATATTCTCCCCGCTCGAATCACACAACCACCATTTCCCCTCCTTCTGCACCTTGAAAACCCCGTTGGCCAGCGGCTCAAAAAAATTCGCATCTTCGATTTTCAATTCCCGCCCGCCCTCGAAAAAAACATACAGGTCTTTTCCCTTGCGGGCCCTGGCCATGCCATTGCTGCTGGGGTTGGCCTTGTCAAAGCGGAAATTCACCACCAGGCTTCCGCTGTCATTGATGTAACCCCATTGTCCGTCACGGACCACGGGATACAATTTTTGCGCATGCGCGATCGCGCAAAAATTGCATATCAATACCGCCAAAACGATGCACTTTTTCATAAGCGGCCGGGGAGTTTCCTACAGTTTCTGGATCGCCTCGTCCAGGCTGGCCAGGCTGTTGATCTTCTGTTTCAATTTTTCAAATACGATGCGTGTTCTTGATTTTCCGTTCGACTCGCTTGCATTGCCCAACTGCTCTGCACCTGCCACAGCCAGCGTTCCGTTGGCCGCAACGATGAACATGGCATCGACCAGCTTGGGATTCAGGGTGAATTTGTAGCAGTCAGCGCGATAGGTGATCACATTTTTTTTGTTCTCGCAGAGGATATAAATATACTTCGCTTTGTCCAGGGTCGCTGCCTCATACATGAACTCCAGGTCCAGTGTGCGCGCCTGCGGATCCCCGTAAAAGCGGTCGCAGTTGTATGTGCCCATGGACCGCACCCTGAAAGCGTTGTACATATTCTGTTCAATGGTCTCAACGGCCGCACCCTGCTGTTTGATCCGCTCCTTTTCCACCTGCATGCGTTCCAGTTCTGCCCTGAGTTCTTTTTCGGCCAGGGCCTGGTCCTTGCCACTCACAACCGGGCTCACCGTGGTCACAAATTCTCTTTGGTTCACCAAAAAACTCAGGCGGAAAAGATTCTTATTCCCGGCGATCGGATTCAGCTGCACATCCCACCATTCTGATTCATAGATCCATTTGTTCCTGTCGGGATCCTGCGCAGCATCGGTGCCGGCAAATTGCCACATCACGCGCGAGTACGGAGCGAGTTCGGGATATCTCTTTTTGTCAAAATTGATGTCAAGAATGCTTTTCTTTTTATCGTATTTTCCGGGTATGGTTTTGTTGGGCGCCACCTGCATGGGTGGGTCGGAGGCAAAAGTAAAAATGCCATTGCCCCTGTCTTTTTTCCAGGTCCAGTTATACGCGGTAATTCCCGAATTGGCGTCAATTCCCATTTGCGTGATCTCCGATTTGATATCGGCCCCACTGCTCATCCGGGTGCGGTCTCCCAACTCGGCCCAGTTCCCGCTGAGCTTGTCGAAATACCAATACTTGAATGCCGATTCCACATCCCTTCCGGGGGTAAAAACGCTGATTGATTTTCCGCTGGCGATCTCCAGGGGTTCTCCGTCCTGAGATGCCGTGATCTCAAACATTCCATCCGAAATAAACTGCTCGGATCTGCCTTCGTAATTCACCTGCATGGGCACCCCCGAGGCGACAATTTCCGCTACGGTATTGATGGATTTGTATTTCAGGTCCACATTGCCCTCCACCACTTTGCCGTTCTTGTCTGCAAAACTGCCCGCCGGCACAAGGATCGTGGCCCCGTCACCGGCCTGGATCTGGGTGCCCGCATCGGCGTTCACCGTAAAATGGCTCACGTTCTGGGGAAGGGCATCCAGCACTTTGTCCTGAACAAACAAGGGGGCGCTGAATTTGCCGCCAATGCTGCCTGTTTTGTCGGCCTGGGCGCAGGATCCGATCAGGATAGCAAGCGCAACCGCGGGGAAGAAGAATTTCGTTCTCATATCAGGTTAATTATTCCCTCATAAAACGGACTGCCCCCTCAAATATTACACAAATAATAAAATATTACTTTCGCCTTCTATGGGGTGCAACTTTTGACTTTTGACCTTTTACTTTTGACTACTTTTGTTCCCGCATGCGCAAAATGATTTTCCTTTCCCTGGCGCTCTTACTGAGCGTATCGGCTTGCAGAAGGCGCAGCATGCCTGTGAGTCCCAACCTGGACCTGCAGCATTTTCGCGCATTTGCCGAAAAGGGAAGCATACTTCTCGACGTGCGCAGCCCCGAAGAATACCAGGCAGGCCACATCCCCGACGCCATCAACGCCGATGTCAACGGAGACTTCGAATCCATGATCGCCCGCTGCGATTCCACAAATAAAATTTACGTGTACTGCCAGTCGGGCCGCCGTGGCGAACGCGCAGCCGCCCTCTTCTCGGAACACGGTTTCCACCGTGTATATAATTTAGATGGCGGCTTCGAGGCCTGGGTCGAAGCCGAGAACGCAGTGGTCACCGGCCCTGATCCCCACGCCAGCCGCTGATGTACGAATTCCACGGAGACAAACAACGCTATTTTGACATGACCTTGCGGGTCACCCGCGAGCATATACTGCCCTTTCTGGAAGAAAAATGGCCCTTCCCGCCCGGTATGCGGGTCCTGGAGATCGGCTGCGGCGAGGCGGGCGTGCTGAAAGCCTTTACCGAAAAGGGTTACACCTGCATGGGCATTGAACTCGAGGAGAGCCGGCTCGTCTCGGCCCGCGAATTCATGGCCGATGAACTGCGCAGCGGCCTCGTGAGTTTCCTGAACAAGGACATCTACGACGTCGATGTGAAGGCCGATTGCGGGGACGGCTTCGACCTGGTCATCCTCAAGGACGTGATCGAACACATCCCCAACCAGGAGAAATTCATGCCCCAGCTCCACAAGTTTTTAAAACCCGGCGGCACGGTCTTTTTCGCCTTCCCCCCCTGGTACATGCCCTACGGCGGCCACCAGCAGGTCCTGCACGGGAAAGTGGCCTCCCGCCTGCCCTATTACCACCTGCTTCCAGGCAAATTATATGACTGGACCCTGCTTGCCCTGGGAACCAGCCCCGCGGCGGTGCAAACGATGAAGTTCATCAAAAGTACCGGCATTTCCATCGAGCGTTTCAAGCGCCTGTGCAGGCAAAACAACTTCGGCTTCCTGAACTCCAGGTATTATTTATTCAATCCGATCTACGAACACAAGTTCGGCATTCGCCCCCGACGCCAGGCCGGGCTCATCTCCCGCATCCCCTTCCTCCGCAACTTCGTCACCATGGGCGTGTACTTCCTCGTGAAGGGAACCCGAAACGATTGATCTTCCCGCGCCGCCAAAACCGAGTGGGGAGACTTCCCGCTTCCACTTCCCACTTCCCTCTTGCATAACCGATGCAATAAGCACAGAGTTTCGTACGTTATTATTGCCGTACTTCCCATATATTTGCACGTTAACACACCATGAAGCTCCTCCGGTACATAGCCATCATAGCCATCTCGGCAGCCATTGTCCCCGTCGCGGCCCAAGCCAAGCGATTCCGTGGCAAACCCCTTGAAGCCGGCCTCATCCTGGGCGGCAGCAACTATATGGGCGACCTTGCCAAGTTGGTGAACATAGGCGAGACCCGCCTCATGGGCGGCGCACTCTGCCGTTTCAACTACTCGGATTTCATCACCCTGCGCGGTACCTTTTCGCTGGGTACCATCCGCGGCGCCGATGCCAACTACGAGAACGACAGCGCGCGCTTTGCCCGCAACCTGAGCTTCAAGTCCAACATCATCGAATTTGCCGCCACCGTGGAGTGGAACCTCTGGGGCTACGGCGAGACCACACGCGAAAGACCGGGCTCTCCCTACCTTTTCGCAGGCATCGCGGTCTTCAAGTTCAATCCCATGACCAAGTTCAACTACGTTGCCGGCGTGCACGCACCCGAACTGGCACAGTTCCACGACCAGTGGATCGAACTCCAGCCCCTGGGCACCGAGGGACAGGAGACCACCAAATTCAACGACCGCAAGCGCTACCCGCTTACCCAGGTATCCATCCCCCTGGGCCTGGGTTATAAAAAACAGATAGACGAGAACTGGGCCATCGGTGCCGAGTTCGGTCTGAGAAAAACATTTACGGATTACCTCGACGATGTGAGCAAAGACTACGTCGATGACCAGATCGTGGGCGCCGCCTACGGTCCCATAGCTGCCGCACTGAAGGACCGCTCTGTAGAACTGGGCCATCCCCAGCACGCTCAGGGCCAAATGAGGGGCAACCCCGATGCAAGCGACTGGTACATGTTTTTCGGATTCACCATCACCCGGAAAATATTAGGCGGAAAACAGATTTGCTTCCAATTCTAAAACAACGGCTTCCCCAGCTTTTCCTTGCCTGCACAGCATTCCTGCAGCCTTTTGCGCATGCGCAAAAATATTTTACGGGCCGCAATGAATGGGGTATCGTGGCCGGCCTGAGCAACTACTATGGCGACCTTTCCCAGGGCCAGAACCTGAAACATTTTTACCCCTCCCTGGGCATGTTTCACAAATACAATTTCAGCGGCTATATCTCCAACCGCTTCCAGGTCTCCTACCTCAGGATCTCGGGCAGCGACTCGGGCTCGGAATCCTATTCCTACCGCAACCTCACTTTCCAGACCCATATCGGCGAGGTATCGGAAATGATAGAGCTCAATTTTCACAAGTTCGGCACCAACCAGAACGACAAACACAGCACGCCTTACGCATTTGCGGGCATCAATGCCTTCGTCTTCGGGCCGCGCAGGCTGGAGAACCAGGACCTGAAACTGAGGCCCCTGCGCACCAACGGCCACAAATACAGCTACCTGCAGCCCGCCGTCACCCTAGGCCTGGGTTATAAGATAAAATTCAACCAGCGCAAAAACCGCGGGGCCTGGATCTTTGGCGTCGAAGGCGCATGGCGCAAAACCTTCACCGACAATTTGGACGATGTTTCCGGGCAATACCCCGATTATAATGACATGGTAGCCAACCAGAGCCTCACTGCAGCACAGTACAGCCATGCCCAGACCCTGAACGGAAATCCGCCCTTCGCCAAGGGCGTTATGCGCGGAGATCCGCACCTGAAGGACTGGTATTATTTCCTCGGCCTTTCCCTTTCATACCGCTTTACGCCGTACATTTGCCGCTAAAAATGTTGGCGCCCGTTTCACTGAAAGACAAGCTGTTGAAGGACAGGATGCCGGAGCATGTCGCCATCATCATGGACGGCAACGGACGCTGGGCCAAAAAACAGGGGCACCTGCGCATTTTCGGCCACCGCCACGGCATCAAAGCCGTCCATGAGGTGACCGAGGCCGCCGCCGAACTCGGCATCAAATACCTCACCCTCTACACCTTCTCCACCGAGAACTGGAACCGGCCCAAGTCGGAGATCAACGCCCTCATGGAACTGCTCGTGAGCACCATCAAGGCCGAGACACCTACCCTCATGAAGAACGGGATCCGCCTCCAGGCCATTGGCAACATAGACCAGTTGCCCCCAAAATGTAACAAACAGTTACTCGAGACCGTAGAAGCCACCAAAGGAAATTCCACGGTGACACTTATCCTGGCCCTCTCCTATTCCGGGCGCTGGGACATCATCGAAGCCGTGAAAAAAATATCCCGGGAAGTGAAAGAGAACAAACTGCAACCGGAAGACATCAACGAACACGTGCTCAACTCGGCCCTCAATACCGCAGCATACCCCAACCCCGAACTGCTCATCCGCACAAGTGGCGAGCAGCGCATCAGCAATTTCCTGCTCTGGGAGATCGCCTATGCCGAGATCCATTTCACACCCGTGCTCTGGCCCGACTTCAAACGCGAGGATTTTTATTCCGCCATCTACGACTACCAGAACCGCGAGCGCCGTTTTGGCAAAACCACCGAACAGCTCATACATTAAATGAAAAAGCTCTGTTTACTGCTGTTCAGCTCCCTGATTGCCTTTTTTGCGCATGCGCAAAAAGCGGGAGATCCCGATGGCCGCTTCTATAATTATTACGAATACAATTTCGTGAGCCCCGAGGAATTCCAGATCCGCACCATCCTGGTGGAAGAGGCCTCCGGGAACAAACTGAATTTCGGCAAGAACCTGGTCATCATTTATTCAGGACTTTCCATAGGACAGCGCATCAAGATCCCCGGTTCCGACATCCCCAAAGCCATACAGAACCTCTGGGACCAGAACAGTTTTTCCGATGTGCAGGTATTCATCAAGCGCGTCGATACACTGAACCGCATCGCCATCAACATCGTGATCAAGGAACAGCCCCGGCTTTCCCGATACAAATTCTACGGAGTGCGCCAGGGCGAGACCAAGGACCTGCGCGATGAGGTGAGCCTGAAAAAAGACATTTACATCACACCCAACCTCGCCAACCGCACCAAGAACAAGATCCTGAAATTCTACCGCGAAAAAGGTTTCTTCGACGCGACCGTCGAGGTAAAACGCATGGTCGATACGGGTGTGAACTACGAGCGTTTTGAGATCTACATCAACAAGGGATTAAAAGTAAAAGTATACGATTTTATTTTCAACGGCAACGAACTACTCAGCGACGCCCAACTGCGCCACGCCGTGAAAAAGATCAAGCGCCGCAAAAACAAGTACTGGATCTTCGCCCCCTCCAAATTCATCGAGAGCAAATGGGAAGTGGAGAAGGAAAACATTGTCAAAAAATACCAGTCCAAGGGTTTCCGCGACATGCGCATCCTCAGCGACAGCGCCGTCAAACTCAGGCCCCGCCGCGTAAATGTGGTGACCAACATCTTCGAGGGCAAAAAATATTATTTCCGCGACATCACCTGGAAGGGCAACCTGAAATTCCGCACCTCCCTGCTCGATACCCTGTTGGGAATTAAAAAAGGCGATGTGTTCAATCAGTCCCTGCTCGATGAGCGCCTCTTCGCCAATCCCGGCGGCTTTGACATACAGAGCCTGTACATGGACGACGGCTACCTGTTCTTCCAGATGACACCCGTGGAGACCGGTGTATTCAACGACAGCATCGACATGGAGATCCGCATCACCGAAGGTCCCCAGGCCCGTATCGGAAAAGTTTCCTGGACCGGCAATACCAAGACCTCCGACCGCGTCATCCTGCGCGAGATCCGCACCAAGCCCGGTGACATCTTCAGCCGTGCCGAGATCCAACGCACCATGCGCGACCTGGTCGCCCTGGGCCTCTTCGACCCGGCCGAAATGAATGTGAACCCCAAGCCCAATCCGACCAACGGAACCGTGGACATTGAATATTTATTGGGCGAAAAACCCTCTGACCAGATCGAACTCTCCGGCGGCTGGGGCGGAAACGGCTTCAACAGCAGCAAGCCTTCATTGATAGGTACCGCAGGTGTGGTGCTCAACAATTTCAGCACGCGCAAATTGTTCTATCCCAAGACCTGGAACCCCGTGCCCACTGGCGACGGCCAGAAACTTACCCTGCGCGCGCAGAGCAATGGCGCCAACTACCAGGGCTATACCTTCTCGTTTACTGAACCCTGGTTTGGCGGACGCCGTCCGAATTCATTGTCTGTGGCGGTCTTCCACACGGTAAACAGTTTCGACTACCGCGTGAAAAGCGATCCCCTACGCTCTGTGTTCAAGAACACCGGTGTGACGCTGTCCCTGGGCAAGCGCCTGAAATGGCCGGATGACTTCTTCAACCTGCAATACACCCTGAGTCTGCAGAAATACAACGTGCAAAACCTGCAGGGCGGATTCTACGGCTTCCCCGCCGATTTCAAAGGCATCAGCTACAACCCATCGCTGCAGGTGGTGCTCACAAGGAATTCCATTTCTGATCCCATCTATCCCATGAGCGGGTCCTCCTTCACTTTGAGCGCTCAGGCCACACCGCCTTTCTCCCTCATCATGAACCTGCCCAAATACAAGTTTGCCGAATTCTACAAATGGAAACTGGATGCGGAATGGTACACCACGGTATGGAAGAAAATGACCTTTATGACCAAGGCCCGCTTCGGCTTCCTGGGTGCTTACAACCCTGCCCTGGGCGTGACCTTCTTCGAACGCTTCCAGGTGGGAGGTGCCGGTATTTTCGGTTACAACATCGCCGCCACGGAGATCATCTCCCAGCGGGGTTATGACAACTACACCATCTCAAGAACGGCCATGGGCAAGGAACAGGGTGCACCGATTTACAACAAGTTCACCGCCGAACTCCGCTATGCCCTCACCACCGGTCAGACCGCAACCGTATACGGACTCGTCTTCGCCGAAGCCGGCGACGCCTGGAGCAGCATCAAGAAGTACAACCCCTTCCAGCTGAAACGCGCTGTCGGTGTGGGTGTGCGACTGTTTATGCCCATGTTCGGATTGATAGGCCTGGATTATGCCTACGGATTCGACTGGAAACAAGTGCCCTCTTCCGGAAAACCCGGTCAGATCCACTTCTTCATCGGACAACAGTTCTAGAATTTCCGGCAACTCCTTCGTGATCTTTGTGGCTCTTTGCGCCCTTTGTGTTAAAACCATTGGATTCGCTTCAGCGAATCTCTCCGCTCACTTGATCACCACCAAAGCACAACCCGGTCTGTCAACAAGGATCTCCATCACATACTCCTTCAAAAAGGATCGGATATGCGTTGTCATCAGCGCGGTATCCCCTACCTGCAGCGGCTCAAAATGCCGCATGTCGTAAAACTTGATGACCTTGATATCCGCCTTGCCTTTCAGCTTCTCCTTATAAAAATAAAGAGAAGAGGCATGCTCCCCAAAGACCACCGTAAAATGGGAAGGCAGTTTTTTCTCTTCCTTCAAAAAATAACTCAGCGATTCCGTTTCCCCCACCTTATTCCCGTCGGGCGACATGACATGCTTGATCGCACTCGCGTATCCACGCAAAACAAACAAGGACAGGAACAGGACCACAACCCCGCTCCGCCAGTAGGCATTCTGCATCTTCAGTGCGATATCCCTGGCCAGCAGGCCCATGAAAAGCGCAGCGATCGGGAACAGCGGCGCATCGTACCAGAAATTTTTGGTGCCCATCGAGATGACCAGCAGGTAAAAATAAAACTGCAGCAACAGGAACAGCATGAATTTTCGCTGCGGCAATTTCCTGTCAAACAGAACATAGGCCGTACCCGCAAAAACCAGTAAAATAAAAGGGGTAAAACGGTCTTTAAAAAAACCCTTGAGATAGAAAAAAGGATCGAAAGTATCCGAGCGGATGCTGCTGCCATAATCCAGGTAGCGACCAAACCATTCAAATTTCCACACCTCCTGCATGTAGCCGGGACTGCGGCTTTCCCGATACCAGTAATACAAAGCCATCAGGAGGAACAGGCCCAGGCTGCCCAACCAGAATCCCCTGGATTTGAACAAACGTTCAAGTTTTTTGTCCAACAGGAACCAGGCAAAAATACCCGGCAAAAACATGAAGATCGCAATGCTTTTTGTGAACCACCCCAGGAAAAAAACCAGCAGCGCCCAGTACAGATAATTCCTTTTGCCCGACTGGGCAAAAACAAAACTGCAAAACACAAATGCCGTCGAGAAAAATGCGAGCAGCACATCGTGATCCCCTGTCCTGGACACGTGATCCCTTGTGTACCCATTGATGGAGACCAGGCTGATCGCCGCCAGTATTCCTGCAAAAACATGGCCCGTGCTGATCTTGGAAATGCGCAACAACAACAGCACCGTACCCATGGAAAACAGCATGGAGGGGATTCTCAACGCCGTTTCATTCACTCCGAAAATTTTCATGGACAGGGCCTGCAGCCAGACCAAAAGTGGCGGCTTCAACTCATACATATCCGGCTTGCCTTCAAAATACCGGATCAGGAGATCCCCGTTTCGCATGAGCTCCAGGGCATTCACCGCATTGCGGCTCTCGTCCCAAACGCGGATGCAATAACTGTCTATGTGGTGGCAAAGGGGAAAATAACAGAGCAACAAACAGCCCAGGACAAGGGCCCATTCCCATTTATTTTCCCGGTATGCCTGCGCTACACTCAAGTTATTTCGAGCACAAGTCCTTTTAAATAATGCCCCTCCGGGTGGAACAATCCCACCGGATGGTCCGGCCCCTGCCCAAGCCTGTACAGGATCTTGGCCTTTACCCCGGCTTCTATGCCCGCGGCGGTCACCGTATTCTCAAACAATTTCTGATCGATCACCTGGCTGCAACTGAACGTAAAAAGCAGTCCCCCGCTTTTTACCTTTTTCATGCCCATCTCGTTCAGCCTTTTATATCCCTGCGTGGCCGCATGTTTCTTGTTCATATTTTTTGCGAATGCGGGCGGGTCCAGCACCACAATATCAAAAAGTTCCTCCCCTTCACGCAAAAATTGCATCACATCTGCGACAATGCCTTCATGCTTTTTTTCAAAAGAATTCAGCGCCGCATTTTCATCGGCCAGTTTCACTGCCGAGGCCGATACGTCAACACTGACAGCCTTCTTCGCACCCCCCTGAATGGCGGCCATGGAAAATCCACCGGTATAGGAAAAGGTGTTCAGCACAGTTTTTCCGGCCGACATTTCCCTGAGTAATTTTCGGTTCTCCCTTTGGTCCAGGAAGAAACCGGTCTTCTGCCCGCCTGCATAATCGATGCGGTATTTCAATCCGTATTCCAGCGCAACACATTCATTCGATCCACCCAATACATACCCGTCTTCAACGCTTTCGTCGTGCAAACTCGCCCTGGATTTGGAATAGATATGTGCGATTTTCGGCAGCACTTTTTGCAAGGCGGCAGCGATCGTTTCAGTTGCCAGGAACATCCCGCTGCTATGCGCCTGTATCACTGCGCTGTCTGCATAGACGTCAATGATGAGCCCGGGCATCTCATCCCCTTCCCCGTGCACCAGGCGAAAGCAATTGCTCTCTGAATTCCCGCTAAGTCCAAGCAAAACGCGTGTGTTCAAAGCGGCCTGCAATTTATTTTGCCAGTAGGCGACATCCGGAATACGCTGCTCCCGGTCCAACACCCGGATCGCAATGCTGCCATCGCTCACATGACCCGAACACAAATACTCGTCCTTGCTCGAGAACACCTCGCACCAATCCCCGTCCTCGCAGGGCGTGATGCTCGCCAAAGCCCCCGAAAAGATCCAGGGATGCCCCCGCAACACCGATACTTCCTTGCCCGGCTTCAACACAGCTTTGATCTTACTTTCCACGCCGCAAAGAAAGCAACCTTACTGAAGAAATACACCCTCCAAACTTTACCGGCTCCCTTTCATTTCTCATTTTTCATTTTTCATATCCCATTTTCCACGCCCCAAAGAACGCAACCTTACTGAAGAAATACACCCTCCGAGCTTTACAGGCTCCCTTTCATTTCTCATTTTTCATTTCTCATTTCCCATTTCTCATTTCTCATTTCTCATTTTTCATATCTAATATTGTTGCAGACATGAAAATCTCTGAGATCATTGCTGCTATAGAATCCGTTGCCCCCCGTTACCTCCAGGAGTCCTACGACAATTCCGGACTGCTCACCGGCAGCAGCGACGGCGAAGTGGGCTCCGCCCTGCTCAGCCTCGATTGCACCGAGGAAGTGGTCATGGAAGCCGTACAGAAAAATTGCGGGCTCATCATCGCCCACCACCCTATACTCTTCACGGGCACCAAAAACCTCAGGCCCGACAACTACGTGAACCGGGCCCTGATCGCGGCCATCAAGAACGACATCGCCATTTACGCCTGCCATACCAACCTGGACAACGTGATCACAGGGGTCAACGGCAAGATCGCCCAAAAGCTGGGCCTGAAAAATTCCCGCATCCTCCTCCCCAAGCCCGACCTATGGCAAAAACTCTCCGTTTTCGCCCCCGATACCCATGCCGACCAGGTGCGGGATGCCATGTTTGCCGCCGGCGCCGGCCTCATCGGCGACTACAAGGAATGCAGCTTCAATACCAAAGGCACCGGCACCTATTTCCCCATGGAAAATGCCCATCCTTTTGCGGGTAGCAAAGGCAAGCGCCACGAGGAACCCGAGCAAAAGATCGAGGTCATCGTCCCCGTCTACCACGCCCGCGAGGTCGTGGAGGCCATGCTCAGGGCCCACCCCTACGAGGAGGTCGCCTATGACCTGTACTTCCTCAAGAACGAGACCCGGCACACCGGCTCAGGACTCATCGGTGACTTGCCGGGGCCCATGTCGTCCCATGAATTCCTCAGCTACCTGAAAGAAAAAATGGAATTGCCCTTGGTTCGGTACACCGACCTATCGGGCAAAAGTATAGAGCGGGTAGCCCTTTGCGGCGGCGCCGGATCCTTTCTCACCCGCCATGCACTGGCCGCCGGAGCCCATGCCTACATCACGGCCGATGTGAAATACCACGAGTTCTTTGACGCCGAAACCCGCATGCTGCTCTGCGACATCGGCCACTTTGAGAGCGAAAAATACACGATTGAGGTCTTTAAGGAGATTTTGTCGGAAAATTTGCCTAATTTTGCAACCATTTTTTCAACAGCCATTACCAACCCCGTAAGATATTTCACATAACAGCATGGACGTAACAGTAGCAAGCAAATTACAAGACCTTTGGAAACTTCAGCTCATCGACACACAGATCGACAACCTGCGCGCCCTTTTGGGTGACCTGCCTTTCGAAGTGGCCGACCTGGAGGATGAGATCGCCGGTCTGGAGACCCGTACCGAGAAGATCGGCACCGAAATGAAGGCGTTTTCAGAAGAGATCTCGGGCAAAAAGACCCAGATCAAGGAATTCAACGCCCTGATCGCCAAATATGAGGACCAGCTCAAAAACATCAAGAACAGCCGCGAATTCGAAGCCCTGGAAAAGGAAAAAGAGATCGCAGGCCTGGAGATCCTCTCCGCTGAAAAGAAGATCCGCGACTTCGAAAAACAACTCGAACTGAAAAAAGAACTGCACGACAAGACCAACGAAGTGCTGGAATCCCGCAAGAAAGACCTGGAATTCAAACGGGGCGAACTTTCCGAGATCGAAAAAGAATCTGAGGACGAGATGAACAAGCTGCAAAAGCAGCGCGAAAAGACCGCAGCCGGCATCGAATCACGCCTGAGCCGCGCCTACCACCGCATCCGCGCCAACATGCGCAACGGCATCGCCATCGCCCCCATCATCAAGAATTCATGTGGTGGTTGCTTTTCCAAGTTCCCCCCCCAGCGTTTGAGCGACATCCGCGCCCACTTCCGCATCATCGACTGTGAGAACTGCGGCCGCATCCTCGCCGATTCCGCCATCACCGGCATCGAATCCGAAAGCATCGTAGTGGAAGAAAAACCCACACGCCGCAAGCTCAAACTGTCAACTAAATAATCGGATTTCGCCCCTGCGCCCTTTTGTGTGGCCCGGCGATCTCTGCGGTAAAATTTTAAGGTGCGATCTATCGCACCTTTTTTTTTGCTGACCGGGATCCACACAAGCGCCTGGGGCGCCACTCCGCCGTCAGGCAATTATCCTTTATCAATTATCCATTATCAATTCGGAAGCATATACCTGTTCCCCCTCACCGGCAACTCCGGGGCCACGTGGTACAGGTCCGGCATCAGGTAGAACACCATATTGTCCGGCATGCTCGTGATCTCCACGAAATAACATTTCAGGCCATCCGGCGAATGCCCCGCAAACATTCCCTCGATCTGCACCTTTTTCCCGTTCTCTGTAATGGTGGAAAGCTGGGGCATCAAACAATACCAACCCGCCGATTTACCCTTCAGGTCCTCCACCTCCCCCAGCGCCGAGACCGGCCCCGTGAGCAGTTTGTCAAATTTGGGCCGCTCCTTCATCATGACCGCATATTTTTCCTTTTGCTTTTCGGCACCGCCCATGGCCTTGATCATGCTTGGTAAAATATATCCGATGAACCTGTCCAGGTCGCCTTTTTTATAGGCGTCCATCATGTCGTTGGCCGCCTTCTGAAATCGAATGCGCATCAAAAAGGAATCCTTTTCATAGCCGCTCATTTGTTCCGCTTTCTTCGGATCCTCCGGTGCAATGCTGTCCATCTTCATCCGGTCCGCCACCGTCGGATTCTCGCTGTTCACCACCGCTGCACCTGTATCCACCGCATCCGCCTTCACGGTCTTCTCCCCGCACCCGTTCTTGCATCCCGCAAGAATTGACAAGATGAAAATAAAATATATCCCTTTATGAACTCCCATTTTTACTAATAACGAAACCGCTGTGATTTTCTTTGCCCCCAATTGTCCATTGTCAATTGTCCATTGTCAATTCTCAATTCGAAGCACTTGCCCCCCTAAAATGATTCTCTATCCCGGAATAGATCGAATCGCAATCGGCCACGGCCCGCTTCGTGAGCTCTTCGGCGCGGCGAACGATATCCTCCGCCCAGGGCCTGTCCTCCAATCCATTGGCATTCGTGAGCACATTGAGCCAGCAACCCTGTATCGCTGTTTTGATGCACAGGCCGCCTACTCCGGCGTCGGAAAGCGAATTCGGATTGCCATAATCCGCCATGTTTTTAATTAATTCTATCGCTTCAGCCGCTTCCACCATTGTGCGAAAAGGCACTTCCGTGGCGTGTTTGCTGGCTTTCTCGATCGCTTCCTTGCGCATTTTTTTCTGCTCATCCGTGTCCTTGGGAAATCCGTAGGCCATCATGATCGCATTGAAAGCACGGGTATCCTCATCCACCAAAAGCAACAGGTGATCTTTGATCTTCTGTCCTTTCTCGGCCCAGGGACTGAACTCCTCCACCTTGTCTTCCCAACCCCTTTTGTTGGCGCTCAGATTCGCCACCATCGCACCCAGGGAAGCGCCCATGGCACCCGCCAATGCGGCAATGGATCCCCCACCCGGTGCGGGTTTGTCGCTGCCGGTCTCATCGGCGAGTTGCCTCACACTCATGCTCACCAGCTTTTCATCCTCCGGGCTCTTCAATAAATATTCTATGATCTTTTTATTCGGGTCAAAATGTGAAATATCACTCAGGCCCATGCTGGCAACTGCGCAGTCTATCACTTCCTTCTCACTCACTCCCCGGCTCACGCCCATTTTTTTGAGAAAATACTTTCCGGCCAACAGCATCGGGGCCAGGGGGATAAGCCCCACCAACTCGCTGCCCGTTACGCGCACACCCCGGGATTCGGCGCTCTTCACCGTCTCCAGGTAGGCCACATGCAGCGGCGTCTCCCGGTAATTCGTCAGGTTCATGCTGATCTGCGCCCGCTCATATTCTTCTATGTACCAGCCGATGGCCTTCACATGTTTCAGCTTGCCGGGGATGCGCTCGGGTTCCCCCTTGGCGTCCAGCACAATTTTGCCGCTCACCGGATTGCCTTCACGCTTCACACGGCCTGCCTCCCGCACGTCAAAAGCGATGCGGTTCGCAATCCTTGTGCTCTTTGTATTCAGGTTTACATTGTATGCGATCAAAAAATCCCTGGCACCTATCACCGTGCCACCCGCGCTCTCATTGAATTCCCCCGGCCCAAAATCCGGTTTCCACAGGGGCTCCTTGATCTTCTTGAAAAATCCTTCGTATTCCCCCGCGCGGATCACGCTCAGGTTGTTGCGCTCTTTGTTGGTCTGCGCATTCTCGTACAAATACACCGGGATCTTCAGGTCCTCGCCCACCCGCTTGCCCAGCTGTTTGGCGTATTCGGCGCATTCCTCCATCGTGATGCCCGCAATGGGGATCAGCGGACACACATCCGTGGCGCCCATGCGCGGATGCTCCCCGCTGTGCTTGCGCATGTCTATCAGTTCCGCGGCTTTCTTAATGCCCAGGTAGGCCGCCTCGATCACATCTTCCGGCTTGCCCACAAACGTCACCACCGTGCGGTTCGTCGCCTTGCCCGGATCCACGTCCAGGAGTTTCACCCCGCCCACGGATTCGATCTGATCGGTGATCTGTTTGATGATCCCCATATCGCGCCCCTCGCTGAAATTGGGCACGCACTCTATAAGTCTGGTCAACATGCCACAAACTTAGCATTTATTTGACTTTTGCAATTATCCCTGATCCCTAAATCCCTAATCCCTGTCTAGGCCCAAGGCCCTGGGCCCTAGGCCCTCGATTGCGCGATGTAATTAGCCGGAGCGTACCAATATTCTCAGCCCTAACCCGTATTTTTGCCCCCCCATTTATGACATTGATCAAGAGCATTTCAGGCATTCGCGGCACCATAGGTGGCAAACCGGGCGACAACCTCAGCCCCATTGACATAGTGAAATTCGCCGCCGCTTTCGGCAGTTGGATACTTTCCAAAGAAAAGAACAAAAAGATCGTGATCGGCCGTGATGCCCGCCTCAGCGGACCCATGGTGCAGAACCTCATCGTCAATACACTGATCGGCCTCGGCATCGACATCGTCGACCTGGGCCTGGCCACCACCCCTACCGTCGAGATCGCGGTCACAGAGGAAAAGGCGGCCGGAGGCATCATCATCACCGCCAGCCACAACCCCAAACAATGGAACGCCCTCAAATTGCTCAACGCCAAAGGGGAATTTATTTCCGGATCCGACGGCGAAGCAGTCCTGGCCCTCGCAGATAAAAATGATTTCCATTTCGCCTCCGTAGACAATTTGGGCACAGTCGTGCAAAAGGATTACCTGCAAAAACACATCGACATGATCCTTGCCCTGCCTTTGGTGGACAAGGAAGCGATCCGATCGCGAAAATTCCGCATTGCCGTGGATGCCGTGAATTCGGTGGGCGGCATCGCCATCCCCGAAATGCTGCGCGCCCTGGGCGTGAGCGATATCGTGGGCATCAACCTGGAACCCACCGGACATTTTGCGCACAACCCCGAACCCCTTCCCGAGCACCTCACCGAGATCTCCCATAAAGTGCTGGAAGACAAATGCCACCTGGGCATTGTCGTGGACCCCGACGTGGACCGGCTTGCCCTGGTGAGCGAGGACGGCGAAATGTTCGGTGAGGAATACACCCTGGTCGCCGTTTCGGATTATGTGATCCGCAACACCCCCGGCAACAGCGTTTCCAACCTCAGTTCCACCCGCGCCCTGCGCGAGATCACCGAGAAGCATGGGCAAAAATATTTTGCATCTGCGGTAGGCGAGGTGAACGTGGTGGAGAAGATGAAAGAGAACAAAGCCGTGATCGGCGGCGAAGGCAATGGGGGCATCATCTATCCCGAATTGCATTACGGACGCGATGCCCTCGTGGGTGTGGCCTTGTTTTTAAGCCACCTGGCAAAAAGCAAATTAAGTACCAGCGCACTCCGCGGATTGTATCCGGCCTATGTGATCTCCAAGAACAAAGCCGAGCTGCAGCCCAGTACAGACGTGGATGCCGTGCTGAACAAAATTCGCGAGAAATACAAAAAACAACCCATCAACACCATCGATGGGGTGCGCATAGATTTTGACGGGGACTGGGTGCACCTGCGCCGCAGCAACACCGAACCCATCATCCGCATTTATGCCGAAGGCAGCACCGAGACCACTGCCGAAAACCTGGCCAAAAAGATCCTGCAGGACATTGGCGACCTTGTCTGAATTAACATTAGAACAGAAATTAGATGTCATTACAATGTGGTATAGTGGGATTGCCCAACGTGGGCAAGTCCACCCTCTTCAACGCGGTGAGCAGCGCCAAGGCGCAGGCCGCTAATTTTCCCTTTTGCACCATAGAACCCAACATCGGCAGCATCACCGTGCCCGATGAACGCATGACCAAACTCGCGGCCCTGGTCAACCCCCAGAGCCTGGTGCCCACCACCATCGAGATCGTGGACATCGCCGGCCTGGTGAAAGGCGCCAGCAAAGGCGACGGACTGGGAAATAAATTCCTGGGTAACATCCGCACCACCCATGCCATCCTGCATGTGCTGCGCTGTTTCGATGACGACAACGTGATCCATGTGGACGGCAGCGTTGATCCTGTGCGTGACAAGGGCATCATCGACACCGAATTGCAATTGAAAGACCTGGAAGCCATCGAGGCACGCATCGCCAAAGTGCAGAAACAGGCCAAGAACGACGGGGACGCCGCCAAAATGCTGGCGGTTTGCGAAGCCTATCAGGCGCATTTATTACAGGGCAAAAGCGCGCGTTCCTTGCAGATCGAACCCGAAAAACGGGAACTGGTCAGCGACCTGAACCTGCTCACAGAAAAACCTGTGCTCTACGTATGCAATGTGGATCCTGCCAGCATTGGCAAGGGCAATGACTATGTCGAAAAAGTGCGGGAAGCTACCCGGGGCGAAGATGCCGGGATCCTGATCATTTCCGCCGCCATCGAAGCGGAAATTTCCGAACTTGAGAGTTACGAGGACCGCCAAATGTTCCTCGAAGAACTGCATATCAAGGAAAGTGGAGTGGAACAATTGATCCATGCCGCCTACAAACTATTGAATTATATCACCTACTTCACCGTGGGCGTGAAAGAAGTGCGCGCCTGGACCATCATCCGCGGCACCAAGGCCCCACAGGCCGCCGCCGAGATCCATACCGACTTCGAAAAAGGCTTCATCCGCGCCGAGGTCATCGCCTACGAAGACTATATATCTTTAGGCTCCGAAGCCGCCTGCCGCGACGCCGGAAAACTCCGCGTCGAAGGAAAAGAATACATTGTGAAAGACGGAGATTGCATGCATTTCCGGTTTAACGTGTAGGACCTACCTTTGGTGTCCATGCGTCGCATTATACTATGTATTGTGCTTTTCCTGGGCTGTGTATCTGTTAAAGCCCAACAAAGAGACTACCTTTCAATCCGGGATAGTCTAAAGTCCGTGAATACAAAAAATTGGATTGGCGCATTAAATGATTTGGATACCTTTTCTTTTTCCAAAAACATTCACTTGTATTATACTGATCTGGGAATGGCGTATTATTCGCTTTTCGAATTTCCCCGGGACAGCGCATATCTTTTTCAAGCCGTATCAAACTTTCAACGCGCATTGTACCACATAACGATGCACGATGAAGCCATTCAATATATGGCCATGGCTTATGGCCTCCTTGGGCATTGCGATGAAGCAAAAAGGTTTATCAATCTCTACAAAAAAATTCATCCGCAGAGCAATATTGAGCGCGTAGTTCCTGTCAATTCTATTTGCATTCAGCGCAATACGGTATTTTTGGAGGTGCTGGGAACCGCAGGGCTTTATTCGCTAAATTATGAAAAATTGATTCGCAGCGAATATAAGATCAAACATGCTGCCCGGATAGGGTTTTCTTATTTTGACATCCATGCTCTAGACCTTGCCTCTGCAACAGTTCCGCTGTCATACTCCATACTTTTTCCAATTGCAAAAAGAAATCACTATTTAGAAATTGCTCTGGGATTAGAGTTTTCACGCAGTCACTATTATAGTCTAGATTATACCGCAAATTACATTAGCAATTCGTTTCGTCTTGGATACCGGTACCAAAAAAAGATGGGTGGTGCATTTTATAATTTAGGATGGACTCCCTCTTATCTTGTTTATATCGACAAACGCATGGATGAAGTATTTTATTACGGTCCTTTATACGCTTGGGCTGGATTTGGTGTGGGTTATACCTTCAAATAATTCAGAACCATTTCTGATATCCTTCCGGCTGGCTCCCAGGATGCCAATGATGCCGTAAACCCTTCACCCTGCTGCGCAAAGGCGCAATGCCATTTTTGTAAAATCTGAAAAACAGATCCCAATCCTCCTTGCCCCACTCGGTATATTTTTCATCGTAATACTGTACAATTCCAAGGGCATGTTTATTGGCGCCAAAAATCCCCGTCCCTCCTTCATACCATTTCCAGGAATCGCCGCTTTCATCCAATTCGTATTCCGTCACCGGGAACCAGGCTACCTTTGAACGCACATTGTTCCTGTACAATTCCACAAAATTTTCCGGAAGGGAAATATCCGCATCGGCCACGAAGACCCACTTCCCGTGCGCCTGATGCATGGCCCGGTTAAAACTGGAAGCGCGGCTGAATTTTATTTTCTCAGAAGAAAAAATCAACTCCCCCTTCCATATACTTTTTATTTCATTTTTCAGATCAACCACATCGTCTGACCCGCAATCAAAAACAGATAACGCTGTTTCTGAATGGTTCTTCGTATTCTCCAACGAAGCCACGAGCCAATCCAGCAGTGGCCTGCTGCGGTTGTGATTGCCCACGCAGATCCAGATCTTTCCCTCCGGCTTTTTTGAAAATATCAGGTCCAAATGTCCCTTGAATTCCGTGAATATTGTCCCGAAACCAACCATGCGCCTTTGTGGCGCCTTGAAGATGTTCCAGGCCATATGTTTCAGCCCGCTGCTCAGATCTTTTCGAAGAATTCGGCGGGTTCCTGCTGCTGCTCCACCATGTGCCGGTAAATGCCCTCCTTGCGGTGCAGCAACTCATCGTGCGAACCCTGTTCGACAATTTTTCCGTGACGCAAAACAATAATGCGGTCGGCATTTCTGATCGTGCTCAGGCGGTGGGCGATCACGATGCTGGTGCGGTTTTGCATGAGGCGATGCAAGGCATTCTGAACGAGTTTTTCGCTCTCGGTATCCAGCGCAGATGTCGCCTCATCGAGCAACAATATTTCAGGGTCCTTTAAAATGGCGCGTGCGATCGCGATGCGCTGGCGCTGTCCGCCTGAGAGTTTGATCCCCCGGTCACCCACCAGGGTCTGATATCCCTCGGGGAATGATAAAATAAATTCGGCTGCATTGGCCTGGCGGGCCGCTTCCTCGACCTCCTCAAAACTCGCGGTGGGTTTGCCGTAACGGATATTCTCTTCTATGGTCCCGCCAAATAGTATGATTTCCTGGGGGACCAAAGCCATGCCGGAGCGCAGGGATTTCAGGTCCTTCTCTTCGATATTTTCGCCTCCGATACTGATGCTGCCTTCGCTGGCCGCATAGAATCTGTACAGCAATGCGATCAGCGTGCTTTTACCTGCCCCGCTGGGACCCACGATGGCCAGGGATTTCCCCTGTTCCAGGAAAAAATCCACGCTTTCCAGCACCCGGAATTCGGGTCTGGAGGGATAATAAAAACTTAAATTTTTAACCTCGATATCCCCACTGGGTTTTTCCTTGATTTCCGCTTCAGGTAAAATGGGTTCGGTGGGTTTGTCGATCAGGTCCAGCACCCTTTCCACTGCACCCAACGTCTTTTGTATTTGCACGAATTGCTCCGCGAGACCCCCGATGCTGCCCCCGACAAATGCGGTGAGCATCATCACCTTAAAAAGTGTACCGATGGGCAATTCGCCGCTGCGCACCATGTTGAGTCCGATAAATATGAGCAGTACAATGCTGCCGAAAAGGCAAATGATGATAAAGCTGCTGAATGCGCCGCGCAGCAGTCCGCGAAAAATACTTTCGCGTCGCAGGTCCTCTGAATTTTTCCCGTAACGCTGCATTTCATAGGCTTCGTTGGAAAAACTCTTCACGTTGGAAATCCCCGCCAGTGTTTCTTCTATGACCACATTGTTTTGCGCAAGCATATCCTGCACCTTGCGGCTGATCTTACGGATATATCTGCCGAAAAACAGGGAGATCACCACTACCACAGGCACGGTTGCCAGCATCCACATGGCGAGTTTGGCAGATGCCATAAAGATGAGCACCACACCAAAAACAATGATGAGTAATTGCCTGAGAAACATGGCAATGTTTGTCGTAAAGGTGTCCTGGATCTGCCCTATATCGGCGCTGAAACGGCTCATGAGATCACCCACCCGGTTTTGCGCGAAAAAGAACATTTCCTGCAACAAAACAGAGCGATACAGTGCACGCCGGATATTAAATGTCATGTTCTCGGTCACCCTTACATAGAGCCAGATCCTGAGAAAGGAGAATACGGCCTGTGCAATGAAGAGGTAAATGAACCAATAGGCGACCTGTTGCAGGCGGCTGGCATCCGGGGCTTTGGAGAAGCCGTCCTTGTTATAGACGAATGCGCCATCTACCAATTTGCCCAGCAAGTCAGGGAAAATAATGGACGTGAAAGCAGTGCCTGCCAGGAAGATCGTACCGATAAAAAACAGCATCCTGTCCCTGGCCGAACTGAATCTGAACAATCGAAAAGCCCTTTTGATCCCCTCCAGGCTGATCGATGCCTTGGGTAAGTCCCTGTCTGCGCGTGCTGCCATTCAGCCCGCAAATTACATCAATTAGCCCTCACCGATGTAATCCAGCTTTTCACGTTTGACTTTTGACTTTTGACCCAATTCCGTTGTGTAAGATGCTCCATTTTAGTAATTTGCACAACTCCAATGACCATTTGGACCGACGTCCTTGATCTCTTCTACCCCCGGCTCTGCATGGTTTGTTCCCGCACGCTGGTCACCTCCGAGGCCCATATCTGCACCTTTTGCTACGACGAATTACCACGCACCGGATTTAACTTCCAGAAGGAGAACCCCACGGAGAAGATCCTCTGGGGACGGGTGCCCATGGAGGGCGCGGGCTCATTTCTGTTCTTCAACAAGAACGGGATGACCCAGCAACTGCTGCACCATATCAAATACCGGGGCCGCAAGGAACTCGCCGAAGGCCTTGGGCGCATGTATGCAAGGGAATTGAAGCATGACCTGCCCGATTTCAAGCCGGACCTCATCATCCCCGTGCCTCTGCACAGGCGCAAGGAGAACCGCCGCGGTTACAACCAGAGCCTGTCCTTCGCGGAAGGCCTGTCGGAAGTACTCGGGGTTCCCCTTTTGCCGAAGGCGATAAAAAGAAGGACGCATACGGCGACCCAAACCCGCAAAAGCCGCTACCTGCGCTGGGAGAATGTCGAAAATGTATTTACCGTAGAGCAGCCCGAGGCCCTGCAAGGCCGGCATGTGGCCGTCGTGGATGACGTGATCACCACCGGCGCCACCCTGGAAGCCTGCTGCAAGCCGCTCCTGGAGCACGATGTGAGAATAACCATCATGACACTGGCCCTGGCCAGGGGCTAGGGTTTTCGCCCCTTTTCCCCGCTCCCGGTTCCGCCTCCCCTTAAAAATGACAATATTCTGATGCAATCCTTGCCCCCACAGGGCATTTCTTTTCCTAGTTCCCCATACTTTGCTACTTTTGCATGAAATAACCATATAATGAAAAAATTATTACTCTTTCTCACTCTTTCTATTTTCGGTTCCCAGCTGCTGGAAGCACAGCTCACGCAGGGGAACTTCATTGGCATGCGCGTTCCCCGTTACATGGCCGACGGCGGCACAACCACCCGCCTGCCCGTGGTTTGGCGTGGCCGCGTGCGCATGCTCATGCCCATGCAGCAGTATAGGTACGTGGTAAGCATGATCGACGCTGCCGACATTTCCTCAAAAAACCTTTTGCCCGGTGCGGGAAACGCCTTGTATACCGATACAGGCAGCTGGAAATACAGCACCACTGCGGGTTTCACAACCGGTAACCACGATACGCTTTACACAGACGGTGCAGGCGAGTACGAAGGCTGGTTCTGCATAGTACCAACAGCCAACGCCCGTTTTACGCCCGGCAACTATGTATATCCCCAGATCACCCTGATAGGGCAAACCTTTAACGATACCCAGCGCCTGTACTGTGATGATTCTATCCTGGTACAGCAATTTGCCACCGGCAGCGGTGCCAACAATTGCACCGGCATCTGGGGCAAGAGCCAGGCCAAGCCACGCTCCATCGTAGGGCTGTACGACTCCACTTTCGGATTCTTCCGCCCCCTGGCAATGACCTATGTGGAAAATGAAAAGATCACTGTGGGTGGCACCGTGAGCTACTACAGCAACGTGGAAGGCGTGAACGGCAGCTGGGCCACCAGTCTGCCCAACAACCTGGCCATGGGTGTGCGCAGGATAGAGAATTACAACCTGTCAGACGGTTTGGCGAGTTATGCCAACACAGATTCCAACGGGATCTGGGGCCCCGCCAAAAAGAATACCAAGAACCCTTCGGGCGGAAGCACGACCCCCATCGCATTTGACAACGACGACGCCGCCATGGTGCCTCCGGTGATCGAATTCTGGGCGCGTACCTCCAAGGTCGCCGAAAATGTGGGTGTCATGAACATCCTGGTGACCCGTAAATTCTCCAATGAACACAAACAGAGCGTGCGCCTTTACCAGGTGGGCGGAACTGCATTGAAGGGCACAGATTTCAACCTCACTGAGCCCAAGACCATCACATTCAACATGGGCGGTGTGAAAAGCGATACCAGCAAGCTCACCATCATCGATGACAACATTGCCGAAGGCGATGAGACCATCGTACTGCGACTGGATCAGAACAACAACGCCATGATCGGCGTGGAGGTTGCCCATACCGTGACCATCACCGACAACGACATTGCCAAACTTTACGTGGCACCTACCGTGATCAAGGCCAAAGAGACCGCCGGCAGTGTGAACATCACCGTGAAGATGGACAAGGCCACCACCACACAATCCAAAGTGCGCGTGACCGTTAAAAAACAGGGTGATTCTACCTTCATCCCATCTGAATTCAAACTCGGAAGCAGCAACAAGGATTCGGTATTCTTCATTGGCAAGACCTCCGGACCAGACAGCATCGCCATCCCGGCCAGCATCTTCGACGATTTCAAGGCGGATGCCAACGACACCATCATCGTAGTCCTGCGCCAGATCAGCGCTTTCCAGCACAGTGGGATCCGAAGCTTGGAATTCACGTGACTTGAAGTCGCGGC
>JADMIO011429240.1_pt1 | contig 65643 bp, 55 predicted proteins | sample 8958161 | NCBI WGS metagenome assembly JADMIO01 (sample SAMN16585339, study PRJNA669376) | soil metagenome | isolation source: Crop rotation soil | place: USA: Cullars Rotation, Alabama | collected 2011
GCGACAACTTGTCCACGTGGAATTCTAAGCTTAGGATCCCAATGTGCTGGAAAGTCAGCGTGCCTTTTGTGGACCGTCAACAGGTGAACATTCTGCGGCTGCGTAAACATAAAAATCGCTCGCGCCGGGTCTGTTCGGCGAGAGATCTTTTGCTCAGCGTCATCCACCGTGGAGCACAGGTCCACGTCTGTCCATTTGTCGGCGTGATCATCCAGCGGCACAAGATCAGTGTGTTTATCAAGCAAAGACCGCAGCGTAGTATCAACCGTAACAAATTGCTCGTAGCCATCTGCTGTGGCTAGCTTTTCCAAATTGTTGACGCGCGAAAATGGCTGCACGAAGTGTGTGTGCAGCAGCATAGCACCGGCCCAGATTGCCGGTTCTGAAAGAGTAGTGCCGGCGTAACGGGTAAATGCGTTATGGAAGACCAGACTGTCCTTGGCGAAGGCAGCTATTTCCGGCGTGTAATCGACTGCGGGATTATAGGCGGTCACAAAGTCCTGGCGCAGGCTATCAATTACCAGAACATAAATATCAGGCACCTTTCGTTTGGCTTGCTGGAGATGATCGACGAGGTCCAGCTCCGGTGCAGAAGAAAGCATTGCCGGCGGGATATTGGTCTGTTCGTGGAGATAATTGCATTGGTCATCACAAGGCCGTTTCGCCGTGGTTGCCAGCAGATCGCGCGCCATCACATACGAAACGTCAAAAGAGCTGTGGATGTTGATCGCAATGGAAAGAGGCGATTCCTGCGATGTCCATTGTTGTGGCTTGAATCCGAATGCCGAAACGCAGTAGGCCAGGATCGGTACCATGGTCGCGACAAGCGGGTGGAGCGTCTGCTTAGGTCGTGGCACCACCCGCATCAAAATAAATAATGTAGCCGTCCAAAAGATGAGCACCCAGCTCTTCTCCACAATGGAGTTCCAGTCAATCAATCCGATGATTGCAGGCACAACGCACGCCGCGCCTACCAGCACCAGAGCAAGAAGAGCAGTCTCCGTTCGGTGACGGCGCTGTGGCACAACCTGCGTCTCTGTGGATCGATGTGATATTCCACGTAAAATCAGTCCACTGGCGAACACGACGCCCGCAAGCCCAAAAAATACTGAATAAACCAATGACTCAGTTCCATGGAACGGTATGGCGCCAAAGGCCACGCGCTCCATCACCGCTGCCAATGTGAGCCATGCGACGCCGGAAAAAGAGACAAACCTCACTTTCAACTGAGCGCGGGTTCGCCACGCCACGGACTCGCAGAAGATAAGCAGTCCAATCACCAGGCTGAACAAAATGACTTGGGCTAAACCCGCTCCGCTCCAGGCCACAAGATCCACGCGGCCAATGAGAGGCAAGGGTGTTCCTGCGGTCCAAAAGCGCAAATACGCAGCTGCCGGATACACAATCGCGACTGCCAGCGCACTCGATAACAATAGGCCAATGCCGAAACGTGGAGAGGAAGCTCCCGACCAGTTTCGTTTGCCCCAGTAGGCGCGGCAATCCAGAATGCCAATCCACAGTATGGGAAAAATTGTGGCCAGCGCCAGCACAAAGCTGTGCGAATCATTCTGCAGATGGCTATACGGGCGCGCGATCAACAAATAGATTGAGACCAGCGCTGCCACAATTATGAACTCAAGCACTAAACGCGTTGAGAGGCCATCGCTATCCTTTTCGATCCATAGTGAGATTGAGACAGAGGCTGCAAACAGTGCGTAGAGAAAAGGTTGGAAGCCGATGAGCGCAGGGATCCAGCCCATGAAAGGAGCTTGAATGAACGCGTGGTAAGTGTCCGGTATATAGGCAAGGACGGAGTAAAAGGAGGTAAAAACCAGAAGCAAGGTAAACAGGCAGCGTGCAATCAAACCAAATACGCGAACGGTCGTTGCCTGCTGCTTCATTCTTTTGATTGCCGAAGTTGGCTGGGGTAACTATCAGGATAATTGGTGGTGGATTCAGCCGCAAATTACATCGGTGCTAAGCCCTCTAAATGGCTTCTATTCAAGCTGATCTTTCAGCTTAGACCATGCTTGCTTCATCTCGTTCTCCAGTTCCTTCATCAATTGTGCTGCCGTCGTTTCGCGCAACATGCCCACTCCCTGCCCGGCCCACAAAGAGAGAAGCCCTGCGTCTTTCGCGGTGGCCGCAGCGCGACGCATGGATTGAGTGAACGCATTTTGCCAGGGATAGGGAAGATGTGTCATTCCGGCAGAATTCCATTTTTCAATAAACTCATTGCTTAGACCGCGGGCCATGCGTCCTGAAAAAGCGCGCGTAAGCGTTGTCCGGCTATCGTGCTCACGCTTCAGCGCCTCACGATGCGCTGCGTTCGTTCCTGCTTCCTTGCAGGCCAGGAATGCGGTTCCCATCTGCACCGCGCTGGCGCCTAAAGCCAACGCCGCTACGAGGCCGCGCCCGTCCATGATGCCGCCGGAAGCGATTACCGGAACACGTACAGCGTCCACCACCTGGGGAACTAGCGCCACGGTGCCAATCAGAGCTTCTTCAGCCGGCACTGCAAATGTGCCGCGATGCGCGCCTGCCTCGCTGCCCTGTGCGATCACCGCGTCCACGCCTGTTCGCTCCAGTTGCCGCGCCTCCTCTATTGTGGTGGCGGTGCCCATCAAATACGTTCCTTGCGATTTAAGCCGCTCGCTGGCTTTGGCGGGCAGCAGCCCAAACGTAAAGCTCACAATGGGCGGGGCCGCTTTCGCCACAGCATCCAGTTGTTCATCGAAATCTTCAATTGGCTCTTGCGGAAGCTCAGGCGCTTTCAATCCCAGCCGCTCATGATAAGGACGCAGAAAGTCAGATACAGCATTCACGCTATTGTTCAGCGGCAGCTGCGCCTCCGGCGAAAATAGATTCACAGCGAATGGCCTTGTCGTTAGTTTTCGGATTGTGGCAATGTCCTGCTGAATGCGTTCGGCGTTGGAATACGCTGCTGCCAGCGATCCCAGACCACCTGCGTTGGAAACTGCTGCTACAAGCCCAGGTGTTGACGGGCCACCGCCCATCGGCGCCAGCACCACTGGAATAGTTATGTCAAATCGTTCTCTCAATGCTCCGCGTTTCACGGTTTCACCCCTCTTTGTGCCCACCCCGATTAGATCAAATGCTTAGCACTTTTAGATTCACTCACACGAGACATTTTGTAAAATGATTTGATGTGATTGTAGCCATCTTGTTTTATGATGTCAGAAAGGACTGGATTTGGAATCGACACATCTTCGGTTTTTTTCCACAGTTGCGCAGTATGGCAGCATTACACGGGCGGCAGAAGCACTTCATACCGTTCAATCGAACGTTACCATGCATATCAAAGCCCTTGAGACGGAGCTTGGCGTCTCTCTTCTGAATCGTAATCGTCGTGGTGTAACGCTCACTCGCGCCGGAGAACGGTTGATCCCGTATGCCATCAGGGCACAGGGCCTTCTGCTTGAGGCCCGGAATTCCGTAGCCAATGAGAATCAATCGCCTGAAGGAGCTCTCCGAGTGGGCACGCTTGAAACAACAGCAGCAATCCGGATGCCTCGACTGGTTGCGCAATACGGCGCTCTCTTTCCAAACGTTGATCTCTCTCTTATTACCGGTACCACGCTGGCACTCACGCAGGATGTGCTGGCCCACAAACTGGAAGGCGCATTCGTCGCCGGACCCACGTTACGGCCGGAACTCATTGAAGAAACGATTTTCATCGAAGAATTAGTGATCGTGTCCGCTCCATGTGTACGCAGTCTGCGCGATCTCTGTCGTTTAGGAGAGGTAAAGATTCTGGTTTTTCGTGAGGGCTGTTCTTATCGCACTAAGTTAGAGCGGATTTTGCAGTCCCGAGGCGCGCGGTCAATACGCGTTATGGAATTTGGCACGCTTGATGGCATTCTGGGTTGTGCTGGCGCTGGTCTGGGCGTAACCATGCTGCCAAAAGCACTCGTTCATGAAGCGAGCAAGCGTGGCAAAATTGCTGTTCATCGGCTGCCACCCGCGGATTCACGGGTTGAAACCGTCTTCATTCGCCGGCACGATGGCTTTGTCTCTTCTGCCTTGGCCTCATTTATTTCTTTTGCAAAGAGATTTAAGACAGGCAAAAAGAATGGAGCGGGAAGATCGTGATCAGCCAATCGCTTTGAATTGTTCGTCAATCTCAACTTGAAGTCCCGCAACCAGCCGGTTGTTGGAATTCGCCAGGCCAACCACGGCCAGCATCTCGTTGAACATTGCCTCGGTCATGCCCTTCTTGCGCGCGGACGCAGTGTGCGCTGCGATGCAGTAATCGCATTGGTTGCTCACGCTTACCGCCACATACAGCAGTTCTTTCACCAACGGATCAAGAGCGCCCGCTGCCATAATGCTCTTTGTGTCTTCCCATACACGCTTTAGCCGCACAGGATCATGCGCCAGCGCTTTCCAGAAGTTTGTGACTTTATCGATCTTGCGCGTCGCCATGATGTCGTCATACACAGCGCGCACTTCCGTGCTGGCTTTCTCATACTCGATGAATCCCAGGGTTGACATGCATCTCCTTAATTCATTTTTAAACGTTCGCTTGCGAACACCATGTCAATGCTTCGGCGACAACGAACCCTAACGTAGAGACGTAGCAATTGCTACTTCTCCCTTTACGGCGCTAATAAAATCTTGCCCGTCGTCTTGCGCTCTTCCAGATCGCGATGCGCCTGTTGTACATCTTGCAATTTGTAAACATGGCCTATCCGCAGCTTCAACTTACCCGCAGTGATCAGATTAAAGACGTCGCTCGATCGCTGTTCCAACTCCTGTCGCGTGGCAATGTAGTGGAACAGGCTCGGTCGTGTAAGAAACAACGATCCTTTTTGCGAGAGCGCAATCGGATCAAACGGCGGTACCGCCCCGCTCGCCCCGCCAAAGAGCACCATGTAGCCGCGTGGCCGGAGCACATTTAGCCCTTTTTCAAACGTGCTCTTGCCCACGCCGTCATACACCACGTGGACACCTTTGTTCTCAGTCAGGCGTTTTGTCTCAACTTCAAAATCCTGCTGCGTATAAAGGATGACATCGTCTGCGCCCTCTTCGCGCGCAAGTTTGGCCTTCTCCTCCGTGCCCACGGTTGCAATCACGCGGGCGCCAATGTTCTTGGCCATCTGTACCAGCAGCAACCCCACCCCGCCCGCAGCCGCGTGGATCAGCGCCGTCTCACCCTTCTTGAGCGGATACGTGGTATTGATCAAGTAGTGCGCGGTCATCCCCTGCAGCATCGCCGCGGCGGCTTGCTCGTCAGTAACTTTGTCCGGCACGTGTACCAGCCGGTCCGCAGGTACGGCGGCAAACTCGGAGTAAGAGCCAATCACTCCTGTATAGGCTACGCGATCGCCGGCTTTAACTGACTTTACATCGCTGCCCACTTCGGTTACTGTTCCCGCCGCTTCCTGTCCATCGACAAATGGCAACGGCGAGGGATATCGTCCCTCACGGAAGTAAACATCAATAAAGTTCACGCCGATGGCCGCAATCTTCACCACGGCTTCATTTGCTTTCGGCTTGGGGACAGGCAAATCTACCAGCGTCAGCACTTCTGGTCCGCCGGTTTTTTGTACTTGAATAGCTTTCATAGACACCTGGATGCGTCGCGTGAATGTGCGGTCGCCGTCAATAAATGGGTCTCAGTAAATTGCAGAGGTGCGCTGGTTGTTCAGAAGTTGAATGACTCTTCCTCGGCAATCATAACCACGGGAGGACCGCCGGAAGAAATCTTCGCTGCGTGTCCAATCGTCTCTTTGCCGCCTTCTGATGCGGCGCATGCCTGCAATGCATCCATGGAAGGGAAGTGCACTTCAGCGATGCGGTAAAAGGGAGCCGTTCCCTGCGGCGATCCAGTCACCTTGGTCGCTACAAACCTGGTTTTGCCTTTCAGCTTCTCAACCGCCATCGGCACATGCTCGATCTGATATAGCTTTTCAAACGCATCAACGTCCTTGGGGCGGGGATACATCACCATCAGCTTGACTCCAGCCATAAGAGCTCCTTAAAGAGTGCGTCTAACAACGTCCTTGGAATTGTAATTGCCGGAACGCTTTTGTGCTCGACTGCGAAACCGCAGCGGCGCGTTCGCTGCACATCGACCCAGAAATGCTTTCTCTTGGCTGCAGACTTCCGCTAAACTGCTTCCAGAGCAGAGCTGATTCTCATGCCGCAGATTCCCAATCTCATCAACCTGGCGATTCGCGGCTTCATCGCGCTTTTGCTGCTGGAGGTAGTGCTTGATGCGGTGATGCGCCGCGATCTTTACCAGTTCAAGGACACCGCCGCCAGTCTTACCATGGGTACGGGCAGCATCATCCTTAGCGTAATTAACAAAGCGCTGATGTTTGCAGCGTATAGCGCAGTCCATCGTTTCGCCATCTTCAACATTGGATATCAATGGTGGGCCTGGGCGATTTTATTTTTTGCTGAAGACCTCACGTATTACTGGTTTCATCGCACTAGTCATGAATGTCGTTTTTTCTGGGCTTCGCATGTCGTGCATCATTCGTCGCAACACTACAATTTAGGTACAGCGTTGCGCCAAACCTGGACCGGCAACTTTATGACGTTCATCTTCTGGTTGTGGCTGCCGCTGATTGGCTTTGCGCCCATCATGGTGCTTACCATGCAGTCCATCAGCCTGCTTTACCAGTTCTGGATCCATACCGAACTCGTGCGGCGCATGGGACCGCTGGAATGGGTGTTGAACACGCCATCGCACCATCGCGTCCACCACGGATCGAACCAGCAATATCTCGACCGCAACCACGCCGGCGTTCTCATCATATGGAACCGTCTCTTCGGCAGCTTTGAGCCTGAAGGTGAAAAGGTGGTCTACGGACTGACGAAAAATATCAATAGCTATAATCCGCTGCGCATTGCTTTCCATGAATGGATCGATATCTGGAATGACGTGCGACAGGCGGACACATGACGGCTAAAGGTGCGTTATGTGTTTGGGCGACTTGGATGGAAAGAAGAGCAGAAGGCTGCGTCCGCTGCTTCGGCTACTTCAGTGGCTGTCCGTTGATCACCGGGCCCGCTCACTTGCGATTTCTCTAGCCTCTCTTCGGCTTCATCATCTGCCATTGTTCTTCCGTCAGCAGATCGCCCATGTGAGCAAATTCGCTCGCGCCCTTAAGCTGTTCTCCTCCGTCCATCACAATCTGTTCACCGTTTACATAGCCTGACTTGTCGCTCACCAGAAACGCTGCCAGATCGGCCAGCTCTTCATGCGTGCCAAAGCGTCCAAGAGGATTCTTCTTTTTGGCCATCTCTTCTAGCGACTTCACCGGCATGAGCCGTGAGAATGCTCCTTCCGTCGGCACCGGCCCCGGCGCGATAGCGTTGAAGCGAATGCCGTGTTTGCCCCACTCAACCGCCAAACTGCGTGTCAGGTTCAGCACGCCCGCTTTAGCAACCGATGACGGCACAACGTATGGCGAGCCCCATTGTGCGTAAGTTGTAGTAATGCTCAACACGCTGGCCTTGTGCTTTTCTTTGATCCAGCGCTTGCCGCAGGCCATGGTGCAGTGAAGCGTTCCCATAAGGACGATTCCAATCACAGCTTCAAACGCGCCAATGGAAAGCTCTTCAGTACGGCAGAGAAAATTGCCTGCAGCATTGTTCACCAGCGCGTCCAGCGGCCCGTCCTGCCAGATCGAGTCGATCATGGCATTGACGCGCTGATTGTCGCGCACGTCGCAGGAAAAAGTCTTTACCGTCCCGCCGGTGGCCCTGCGCAGTTCATCGGCGGCTTCCGCCAGAACGTCTTCACGGCGCCCGCAGATGTAAAGCGATGCGCCCAGTTCCAGAAAGCGTTTGCCCATGCTCTTGCCCAGGCCCGTAGCGCCGCCAGTGACCAGAATTCTCTTGCCTGCAAGTAGACTTTTTTCAAACACGTTGGTAGTCCTTCTGTTAAGGGAGTTGACGAAACATCGTACACGGCAATGGCTTTCTCCTGCCAGAGCACGTTGCAGAAAGCCTCCCTGATCACTTTTTCATCACTGGCAGATCATCGTCTTGCACGAGCTTACTTTGTGGCGCATAATTTCAGGCCGAAAGGGGTACTCCCAATGTCCAAAGTGGTATTTTTGGCGATCGGTGCCCTGCTCTGCATGTCTGTAGGACACGGTTCTCCAGCAGACTGGGCGATCAACGCCACCGCAATTGAAGCCTGCAGCTGTCCACACTTCTGCATGTGTTATTTCAATGATCATCCGGCCGCGCATCACGATCATGGCGCGGCGCACAACTATTGCAAGTTCAACAACGCCTATAAAGTCAACAAGGGGCATTACGGCACGACTGATTTGACAGGCGCGAAGTTCTGGATCAACGGCGATCTAGGTTCTGATTTCTCTCAGGGGAAGATGGACTGGGCACTGGTCACGTTTGATAAGGCCACAACACCGGCGCAACGGCAGGCCCTGGGCGAAATCATCGGGCACGTTTTTCCGGTGCAGTGGAAATCACTCAAGACCGCTGAGGGCAACATTGATACCTGGAGTTTTGACAAAAACCAGGCACATGCAACGCTCAATGGCGGCAAGACCGCAGAGGTCAAGCTAAAACGCTTTCAAGGCATGACGGACGAACCTGCGGTGCTCAAGAACGTTAAGTACTGGGGAACGCCCAGAAATGATGGGTTTGTAATGATGCCCAATGAGGTCGAGGCTTACAAGGAAGGCCCGCAGGCCTATGAATTCAAGGGCACAAATGGATTCCTGCTCACCTTTGACATGACTTCAAAAGATGTACCTAGCGGCAAGGCTTCCATGGGCAACTGACGATCATTTGTCGTGAACGTTTGATTGTGCGCCGAAATTTCTTTCGGCGCACTTTTCTTGCGGGCAACGAATCCGGGCATTGAATTCGCCCACGGTTATCGCTCATTCAGGTTGTCGCACCGCAACCAGCGGAAGATCCAGCTCCGTAGCCCACTTTTCCCACGATTCCGCCTTTCGCTTGCGGAAGATTTTTTCAAGCGCTGTGCGGTCTGCCTTTTTCAGGCCAAGTTCAGACAGCAGCTTTTCCGCGAAGTGCGGTTCCAGCGCTGCTATGGCAATCCATCCATCGCTTGCCTGATAAAAACCGTAGAGCGGATACGCCCCACCCAGCAAGCCGCTGGACGTTGTAAGGCCTGCCTTGAGCGGCGCTGCCAGATCGCGCGCGCATTCATGCAGGGAGACCCACGCGCAACCAGCCTGGCCGCTGCGTGCGGCACGATTCAGCAGCGCCAGCGCCATGCTTACAGCTCGTTCGGCTCCCGCCAAATCGATAAACAAAGTCGGCGGCATCTGTGGAGGACGCAACAGTCCCACATCACACTGATACGTCAGATCGTGACCCGTGCGTTCTTCGAGCGGCGCAGTGTATCCAACGATCCCCACAAAACAAAGCCGCGGATGCCGCGCGTGCAGGCTTTCCCAATCCAGCCCCAGCCGTTGCAAGGCCGATGGGCGAAATGAAGCCAGCAAAAGATCCGCCTGCGCCAGCAAGTTGTCCAACTGTGCGCGACCATCAGGAGACTTAAGGTCCAGACGCAACACAGTCTGCCCCTGGCATAGCGCTTCATACCATTCCGGCGCCGCGCTTTTAGTTGCGTCACCGTTCGGCGGTTCTACTTTGGTGACATCCGCGCCAAGCTTGCTCAGGCGTGCTGCCGCCACCGGCCCGGGAGCATTCAGTGCCACGCTTACAACCTTTACTCCCTGCAACAGCGTTGAATCGGAATTCATGGGTGCCCATTATAGGCAATCTGATTCGCTGCCACGCATTTTCAAATGCCTCGCGCCCAGGCAAACCGATGTGCCACGTGCCCCGTGATAAAATTCGCTGCGTTTCTGGGAGAAGAAGAATGAGCCTGCGAAAGCACTCTTTATGGATATGCCTGTTGATCCTTGCCGCCTGCATTTGCGCCGGAGCCACTGAGCGCCAGAACAATGCTGATTATCATGCTCGCCGCCAAGCGCTGGCCAAACAGATGGAAGGCGGAACGCTTGTCCTTTTTGCTCCCACTGAAGCTGAAGGACCCAATAATCTTTATGGTTTCCGCCAGGACGATAATTTCTACTACCTCACCGGCTGGCTGGAACCGGGCGCGGCAGTGCTGATCAACTCCAATCCTTATGTTGAAATTCTCTTTCTGGCTGAGCACAACGTGACTCAGGAAAAATGGACCGGCCCAAAGCTTGGCCCGGAGAATCCGCAGGCTGGGCAGCAGACCGGCTTTGATAAAGTCGAAAGCCTGGACAAGATGCATGATGAACTGCTCAAGCTTTTGCCGCAACCTCGCGCAACTGTGTATTCCGATCTCGGCGCCAATGGCCTGACCACTGCCTCAACCGGCCCGCTGGAATGGCTGCGCCGCGGCAACTCGTTCCCTAATTATGTTTCATTCAAGGATGCCAAGCCACTCATCGCCCACCTGCGCACGGTGAAAGATGCCGGCGAACTCAAGATGATTTCCCGCGCTTCAGATGCGTCGGTCGCTGCTCACCTTGCCGCGTTGAAAGCCATTCATCCCGGAGTAAACGAGCGCGAAATTTCCGCGCTCATGCAGTATGAATTCGGCAAGCGCGGCTGTGAACGTCCGGCCTATGCGCCCATCGTTGGCTCTGGTTTCTATTCCACAGTGTTGCACTACTCCGCCGACGATCGCACCATGCAGGATGGCGATCTCGTCGTCATGGATGTGGGCGGGGAATATTCGATGTATGCCACCGATATCACGCGCACCGCGCCAGTCAACGGCAAGTTCACCGCCCGCCAGCGTGAGATTTACAACATCGTGCTTGCGTCGCAGGAAGCGGCCATGCAGGCCTTCCAGGCAGGGAAATCCAAGCTGCCTACCAGCCGCACTGATCCCGATTCACTTTACAAAGTCGCCTTCGATTACATCAATACCCATGGCAAAGACCTTCACGGCGAGCCGCTGGGAAAATATTTCATTCATGGATTGGGTCATCACGTGGGCTTGAACGTGCATGATGCCAATGATCCTACGTTGCCGATCGACAAAGGCATGGTCTTCACCCTTGAGCCAGGAATTTATATCCCTGAAGAGAAGCTTGGCGTCCGCATTGAAGATATGTTTGCCGTTGGGCAAGACGGCAAACTCATCATGCTCAGCCACGGCCTGCCCCGCACCGCGGACGAAGTTGAAAAGGCGATGGCGAAGTAAATTGTTCGAGTGACTTTGCACAAAACACAAACCTCACCACAGATAACACGTACCCTCCGTGTTTATCCGTGGTGAGATTTTTGCTTTTTTTATGAAGTCGTCGTGAAAGTGCTTACTTAATCGCCACCGCCAGGGTGTCATGGTGCTCACGAATAAATCGCCTCAGATACGGTCCAATCTGGCTGGGAGCTTCGAATCCCGCGGCTTTTGCAGCTGCTTCCTGATCTTTCGGTAAAGCATCTGCGCTCTCCGCGTAGTGCTTCAGATTACGGAATACACCGATGGTGAAGATGTCCCAGGCTGCTCCCTGGTCACGCACAAAGATAAAATTCTCCGGCTCCTTTAACGCCTTCGAATAGGCATTTTCCATCTCGCGTTCTTTATACAGGTCGGCAAACTTGCCGGGAAGCGCCACAAACATCTCAACGTGGAAGAACGCGCCATCGACAAAGGCTTTCCTGAGATCGGCAAGCGGCGGCCCATAGGCAAACAAGTCTTCCTGCCACGCGATCTGTTCTTTAAACTTCTCGTCGAGTTTCGCAGCCTGCTGCGCTTGCTGCCTCTTTGCAATGCGCGCGGGTTGATAGTATTCGGCGTAGCTGCCCACAGGGAACAGCACCATCAGATCCCAATGATCGCCCTGGCTGTGTCGCATCCAAAGCGGCGCTTCATCTCCAGCCTGTTTTAACTCAGCGGCGCGCGCTTTATAGAGATCGATCAGGTCCAGTAGCTTTCCCGGCGCGGCCTGTACCAGCGTGACTTTATAGAGATAAACATTGTCAGCAGCGTGTGCAGACGCGGCCAAGCAAAGCGGCAAGCTGCATAACAAAAAGGACAACAAGGCACGCACATATCGATGTCGCATGAGGCTCCTCTTCAATCGAATTTATCGCGAGGAGATTATAGTCGCGGAGGCGACTGCTCTTGTTTCTCCGTGCCTCTGTGTCTCCGTGGTTGGGTTTGGTCTTGCCAATTCCGTGCGATGACGGCATAGCCGCTGTGATCAGAGTCACAGCGTTTGCGCCATCTCCGCTGCGATGGTAACGTAAGAAGTTTGCATTGTGAATGTATTTCGGGGAGGAAGCATGGCGTCATCTTATAACGGGGTCCCGCTGCCGGCAGGAGGTAGCCCCATTACTTTCAGCGGCGGTAAGCTGCAGGTTCCAGACAATCCTATTATTCCTTACATTGAAGGCGACGGCACGGGCCGCGACATTTGGGCCGCTTCAGTTCGCGTATTCGATGGCGCAGTGGAGAAAGCTTACGGCGGCAAGCGCAAGATTCACTGGTATGAAATTTTTGCCGGAGAAAAAGCATTTACAAAATTCAAAGACTGGCTGCCGCAAGGCTCCGTGGATGCTGCGCGTGATCTCCATGTGTCCATCAAAGGCCCGCTCACCACGCCCATCGGCGGCGGTATTCGCTCCCTGAACGTGGCCTTGCGCCAGATCATGGACCTCTATGCATGCATTCGTCCGGTCCGTTATTACTCCGGGGTGCCGTCTCCGGTGAAGCATCCTGAACAGCTCAACGTCATTATCTTCCGCGAGAACACTGAAGATGTGTATGCGGGAATCGAATGGAAAGAGGGAACGCCAGAAGTAAAAAAGCTGCTGGACTTTTTGAACAACACCATGCTCGGCGGAACAAAGAAGCGAATTCGTGAAGATTCCGGCGTAGGCATCAAGCCGATTTCCATTACCGGCACCAAGCGACTGGTGCGCATGGCAATCCAGCATGCGGTCAAGAACAAGCGCCGCTCCGTGACGCTGGTGCACAAAGGCAACATCCAGAAATTTACTGAAGGCGCGTTCCGTGAGTGGGGCTATGAAGTTGCGCGCGATGAATTTCGCGACCTCATTGTGACGGAGCGTGAAAGCTGGATTCTTGATAACAAAGACAAGAACGCGAATTTGAGCATCGAGCAGAACGCCGCAATGATCGAACCGGGCCTGGACTTTGCTTCGGAAAGCTTTAAGCAGGAGCTTTATACGGAAGTGAAGGATGTGCTGAATTCCATTGGGAAGTCGCACGGCAATGGCGAGTGGAAGAAGAAGATCATGATCAATGACCGCATTGCCGATTCAATCTTTCAGCAGGTAATTATCCGTCCGGCCGAGTATGACATTCTGGCCACACCGAACCTGAATGGCGACTACATCTCAGACGCGTGCGCGGCACAGGTGGGCGGCCTTGGCATCGCACCCGGAGCCAACGTGGGCGATCAGCACGCGGTGTTTGAAGCCACGCATGGAACCGCGCCTAAATACGCGGATAAAGACGTGATCAACCCCGGATCAGTGATTCTTTCCGGCGTAATGATGCTCGATCATCTTGGCTGGTCAGAGGCCGCACGAATGATTGAAACTTCTTTAGAAGCGACGATCCAGCAGAAGTTTGTCACGTATGACTTTGAGCGTCTGATGCCTGGTTCAACCAAGGTAAAGACCAGCGAGTTTGCCGGACACATGGTTGAAAACATGGTGGACCGGCGCAAGAAAACAGCAGTTTAGATTCACAAACAGTTCAGGAAGGAAAAGGAATGCGCAAAAAAGTAACGATTGTAGGCGGAGGAAACGTGGGTGCGACGTGCGCTCACTGGGTGGCCTCAAAAGAGCTGGCTAATGTTGTTTTGATTGATGTACTGGAAGGCGTACCTCAGGGCAAAGGTTTGGACCTGCTGGAAGCGATGCCGATCGAGAAACGCGATTCATACGTCCTGGGCACGAACGATTACGCCGATACCGCGAACTCTGACATTGTGGTGATTACTGCCGGAATCGCGCGCAAGCCGGGCATGAGCCGCGACGATTTGCTCAACACCAATTACAAGATCATGCAGGACGTGATCTCTAAAGTTGTGGCCAACTCGCCCAACTGCATCCTGATTGTGGTTTCCAATCCGCTGGACGCGATGGCGCAGGCGGCATTTAAGCTGAGCAAGTTTTCCCGCAATCGCGTCATCGGAATGGCCGGTGTGCTGGATTCAGCGCGCTTCCGTACCTTCATTGCCCAGGAATTAAACGTAAGCGTTGAGAACGTAACGGCTTTTGTGCTTGGCGGACACGGTGACACCATGGTCCCGCTGGCGCGATATTCCACCGTTGCTGGTATCCCCATCACGGAGTTGATTCCTAAAGACCGGCTTGACGCCATCATTCAGCGCACGCGCGACGGCGGCGCCGAGATCGTGAAATACCTGAAGACCGGCAGCGCCTATTACGCTCCGTCCGCGGCAGCCACGGAGATGGTGGAAGCTATTCTGAAGGACAAGAAAAAGATTCTGCCTTGCGCCGTTCATCTTGAGGGCGAATATGGCATTAAAGGTCTTTTTGTCGGCGTGCCGTGCAAGCTCGGCTCGAACGGTCTGGAGCAGATTATTGAAATCAAACTCACAGCAGATGAACAAGCGGCGTTGCAAAAGAGCGCCGATTCGGTGACTGAGCTGGTAAAAGTGATTGGCGTCTAGCGGAGATGGGTGATGGTAAGTAGGAGCGCACACTGGGCGGTGCGGCGGCTCATCGATGAAGTCACTGCGTTGAACGACCAAGCACCGGTCAACTCGGCGATGCGGTGGAAGCGATAACCGCATGCCGCGCGTACTATTTCTTCTTTGCCTGATTGCCGGTCTTGCCTGCTTTGCGCAATCTCCCGCGCCGGTGCCTGATGTGGATGCGACATTCTCAAGCACTCCCGGGCCGCATCAGTTGAGCGGACAGCCTGCCACCTTTACTCTTGCTCCTGCTGCTCCGGGCGCTCCCGCTGGAAAAATCTGGGTACGCAAAAGCGAAGCTGGCATGGTCATTGCCGGCCAGGTTGGAGGTGTGAACCCGGATTTTCCGAAATCGGTCGCGGAGTTGATGGCGAAAGACCACGTGGAGCTTTGGCTGGCGGCCATTCCTGATCCTGTGTTGCTGGTGATCGGTTGGGGTAACCAGTTCGGAGACAATGAACTGCCGCAAGGCGAGACTTCCTGCGCCACCGAGAAAAACTTAGCCGGTGATCCCCCTAACCAGCAAGACATCCAGCAATGCGTGGAATGGGTGAAGAGGCAGAAAAGCTATCGCGCGCAGTTGAAACGGCTTTTCGCACGCCAATGGCAGCTTGCGCCGGGGCTAGGTAAAGAGGTATTTTCCGTTCCCGCCTATCAGGCTATCCAGCAAAATTTTATTGGCTCAGACAAAGATTTTTCACCGGAGCCCCCTAAGGAACTCAGGCCGCAGGAGAGTGCGCCGGAGTTGAAGACCAAACCGGCAGAGCATGGATATGACTTTGAAATCCTGGTGCCGTGGAAACTCTTTCCTCCGGTAAACTCCACTGCGCCGGGCGAGTTTTATCTTCTAGTGGAGGTTTTTGCGGCAACGCCGCCAGGAAAAAAGACGGGGGCGTATGCTACCACTTCACCCGGTCGACGCTACGCCGATTTCGCCGCATTTCATCGCATCACGTTTGAGAATCCGCGGCAATACACCATCTCCGAATGCGCTTATCCGCCCATGGGGTTGGAGTTTCTTTCCACGCCTCTCCCAGGCTATTTTTTCCCCGGCGAGAGCTTGGTCGTCGCCCATACATTTGTCCTGGAGAACTATCGTGCCGGTTATGCATACAAGCCTGTGGGGCTTTCTCCGGTAACGCGGTCCACGGATTTCTTTTCCCGCGAGCTTGCTCCCGGCGAGTATCTTTGCGGTCCGGCGCTTCGGCATTTCAAAGCGGGGAAGGGAACCGATTTTACCCTTGCCGGAGAAGAAGGACGGCAAGCGGTGATCGTGGATAAAGCCGGGTTTGACATTCACAAACTGTCCTCCGGCACGCTACTTGTCCGCAACGGCCCGCAGAGCAGTTACTCGCTCTTTGGATCGGGACAGTGCGGTGCGTGTCCGCGAGTGGAGCTACAGGTCTATTCGATTGCTGCTGATTTGAGGATCAAACGGCTAATCAGTATTTACGATGTGATTGGCGACGCTATCGACGATATGGACGTGCAGCTTTCATCGGATTGGGAACGCATCTCCGTGTACAGGAGTCACAGTGAATATGCGTCAGACGAACACCCGCCTGGCTGGGACGATGAGTTCTTTTGTATGCGTCAGGAGATTTACCAGAAATGCGGAGCATCGGCTCACAACCCGCCACCGGAACCGCGCACAGTAAAAATCGAGCAGCAGGACCAGTAAAACCCATTCACGAACGGGTGAAGCAGAGCCTACCCTGAGCCAATCAAGCGAAAGCAAAGACCTCCGACGGGGCTTCAGCCTTTGCGGTACAACCCGCGGCAACCGTTCGGCCCAATTGAGATTGAGTTTAATCACCACATCCTCATTTCGGGCGGTCTTGGCGGCCGTGCGGAAACTCATCGAGGAAGTTGCAGCGCTGAACTGCAAGTACCAGTGAATTCGGCGATGCTGGCAGGAAAAAACCTTAGGCATCTCGAGTCTAGGTTCCGCTGGCGGCTGCCGCCAGTTCTACTGCCTGCTGGTCGCGGCCGACGAGAGTAGCCGCGACCATATCGCCGGTCACATTCAGCGCCGTGGCAACAATATCGGGAATGGCGTCGACAGCCATCAGCAGCCCAATCCCCTCTGCTGGAATTCCCATCGTCGCCACTAGCGGAGTAATCACGAGTAGCCACCCATGCGGCACCCCAGGCAGGCTGACGCTGGTTAGAATCGAAGTCACCGCGATAACCAGGAGCTGCGTAAAGCCAAGCCGTACTCCGTAAAGGTGCCCGAGAAAGATCGCAGCAACAAGCCAGATGGTCGGCGTGGCGATTTTGAAAGTGGATACTGCCAATGGGAGCACCATGCCGGTGATGCTCTTGGGGAGACACAACTTCTGATCACTGCTCTCGAGCAACGCGGGAAGCGAAGCAAGAGAGGAGGCCGAGCTGACGGCAACGGCTTGTGCGGGAAACAGGGCGCGGGCAAATCGCAATAAAGGAACGCGTCCTATAAACGCCGCTATCGGATAGAGAAGAAGGATGACAAGGAGTTGAGCTACGGCCGTTACTCCCACGTAATAGCCCAGAGCACCCGCCGCGGCAAGCCCGGTCCGGCTGGCCACGGGCAGCATCAGCGCAAACACACCAATCGGCGCCAGCTCAATGATGATTCGGACGATGACGAGCATGGCATCGCCCACTCCCTGGAAGAACCTGAGCACGGTTTCGCGCCGGTCCGCGGCGACTTTGAGCAGGGCGAGGGCAAACGCGAGAACAAAGACGACGAGCGGGAGCATTGCCCCATCGCTGGCCGCTTTGACAGGATTGATGGGGACCACGCTGACCAGCCACTCACGAAAGCCAGGAAGCGCAGCAGCCGAGGCCGTTATATCCCCTGCTTTGCCACGTAGACTTGCCGTGGTTGCCGGGTCCATGTGAAACCAGGCAAAGAGTGGCGGAACGATCAGCAGGCTTGCGGCGGCCACCAACACCAATAAACCCATGAACGACGCCAGGGTGCGCCATCCGATGCTGCGTACCACGCGGATATCAGAGCAGGAGGCTACGCCCGTGATGAGCAGGGACACCACAAGCGGGATAACCGTCATGCGAATCGCGTTAACCCAAAGAGTGCCGATCGGCTCGACGAAATCGACAAACTTCAGGAGAGCCGGCGCGGGATGCGCAAGAATGGCAAGGCCGAGGATAAGTCCGACGACGAGCGCCACCAGGACGCGGATAGTGAGAGACATGAGCTTACCGCCTGCCGCATCTTACACACAGACGGCTCCAAGTGCCACGCCAAAAATGCCGATCTCCACCGGACTGTGCGGCCTGCGGTTCAGGCGGCGCGCTCAATCGTGATGGAGTTGATCACTATTCGCGTCACGGGCTTGTTCTGTACGCCCTTTTGATCTTGGACATCTTATTCTGCCACGCTCGAGTGTGCAAAAGGCCGACGCAGTATGCGCCGGTTTTTATGGCGAATTATTCCATGGAGTCTTGGTCCGGAAAAGCATTTGCTCCTTGGTCGTCGCCTTCCAAATAGGATTCGATAACGTGAGCAACAACTGTTTCCAGGATCAACGGCAGGTCCCACCGGGCAACAATGAATGCATGTTCTTTCAAGTAAAGGGCAGGAAGATGGTTGCTGGCCAGCGCTTTCTGCAGTCCTAGGGGCGTCGCGACAAAATATTTGTAGACGATTCTGTGATCATTTTCTGCGTCTCTGGCCTCGAGAAAGAAATGATCGTAAAACGTTGCCGGATCGGCTGGACCGCTGAGCAGATCGGTTTTCTCAAAATAATAATTATGAAATTCCGGCCGGTTATACCTGCCGTCTGAATCGCGGATGAGCTCAGGGAGATAGATGGGAAAGGGAAGTTCGGCCCCGATCACGGCAGGCTGACTTTCTTGTTTTCTGTCGTCTTCAACCGGACCATCTGACCTGATGGGAGCAGGAATTGGGATTGACTCGCCATGGGAAGATAGCTTCCGGCCAAGGAAGAGCAGCAGTAAAAATGCTACGACAAAAATGACAACCTTGACCGGATCCATGCGCTGTTCCGCTACGCAGCCCGCTCAATCGTGATGGAGTTAATCACCACCGGCGTTACCGGCTTGTCCTGCGCGCCCTTTTTTACTTTGGAAATTTTGTCCGCGACGTCCTGGCCTTCCACCACTTCACCAAAGATTGTGTGATTGCCCGTAAGCCATGGTGTTGCGGCGACGGTGATAAAAAATTGGCTGCCGTTGGTTCCAGGACCGGCATTCGCCATGGCCAGCTTACCGGCTTTATCAAATTTGTAAGGCGAACCTTTGGTTTCGTCGCCAAACTTGTATCCCGGGCCGCCCATGCCGGTGCCGCTGGGATCGCCTCCCTGGATCATAAAATCTGGAATTACGCGGTGAAAAATCGTGCCGCTATAGAGCGGGCCGTCACCGCCTTTGCCGCTTACGCTGTCTTTCCAGCTGCGCTTGCCTTCAGCAAGATCGGTAAAATTCTTCGTCGTTATAGGCGCTTCCTTTTCAAAAAGACGGCAAACAATCTTGCCTTCAGTAGTATCAAAAACTGCGTATGTGCCCGGCTGGCGTGCCATAGATTATTCCTTTCCAAGATGTCTTGCGTGGTCTTTAAACTTCGCTTATTTCTTTGGCGCTGCAGGTACTTTCGCACCCGTTGATTTTTTGGCTGCCGGCTTTGCTCCGGCGGCCAGAATCTCAATGTGGCTGATCTTCACCGGATTTGCAGGACGGCTATTGTTCCCGTTACAAGTCATACCGCCACCGCAGGGCATGCGGGCGATTTTCTTCACCAGTTCAACGCTGTCGTCATCGCACTCGCCAAAGATGGTATAGCCGCTGTTCGGAGCGCGGCGTCCGCCCATGCATCCGTTGGGATCAAGGCAGGGATTGAGGAAGGGAACTTCCTTTTCCGTAATAAAGAACTGTGAACTGTTGGTATTGGGGCCGCGATTCGCCATGGCCAGCCGTCCCGGCTTATCGAAGAGCAGGTCGGAATGCAATTCATCCTCAAACTCAAAGCCTACGTCGCCACTGCCGCTTCCGGAAGGGTCGCCGCCCTGAATCATGAATTCAGGGATCGTGCGATGAAAAATCACGCCATCATAAAGGGGCTTGTGCATGGTTTTGCCGGTCGCGGGGTCTTTCCAGGGCTTGGTTCCTTTGGCCAATCCCACAAAATTGGCTACCGCTTTCGGCGCCTTGTCCGGGAAAAGCGTGCACTTCAGGTCTCCGGCGGAAGTATGGATGATGGCTGTGGGGGAGCCCTTCGCTGGCGCGGCTTTGCTGGCCGTCTTTGCTCCAGCCTTGGGGGCAGTTCCCGTAGCCGGGGTCGTCGGCTTGCTTTGCGCTCCAGCGGCAAGGCCCAAACACAGTAAAATCAACGCTGCACGAGTCACCATTCGTCTCTCCTTAGTAAGGACGTAACCGAATATTAGAAATGGAGAGGCAACAGTATGTAAAGGCTCTTAGACGGGAACCGACCGCGAGGCCGACTCGCGCGCCGAGCGGCGTCTTTCAGGCGCATAAAAGATCCAAAGAGGGAAAGAGTCTTCGGCGGGCTGGAGCGAAGCGACAGAAATCAATGGGAACCTTTCCCCCAGCTCTCAGTAATCATCCTTGAAAGGACAAATAACCGCCTGCCGCCTCCGATGGCCAATTCGATGTCCGACGAAGAGCTGATGGCCCAGGTGCGCAGCGGCGTTGGTGAAATGCTCGGCGTGTTATTTGAGCGCTATCACGTGCCTTTGTTCAATTTTTACTTGAAGCTGACCGGCGACCGAACTGCGAGTGAAGACTTGGTACAGGAAGTCTTCTTCCGCATCCTCAAGTATCGCCACAGCTACAGGCCAGAGACGGCATTCAGGGCATGGATGTACCAGATCGCACGCAATGCGCGCGTTGACCTGCTGCGCAAGCGCCGACCGGAAACGGAGTTCGAACCCGAGATGTCACCCGTTGTCGCCCCCGTGGATACAGCGCAGCAAAGCCAGGAAGCGCAGCTTCTGCACAGCGCCCTGATGCAGATATCGGAAGACAAGCGCGAAGTTCTGGTTCTGAGCCGCTTTCAGGACATGAAGTATGAAGAGATTGCGCAGTTGATGGGCTGCGAGGTGGCGACGGTGAAAACGCGAGTCCATCGCGCTCTGCAGGATTTGAAGGAAATATTCCAACAGCTTGAAAGCGGCAAAGCTTTAGGCGGCAAGGGACGGCAGGGAAGATGGCCTGCGCCCGGGAGTGTGCAATGAACTGCGAAGAAACTGGCGAACTTTTACCGGATTATCTGCAAGGCCAACTGAACGCTGACCGTGCGGCAGTGGTGGAAAAGCACTTGGCGGAGTGTGCCAAGTGCGGACAGGAAGCTGCTTTGTGGCAGAAGCTGGCGCTATTGCCGGAAGAGCAGCCAAGTCCGGCTCTGGAATCGCGCTTTAAAGCGATGCTTGAGAGTTATCAGGAAGGCCGCTGGGAAAGAAGCAGCTTGGCGGCAGAAAAGACCAAGACTCCCGCGCCGATGCTCTGGGGGCTGGGTAACTGGAGACAAGTGCCGGCAGCGGGGATCGTTTGGGCGTGCCTGTTTTTGGTCTGCGGATATTTCATCGGCAAACATGCTGATGGCGGTGCGAATACTGACGTGCAGAAACAGCTGGCAGATCTGCAAGGCGAACTTGGCGCTATGAGGCAGACAGTTGCGCTTTCCATGTTGCAGCAGCAGTCCGCCAGCCAGCGATTGGAAGGCGTGAGCTGGACGACCCGCCTGCCAGAGCCGGACCCGAAAGTGCTGGGCGCATTGATGCACACCGTGCGTTTCGACAATAACGTGGACGTACGCCTGGCTGCCCTGGATGCGGTGAGCCGCTACGGAGACCGGCCTGAGGTGCGCCGCGAATTAGTGGATGTGCTGCAGACCACGCAGTCGCCCATGGTGCAGGTGGCGTTAATCGATCTGCTGGTAGACCTGCATGACAAGAGCGCGGTGCCGCAATTTAGAAAGTTTCAACAGGACCCGAACGTTAATCCCACGGTAAAGAAGCGCGTGGATTGGGGAATCCAGCAGTTGAACTGAGTTCTATCCCGAGCGTAACCGAGGGATCGCTGTTCCTAAAAAAGATCGGAGGGGAGAGTCATGGCTAAACAAAAATTTCTTACATTCATTCTCATGTATTCGGTTGGTTTGTTGTTCCTGCTCACGTTCGCCGGCCCAGTGCGAGCCGCAGGTGACGATGATGACTCCGATTCAGGCATGCGCATGGAGGAGAAGGAGACGATTCGCAAGACTTTTAACCTCACCGGGGCGCACAAGATTCTGGATATCGATAACATCTTTGGCTCGATTGAAGTCACGGGCGGACAGGGCGACCAAGTCCAACTGGTGGTGAATAAGACCATTTCTGCTGAGTCCAAAGACCGCATGGACGCCGCTAAGAAAGAAGTCACGCTGGATATAACCGATCAGCCGGATTTCTTAAAGCTCTACGTGAACGGTCCTTTCCGCTGCAAATGCGAGAACGGCAACGATGGATGCAGCAACTGGCACGGCGATCGAGGTTACAGGGTAAAGATGGATTTCCAGCTTCAGGTGCCGCGAAACATTGAAGTGAAGCTCAAGACCGTCAATTCCGGCCATGTTACCGTGCAGGACGTAACCGGCGACTTTTCTGTCCACAACGTGAATGGTGGCATTGATATGAAGAACGTCGCCGGGTCCGGAGTAGCCAAAACGGTCAATGGCCCAGTGAAGGTTTCCTTCCGTGAGAATCCGCGCGAGAAATCTGATTTCGGCACCATCAACGGCAACATCGAGCTCAATTTTGTCCATGGACTGGCGGGCGATTTCCGCTTCAAGACGATGAACGGTGCAGTCTATAGCGATTTTGAAATGACTTCATTGCCGGCCCAGCCAGTGAGCACGGAGAAGCGTGGTAACAAGTTTGTCTTCAGGTCAGACCGCTTTACCGGAGGCCGCGTGGGCTCCGGCGGGCCAGAGATCAAAGCAGAAAATTTAAATGGCGACATACGCATTCTTGAACGCCAATAATCAAGGAAAACTACACATGAACTATTACTTTAAGTTTTATAGATATTTCGTCCCAATCGCAGCGGCTTTGTTCGCACTGGCCCAGCCAATGTGGGCGCAGAATAAAGTCAACGTTCCGCTTACTGATCCATCTCGTCCCGTTACGCTTCGCGCTCACTTGGTGAGCGGCAGCATTACGGTAAAGGGCGCAGACGTAAAGGAAGTCATTGTCGAGGCCAAAGGCCGGGATGGCGAAGAATCCAGAAGTAGTGGCCGGGCCGAAGGCATGAAGCGCATTCCCATGACTTCCACTGGCTTGAACATCGAGGCCGAGAATAACAACGTGCGTATAAGCACGGACTCATACCAGCGCACGACTGACCTCACGATCACCGTGCCGGTCCATACATCGCTTTCATTGCACACCGTGAATGATGGCACTATCGTGGTCAGCGGCGTGGACGGCGAGCTTGATATCAACAATGTCAATGGTGAAGTTGATTTAAAGAATATCGGCGGAAGCGTGGTAGCGCATGCGCTGAACGGCCATGTTGTTGCGACGTTCAATCGCGTCGATCCGCAGAAGCCCATGGCTTTCAGCTCGCTCAATGGCGATATTGACGTTACGTTCCCGGCCGACCTCAAGGCGAACGTGAGCCTGCGCACCGACAATGGCGAGGTTTACAGTGACTTTGACGTGAAAGTTCAGCCCACCGCTCCTCAGCAGACGGTGGAAGACAATCGCGGCAAGGGTGGAAAATACAAAGTGCAGATCGACAAGAATGTGCGCGGCACCATCAACGGCGGCGGCCAGGAAATTCAGTTCAAGAATTTCAACGGTAATATCTACATCAGGAAGGCTGGCGGGAAGTAGTCAAACCAATCTGAGGGCGGCTTCGATCCGGTTACGACTGAAGAGTTGTAACCGGATTCGTGTTTGGCATAGGATAAGTTCTATGGCTACCCGGATTGTCACTGTCTCTCCGGAGATACTCGGTGGAACTCCAGTTTTTGCTGGGACGCGTGTTCCCGTGCAGACCTTCATCGAATACATCAAGGCGGGAGAGTCGATCGAAGAGTTTTTGGAGGGCTTTCCAACCGTAACCAGGGAACAGCTGCTCGCATTTTTGGATGAAGCCAAGGACCTTGTGGTCGCGAGCATCCACTGACAGTGAAAATATTGCTTGATGAGTGCGTCGATCAGGGTTTTCGCAGGGATCTTATCGGCCATGAGGTTATTACTGTTCCGGGAGGCTGGTTGGGCAGGCAAGAAAAATGGAGAGCTCCTAGCTCTTGCCGCGAAGACCTACTTGGTTTTCATCACAGTTGATCGCAATCATTATTTTCAGCAGAATTTCTCAAATTTTAATATTGCAGTCCTTATCTTGGAAGCACGCAGTAATAGACTTGCCGACCTACGGCCATTGGCGAAGGACGTATTATCGGAGCTGTCAGTGTTAAAGCCGGGACAGGTTTCAATCATCCGCAAAAAATCGAGCTGAATCGCTACTTCCTTCTCGCTTTTGCCATTGCATCCAGCGCTGAATCTTCTACTTTCTCAGCCCTCAGCCGCGCCCGGCATTCTGCAGTCAATTCAAAATTAACGCCGTGCTGATTAATGCTCTGGATCAATTGTGCCGCGCTCACGTGGTTGGCGGCCATCAGCTCAATGTCGTGAAAAGTCAGCGCATCTGACGACCGGCTTTCAGTCTGGAGCCGCTTAGCCGTAGCTTCAACTTCGCGCATCACGCGCATAAAGTTGCCGCCCAAAATCTTCAGGATCTGCTCGCGCGTATAGCCGCGCTGATAAAGTGCCTGGGTGATTTTGGGCAAGTCGGCCACGGAATCAATGCCTTCAGGCAGGGAAGTAACGCCGTCAAAGTCTGATCCCAGCCCCACATGGTCAATGCCCGCCACTTTGGCGACGTGGTCAATATGATCGATTAACGATTTCAGCGGAGGGCGCGGAAACTGCGCTGCCCATTTCTTCTCAATGGCTGCGGTTTCTTCGTAGGTCACAGGGCTGCCATCGGCATGTGGATGTGCCTTCTTGTAAGCCTCCACTTCGGCGTCACGCTGCTTGATCTTTTCCGGATCAGAAGACGCCTTGCGGTAATTCTCATCGATAAACGCCGAATAGAAGTTCACCATTACCACGCCACCATTCTTGGTCATGGCGCGAAGCATGTCATCAGTCATGTTGCGCGGCTGGTTGGTCAACTCGCGGGATGAAGAATGTGAGGCGATCACCGGCGCCTGGCTGACGAGCAGCGCCTGATAAAACGTAGCGTCAGAAACGTGGGAAATGTCCACGATCATGCCCAGCCGGTTCATCTCACGCACAACATCTTTGCCAAAATCCGTCATGCCGTTATGGTGTTTAACGTTGGGGTTCTGGATGTCGCCGGAAGAATCGGCCCACTCGTTGGTATTCGACCAGGTCAGGGTCATGTAGCGGACGCCCAGGCGGTAGAAATCGCGTAGCAGCCGGATATCATTCTCAATGGCATGTCCGCCTTCAATGCCCATCAACGCGGCGAACTTGTGCTGATCATGGGCGCGGGCAATATCGTCGGCGGAAAAAGCCATGGTCATTTGGTCCGGATGCCGCGCCGCCTGCTGGTAAACGCTGTCAATCAGGTCCATGGCGCGTTGCGCGTAATGTCCCTTGAACTCCGGCTCAACCCAGATGGAGAAGAACTCAGCTCCTAGATTGCCTTGCTTGATCTTGTCCAGATCAATATGGCCTTCGCTTACAGGCGTGTTCTGGCCGAGGTCGAAGTTTTCGTCCAGGAAGCGTTGTGGCGTATCTGCGTGCGTATCCACGATGAGGGCAGACTGGTGGATCGCCAGCGCTGGATCAGCCTTGGGCCGCGTTGCTGACGCGGCCTTGGCAGTTTTCTTATGTTGAGCCAGATGTTGTGCGAGCGCAAAGCTCGAAAGCAGGAGAAGGCAAAGCCAGGAATGTTTTAGCTTCATTCTCTGGCAATTTTATCAGCCAGTTGGTTCGCTTCACGCCATTCTGTGTAACGATCTGAAACCATCACATGGAAGCAGGCCTGCCGGCGCTCTTCCGCGGCTTCTACCAGTCCCTGATCGCGCAGGTTCTTGAGGTACTCTTCGATCCAGGCATGCTGGGCGCGCGTCAGTCCGCGCTTGGCCAAATCAACGGTGATGCCGGCCAGGTGGGAAGAAGCATGTTCGCCAACTTCCGGCGCTGCATTGCCATTGTGGCGGCGCAGTTTCTGCTGCTGTTCCATGGTGCGCACCGCGGAATTCACCTGCAGCGGCGTGCGGAATTCTTTGTAGTAGGCTTCGCTCATGTCCTGGAGAAACTGATTGCACCAGGGACGGCAATATTTTTTGTCGGCCTGAAGCGACGGGCTTACGTGCAGTGCCCGGGTTTCCTGGATCGGTACCAGTTCCTGCGTGCGTTCCAGCTCAAGAAGCTGGTCGTTGTCCGCAATCCGCGGAAGCTGCAGGCGGTCAATTTCTTCGTTCTGGCGGATCATGGAGTCCATGGAGCCCTTCAGAACAGGGTTCCAGGCCACGCGGCGAACGCGATGGTGACGATAATGCGTGGTTGTATAGCGGCTGGCGGCAGAAGCCGGCACTGTAGCGGCAATCGCCATCAGGAAAATCGACGAAGTGATGAAAGTCTTCTTAGCGCTCATCGGGTCCTGTTTCGTGTGCAGATGTCAGACACATACAACATCGGCATTAGATGGCAAATTCTAAACCAGAGCTGCCGCATCTGTACCCAGCTATTTACCTGAATTTTCATAAATTTACGGAACCCTTGGACATTTGCAGACAGAGACTTTCGTAATCAACAGCTTAGGTGTCTTGACAAAATTTGCTAGTTTCCAGCTCTGTTCGCCTAAATTTTTTTTCGACTGGAGGTCGTAGCCTTGAAACGGGCCTAGATTTCGTCTCGCTTTGAGACAAAAGCCTCTCCGCAAGCTTCTAAATGCGAACCTAAGCAACGCGATTGCTACGCTCCGATCGAGTGAAAAAATTTGCCTTAGATCAGCCACTGCGTTGCGTCCGAAAATACACCATTGCCACAAGCGCGCTTAAAACGAAGGCAATGATTGCTATCCGATAGGCATACGCCGGCTGGATTTGCAGCTCCCGATGGATAGAAAAAAATAGGTAAAACCCCACACATGTGACCAGTGCTATTGCAGCGCTAATCGCTAGTGATTTAGCTATCGATGAACCTGTGGCGCTCAGTGGAATGCTCCAACCTTATTGCAAATTATTGCAAACAGTTCTGAAGGAAAGTTCCTCGTCAATTTCGTCATGTTATAACAAGACTATTCCTGCACCATATCTTATGGAAACAGAAATTGCCAGAAGGCCGCTAAAGAGCCGTCAGGCAGCTTGGGCCAACCGGCTTGCTCAACTGCTGGTAAGAGTGAACGTCGCGCCGAACGGAATTTCGGTGGCGAGTGCTTTCTTCGCGGCGGTCGCGGGCGTGGCACTGTATTTCTCCGCGAACGTTGTTGGTTCAATGCGCACGGCGGTATTGGTTGTGGCGGTCGCAGGAATCCAGGGACGGCTGCTCTGCAACCTGCTTGATGGCATGGTTGCGATTGAGGGCGGCCGCAAAACTAAGTCCGGTGAAGTTTTTAACGATCTTCCGGATCGCATTGCGGATGGCCTGATTTTTATTGGTTTGGGCTACGCGTCACGAACGCATCCTTTCGGAGTGGAAATGGGGTTCCTCTGCGCCGCACTGGCCATTTTTACGGCCTATGTGCGTATGCTAGGGGGCGCATCCGGGCTCAAGCAAAGCTTTGCAGGGCCAATGGCCAAACAGCACCGTATGGCGGTTGTGACGGTAGCATGCTTGCTCTCCATTCTTGAAACCAGCTATTGGAGCGGCGGCACAATATTCTGGACGGCCCTGATCGTGATGAACATTGGCTGCGCCGCAACCATCTGGCTACGCACGGTTCGAATTGTTCGGGAGCTTGAGTCCCGTTGAGCGCGCTTTCGGCAAGCGTGATTGCGGCCTGCGCCCGCGCATTGGCCGGGCCTTCGGTGCGATGGGTGAACTGCAGGCCCTCATCGCGCCAGCGAATTTACTTTGCTAACCACACCAGCCATCTCGATTTTGTTGTGCTCTGGTCTGTTCTCCCGCGGAAGCTTCGCGCCCTGACTCGTCCTGTTGCAGCGAAGGATTATTGGATCTCGGGACTTAAGAATCGGATCGCCGTCAATGCGTTCCATGCGCTGCTGGTGGAACGCAGCGGCAAAACTGTCGAAGGAGACCCCGGCGCTGTCGCTCGCAACACTCTGGAGCAACTCTTCCAGACTTTGGAAGCTGGAAGTTCATTGATTATTTTTCCCGAAGGCACGCGCGGCAATGGACAAGAAGTGGGGCCATTTAAGAGCGGCATTTATCACTTGTGGGCAAGAAGGCCGGACGTGCAGTTTGTGCCGGTGTATCTCTCAAACCTGAACCGGATCCTGCCTAAGGGGGAATTCTTGCCAGTGCCGGTCATCAGCCGCGTGGTCTTTGGGCCGGGCTTGAAACTGGAGAAGAACGAGACGAAGGAATCTTTTCTGCTCAAGGCGCGTGAAGCTGTTTGCGCATTAAGGGAAGCATGAACTTCAAACTTGATCACCAGATGTTCCTGATCCTGAATGGTGTTATTGGGGGATTGATAGCGGCCAGTCTGGTTGGTTTTGCGCTGTCTCGTGGCGCGATGCCGGAAGGCCGCAAAGCAACCATCCAAAATCTGAATGCCCGCATTCGCGCGTGGTGGATCATGATTGGAATTTTTTCCATCTCTTTCACGATCGGCCCTGCCGGGAGCATGCTGCTGTTTGCTTTTGTCTCAGTGCTTGCGTTGCGCGAATACGTGAGTCTTATCAACACCACGCGCGCTGACCATCGCACGCTTTTCTGGTCTTTTTTTGTGTTTACTCCCTTCCAATACTGGTTCTGGTATAAGGGCTGGTACGGCCTGGCCGTCATTCTGATTCCGGTTTATGCATTTCTGTTTGTGCCCATCCGCCTTGCTTTGTCTGGAGACACCGCCGGTTTTCTTGACCGCGCCGCCCGCATTCAATGGGGTCTGATGGTTTGCGTATACTGCATCAGCTACGCGCCTGCGCTGCTTACCCTAAACATTCCAGGCTATCAACGCCAGAATGCCAAGCTCTTGTTGTTTCTGGTGATCGTGGTGCAATTGAGTGACGTCTTTCAGTACGTATGGGGCAAGTTGATAGGCAAAAGAAAAATCGCGCCCAATATTTCACCCAACAAAACATGGGAAGGATTTATCGGGGGCGTTGCAACAGCAGTAGCGCTTGGAACTTTATTGTGGTGGATCACGCCTTTCTCGCCGCTGCAGGCGCTGTTTTTGTCATTATCTGTGGCGCTCATGGGATTTGCCGGCGGACTTACCATGTCAGCCATCAAACGTGATCGGGGAGTCAAGGATTTTGGCAGTACCATTGAAGGGCATGGCGGAATCCTGGACCGCATGGATTCGATCTGCTTTTCTGCGCCACTCTTCTTTCATCTCACGCGGTGGATATTTATCTCAGAACACGCATCGTGGCGGTTACTAAACTAAAGTTATATTGTCCGGCGCAAGCGCTTGCAATATTCTGTGCGCTCACTTTCACAACCAAGGCCCCTTGCTGATGAAACGAAGCTTCGTGCTGCTGTTCCTTGCTCTTGCATATGGACTGGCGTCTGCCCAAACGGGCGACTGCGGCGCCCTGACGCATCAGGCGCTGGAGTTAAGTGGATTTAATCAGTCGCTTGAGCAAATGGCGGGGATTATGGCCTCCGATCAATTCATGCAACAGGTGAGAGGCCAGCAGTCTCTGGAAGAATTCGCGGCAATCTATGTTCCCATTGTGAAAAGAGAATTCAATGCAGGCCTGCTGCGCCAGGAGCTGCAAAGGCGCATGGTTGCAAATTGTGATCTTGAGCAGATGACCCAGACGGTGCAGCGCTTGCAAGCTCCTTTTGTTGCACGAATGCTTGCCCTGGACGCGTCCGCCAGCACCCCGGAAGGCCAGGAGAAAATCAAGAGATATATCAGGATGGCTGAACTGAACCCGCCCACAGACGATCGCATGGACGCGCTTGCCGCTCTTGATGCCGCTCAAGGCGCGAGCGATTTGGTGGCTGATTTTACGCTGGCGTATTTATCGGGGATGATGAAAGGTCTCGGAGCGCCACCGGAGGTGGTTGAGCAGCTTAGGGCCCGGCGCAATGATCTCAAAGCGCAGATGCAAAATAACATCGCGCTTTCCATGAGCGTAACGTATCACGGCGTGACCCGCATGGATCTTCAACAGTACGCCACGGAACTGGCTTCGCCGCCGTTAAAGAAGTTGTACATGCAGCTAAGTAAATCTTTTGTGGAGATCACGCAGGAGCGGGCCCTGGCAATCGGCCAGGAACTGAAAAAAGCTGTTCCAGCGCCCAAGAGCTAGCCTCTGAAGAAATCATCGCCTCTCAAGACCTGAAGCCGGCCCATCCTTCAGAGCTTTGCCCATCCAGTTTCTTCACTCCGCCAGGATTTGCAGCCGTTGCCCATTGGGATGTAACGTTCTTGCGTTAAAGCGCACTATTGGCCAAGGCTAAGTTAAATCTCTTCTTGAAAGGCGGTGACCCCGATGTCACAAAAGCTCAGGGTCTTATTGCTCCTAGTGCTCGCGGCTCCTATCTGCCGGGCCTTCCAAGCTGTTAAATTTGCCCAGATACAGGAGATACATCCCACCGTCGAAAGCAAGGCGGCACAGGACCAGGCATTCAACGCACGCAAACGGCTTCTGCTGGCGGCAGAAAACGCCCAGCAATTGAAGATTGCAGCCAGCAACAGCAACGCGCCTGCCGATCAGGCCAAGGCTGCAGCGGCCCAGCAGCAGGTGGCGGACGCGCAAAAAGACGCTGAAGCAGCTGACAAGAAGGCAAAGGAGGTTCAATCCGCGGCCATCGCCCCGCAAGACTGGAACAAAATACAGAGTGCCTTACAGACCAAGAGCGGTGATTATGAAAGCAAAATGAAGAGTAATTCAGCGCTGGCAACCACGCTGGTGCTGGCAGGCCTCATCCTTGCAGCGCTATCTGCGCTTGCAGGCTTTCTAAAGAAGAGCATTGCGGCCGGGATCCTCTCCATTGTGGTAACCACAGTCGTTGGAATTCCCAAAGTGTTTCCCATCACCCAGCGCGCGGAGTATTACCGCGCTCTCTTTGTGCAGAGTTCAAGCCTGCTGCTCCAGGCCCAGCTGCGGCTGAATCCAACGCTGGCAGACTACAACGAGTTTGCCCACGACATTCAGCTATTGGCAGAGTACGAAACGAATAAGTTTCCTTCAGGCGGCGATGTGGCCCAGAATACACAGGACCTGATCAAAGAGATTGCAGCCTCTTCCGGCACGGCGCACTGAGGTCAGCCTCGGAAGAAGTCCTTGATTGCCTGCTTCATGACCTCGCGGCCTGTGTCTGCAATGGCCTTGGTGAGGGGAATGTCTTTGGGGCAAACCTCAACGCAGTTCTGGGCGAATCCGCACTCCTGGATGCCGCCATCTCCCATCAATGCCTGAAGCCGTTCATGCTTTAGCGCTTTGCCCGTCGGGTGCTGGTTGAAGAGCCTGACTTGGGCGATCGTTGCTGCTCCAACAAAGCCGGTGCTCTCATTGAATTGCGGACATGCTTCCATGCAGCAACAGCAGGAGATACAGCGCGAAATCGGATAAGCCTCTTCCTGCTCCGGGGGATAAATGCGCGGGCCAGAGCCAAGATCATACGTGCCGTCCACTGGCACCCAGGCTTTCACGGCTTTCAGGTTCTCAAAGATCACACTGCGATCGACCGCCAGATCACGCACAACAGGAAATTTGCTGAAAGGCTCTACGCGAATGGGCTGCTCTAACTTGTCCACCAGAGCTGAACACGCCATGCGGGCCTTGCCATTGATCAGCATGGCGCAGGAGCCGCAAACTTCTTCCAGGCAATTGGAGTCATAAGCGATAGGAGTCGTAGTTTTGCCGTCGCGCGTTACCGGATTGGCGGCAATCTCCATCATGGCCGAAATCACGTTCATCCCTGGCTTCCAGGTGAGTTCAAATTCCTCCCAGCGCGGGCTGGATTTTGGATTTTCCTGGCGCTTGATCTTGAGAACTACAGTCTTAGACATTTAGCTTCTGGTCTCCCTTACCTGGCGGAACTTCAGGATGCTCATGAGCGCGTTCAAGATGGTGATCGCCGCAAATGCCCAGTACATCCAGTCATGCCGCGTTACCGCGGCCCAAGACAGGATGCCGCCGATCACAAAGAACAGGATCGCGGCGTTCCGATAAAAGCGCGGCGATGTGGTGTTTTGTGGCTGGTCCATAATTTCTGGTTGGTACTTGGTATTTGGTACTTGGCCGTAAGCTCGCAGTTCTCTCCCAGCACACAAGAAGCGGGTCTCCCAAACAAAGCCAATACTAAGTACTAACTACCAACTACCAAATACTGCTATTTCGCCATGTCATACCGTCGCGGCCTTGGCGGCAGTAGAGAAATATCCACCGGCTCAAATTCAAACCTGGGCTCGTCGGCATCCGGAGCGAAATAAGCCTTGGTGGTCTTCAGGAAATTTTTGTCATCACGGTCTGGGAAATCCGGCTTGTAATGTGCGCCTCGCGACTCATTCCGCAAGGCGGCTCCCTGGGCAATCACACGCGAAAGCTGCAGCATGTTGTAAAGTTGCCGCGTAAAAACGAATGACGTATTCGCCCACTGGCTCTTATCGCTCAGGTTGATGTGGTTGAAGCGTTCCAACAGCTCAATCAGCTTGGCGTCAGTCTGCTGCAGGTTCTTGTTGTAGCGGATAACTGTGCAGTTGCGCGTCATCAACTCGCCCAACTCGCGCCACAGGCGGAACGGGTTCTCTGTGCCATTGGAAGACAGGAGCGAAGCATTGGCCTCTTCCTGGCGCTTGCGCTCGGAGTCAAAAACAGTGCTGCTTACGCCGTCAGAGGACTTGGTATTGTTCTTGGCATAAAGCATCGCTTGCGGGCCTGCCACAAAGCCGCCATAGATGCATGAGACCAGCGAATTCGCTCCCAGTCGATTTGCTCCGTGATAACCATATTCGCACTCACCGGCGGCAAAGATGCCTTTGATGTTCGTCGCTTGATTGAAGTCCACCCAAAGGCCGCCCATGGTGTAATGCATTCCGGGAAAGATCTTCATGGGGACATCGCGAGGATCGTCGCCCACGAACTTCTCGTAAATTTCCAGAATGCCTTCCAGCTTGCGGTTGAGCGTTTCGCGGTCGATATGGGTTAGGTCCAAGTAGACCATCGGCTGGCCGTCAATGCCCAGGTCGTATTCATAAACCACCTTGTGGATGGCGCGGGTCGCTACGTCGCGCGGGACGAGGTTGCCGTATTTTGGATACCACTCTTCCAGAAAGTAAAAACGCTCTGCTGCGGGAATGCTCTTCCAATCGCGCTTGTCGCCTTTCTGCTTTGGCACCCAAACGCGGCCGCCTTCACCGCGCGCCGACTCCGACATCAACCGCAGCTTGTCTTCACCGGGAATCGATGTGGGATGCACCTGGATGAATTCGCCATTGGCGTAATAACATCCTTGCTGATAGAGCGCAGATTGCGCTGAGCCGGTGCACACCACGGAGTTCGTCGACTTACCGAAGATTGCGCCGATGCCGCCCGTGGCCATAATGATGGCGTCGGCGGGGAATGTTCGCACTTCCATGCTGCGCAAATCCATGGAGCAAATGCCGCGACAAACACGATTCGTATCAAGGACGGCGCTCAGAAATTCCCAATGCTCGTACTTAGAAACTTTGCCTTCGGCTTCGTAGCGCCGCACCTGCTCGTCGAGCGCGTAGAGAAGCTGCTGGCCAGTGGTGGCGCCAGCAAAGGCGGTGCGATGGTATAAAGTTCCGCCGAAGCGGCGAAAATCCAACAAGCCCTCAGGCGTGCGGTTGAAGGTCACGCCCATGCGGTCCAACAGATCGATGATTCCTGGTGCGGCCTCGCACATTGCCTTTACGGGAGGTTGGTTGGCGAGAAAATCGCCGCCGTAGATCGTGTCATCAAAGTGCTGCCAGGTGGTGTCGCCTTCACCCTTGAGATTTTTTGCCGCGTTGATGCCACCCTGCGCGCAGACTGAATGCGAACGCTTCACAGGGACGATAGAAAACAGATCTACGTGGCCGCCGGCTTCGGCGATCTTGATTGTGGCCGCCAAGCCCGCGAGTCCGCCGCCGACTACGATAATTTTAGGTGTCGTTGCCATAAACCTGATTTGGTAATTGGGTAAATTCGTAATTTAGTAAATGAAGGGCCCGCCTTGGAACTGCGCTTTGTCAATTACCCAATTACCCATTTGCCAAATTCCGCGATCCTTCATTTCGCGTTCTCGCCCTGCATACTCTGTTCTGTCGTTGGCGCAGTCTTCCAATGGTCTCTCCATTGCGGACGGAAAAATGCCGCCATGGTCAGCCATCCCACCAGAATCAAAGTGAGCGCCAGTACCGTGCAAGCCCGTCCAGACCACTTGCGCGATCTTTCGCTCACGGTGATGCCCCACTTGGCGCAGAAAAGATAGATGCCATAAGCAAAGTGCCATGACGCGGCAATAATCCCGACCAGATAAAACACTCCCGCCCACCAGTGCTGAAGCTCGGTCTGCACCTTGCTAAACGCTGCATCGGGATGCGAGAGCAGGTGGGTGCCGGTGAACCGCATCGTGTACGTATGCCAGATGATGTAGATGAAGGCGATGGCGCCGGTCCAGCGCTGCGCGGCATACATGAAATTTCCTGCCCAGGGATAATCGCTTACGTTCGATTCGCCGCGGAACCAGATATAAAAGCCGTATAAGGCGTGATACAGGAGAGGAACATAGATCCCAACGGTTTCAAGGACCAGAACAAAGGGCAATCCTGTAAGAAACTTTACCTGCGCGCCATAGGCATTGGGACCATTCGTGGCAAATGCGTTGGAGATAAAGTGTTCCAGCAGGAACGCGCCAACAGGAATGATCCCGCTCAGGGAATGCAGGCGTCGAAGAAGAAATGAATGACCTTGCCCGGCGCGGATTGGAGACACTCCGCGTGCTACATTTGGCGCAATGCTAGCCATGTACTGCTATGCTCCGTGGGAGAATGAAAGCAAACTCTTTATTATGAAACGTTAGATTAGCTGCGTCAAACTTCCTTTCTGTCGCTTCGCTCCAAACCGCCGACGATACTTGCTGGGACAAGCTGAACTCTGCTCCTGATGCAGCGGGCTCGCCCTCATTTCTCTCGTTCGGTGGCCCACACTGCCGAATCTTGACCGCTTCATGTTCTCGTGCTCCTGAAACCTGCGCCCGCCCGCTTGATCGCACACACGACGTCACTGCATCGGCATCTCAAGTGGCGGCAATATTCGCAGGTCCTGATGATTCTTATCGCGCCAATAGATGCGCATGCACTCGCCGCGCTCGTTAGGCGTCCATTTGCTGCCGTCGCTGAAAATTACTGACTGGGGATACACCACCCAGCCAAGAATGCTTTCTGTGTGCGGCATTTGCTTCGCCATCTGGATATCGGCCGCTTGCTGTGCGGCCAAAGGAAGTGGAACGCTCCAATCTTCCTGGACCTTGTTCAGGCGATTCAGGCCGACGACAATGTCGCTTTCGAGCGAAATCTGCTTGATCGGCTTCGCAGTGAGGTTCTTCAGTTCGATCCGAAAGCCGGGATCCGCGGCCCAGAAATTCGCATTGCCAAATTGCACGGGACAGCTACGAGGATGGGCGGGCTGAATTCTGTATGTCGCCATCATGCCTGCTTCCAGATGGTCATCCACGTGGCATTGGAACATCCAGGTGCCAGGATTGTCGGCCAGCATGGTTACGGTTTCAGTTTCGGCCGGCACAAGCGGAATCACATCCTCCGATCTTCCGTGCCGTGTGACGGTCTTGCCATGCCAGTGCGCGGAGTGGATATCGCGCTCATTGCCCATGGCTGCCAGATACCAGCGCACGCGCTCGCCTTCATTCATCACGAGCCCGGGCAGGTTGGAAAAGATGTACCCGTTCATTGCGTGGTAGAGACCTTCTTCGCTGTTGGCGGGGCGTGTCTCATCGCCTCTGAGTTGATCGAAGACCATGAAGAGAACAATGAATTCACGATCAATGTCCGATGGAGAGCCATCTGCCTTCGCGCGGCCGCGCGCTGTCACAATCACAGGGCCAATCAATCCGGAATTGGTTTCTTCCGGCTCGTTGACGTGACCGTGATAGAGCCACAAGCGCGAACTCTCTCCGGCAGGCGGGCCGCTTCCGGCATCGGCAAACCAGTGATAGGTGAAATTGCCGTTTGGCTGCACAGCAATCCCCGGCAGATTGTTCGCATAGACGGCTCCTTCATTCGGCTTGTCATAGCGAAGGCCATGCACGTGGATGCTGTGGTAGCCACTGGTGAGATTGCGAAAATGCACGACCACAGTGTCGCCCACTTCCGCGCGAATGATTGGCCCAAGGATTCCCAGCCATTCAGGCTGCGGCTTGCGCTGAGAAAAAGTGCCGTCGGTATATTCGACGTAGCGGGTTTTGGGCCACCGCCGATGAAGTCCCCACGGATACGGAAGCTCTGCCCCATGCATCAGTTCCAGTCCGCTGGGAGCGTAGTCCCACTCTACCTGCTCGGCGGCGATGTAATATTCCCGCACGTGACCCTTAGGCAATTGCTTGTGTTGCGCAAAAGCGGCTGCAGGTATGGACAGGAAAAAAATTCCCAGCAGTGCAGTCATCAACCATTTGCTGTTCGCCATCACTCTATAGGTTCCAGCTCTCAACTATAGACGCATCTTCGTCAATCAAAAAGAGCGCATCGTGTGGAGATGCGCTCTTGCCTTGTGATACGGTTTGGCTCCCGTCGCGCAGTGGATCACTATCCAGCTGGCACTCCCTGAGTGCAAGGCATGTTCACCGGCTGGGTTGGAGGCGTGGGTGGGGTCGCCCAGGGGCCTGTGTCTGTGGTGAAATCAAAAAATTCGGTCATGTCAGGCATGGAGGCATCCCGGGCCGTGAGGTTTGGCATATGGAAGCGGGTTTCAATAAATTTGAGCGCCGCCGTGGAGTCCATGGGCGTATGCGACACAAAGTTTTTCTTACTGAATGGCGAGATCACAATGAGTGGAATGCGAAAACCAGTGAGTGTGAAATCGCCCGGCTGGTTTGTGGCCGGCATGATCGGCGGAATGCCGTCCGGACTGGGAACGGAAATGGGCCCAACGTGATCGTAGAGCCCGCCACCTTCGTCAAAGGTCTCAATAAACACTGAGTCCTTCCAGGACGGGCTGTTCATCAGCGCATTGATGAGTCTGGCCGCAAAGGCTGCGCCGATCTGGATGTTGCTCTTCGGGTGCTCGTCGACACCGCTGCTGCTCACCTGGTTGATTTCGATTCCCGTTTCGATGTATGCCACCTGGGGCAGGGTCCCGTTCTTCACATCAGTAAAGTATTGCGCGATCGGGACTACGTTGGCGTGGTGAGCGTTGAAATAACTGAAATAGGAAAAATACGTGTGACCGTCCACCGTATAGATTTTCCAGGAGACATTGTTTTCATCCATCAACTCAAAAATGGTTTTAGCCACAATCTGCGCGGGAGGAGCCTGGATGAATCCTTTAGACGTGCCCGCCAGCCAGAAAAAGCGGTTGGGATGCGTCCGCGTGGGAGCAGGAGAGAACCAGCGATCGGAAGTAGCAAAATTCGAAGCCATGAAGTAGTAAAAAGGTAGATCGGAATCGTCATAAAAGCCCATGGCGCGTTTGCCGGTGAAATCTGAGAAATTAGGCTGGCCAGCCAGGAACTCATCATGGGCAAAATGGCCTTCAACGAACGCGAAGCCATCCATGGTGAAGACGCCGGATCCCGAATGAAAAAGGTTAAACATACGATGGGTCTCATTCCATGACGGCGAAAGGTTTTCCGAGCAAGCGCTTTGCATGTGAAATGCCTTGATCGGCGGTCCGGGCTGCCCAGTATTTGGGTTAAAGCTTGGAGTGGAGACGTTGGTCGGCGTCTTGTCTGCGCCAGAGGACCAGGTGTCGACATCCTGCGGCAGCGGAGGCGTCTGCTTGGCACGATACGCATTCAGCTGGCCGAAATAATGATCGAACGACCGGTTTTCCTGCATGAAAAGAATTATGTGATTGATGGACGAATTCAAGCTCCCTGCTGGGGTAGGGGTGGGAGTAGGCGCGCTACCGCCGCCAAGTCCGGCACATGCAGACATTACCAGGGAAAGAAGGACTACAAAGCAACATCCTGCAGCACGACGATACAGCATGGGAAACTCCTGGGTACCCAAGCCTAACGTGCAGGCACACGATAGGCCTTGTTCTGAGCATGTGATGCTGTTCCATAAAGCAGGTTGCCTTCAGCAATTCTGATTCAGCAGTTCCCCTCTGAAGTTTTTACAGCTTGCAAATCTTTACCGGTTATGTAGAAGACCTTAGCCCGGGACTGAACTAAACTTGATGGGCCGATATTCTGCAGGCAAAAATGGTGGCCGAGACTATGTCCACTCTGCTTCAAGACATTCACTATGCTGCACGCCAGCTCCGGAATGCCCCCGGTTTTGCGGTACTTGCTGTATTGACGTTGGCATTGGGGATCGGCGCGAATGCCGCAATGTTTACGGTGTTTGAAAGCGTCCTATTGCATCCACTGCCTTACCAGCACTCTGAACGAATGGTCTACATTGGGCCGGCCGAGGGAGAGAGCTTTCAATCCACTTCCTGGGTTACCTACCGCGACGTTCGCGATCAATCGCAAAAGTTGGAAAATGTCGGCCTATTTTCGGCCGACGTGGGCGTGGTTCAAGGCAAAGAAGGGTCAGTGAGCGTAGTCACGCCCGGCGTGACGCCGAACATCTTCAAGCTGCTTGGCGTTCAGCCGCTGCTTGGCCGGACGTTTACTGAAGACGAAGGACAACCCGGCGGACCGCAGGTGGTGTTGCTTTCAGAAGGGCTATGGCGCCAGGCCTTTAATGCCGATCGTGATATTGCCGGCAAAACAGTACGTGTAGATGGAAAACCTCGAACGGTTGTCGGAGTCATGCCGGCCAGCTTTGCTTTCCCGGAAATCATGGGCCAGGATTTGCACAAAGGGTTGTGGCTGCCAATTCAGCCGACCACAGAGATGCAAAAGGACCGTGGGAGCCACTTCTTTTATATTGCTGCAGGCTTAAAACCCGGTGTTGCCATGGCGCAAGCCAAAGCGGAGTTGGCTTCCATTGCGCAATATATCCATCAAACCGATCCGGAGAAGGGCAAGGATATTGGCTTTGAGATTGCCAGCTATCAGGAGATGCTGACGGGTTCCGTGCACGATGTTTTGGTTGCGTTGGTGATTGGACTTGGCTTTGTCCTGTTCATTGCCTGCGGGAACGTGGCGAATCTCTTGATTGCGCGATGTCTGGGCCGGCAGCAGGAGTTTGCTGTGCGGTCCGCGCTGGGCGCCGGGCAGTTTCGCCTGGTTCGGCAACTTTTTGTAGAAGGCGGGCTACTGAGCGTCCTGGGATGTGTTTTGGGCCTGGGCATAGCTTGGCTTGCAATAAGCCTGATTCATAACCTACCTCCCGACACAATCCCGCGCGATGAAACTATCGCGCTCCATTGGCCGGTGGTGTTGGCCCTGGCGGGAATCGCCACTCTCACCACGGTATTGACTTCAATTCTGCCTGCGCTTTTTGTAGCTCGAACGGATCCCCAGCCCGCGCTGCAGACCGCGTCGCGGGGCCTGGGTTCGCGCTCTATTGGCTCACGTGTAAGCGGCTGGCTGGTTGCGGCAGAAGTGTTTCTTTCAACTCTGCTATTGATCGCCACTGGGCTGCTCTCTCATACGCTGTGGAACCTGGAGCACACCAAGCTGGGTTTTGATGTGACGCGGGTAAGCACCTTTACCTCCATGCCGGCCGATGCTTCAGGATTCGCAAACATGAGAGTGTCGAAGGGCAATGAGCCCGCTCCCACCTCGGTTGCAACGCTCTTTTATCGGCCAGTGCTGGAACGGATGCGGACTGTACCGGGCGTGCAGGAAGCAGCGCTCATCAGCTCTCCTCCTCTTTCCGGCATTGACATGAATACGAGTTTCGCGGTGGTCGGCCAGCCGAAGGATCCCGCACATACTTTTGATGCCAAAATCTCCGCGGTGAGCGGCGGGTACGAACGGCTCATGGGAACGCCGGTGGTCCGCGGCAGGATGATCACCAACGACGACAGCGCAAATGCTCCCTATGTGATAGTGATCAATGAAACATTCGCGCACAAATACTTCGCGGGGAAAGACCCACTAGGGCAACAAATAGACCTGGGCGGCGAAGGCACTGGAGCGATTAAGCCATACACCATCGTGGGGATCATTGGCGATCAAGTTGATACTGGCGTGTCACGGCCGCCTAAGCCGCTGCTCCTGGTGCCGTATGAACAGGTGCCATCCACTTCGCTGTTTTACCAGCTTCTGATCAAGACGGTCGTGTTTTTCGCCGTGAAGACCCACGGCAACATTGCCGTGGCGCCGGCAATGCGGGAAATTTTCCGGCAGACCGCGCCGGACTTTGCTCTGGACAACTTTCAAACCATGCAGCAGGCAGTGGATTCCAGCAATTTCAGCCAGCGGCTGGGACTCTATTTAACCGGGGCATTTGCCGGCATGGCTATCTTGATGGTGATCGCAGGACTATATGGAGTTCTGGCCCAGTTGGTGAGCTATCGCAGGCGCGAGATTGGCGTGCGGCTGGCGCTGGGTTCCACTCGCCAAAAAATTCTAGGCATGTTCTTTAGGCAGGGTTTGATACTTGTAGTCGCGGGCTTGTTGGTGGGCGTGACAGTTGCGCTATGGGCAAGCAGACTGGTTAAAAGCTTCCTTTACGGAGTAAAGCCTCTGGATGCCTGGACCTATATAGGCGTAGCTGTTCTGTTGATTGTGGTGGGCTGTTTAGCGGCAGTCATTCCGGCGCGACGGGCCGCAGCCGTTGAGCCGATTGAAGCTCTAAGGGACGAATAATCCGGCAATTTTTTTAACACCGTTGTTGTGCTTTGGAACCGGGGTGGTACTCTATCCAGTCCTAAAAGGAGGCCGCCATGCTTTCCCTTAGCCATTTGCGTGGTTTAAAGATTGCCGTATTTTCCGGGTTGCTTATTTCTCTCGTCGCAGTGCGTGCTTCAGCCCAAAGCTCGCCGCTGGATAAGCAGGTCAGCTCTGTGCTTCCTGACGCACAGACTTTATATCTGGACCTGCATCAGCATCCAGAATTGTCATCGCATGAGACGCGGACCGCCGCCGAGCTAGCCAATCGCTTGCGCACGCTAGGTTATGAGGTCACGGAGCATGTCGGCGGGACTGGCGTGGTGGCCATCCTTAAGAATGGCGCTGGGCCGACAGTGATGTTGCGAACAGAACTTGACGGGCTTCCGGTGGAAGAAAAAACCGGGTTGCCGTATGCGAGCAAAGTTCGCGCCAAAGATGACAATGGACGCGATGTGCCGGTAATGCACGCCTGCGGGCATGATGTCCACATGGCCGCGCTGTTTGGGACGGCTTCCATCATGGCGCACAACAAGGATTCATGGCATGGAACGCTCATGTTGATCGGCCAGCCGGCTGAAGAAACCATTACCGGCGCGGACAAGATGATTAAAGACGGTCTGTTCACGCGCTTTCCCAAACCAGACGTCGGCATTGCTTTGCATGACACCAACAACCTTCCCATCGGCAAGGTGGGCATCACGCCCGGTTACGCCAAGGCGGCCGCTGATTCCATTCGCATCACCGTTTACGGCAAAGGCGGACATGGAGCGCAGCCGCACACCACGATTGATCCAGTCCTGATCGCCGCCCGAATCGCTGTGACAGTGCAGTCAATTGTGGCGCGTGAAATCAAGCCCGGCGAGCCGGCGGTAATTACCATTGGCTACATTCAGGCAGGAACGAAAAACAACATTATCCCTGACGATGCGCAGATGGGACTTACCGTGCGCTCGTTCAAGCCTGAAGTGCGCCAGCACTTGCTTGCGGCGATCGAACGCGTAGCCAAAGGTGAAGCCGTGGCGGCCGGCGCTGAGAAGATGCCGCTGGTGGAAAAATACGAATCTACGGGCGCGGTCTATAACGATCCGGTGTTGACCAAGCATCTGGCAGAGACTCTGGAAGGCGTGCTGGGCAAGGGAACGGTAGTGACGGAAGATCAGATCATGACGTCCGAGGATTACGCATATTTCGTCGAGCAGGGCATACCATCGTTTTATTTCACGCTGGGCGTTGCCGATCCGCAGAAGCTGGCGGAAGCGAAAGCATCGGGCAAGCAGTTGCCCAGTAATCACTCGCCATTGTTCGCGCCAGTTGCAGAACCGTCAATCAAGACAGGCATGACGGCTGAGGTGACGATTCTGCGCGATCTGCTGAAGGGAACGCCGGCAGATGTGAAGAGGTTCACGCAGCAGCAATCGGGAAATTAGCTTTTTCCGAAGACCCGAGCGAAGCGAGGGACCGCTATCGACTGGAAGTTTGGGTAAGGCATGAAGTAATGTTGCAACGTTCGGAAATTGAAAAACCTATCAACCATGGAAGGGGTAGTGATCCCTCACCCGCTCAAGCGGGATTCGGGATTGCAGAAAAAATCAGATGAAATTTTCCCGCCGCAGTTTTCTTCAGACCGCCGGAATGGCAACAGTCGCAATGGCGCAGCCAGCTTTTGCCGCTGACAGTGACAGCAAGAGCAAGCAGCCTGAGGCCATTGCGAAATTGAAATCGCGCAAAGCGGAAGCCAAGCCGATTACCACGGCAGAGCGCGAGCAGCGGATCGAAAGAGCACGGCAGTTGATGGCCGAAAACAAGATCGACGCCATCATGATCATGGGCGGAACCTCACTGGTTTATTTCTCCAATATTCACTGGTGGATGAGCGAGCGCACCTTCGCGTTGATCCTGCCGGTGAAAGGGAACCCGTTTTATGTCTGTCCGGCGTTTGAAGAAGATCGCGCGCGCGAGCAGATAGCCAGCGGCCCTGGCGGAAACAATGCCGAAGTGCGGACGTGGCAGGAAGATGAGAGCCCTTATCAACGGATTGCCGAAGGACTGAAGGACAGAAACCTTACAACGGGAAACGTGGGGATGGAAGAAACGGTCCGCTATGTTTTCAGTGAAGGTCTGAGCAAAGCCGCGCCGGGCCTACACCTGGTAAGCGCCACGCCTGTTACGGCGGGCTGCAGGATGATCAAGAGCCAGCACGAACTGCAGCTGATGAAGCTGGCGAATGAGGTCACGCTTGCCGCTTATGAGGCGGCTTATCGCTCCACCAAAGAAGGCATGACGCAGAACGATTTTGGCGCCATGGTACAGGCAGCGCATGCTCAGCAAGGGTTTGAAGGCGGCGCAAGCATACAGGTTGGTGAGAACTCTGCTTTACCGCATGGCTCGGCAAAGCCACAGGTGATACGTGAAGGTACGATTTTGCTGATGGATGGCGGCTGTAAGGTGGAAGGCTATGAATCTGACATCAGCCGCACCGTGGTCCTGGGGAAGCCGACAGATAAGATGAAGCAAGTATTTGACATCGTGCACAAGGCGCAATCAGCGGCGCTGGCTGCGGCCAAGCCGGGAGTGGAATGCCAAGCCGTGGATGCAGCAGCGCGCAAAGTAATCACTGATGCCGGCTACGGGCCAGACTACAAGCACTTCACGCATCGTGTGGGACACGGCATCGGGATGGACGGCCATGAGTGGCCTTATCTTGTCCGCGGCAATACTCTGCCCTTGGCGCCCAACATGTGCTTCAGCGATGAGCCGGGAGTTTATATTCGTGGGGAATTTGGCGTGCGGCTGGAAGACGACATGCACATTACGGAGAACGGGGCGGAACTGTTTACGCCGCAAAGCCCGGATCTAGAGAAACCTTTCGGGAAAGGATAACGATTGGAATTGCTAGGCCTCTGGCCGGAGCAGGATCGTGTTTGGGCCAATGTACCGCCTCACGCCTAGAAAAATTACAAGTTTGTAATTGCAAAAATAGGGCACAATCTAGTTCAGGCCAAGCTATTCTGCCGGCATTGGACCAGCCAGCAGTTCTTGCGTAAGGAACGTTATGGACTCATACATGCCTTGGACGGTCGTTCGCAATATCGTTCGTGGGTTTTCGCCAACGCTGTTCCTGCTCATTATCTGGGATCTGTGGCGCAATCTCATGCATGCCGCATCGACGCGGCAATTGGGGATCGTCGCGGACATAGTTGCCTTAGGTGTAGTTGCTGCAATAAGACTAGCTCCTCCATTAGCCCCTGCCCGCGAACAGGTGAAACGCGTTTTTAGCTTGTCATGGGCTGCCTTTTTCGGAGCACTTTTCTTCCTCGTACCGTTAATGTTTCATAAGCGATCTGGGGCAGATCTCCAGGAAGGGTTGCTGCTGGCGTCTGGCTATGCGTTTTATATAGAGATGAGCCACCTCTGCCGGACTACGCCCCGCGAAATTCAACGGCTTATCGGGGCATTGTGCTTGACGTTTGCCAGTGTGTGTCTGGCATTCGCCATTGTCAGCACTTTGGTCTACGGAACGGCGAGTCTGCTCTGGGATATGATTCACGGCTCAAGCATGGAACTGAGTGCAGTAATCCTTATCCTAATAATTCCAGGGGTATTCTCACTTCTAAGCCGCTGGTTCGCAAAGCGCATGCCTGATCCCGTGGTGCAGGCGTTAGAAGTGAACCAGCAGGAAACCCCCGTAATTACAGAGAATCGATAGCCACATTTGCTATTCGCGCAAACTTGAAGCTCACTTCAGCGCGTTCTGCATAAACGCTCCCACATCTTTCTTCAGCTCTGCCAAAGACGAATCCTGGATATACATCATGTGCCCTGCGCCGTAAAAGCCAAGGCTTACCTTGGCATGCTGCTCGCGGTCCAGATTCATGTGGTTCAGCGTGTATTGGGTGGCGAAGTAAGGTGTTGCCAGATCGAAATAGCCGGAGCCGACGAACAGCTTCATGAATGGATTCTTGTCGAACGCATCTTTCAGCGCACGTGCTGTATCGGGGAAGCCGCCGCGCTGTACACCCCAATCCCACTCGTCAAAGCGGAAGCCGCCGCCAAGGATGTAATACTCCAGGTCCGATTTGTAGCCTAGCTCGCTGCGCACATATTGGTTGAACATGGCCGTGTACGGCGGACGGATCGCGCTCATGCTGGGATCGAAGCTGGCGGTGTCATCGACGTCAGAGCTTGAGGTCCCGGTAAAGCGGCTATCGAGCCGGCCAACGGTCAGGTGCTTATCGCGCAACAGTTCCTTGGTGAAGTGCGACTCGTCAATCCGCAGATTGCTTTCGTCAATGTAAGTCTTGCTCAGGCCGGTAAAGCGCGCCAGATGGTCGATTACGTCCTGACGCTCTTGCGGGGTTAGGCGGTCGCCTTTCGCCAGGGCGTCGGCGTAAGGACCAGCGGCCCACTGCTCAACGTCAGAGTGGAGCTTGTCAAGATTCTGTTCATACTCGGGACCCAATTTCTTGTGATACCACGCAGCGCTGGCGTAGGTCGGCAGAAAGAGTATGAATGGAAGGTCATTGCCGGGAGAGCCGTCGGTCGTCTGAAAATTCAGGATGCTGGAAATCAGCATGATCCCATTGAAGGCGATACCATGCTCCACCAGGTAGCCGGAGAGTCCGGCGGCGCGCGTGGTGCCGTAGCTTTCACCTACCATGAAGAGCGGCGATGACCAGCGCTCATAACGCCCGAGATAAAGGCGAATGAATTCACCCACGGATTCGATATCGTTCTTGAGACCAAGGAATTTTTTTGTCTGGTCCCGTTTCACCGCGCGGCTGTAGCCGGTGCCCACCGGGTCGATGAAAACGAGATCAGTCTGGTCAAGCCAGGTCTGTTCGTTATCCACCAATTGATATGGCGGGGGAGGCATCAGGCCGTTGGGCTGCATGCGCACGCGCTTGGGGCCAATCGCGCCCATATGAAGCCAGACAGAAGCAGAGCCGGGGCCGCCATTGAAAGAGAAGGTAAGCGGCCGGTGCTCATTCTGGCCGTCGAGTGTGTAAGCGATAAAGAAGATGTGCGCTTCAACCTCACCGGTGTCATTGTTCTTGAGCGGCATCATGCCGGTGGTGGCGGTGTAATGCAGCGTTTTGCCGCCAACATGGATTTCATGGTGCGTAACGATTGGCGCTTGCTCCGGCTGTTCTTTTTTGGGCTCGGCGGCTGGCGTGCCGGCCGGCTTGGCTTGTTCTGCGGGGCTGGCCGACGGCGCAGGAGCGGGACGACCACCGCGGTTTCTCTGGCCAAAAGCGCAAAGCGAAAGGATTGTTGTCAAGATCAAGAAAGACGAGGCGCGACGCAGCAGCATGGATTGACACTCCACCCTTAAGGTTTGAAAGACGTTATGACTTAGACGTACTTGAAGAAGACAGGTGAGTGTAGCTGGCGAGATTGAAAAGGGCAAATTACCGCTGATACGGGACAGAACAAATCAGATTGCGTGGAGTATTCCCGGCGGCCTTTGCGGCAGAGGCTGAGAATTCTGATGACCCTTGAAATACCACATCAGCAAAACGAGAAACAGGACGATCGCGAGCATGCAAAATCCAAAGTTGTACCCGGCGGTATCAGTACGGCGGCCTGAGGCTCGAGGTGTCATGGAAGCTTAGACGCACTTTTTGCGACGAAGTGTCGGTGCACATCAAAACTTAAGGAAACTTTGCTCTTTGGTATCTTTTAATAAATTTGAGGAAACTTTTAGGGCCATGAAAAGCAGGCCTTGATTCTATCTGCTCCATGGCCCTGAGATACAAAGGTTTAATGGGTGGGAACCACTAGATCGCGGTCGAGCCGGACTTCAAGTTGGGTGCCTTTCTCAAGCTTCATCTCCCCGCCTTTAAACAGATAGCTGGTTCCGGTTCCGAGGCCTGCGCCGGCAGCCGCGCCGATCGCAGCGCCCTTTTTCCCGCCAACCACCGAGCCTGAAACGGCTCCAACGGTCGCGCCAATCGCGGCGTTAGTAACAACTTTTCTCTTGTCCGGACCTTTGCGGTAGACTTCGCCTTCTTCACCCGTGGCCTTGATGGAAGGATCTCCGGGAACGCCGGTAACGGTCCCGATCAGCGGGACCCATCCGTTGCGAGTTTCAATTTCATCCAGTGCCAATTGCATTTTGGAGCCGGTAAAACCGTGCTCAAATCGACCGACATGGCCCTTAATAGTCCGACCCTTGGGAATGATCAGGCCGCTGGGGGTCACCAAATCTTCACGAAGTTCGGCCTTAAAGTGCTTGCCGTCCTCCATCTTCTTGGTATCAAGGGTATCTTTCAGCTTAATGATGAAACGCGACCCGTCTGGAATGGCATTTGGAGGCGCTCCGTATGTGGACGAAGGATTGCCCGGTCCGGGATAAGCCGCCGAAGGAGGAGTGTTCCTATCTGCTTTGTCACTTCGGTCGTTCGGACGTGTTTTAAGGACTGGATCGTTAGAACTGCCGTTTTCCTGACCAACAGCGCTCAGACCAAAAATCAACGCCACGGCACAAACGGAGGCCGCCCATTTTAACTGCATGGTTTCCACCTCAATAGATTCTAGAAATCTTGACCCGTGAGATGCACATAAGTTTCAGAAATGCTGCTCTGGAATCCACAATTTTTGTAAAGCCATGGGCCTTACTTCGAAAGGTCGTTGCGACCTGGCGTGATGTTTGAGGAATCAGGACATTACTTAAGTAACTGGCCAGAGGTACAATTCCGGGCCGTTTTGAAGCATCATATTGTCTGTAAGTCCGCCGATTCCCCCGGAAGGGAATATACATGAAGAACTGGTTTCTACCGGCAACATTGCTGGGCTTAAGTGGACTGGCGCTTGTCTTCGCCAGCGAAAAGGGCCGCGATCGCGTCCGCCATTTCCTTGACCATTTGATGGAACATGGCGATCCCTTGAATGAATTCAACAAATTCTGCGAAGACCAACTGGAAGTGATCCAGCAGAATCTTGACCGCGTGGCCAAAGCCCTAGAAGACGCCCAGCCCAGCTAAAGCAGTTTTGGGGTTAGTGTAGGTCAAGAACTCCGCAGGCGAGGGCGCCTACGCTCCACCATTATTCGAGGTTAAGGTTCACAGCCGGTCTGGAGCAACCCTAAAACTGCTCTAACCGGCGATTTTGTTGATAGTGCCAGCCATCCGAACATCGCGTTGCGTAACTCCCCCTGAATCATGTGATACCAGGGCCATGGTGATCGTGTTGTAGCGAATATCAATGTCAGGATGGTGGTTGGCCTGCTCCGCCGCCTCAGCAATCTTGTTTACAAACTGCATTGCCGCTTTGAAATCAGGAAAACGAAAGACCCGCTGAATGGCGTCTCCGTTACGCTGCCAACCATTCAAAGAACCTAATTCCTTCTGAATTTCTGCATCCGTTAAGATCGCCATAAGCACCTTTCCAATCGATGTCCCTAAAGAAGTGATTCTAGTGCCTTGACGGAAAAAATGCAGCACGTTGATTCTTACAACAGACCGTCATCCCGAGTTCCTGTCAATGAGGGCACGCCTGCTTCAGCGCCCAATAGGGGCTAGGGACCTTAGTGTTTTGGGGTAAACAAAAGGTCTCTCAGGGCTACTCGCCCGCTGATGAAAACGCCGGACTCGCTTTACGCCCTTCGAGATGACGCTCCGCCGGAGGCCGGGAAGTAAGCTAAGTGGAGCGCGTTGTGCCAGCCAGCGCGGCTACCTGCTTCATGGGATAAGCGAAATGATCGATTTGGGAATTAATTTCTTTGCGTAGATCTTCCCAGATAGTGTCCGGCATTTCCATGAAGACACGGACAACTTCCGGGTCAAATTGCCGGCCGGAGAAACGCTCCACTTCTTCACGCGCAACCTGAATTGTTTGGGCTGCGCGATAAGGCCGGTCAGAGGTGATGGCGTCCAGCGTATCGGCAATTGAGAAAATGCGAGCGCCCAGGGGTATGGCTTGGCCGCTCAACCCGCGAGGATAACCGGTGCCGTCAAAACGTTCCTGATGCGAATATACGATTTCAGAGGCCTCAGATAAAAAGGGAATTTTCTTGAGCATCTGGTAGCCGCGGAAGCAGTGTTCGCGCATGATTTCTGTTTCAGCTTCAGTCAATGCCCCCGGTTTGCGCAGGATAGCGTCTGGAATGGCCATCTTGCCGATGTCATGCAGGAAAGCGCCGCGGGCTATTACGCGGATCTTGTCGCCTGAAAGCCCCATCGCCCGAGCAATGGCTATGGTGAATGCCGTAACCCGCTTAGAATGACCTTCAGTTTCAGCGTCTTTTAAATCCAGGGCGTCTCCCAGAGCTTCCAACGTGATGTCATAGGAGCGCTCCAGGTCAGTCATGGCCTGGCGGAGCTGTTCCGTGCGGGCGGCAACAAGGGATTCAAGATTTGACTGATAAGCACGGTTTTCCAGCTTGAGACGGCGGTGCTCCAGGGCGCGTCGAACCATGGCCAGAAGCTGCTCACGCTCAAAGGGCTTCAGAAGATAGTCATAGGCGCCATTGCGGATGGCGGCCAGAGCAACGGAAATATCATGGACTGCGGTGACCATGATCACCGGCATATCAGGGTATTTTTCTTTCGAACGCTCCAGCAGGGCGATTCCATCCAGTTCCGCCATCATGAGGTCTGACAGCATCAACTCGAACTCGCCTGTGGAATTGAGAATGGCTAGGGCTTCCATGCCTGACGCAGCCTGCCGGGTCTTGTATCCCGCGGCGCTCAGCATGGACGAGATGATCTCGCGGATCGGCTCTTCGTCGTCAACTACGAGTATGCGCTCTGTTGCCATTTAGGAAAGTTTACCTGTGGGGGAGCATTAATGTAACCCAGAGTCCCCCAAAATACAATGGTACTAGCACCTAAAACACGACTGAAAACCGGGAAATCCGTGGTATACAAAGAATACCCCTACTCGAACCAAGAAGCCCTTTGAATTGACCATGAACTTTACCCTCGAATCAGCATTTTTGGCTGAAATGTCGACATTGCTGATCCTGCTGGCTGGCGCAATACTTTTGTACAGCAGCTTCAGGGAAAGGTATCTGGTTCCATGGATTGGCGGGTTAAGCGTATTTACCGTCTCTAAGGTCTTTCTTGCACTCAGCGCCTCCCAACCTCAAGCGCCGATCTGGGCCGCCCTGGCTTACGGCACATATGTGCTTGCAGTTGGGCTTTTTGCCACTTCAGTCTTCTTCTACGTTTCCCACCAAAAACTGTTGTTGCCGGCAGCGATTGCCCTGGCCGCCGCACTTCCGCTGGAAATTGCTTACTCTGTATGGCGGCCGCATCCAGCACTCCACTACACGGCGTTTGTGCTCTGCTCGTTCGTAAGCTTTATGGCGTCAACACAGCTTGTCCGTTTTGCCTGGGGCAGGACCAGTGTAGGGCGGTGGCTGTTGGCGGCGATGCTGGTGCTGCTGCATCTGGATACGGTTGGCCACGTCCACCAAATCGTGGGCACTGACCTGATAGTGGACCTGCTGCTGGGGCTCGGCATGATGACCATTGTGCTGGAAGATTCACGAACCCAGGTGCAACGCCTGGATGCCCTGAATACCATCACGCATCAGATTTCCGACTCGCGAGAGTTTGATCCGACGGTTGGCAATATTCTGGAAGAACTGAGAAAACTTACGCGAGCCAAAGCCGCATGGTTCCGCACTCTGGCCGGTGACAACCTGGAATTGGCGGCCCATCGCGGACTCTCACCGGCTTTTGTGGAAAAACTCAACCTTATTGACACGGGCCGAAGCGTAAGCGGCTTTGCGCTGCGTGAAGGTGAGGTTTACGTTGTGCGGGCAACCGAAGCAAACCCGGAGGTCCGTGAAGTACTCATCAGCGAAGGTATTCATCATCTGCTGCTGGTGCCAGTGGAAGGAAAGAATTCACCGGTCGGCATGTTTGTTTTGGGGCTGCCGGGCTTCCGCGAATATACGGTTCGAGAAAAGAAATTCCTCAAAGTGGCCGGCAAACAGCTTGGGATGGCGGCGGAAAATCGCCAACTGTTGCAGCAACTGGTGCACTCACGCAATGAATGGGCAAGCACGTTTGAGTCGATCCCGGACTGCATTCTTGTCCATGACATGGATTGCCGGATTTTGCGGGCCAATGGCGCGTTGCTGGGACGAATCCAGCGCACACGGCAGGAAGTGGTACATAGTTTTTGCGAAGACGTCTTGCCTGGAGCAAAGACGAACTGGAATGGATGCCCCTACTGTGCGCATGTCGACTGCGCAGGGGAAGAGGACCCATGTTTTGGCGGCTATTCCGTGGTTTCCACATCAGCGTATACCGGCGAGGGCCACTCGCGCGTGGGCACGGTGCACGTGATCAAGGACATTACCGAGTCCAAGGCCGCTGAGGAGCGTTTTACCTCGCTGTTTAACCACATGCATGAGGGCGTATTCGTTTCCACTCCAGAAGGAAACATACTGGATTGCAATGAAGCCTTTGTGCGCATGCTGGGCTATGACAGCAAGGAGGAAATCCTCAAGCTGGACGTGGCGCAATCCGTGTACGTGGATACGGAAGACCGAAAAAAATTCCTGAGTGAAATTTCAAGGCACGGCTTCGTAAGAAACTTTGAGATCCTGCTGCGCTGCAAAGACGGACGCAAGATCAACGTGATTGAGAGCAGCTTTGCCACGCGTGCTCCCAGCGGCAAGATTGAGCGCTATCAGGGCGTGGTGCTTGACGTAACGGAGATGAAGCGCGCGGAAGACGAAATCCGCCGCCGTAACCGCGAACTGTATGTGCTGAACAACATCGCGGTCACATTTAACCAGTCCTTTGATTTGGACGAAATTCTGCAGTTAATCATGCTGCAGATGGTGGAGCTGTTTTCCACGGACACGGCCGCCGTTTACCTGTTCGATGAAGAGACTAATACTCTGAATAAGAAGTCTTCTTACGGACATCGCACCACATGGGCGGTGGAGAGTGAGAACGTGGCGCTCCCGCCGGCGTTCATTGAATCAGTAAAAGCCAAGCACGCAGAGATCATCGATCAACAAGACCTGCCGCGGCTGCCGGAAGTGCTACAGAGAGCGGTGGAGATGGAAGGTCTGCGTTCATGGCTCTGGGTGGTCTTGTGGCGCAAGGACAGAATTTTGGGTGTGCTGGCCACTAGCAGCCGCGCTCCTCGAGAATTCTCACGCTCTGAACAAGGTGTGATGATTGCCGTGGGCCGGCAGCTGGCCACCACCATTGAAAAAGTCCAGCTCTATAACGAAACCCGGCAAGCGTATGAAGACCTGCGCCGGACGCAGGAACAATTGCTGCAAAGCGAAAAGATGTCTGCCGTGGGACAGTTGATTTCAGGTGTGGCGCATGAGTTGAATAATCCCCTGACCGCCATTCTGGGATACACGCAGTTGCTGGAAAGCGAAAAACTGGAACCGCGAATTGAAGAGTTCATCCAGAAGCTGCGCAAACAAGCGCAACGGACGCAAAGGATCGTGCAGAACCTACTGTCATTTGCGCGCCAGCACAAGCCGCAACGGGTACACGTGGATTTGCGCAGCGTTATCGAAGACACAATCGCGCTCCGCGACTACGACCTGAAGGTCAATAACATTGGTGTGGAGCGGGACTTTGAAGCCGTGCTGCCGTCGGTGGTAGCTGATCCCCATCAGCTTGAGCAGGTTTATCTCAACATCATTAACAACGCGGCAGATGCCATGATGGAAGGCGGGCGCGGGGGCCGGTTACGCGTCAGCATCGCCACGGAAAACGGAACCGTGGTTACTTCATTCCACGATTCAGGGCCTGGAATTTACGATCCGAAGCATGTTTTTGATCCCTTTTACACCACAAAGCGCGTTGGCAAGGGGACCGGACTGGGCCTGAGCATCTGTTATGGAATCGTGAAGGAACACGGCGGCGAGATTTCCGCGCAGAACCATCCTTCCGGAGGCGCGCTGTTGCAAGTCCGGCTGCCGGTTGCGGTTGGCGAGAAGCCGGTAACAGAACGCGAGCGCATTGTGGCGCGGCGTGAATCGCGACTGGAAGGCAATGTGCTCCTGGTGGACGATGAAGAAGCGGTGCTCGATTTCGGGCGCGAGGTCCTGAGCGCTGCGGGCCTGCAAGTGGTGACGGTTCCTTCTGGCGCGGAGGCGGTCGAGAGCCTGAAGAATGAGGATTTCGACATCCTGCTGCTCGATAGCAAGATCCCAGGCACATGGTCCAGCGAACAGGTATTCCAATGGCTGCAACAAAATCGTCCGGAGCTGGTGCCGCGTACCGTGTTTGTTCTTTCCGACATATCAGACCTGGGCGTGCGCGCTTTTGTGGACGCGACGAAGATATTCTGCCTGGTAAAGCCTTTTGAAGTTTCCGATTTGCTGGCTGTTGTGCGCCGAGCGCTGAGGAGAGTCAGAGCGGCATCGGCTTCCTCGCATTAGCGTGCTCTCGTCCCCTTGACCAGCATCTTTCCCACTCCAGGCACAGCCGCAAACGCCAACGCTGCACTCCGGACCCATTTTGGTGCAGCCAATGCACTCCGTAATCGCGCAGCATTACGAAATGCAGGCGCAAAGCGTTTGCGATACGCACTCTGGTACTGCTGATGCGCCTGCTCCAACGAACAATATCCGCGCAGAAATGGGACGATGGATTGCGCAGCGAGTGTTCCGCTTTGCAGGGCCAGTGAGATCCCATCCCCCGCGAAAGGATCGATAAACCCAGCGGCATCGCCCGCAAGGAACACGCCATCCGATTCAGTTTCTGGCTCGCGGAAATAAAGCGGCGAAGTGGTCACTGTAGCAAATAGTGGCTGCCATGCGCGGCTGCGCTCATACAGGCGGGGCTCTTTGGTAAAGACATCTTCCAGCGTGTGTGCGGCGTCAGCGCGAACCATAGCGCACGCATTCACGGAATCTGGTCCGACGGGAGTGACTCCGCAATAGCCGCCCGGAAAGAAATAAAGATCGACTGTTTGCGGCGGCGAGTTCTCAGTGAAGTGCGCTTTCAACCCAATCCACTTGTCTTTTCCAGCAACGTCAAACTGCGTGAGCTTTGACCATCGTCCTGTGGCGTTGACGACGGCACGCGCAGCGTATGTGTTCTCCGATGCGCGGACATAAAACACTTTATCGCGCTGCACGGCGTTCACGGTAACGCCTTCACAGGCTGTTACGCCTGCATTTTGTGCTGCCGCAAAAAGCGCTGGATCCAGATTGAAGCGCGAAATGCTTTGCGCTGCCGGAGAAACTGAAAGCGCGAGGACTTTGTTATCCAGAAATATGCGCGACGAGAGAACCTGCGGACAGGATTGAAACTGTCCGTTTTTTAGAAAACCATGCAGCAATCCCAGCGACTCCGGCGAGACAAATTCACCGCAGACTTTCTGCCGGGGGAAGTGGTCTTTTTCCAGAAGCAATACCTTGGCCCCGGCTCGTGCAGCGGTGATCGCGCATGCAGAGCCAGCCGGTCCTGCGCCGACAACAATCAGATCATATTGGGCTGCTTCCAAACGATTACTCCCATGCGGAACAGAAAAAATTTTCTGATCTCAATGTTCTCTGCAGGTGCAACGCCAGATAGAATCTTTCTGACTTCTTCCACAGTGTAAGCCCGAGCTACCGAAGCCGGTGCATCATGCCGGGTAATTCGGCTGCGGTAAAGCGGCGCCCCCAGATAGCTAAGAGCAAGGTGCAGCGGATGGCGTTGCAGGTCCTGAATGAGAAACGCATGGCGCGCGACGCGCAACCCTTCTTGTACGAACCGAACAATCTCAGCCGCTTCAAGATGATGCATAAAAAGCGAGCAGCCCACGGCATCAAAGCTGTTATCGCGGAAGGGAAGCGCCAACGCGTCTCCGCAGACTGCCGGATGATTGTTGCTCAAGTGAGTAGGAGCGCGGTCCAGAATCACCGGTTGCGCCGAGATGCCTGATCTGGCCAGCGATTGCTGGGTGCGCGTGGCAACATATCCTTCACCGCCGGCCACGTCAACCCAGGAAATTTGTTTTAGTCCGCGCTGTTGGGCCACCCGGCGCAGCAGGCTGGACATGGTATGCACGCCGCCGAACAAGCTGTTGAACATGCGCAGGTCTTTGATTGAACCCGCAACTTCGGCGGGTGTGCCGGCGTCGCTATCCAAGAGTTCTTCCACCACGACGCGCTTCATGCTTTAGACCCGGGCCAATTCTTCTTCCAGCAACTGCTTGTTATAAAGGTCAGTGTAGTAGCCGTTGCGTGCTAGCAGTTCTTCATGCGTGCCCAGTTCCACCACGCGTCCTTCATGCAGCACGGCGATGCGGTCAGCATTGCGCACGGTCGAAACACGGTGCGAGATAAAAATAGTCGTTCGGTCGCGCATTACTTCGCGCAGGTGGTTGAGGATTTTTTCTTCTGTGTAGGTATCCACGCTGGAAAGCGCGTCATCCAGCACTAAGATGCGCGGATCGCGGATAATGGCGCGGGCAATCGCGCTGCGTTGTTTCTGTCCGCCGGAAAGCGTGATGCCGCGCTCGCCTACCATGGTTTTGTAGCCTTCAGGGAAGCCTTCAATGTCTCCTGCGATATTGGCAGCTTCTGCCGCGGTGTATACCTGGTCCTCAGTCGATGTCTCAACGCCGAAGGCAATGTTCTCGCGCACGGAGTCGCTAAAGAGAAAAGTTTCCTGCGGAACAAAGCCGATGTTTTGTCGCAGAGCTTCCAGCGGATATTCGCGGATCGGGCGGCCATCGATCAACAGCGAGCCGGGCGCCACGTCATAAATGCGTGGCAGCAGGTTTACCAGCGTGGTTTTGCCGGAGCCTGTCGGGCCTACGATGGCAAGGCTGCTGCCCGCCGGTATCGTCAGATTCACCTCTTTGAGGACCGGAACACCGTCATAGCTGAAATCAAGATGCCGGAACTCGATCTCGCCGCGCAATGCGGCGGTAGTTTTTAGATCAGGAGCCACCTCGGCATCGGTAATTTCAGGGCGCGCCACAAGAATCTCATTGATGCGGCCCATGGAAGCGGTCCCGCGCTGAAAAAGGTTGATGACCCAGCCAAGGGCAATGATCGGCCACGTGAGCATCACGATATAGGTATTGAAAGCCACAAAATCGCCCAGGCTGATCTTGTGCAGAAGCACTTCGCGTCCGCCTATCCACAAGACCAGAACCAAGGCAAAGCCAAGCAGCAGTTCCAGCGTGGGCCACAGCATGCCGGTAAGGCGTGCCAGCGGAAGACTGCGCGTTACATATTCCTGGTTGCTGGTTTCAAACAGCGCGATCTCGGCTTCTTCCTGCGCATAGGCGCGGACCACGCGCGCACCGGAAAAGTTCTCCTGCGCCCGCGCGGAAATATCAGAAAATTGCGCCTGGATCTTTTCAAAGCGCTCATGGATCCGCCGTCCAATGTATTGCACCACAATGCTGGCGATAGGCAGCGGCGCAAACGCATAGAGCGTGAGCTTGGGGCTGATCTGCCACATAAACACCAGCGCCACGGCCGTAAATACCAGCGTGTTTGCCGTATACATAATGGCTGGGCCAAGCAGCATGCGCACCGCATTCAGGTCATTGGTGGCGCGGGCCATAATGTCGCCTGTGCGGTTCTTCTGGTAGTAAGAATAAGAAAGCGATTCAAGATGGCGAAACATGTCATTGCGGAGATCGTATTCAATCTCGCGCGAGACGCCGATCACCAGCCAGCGGGTAAGAAACTGGAACACGCCTTTGCCCAGCGCCAGGCCCACCAGCAGCGCCGCAAAAATGAGGATCTTCTGGTGCGTAATGCCGTGGTGGTTCAAGTCGTCCACAGCGCGGCGCACCACCTGCGGCCAGAGCACCCACAGTCCGTTATTGAACAACACCGTAATAGCGCCCCAGAAAAGCGTGACGCGATACTTGCTCAGGTAGGGCCACAGCGGCTTGAGATTTTTGCCCATGAAAGGTAATAGATGATTTTAACAGCCTGAAAGGATCACAAGATTCACGGCGCTATGAGCGTTGATCTGCCGATCTCATGCAGCTCTGGCTTCTTCCCACGCCCCGTGCTGCGTACTTCGCGATTCTTGCGGAAACTCTCCTATCTTTCGATCTACGGTGACTCGCGGCTCTTCGTCATAAAAAGCTCGCTCGATCATCGATGGCGTAGCTGCTTGTGGCGACGGCAACACCGGCAACTCTTGCTCTCGATTCGATGTGCGTTGCTCTGCGAAAACCTGCGTCAATCCCTGCTGTTCTCCATGTCTCTGTGCCTCCGTGGTGGAGTTTTTCTTTCGGTGAACCAGCCAAAGCAGTTTTGACATCGTCTGCAGATGCACGATCAACCGTCCTGCGGTTTTGCAATCGATCCTTCCATGAAGCAGCGCCCGGGACATCACCGCCAGCGTAACCTGAACGCCCTTAAAGTCGCTGAACAGGTCCGCGAGTTCGCATTCCGGCCTGCCCTGCCGACGCATCTCCGCTACCGCTTCGGACAGCACAATCCGCCGCTCCAAGGCCCGGCGAAAGGCCATCGCCTGCTGCGCGGCATGCGCATGGCATATCTGCGCGCCCTTCTCCGCCGGCGCTTTGCACTGTTCGTCATTCCGGCGGAACACCTGGCACCGCCGGTAATAGCTGTACCGCGCCTCAAGCACCCTGCTGGGTTCCTGTCGGTGTTCCGTGCTGTGGATGTCTTCAATCATTCCGTTTTCCAATTCCGGCGGGCCCCATGCGAGCCCGATTTTGGCTTGCATGGGCAGAGGCGATTACCAATTTTGGCAATTCTGGCAATCTGCCCACCCTCCCCCTTGGCCTCAACTATGATTCCAAAGGGTTTATTGCATTCAATCCCGGAGATTTCGCGTTAGATCGGGGTCGAGTCGCGTCAAACCGGCCTCCAATCGCGTTAAATCGCTGCGGTTTTATCGACCATCTCCCCATCTTTGGCGCTTGATTCTCGGGGTTTGGCTATTTGCCATTTGCTAGGTGCTATTTGCTTCGTCATTCTACCTTTTATTCGCCCCTGTTTCAATCGCAAAAAAGGACAACGGCCCTACGAGACTCGTGTGGCACAGCCGCCCTCGGCTGTGAGCTTCTCGTAGCATTCTTTAAGGATGGGAATGATGTACTCTGAAAATGACCTGTCGGGTTTCACATCTGCACTGTCGCGGACGCTTTAAGCGTTTGATCCACTATCTCGCCGGCAGTGCAGAAGCACAAGATATCTCTTTGCTCTGAGGTTTGGTAATGAAGCCTTTGCTTCTTGTTTCTTTTGTTGTGGTTGCGTTTGGCGGTTTGAATGCGCAGCAGAATATCTGGCAACCATCGGCGGGGCATACGCAAGTGCCAATATGGCCGGGGAAGGCGCCGGATCAACAGCCCATCGCGGGGCCGGAAGATGCGACCCCAAGAATGAACGACATCAGCAACGTTACGCTTCCCACCATGACGGTCTATTCTCCCGCGGGGAAGAATACGGGCGCTGCTGTCGTCGTGTTTCCTGGCGGGGGTTATGAGGATCTGGCCATCGTACTTGAAGGCACCGAAGTCTGCGATTGGCTGATCACAAAAGGAATTACGTGTGTGCTGCTGAAATACCGCGTGACGGCTGTGGGGCCTTATCCAAGGTCGGGGCCGTACCCGGAATCACCCATGGCGCTGGAAGATGCGCAAAGGGCCATGGGGCTGTTGCGCCTCAACGCGGCCAAGTGGCAGATAGATCCGCACAAGATTGGCGTGCTTGGTTTCTCCGCAGGCGGACATCTGGTGGCAGCAATCAGTACGCATTTTGATAAGCGCCTGTATCCGCCTGTCGATGGAGCCGACAATGAGAGCTGCCGGCCGGATTTTGCGGTTGCGATCTATCCCGGTCACCTGACCATCAGGGCTGCGATATCGGATGCCCGGCATGGCTCCAAAAAGTTTGTGGTTCAATATCCGGAGAATGCCGATGTACAGCTCGGCTTGAATCCTGAAGTTCCTGTCACCAGCCAGACACCGCCTACGTTTTTATTGCAGGCGGAGAATGATCCTGTCGATAGCGTGAACAACTCGTTGGCATACTATATCGCGCTCAAGAACGCAGGTGTTCCCGTGGAAATGCATTTGTACGCGCAGGGCGGGCATGCCTTTGGACTGCGCCGCACGAAATTTCCGATCACGGAATGGCCTCAACTGGTGGAGAAGTGGCTGCGCACAATCGGGATGACTTCTGAATAGGTGCGCTGGACCGCGACCAACGCACAAAAAGATAGCAGTGGGATTTGTGTTTGATGCTCAAAATAAAAAACAATTCTTCCTCTGCGTCCTCCATTCCTCCGTGTTTCAAAGGTTTTTGCTTTTCCGATTACGGGCGATGTCGTGCGATCCCGGCGATGACGGCGATCCTACGACGGCGTCTTCATAATCAGATACCCACCGGCCAGCCCAAAAATCAAATCGGGCGACCATGCCGCGATCAGCGGCGGAAGCTGGCTGACGTTGCCCATGGCTTCAAACAAGCTTGAGGTTAGAACGTACGTTACGCCAATGACCAGCGCTACCACCACGCCGCTGAGGGCGCCGCGGCGTCCGCCGGAAAGCGCAAAAGGAACAGCCAGCACGGCCATCACAAGCGTGATCAGCGGGAAGGCAATCTTCTTCTGCAGTTGGACGCGCAGCCGCACCACGTCAAAGCCGCCCTGCTGCAGATCGTAAATATAGCGCTGCAGTTCGTCATAGTTCATTTCAGAGGATTGCAGGACCTCCTTCTTGAAATATGTTGGCGGCTCGTTCAGTTCGGCAAAAGTGCTCACGTCAAACTTGGTGAGATTTTCCTGGGGATCAGCGCCCTGAGCATTGCTCCACGATCTCTGCCAGCCATTTTCAAAGGCCCACTTTGATAAATGGTCTGCCCAGCGCGCACGCGCGGCATAGACGCGCTTGATCATCTGGAAGGAATGCGGGTTCAGCTCAAAGACTGAAACGCTGCCAAACGTGTTCCGGTCGGGATCAAAAGCTTCGTAATAATAGATCTTGCGGTTTTCTACAGTGCCGTCAGACCGTTTTTTGCTTTCGCCAAAAATCCACTTGCGGTCAGGACGCAGATAAGTCTGTGCCGGTTTGCCTTTAATCATGTTGCGCAACGTTTCAACCCGCTTGTTGGCGTAAGGCAGGTACCACTGGTCGAGCACGAATAGACCGCCCGCAAGCGTGCAGGCAATCACCAGAATGGGAATCACCGTGCGATAGATGCTCACGCCGGTCGCCTTCATGGCCGTAATTTCATTCGATTTCTGCATCAGCCCGAACATCACCAGCACAGTCAGCAGCACGGCCAAAGGCGTGATCTGGTAAAGCACCGAGGGAACAAAGTTGAGCAGGTATTCAAGCTGGGTGAGCAGCGGAATTTTTTTCCGAACAATGTCAGAGAGCAGCTCAAAGTAAGTGAAAACCAGGAAGAGAACGACCAGGCTGGAAAGGATGAGCAGCAGATAACTCACAAAACTGCGCAGAACGTAATCATCCAGAATAAGCGGAAAGCGTGTGCTGAAAAGACGACCACGCCTGCGGCTGCCATTCGCCGGATCATCGGCCTTAGCGTTGAGCAGCTTTGCAAATATGTCTTTGAACTGGCCGAGCAGCATCTGTCCCAGGCCAAGCTCAATCGGGACTCTATCAGTTCGGCTGAGCAGGACCATGCCGAAGATGCCAAAGACGATGTTGGCCATCCACACGCCAAGCACGGGAGATATTTTCCCTCCGCGCGCCAGAGAAACGCCGATGATTGAGATGAAATAGTAGATGAAAACCAGAACAATGGTGAGCACAAAGCCCGCGCCCTTGCCCCCTTTCTTCGCGGAAAGGCCGAGCGGGATGCCAATGAGCACCAGTACCAGGCACGCGGTGGGAAGCGCCAGGCGGCGGTTGAATTCTATCCAGTACCAGCGGGCAAACTCTTTGTTGGGATTGTATTTCTGGCGATACAGCTCCTGCGTGCTGAGCTGCGCTACGGGTACCGCATCCTGCGCCGGCTTGGGGATCGGCGGCTGGCTTATAAGGATGTCAGTATCTTGAAAAGTCGTAATCGTGTATTCGTCAGTCTTGCGGGAATTCGTGTCGTGCGTTTCCCCGTTGATTAGATGAAGCCTGATAGTGTCTGTGCCGGAAGCGCTGACAATGGCTTCTTTGGCGATGGTGATCTTGGGAGCGCCGGGGATGCTGATATCGGCATCAAAAACATTTTTCCAGACCGCGGCGCCGGACGCGCTGGAAACATCCTCAACGTAGAGCACATGGTTCTTAAAGCCTTCATAAAAAACGTGCGGCTGGACTTCAAAAGAAATCTGGGTGGCAGCCAGCTTGTTTTGCAGTACGGCAAGCGCAGCGGCGGAGCGCGGTTCGACGATGACCGTATTTACGAGCGCAAGACACCAGGCAGCAATACCGAATACGGAGATGATCTTAAGGAATTTGCGCACGCTCACGCCGGAAGCGCGCATCGCAGTGACTTCACTGTCGGCGGCCATGCGGCTGAGCCCCAGCAGGATTCCCACCAACACTCCCATGGGGATGGTGACTTTCAATGCGGCGGGCAGTGTGAGAAAGAAAATTTCCGCTACGCTGGGGAACGGCGCGCTGTTGCGCACCACGGCTTCAAGTATGCGCGTGAGTTCGCGCATAAAAATGACGAAAGTGAACACTGAGGCGCCAATGAGCCCGTGCCAGAGCACTTCCTTCAATATGTAGCGAGTGAAAATGCGCACGCGTTTCTTCTGAAAGTCTAGCAGAAGCCTAGCTTGTGTTATTAATGGATAATCAATGGATACGCCCGCAATCCATCTGCTCTTTCTCTGGCACATGCACCAGCCGTATTACAAGGACCTGGTCACTGGGCAATATCGCCTGCCCTGGGTCCGCTTACATGCCCTCAAAGATTATTACGGCATGGTGAAGCTGCTGGATGAATTTCCCGGGCTGCACCAGACATTTAACCTCGTGCCCTCGCTCATCACGCAATTGCAGGAATATGTGAAAGGAACGGCGCAGGACCCCTTTTTGCAAGTGGCGGCCATGCCTGCAGCAGAGATGAACCTGGCCGAACGGCAGTTTGCAGTCCAGTACCTGTTTCAGGCGAATGCAGAGAACATGATTGGCCGGTATCCACGCTATCGTGAGTTGGCGCAGCAATTTCATGGTCGGCCGCAAGACGCGCTCAACCATGCCCGGCGCATGACCGATGGCGACATCACTGACCTGCAGGTGCTCTCGCAGATCGCATGGATGGACGAATTCTTTCTCGATGATCCAGCCGTAAGCGAGCTAATCGCCAAAGGCAGCGAGTTTTCTCTGAAAGATCAGGAGCAGGTGATCCAGATTCAACGAAAGTTTCTGGCCAAAGTGCTGCCTGCTTATGCTGAAGCAGGGAAGCGCGGCGCGATTGAGATTTCCACCTCGCCTTTTTATCATCCTATTCTGCCGCTGGTGTGTGACACCGATATGGGCGCTGTCTCACATCATGGGCTGCCGCTGCCCTCGCAGGGATTTCGACATCCGGAAGATGCGGGCGAGCAAATTGAACGCGGGCTCGCGCTGCATGAGCAGGTTTTTGGCACAAGGCCAAAAGGCATGTGGCCGTCAGAAGGCAGCGTATCCAATCAAGCGCTGGCAATTGCCCATGACCTGGGCGTGAAGTGGATGGCCACCGATGAAGGCGTGCTCTGCCGTTCTTTGGGAACAATTTTTCATCGCGATGGAAGCGGCAAACTGGAACCTGACAGCGCGGCCCAGCTTTACCAGATTTTCCGCTGGCACCAGGATCCTGCAGATATGTGCATGGTCTTCCGCGATCACTCACTTTCTGACCTGATCGGCTTTGTCTATTCCGGTGTGCCGGCGCAAGAAGCTGCCGATGACTTGCTCCGTCGCGTCAAGCAGGCAGCCGAGCCGGTGCTGGCAAAGCGAAAGACCGCGGTAGTGCCCATCATTCTGGATGGCGAGAATGCTTGGGAGTTTTACCCGCAGTCGGGGCGCGAATTCTTACGTCGGCTCTACGATGGCATTCAAAAAGATCCATCCATTGCGGCGCTCACAGTTTCTGAAGCCATAGACCGAGAGCACTCGCCGGCACAGCTTGGGTCCATTGTTCCAGGCTCCTGGATCAATTCAAACTTCGACGTATGGATCGGCGCGCCTGAAGACAACGTAGCGTGGGACCAGCTCACAGCGGCGCGGGATTTCTTTACCGCGAATGCAAGCAAAGTTTCCGCACAGCAGGCCGCCCTGGCTTATGAAGAATTGCTGATCGCGGAAGGCAGTGATTGGAACTGGTGGTATGGTCCGGAGCACCACTCCGCGAATGATCGCGAATTTGATGAGCTCTATCGCAAGCATCTTTCCAATGTCTATCTTGCGCTGGGCGGCACGCCGCCGGACGTGCTGGCGCAGCCCATTGCAGGCGCGCACGCCAAACCGCAGTTCACTCCGCAAACCGCATATATCCATCCTGAAGTGGATGGGAAAAATATCGCGTACTTTGAATGGCTGGGCGCTGCTTCCCATGTCGCTGACCGGCATTCTTCCGCCATGCATGGAAAGCTTTTTCTGCTGGAGACCGGCTATGCAGGCATTGATGAGGAAAACGTTTATTGCCGAGTGGATTTTATCGACCCCCCTGCGGAATGGGCCACCGGAGACACGCGGCTGGTGGTGATAATTGAAATTTTGAGTCCAGACGGCAATGGGGACCAATCAGTGCGGCTGGAAGCCGATATTTCGCAAGGCAGGCTTAGCGGATGGAAGCTGGGCGAAAATGGTCTGCAACTGGATGATGGCTTTCAAGTCGGCATTGACTCCATCTTTGAATGTCGGGCGCCATTAAGGGCTTTGAATGCAGCCATGGGATCTCGGCTGCGCGTACGCTTTTCACTGTGGCGCGATGGCCTGCCCCTGGACGCGCTGCCGCAGGAAGGCGCAATTGAGCTGATTGTGGCTCCCGAAATCGAATTGAGCGCTCTACCTTATGCGAAGCCGTGAGGGGCAGTACTTTAGTATTTGGTAGTTAGCCGCTAGCCCGCAGCAGCTTCGTCTTTCCTGAAATCCCTGGAATTTTGCAGAAAAGCTAAATACCAACTACTGGTTTTCAAGGGCGAGCCCGGCTTGCGTGGCGAGCCCCGCTGCATCAAGTGCGGAGGAATGCTTGCGAAAGCGTAACTCTCAAGCGGTCTGGAGCGAAGCGACAAAAAAAGACGGCTTGCTTGAGCAAGCCGTCAAGGGTTGAGGGGTGGAGGAAGAGTTTAGTGATTGTCGTCGTCGCGGACTGCAATCATTGAGTACGTTCCAGCGTTGAAGAACACCAGGCCGCGTGCGCGGATGGTGGCTCCAGCCACAGGAGTCGTCTTGAGAGTTGCGCCGTTGGCGAACGTTACTGCCACACTGGTTGCGCCGCTCAAAGTGCCGAAGGCGGACGTTGGGCTAATGGTAATAGTGAAGCCTGAAGCGGTTGGCGCCGGTGAAGCAGCAACCGTTCCGATCAGGGCCTGCTCGCGCAATTTGACCTTGTTGGCCAGGATCGCAGGGGCACTGGTGCTGGAATCAGCTTCAATGCGCTGCCCTTTGCCAATATGAGTTGCGTCAAACGCAGGCGCGGTGATGTTCAGTTTGTCAGTCCGCACGCTGTAAACCGTGCTGGCGTTCACGCCTATATCGACCGTTACTGGTGAATTGGAATTGCCGGTTGAATCTTGTTGATGGATGACGGTGATCTTGGTCAGCGGATTATCCAGCGCGGAGATGAGTCCTTCGACTTCTTCACCCGCCTCTGGGCCTTCTCTTTCGACCTTGGTCGCGAGCTTGGTGCCGTCAGACTTGGTAATGGCGTCAACTTCCACGATGTCGCCGACCTTCAGGTCAGAAAGCTGCGTAATGCCATCCTTGAACCGGGTATTCGCGTCGGTGGCAAACGTGATGTCAGTGGATTTGGTGGTAATAGTGAAATTCGGGGCGCTGATGGACTTCACGCTGCCGTGGACGTCATCCAGTTCGCCGTCATCATGGTCTTCATTTCCTTCATTGCCGGCTGGCGGCGTGGTGGCTGAAGTCACGTTGAATTTCGGAGTGATGGTGGCGGAGGTGATCGGCGTTCCATTCAGTACCACCGAGTTCGCCAGATCAAGATCAAAATTCAGGAACAGAGGAGTCGTGGTAACCGTGATATTGGCAAAACTCACGGTCACAGGGCTTCCGGAAACAGTTGCCGTCACTTTTGTGGGCACGCCGGCATTCAGCACAACAACTTCCGCGCCGGTAACGGTGACGGTTGCACCGTTGTAAGTGCCTGGCGGCAGGTTGGCGAGAGTTAGGGGTTCAAACGTTCCGGCCTGGTGGGTAAATTCCACTTCGCCGGGCTTCGAAAGCAAATTCGCAGTGGTGGCTGTAGGGCTTACGCCTGTAAGAGTAATGGAGCTGATAGTCAGCTCCAATTTTGCAATCTGGTCATTGACGGCATCACCGGTCTGGACTACAACCTGACCTGCTCCGGTGGAAACTATGTTCTTAGTCCCGCCGCCTCCGCAACCTGTCAGCAACAAAGCAAACACCACGCATAGCAGTGTGAAAAAATAAACCCGTTTCATTGGGCCTCCAAGAATAAAAATGTCTGAGGATTCGATCGAGTGGCGTTGTGTTAGTAGAGTACTACGAGCATCGTCCTGATAGTGGGGCGACCCCGTCGCATCATCGCTCCCTTGTACATGCCCCGGTATTCGCCAAGACAACGCACCTCTGATACGCCCATGCAGCGGATCATGCGCGGCAAAAGCGTCAGGGTTCGAAGCTTGGGGAAAGCCTTTCAGGGTGTACCTTTTTCCCTTTCAGTGACGAAGTAGCACAGGGAATCTATGCTGACTTGACTACAGATAAAGCAGTCCGGGGGCCAATCAGAGTAGCGGGATAAATCTTTTATTTTCAGTCGATAATCAAGGCTTTCTTTCCAGCACAGTGGGATCCGAAGCTTGGAATTCACGTGACTTGAAGTCGCG